>BNJT01000469.1_pt1 | contig 329467 bp, 516 predicted proteins | sample 8540491 | NCBI WGS metagenome assembly BNJT01 (sample SAMD00202455, study PRJDB9452) | human saliva metagenome | host: Homo sapiens | reverse complement strand
TATTTGGAGGTAAAAATGAGAGTATTTGAAGGAAAAATTTAATGGAGAAGGAATAAAAAAATTGCAATAGTTGCAGCTAGATTTAATGAATTTCATAACATCTAAATTAATAGGTGGAGCTGAAGATATCTTAAGAAGACACAATGTAGAAGATGATAATATAAATCTATTTTTGGGTACCAGGAGCATTTGAAATCCCTTTAATAGCACAAAAATTAGCTAAATCTAAAAAATATGATGCAGTAATAACTTTAGGAGCTGTTATAAAAGGATCTACACCACACTTTGATTACGTGTGTGCAGAAGTATCAAAAGGAGTTGCTCATGTAAGTTTAGAAAGTGAAATTCCTGTAATATTTGGAGTTTTAACAACTAACTCAATAGAAGAAGCTATTGAAAGAGCAGGAACAAAAGCAGGAAACAAAGGAGCAGATGCTGCTATGACTGCTATTGAAATGATCAATTTAATAAAAGGAATCTAATTATGGATAAGACTGTAGATAAAAAGTTTATGGCAAGAGCTATAGAACTTGCTTTTAGAGGACTAGGAGGAGTGAATCCTAATCCACTTGTTGGTGCAGTTGTAGTAAAAGATGGAAAGATAATTGGTGAAGGTTGGCATAAAAAATATGGTGGTCCTCATGCTGAAGTTTGGGCTTTAAATGAAGCAGGAGAAGAAGCAAAAGGAGCTACTATATATGTTACTTTAGAGCCTTGCTCTCACCAAGGAAAAACTCCGCCTTGTGCAAAAAGAATTGTAGAAGCTGGAATAAAAAGATGCGTAATTGCCTGTGTTGATCCCAATCCTTTAGTTGCAGGTAAGGGTATAAAAATAATAGAAGATGCAGGAATTAAAGTTGATTTTGGAATTTTTAGAAAAAAAGAAGCAAAAGAAGTAAATAAAGTATTTTTTTAAAAATACATAGAAAAATAAAAATTCCTTATTTATTCTTAAAAATGTGGAATAACTCTTGATGGAAAAAAATAGCAACAAGAAGTGGAAAAATCTAAATGGATAACTAATGAGCTGGCTAGAGAAAAAAAGTTCAATTTTTTTAAGAACAAAAATTTTTCAGCTATTATGGTGGGAATAAATACTGTTTTTAAAAAGATAATCCTAGTTTAGACTCAAGACTTGATGAGGAAAAAGTTTGGAATAGAAAAAAGAAATCCTTTTTAGAGTTGTAGTAGATCCAAATTTAGAAAGTCCAATAGACTCTAAGTTCTTACATTTTAACGATAATAAAGCAATAATAGTTACATCAAATGATAATAGAAATCTTGAAAAAAAGTTAAAGAATATGAAAAATCTAGGAACAAGATTAATCTATCTTGAAGGAAAAAAATATTTAAGATGGAAGATATTTTTAAAAAGAATTAGGAAAAATTAAATATAGATTCTGTTCTTTTTAGAAGGTGGAAGTGGACTTATTTCTACTGCTTTCAAAGAAAAATGTAATAGATGCTGGAGAAATATTTATAGCTCCTAAAATTATTGGAGATAATTCATCTATTCCTTTTATAAATGGATTTAACTTTAATAGTATGGAGGAAGTATTTAAACTTTCTAATCCTAAATTTAATATTTATGGAGATAATATCTCTATAGAATTTGAAAATCTATAGAGATTATTTAAAAAAATAAGTGAGTTACGACATGGAAAATTTTTAGATAAAAAAATCAAATAGAATGAGCCGAGTAATTGTCGAGAGTGTCTGAGCTGAAAGCGAGTTTCCGACAATTACAGCGAATTCTTTGATTTTTTTTATCGTTAAGAAAATTTGCTCAGTAACGAACTATTTTTTTAATAGTTAATAAGGTAAGGTGGTATATGTTTACAGGTTTAGTTGAAGAGAAAGGTAGTGTTATTTCTTTAAATAGTGGAGATAAATCTATCAAATTAAAAAAATAAAAAGCAAATAAAGTTTTAGAAAATGTTAAACTTGGAGATAGTATTGCAACCAATGGTGTATGCCTGACAGTTACTGAATTTTCAAAAGATTATTTTGTTGCAGATTGCATGTTTGAAACTATTTCTAGGTCTAATTTAAAAAGATTAAAAAGCAGGGAGATGAGGTGAATTTAGAAAAAAATCTATTACTTTGTCAACACCACTTGGAGGACATTTAGTTACAGGTGATGTGGACTGTGAAGGTGAGATTGTTTCTATCACTCAAGAAGGAATTGCTAAAATTTATGAAATAAAAATTAGCAGAAAATATATGAGATACATTGTTGAAAAAGGGAGAGCTACTATTGATGGAGCTAGTCTTACAGTTATTTCTTTAACAGATGATACTTTCTCTGTTTCATTGATACCTCATACACAAGAAAAAAATAATATTAGGAAGTAAAAAAAGTTGGGGACATTGTAAATATTGAAACTGACTTAGTTGGAAAAATATATAGAAAGATTTGTCCATTTTGACAAACTTGAAGAAAAAAAGAAAAATAAAAAAAGTAAAAATTTCAAGAGAGTTTTTGCTTGAAAATGGTTTTTAGGAGGATAAAAATGATTTACAAAATTGAGGATGTATTAGAAGATATTAAGAATGGTATTCCTCTAATAATAGTAGACGATGAAAAATAGAGAAAATGAAGGAGATCTTTTTGTTGCAGCTGAAAAAAAGCAACTTACGAAAGTATTAATCTTATGGCAACATATGCAAGAGGTTTAACTTGTACACCAATGTCAAGTGAATATGCAGTTAGACTAAACTTAGATCCTATGACTGCAAGAAATACTGATGCTAAATGTACAGCTTTTCACAGTATCAGTTGATGCAAAAAGAAGGAACTACAACAGGAATTTCAATAGCTGATAGACTTACAACAATTAAAAAAATTAGCTGATATAAATTCTGTAGCTACTGATTTCACAAGACCTGGACATATATTCCCATTAATTGCAAAAAGATAATGGAGTTCTTGAAAGAGAAGGACATACTGAAGCAACAGTTGATTTATGTAAAAATATGTGGGCTTGCACCTGTATCTGTAATCTGTGAAATTTTAAAAAGATGATGGTACTATGGCAAGAATGGATGATTTAGAAGTATTTGCTAAAGAACATAATTTAAAAAAATTATCACTATAGCAGATTTAATAAAAATATAGAAAGAAAAACTCAAGAATTAATGAAAGTTGAAGTTGTAGCTAATATGCCAACTGACAATGGAACTTTCAAAAATAGTTGGTTTTGAAAACCATATTGATGGTAAAGAACATATAGCACTTGTTAAAGGTGATGTTGCTGGAAAAGAAGGAGTTACTGTTAGAATACACTCTGAATGTTTCACAGGAGATATCTTAGGTTCTTTAAGATGTGATTGTGGTTCTCAACTTAAAAACTGCAATGAGAAGAATTGATAGACTTGGAGAAGGAGTTATCCTTTATCTGAGACAAGAAGGTAGAGGAATAGGACTTTTAAATAAATTAAGAGCTTATAATCTACAAGAAGAAGGAATGGATACACTAGATGCAAACTTACATCTTGGATTTGGTGCAGATATGAGAGACTATGCTGTTGCTGCACAAATGTTAAAAAGCACTAGGAGTTAAATCTATAAAACTTTTTAACAAACAATCCATTAAAAAAATTAATGGACTTGAAGAATATGGAATGCCTGTTGTTGAGAGAGAAGAAATCGAGATAGAACATAACAAAGTTAATAAAGTGTACCTAAAAACTAAGAAAGAAAGAATGGGACATCTTTTAAAAAAATTAAAATAAAATATACTAAAATTACCTCAAAAATACTAGAAAAGGAGAAGCTAAATGACTTCTCCTTTTTACTTCTTATTCTTCTTTAAATACACCTGCTATAAAAGCTACACTCTATTCTATTTTTTTAAGTTATTACCCATTCTAACTGAAAATAATATATCTTCTATTGTTTTTTTCCACTCTCATTTTCTTAATGTATCTATAATTAACTCTCCTTCTGTTAGAAACAAAAGCCTTCTAAAGTATCCAAAAATATAAGAAAGCTTTTTTTAGAATCTTTTAAAGTTTTTAGTATAGAAAGGATAAATTTATATTTTTTTAATAATATCTTCTTTTTGAAATAGTTTTATTTATATTTAAACTTCCAAATACACTTATTCCAGAATCTTTTTAGCATATATTTAACATCTTCAACATCAAGATTTATATAGCATACTTTCAAAGATTATATTCTCAAATCATCTTTTATAAGTTCTAATAATAAATTATCTATATCATCTTTTTTTAGTTACTGGAAAAAAATAGCATCGATAGTTTCTTCTAAAAACTTTCCTTATTTTTCCATAACAATTTTTTTCTTCTAAAAATAGTTAGTAGTGATAATTTCTTTTTCTTTTTAAAAGCTTTTTCCTACTTCTAATAATTTTTCTAAATTTTTCAGTATTAGTTCGTAAAAAAATACAATATCTCTTTTTAGAAAAAAATTAGTATTTAAATTTTTCTATACTTTCATCTAAAGGCTAGTTCTAAAAAAATTCTATATTTCTCATTGTCTTTAAAAATAGTTTTTTTAAGTATAGAGATATTATAATCACCAATAGTTATAACTTTTTAATTTAGCTTCCATATACGACCTCCCAAAAAAATTTAACATAATTAAGATTTGTTTAAATATATTATATTAAAGTATAGCGACATATAATGTCTTATTTTAAAAAAATTTTTATTAATATATAAAAATTTTTAAAGGTAGAGAAGCTACTAAATAATAGTATAAATTTATCCTTTATTTTTGTTAGGAACTATATTTTCTATACTAAATTTTTTTAAATTTAAGTTCAACATATTTTTATTAAAAATCATTGAAAAAAATATAAATAAAAAAATTATTTTTTTAGGTTCGTATATGTCAACTCCAATTTTTTTTTATTTGTTAAATTGTTTTTATCTTTTGTAAATTGATAGAATAAGTCAAGAAAAATAAATAAGTCAATTTTTAAAAAAATGGAGGAGAAAACAAATGATATATAATAACTTACTAGATTTAATTGGAAATACACCTGTTGTGAAGGTTAATTTTAAAGATGAAAAATATTGCAGATGTATATGTAAAAACTTGAAAAAAATTCAATTTAAGTGGAAGTGTTAAAGATAGAGCAGCTTTAGGAATGATAGAAGCTGCAGAAAGAGATGGTTTATTAAAAAGAAGGTAGTGTTATAATAGAACCTACATCAGGAAATACAGGAATAGCACTTTCATTAATCGGAAGATTAAAAAGGATATAAAGTTGTAATCGTTATGCCAGATACTATGAGTATAGAAAGAAGATCAACTTTAAAAAGCATATGGAGCCGAACTTATCTTAACAGATGGAAGCAAAGGAATAGGAGAAGCAATTGCAGTTGCAGAAAAAAATTAGTTGCAGAAAAATCCAAACTACTTTATGCCACAACAATTTAATAATAAAAGCTAATCCAGAAAAAAACACTATGAAACAACAGGAAAAGGAAATATTAGATGACTTTAAAGTTGTAGATGCTTTTTGTTGCAGGTGTTGGAACAGGAGGAACTTTAGTAGGAATAGGAAAGAGACTAAAAGAAAGATCAAAAGATACAAAAAGTAATTGGAGTTGAACCCTAGTACATCAGCTGTTCTTTCAGGAGAAGCACCTGGAAAAACACTCTATACAAGGTATAGGAACAGGATTTGTTCCAGAAAACTATGATGCTACTGTTGTAGATGAAGTTATAAAAATATCTTCAGAAGAAGCATTAGAATTTGCTAAAAAAGCTTCTCATGATTTCGGATTATTTGTAGGAATTTCATCAGGTGCAAACATTGCTGCAGCTTATCATGTTGCAAAGAAATTAGGAAAAGGTAAAACAGTTGTTACAATAGCTCCAGATGGTGGAGAAAAATATCTATCTATTGAAGCATTTTTAACAAAATAAAACTATAGTTAAGAGGAGTAAAGAAAAGTGAATATTTTTAAATGGTTAAAAGATGAATTTTTAAACATACAACAGAAAGATCCAGCAGTAAAAAGTAAATTGGAAATAATATTATATGCTTCTTTTCATGCTGTATTATACCATAAATTAGCTCACTTTCTTTATAAATGTAAATTATACTTCTTAGCTAGACTTATATCACAGATAGCAAGATTTTTTTAACAGGAATTGAAATACATCCAGGAGCAACATTAGGAAGAAGAGTGTTCTTTGATCATGGAATGGGAATAGTAATAGGTGAAACAGCTATCGTAGGAGATGACTGTGTAATATTTCATGGAGTTACTTTAGGTGGACTTAGTTCAAAAAAAGACCTAATCAAACAAATAGTAGCAAGAGACATCCTACTATAAAAGAATAATGTTATGCTTGGAGCAGGAGCAAAACTTTTTAGGAGATATAACTATAGGTGAAAATGTAAAAGTTGGAGCCAATGCAGTTGTTTTTAACAGATGTACCTGATAATGCTATAGCAGTAGGAATTCCTGCTAGAATTATTGTCAAAGAGTAGTTCCTTAATCATAATAATTATATAGAAAAAAAGCTGTTATTTTTATTAACAGCTTTTTGCATAAAATTTAGATTTTTATATCATCATAATTTCCACTTTCAAATTTCTTTACTACATAAGAGCAAACAGGATGAACTTTAAAAATTATTTTTTTCTAGCATAGTCTACAGCAACATCTAAAAAGCTTTTCCTGCTATACCTTGACCTTTTAGTTTATCTGAAACAACTGTATGATCAAAAAAATTAAAAGTATTTCCATTTCTTTTATATTCAAGTCTTGCTAAGATTTCTTTATTATCATCATATATATAGAAACCATTTCCTTCATAGTGAACTATATCATTCATTTTTTTATACCTCCTAAAAAAATAATTTTTGTTAAGTATAATTATAACAGAAAAAAAGTCAAAAATTGAGAAATATTTTATAAAAATTCAAATAAATTTTTTTATTGAAAATAAAAAGAGAAAAAAATATAAAATTTAGAAAAAAATTAAAAAAATTTTTAAAAAATTTTTGTTGACAAAGTTTATTTTAAATGATATTATAACTGATGTCAATGAGACAAGGACATTAGCAACAGAATAGAGAAAAAGACAAAAAAAGCAACCATAAATTTGGTGTTAAATTAAAATAGCAAAATTGAGCTATTAAAAAAAGATTGAACGAAGAGTTTGATCCTGGCTCAGGATGAACGCTGACAGAATGCTTAACACATGCAAGTCTACTTGAACTTCGGTTTGGGTGGCGGACGGGTGAGTAACGCGTAAAGAACTTGCCTCACAGTTAGGGACAACATTTGGAAACGAATGCTAATACCTGATATTATGATTTTAGGGCATCCTAAGATTATGAAAGCTATATGCGCTGTGAGAGAGCTTTGCGTCCCATTAGCTAGTTGGAGAGGTAACGGCTCACCAAGGCGATGATGGGTAGCCGGCCTGAGAGGGTGAACGGCCACAAGGGGACTGAGACACGGCCCTTACTCCTACGGGAGGCAGCAGTGGGGAATATTGGACAATGGACCAAAAGTCTGATCCAGCAATTCTGTGTGCACGATGACGTTTTTCGGAATGTAAAGTGCTTTCAGTTGGGAAGAAAAAAATGACGGTACCAACAGAAGAAGTGACGGCTAAATACGTGCCAGCAGCCGCGGTAATACGTATGTCACAAGCGTTATCCGGATTTATTGGGCGTAAAGCGCGTCTAGGTGGTTATGTAAGTCTGATGTGAAAATGCAGGGCTCAACTCTGTATTGCGTTGGAAACTGCATGACTAGAGTACTGGAGAGGTAAGCGGAACTACAAGTGTAGAGGTGAAATTCGTAGATATTTGTAGGAATGCCGATGGGGAAGCCAGCTTACTGGACAGATACTGACGCTAAAGCGCGAAAGCGTGGGTAGCAAACAGGATTAGATACCCTGGTAGTCCACGCCGTAAACGATGATTACTAGGTGTTGGGGGTCGAACCTCAGCGCCCAAGCTAACGCGATAAGTAATCCGCCTGGGGAGTACGTACGCAAGTATGAAACTCAAAGGAATTGACGGGGACCCGCACAAGCGGTGGAGCATGTGGTTTAATTCGACGCAACGCGAGGAACCTTACCAGCGTTTGACATCTTAGGAATGAGACAGAGATGTTTCAGTGTCCCTTCGGGGAAACCTAAAGACAGGTGGTGCATGGCTGTCGTCAGCTCGTGTCGTGAGATGTTGGGTTAAGTCCCGCAACGAGCGCAACCCCTTTCGTATGTTACCATCATTAAGTTGGGGACTCATGCGATACTGCCTGCGATGAGCAGGAGGAAGGTGGGGATGACGTCAAGTCATCATGCCCCTTATACGCTGGGCTACACACGTGCTACAATGGGTAGTACAGAGAGTCGCAAAGCCGCGAGGTGGAGCTAATCTCAGAAAAACTATTCTTAGTTCGGATTGTACTCTGCAACTCGAGTACATGAAGTTGGAATCGCTAGTAATCGCGAATCAGCAATGTCGCGGTGAATACGTTCTCGGGTCTTGTACACACCGCCCGTCACACCACGAGAGTTGGTTGCACCTGAAGTAGCAGGCCCTAACCGTAAGGAGGGATGCTCCGAGGGTGTGATTAGCGATTGGGGTGAAGTCGTAACAAGGTATCCGTACGGGAACGTGCGGATGGATCACCTCCTTTCTAAGGAGTATATGTCTTTCTCTATTCTATTGGTAATGTTCTTCAGCGCAATGCTGTTGCGATTACTTCGAACATTGGAAACTATATAGTAGAACAAACAAGAAAAACAAAAAAATTAACTCTAACAATTTCTTAGAGTTAGCTGTCAAAAAAAAATAGGTTAAAATAATTAAGGGCACACAAAGGATGCCTAGGTAGTAAGAGCCGATGAAGGACGTGGTAAGCTGCGATAAGCCTAGATAAGTTGCAATCGAACGTAAGAGTCTAGGATTTCCGAATGGAGCAATCTATTAAGATGGAGTCTTAATACGAAAGAGGGAACCGCGTGAACTGAAACATCTAAGTAACGCGAGGAAAAGAAAGTAAAAAAACGATACCCAAAGTAGCGGCGAGCGAAATGGGTCAAGCCTAAACCTTAAATATGTCAAGGATACAGCCGTTGTATTTAGGGGGTTGAGGGACAGAGTAGTGAAGAACTGTAAGATATTCAATATAGTGTATTGATGAATTGGAATTGTCTGGAAAGGCGAACCGTAGAAGGTGAAAGTCCTGTACAAGTAAATCCTTACACATATAACTCTGCTCCCAAGTAACATGGAACACGAGGAATTCTGTGTGAATCTGTGAGGACCATATCTCATAAGGCTAAATACTCTTACTAACCGATAGCGCATAGTACCGTGAGGGAAAGGTGAAAAAGAACCCCTGGAGGGGAGTGAAATAGAACCTGAAATTGTGTGCTTACAAGCGGTCAGAGCCAGCAATGGTGATGGCGTGCCTTTTGGAGAATGATCCTGCGAGTTACGTTAAACGGCGAGGTTAAGTATAACGGAGCCGAAGGGAAACCAAGTCTTAATAGGGCGATTTAGTCGTTTGGCGTAGACGCGAAACCTGGTGATCTAAACCTGTCCAGGATGAAGCTGTGGTAAGACACAGTGGAGGTCCCTAACCCACCGCCGTTGAAAAGTTGGGGGATGAGGTAGGTTTAGGGGTGAAAAAGCCAATCGAACCAGGAGATAGCTCGTTCTCTCCGAAATGTATCTAGGTGCAGCCTTGAGTGTTCAATTATGGGGGTAGAGCACTGAATGATCTAGGGGGCGTATTGCTTACTGAAATCAATCAAACTCCGAATACCATAATTTAGAGCTCAGGAGTGAGACTATGGGAGTTAACTTCCATTGTCGAAAGGGAAACAACCCAGACCACCAGCTAAGGTCCCTAATTATAACTAAGTGGGAAAGGAGGTGGAGATTCACAAACAACTAGGAGGTTGGCTTAGAAGCAGCCATACCTTTAAAGAGTGCGTAATAGCTCACTAGTCGAGAGTCTCTGCGCCGACAATGTAACGGGGCTAAGTTATAAACCGAAGCTGTGGAATCCGTAAGGATTGGTAGGAGAGCGTTCTGTAGGCCGTTGAAGGAGAAGGGTAACCGACTCTGGAGGTATCAGAAGTGAGAATGCAGGAATAAGTAGCGAGAAAGGGGGCGAGAATCCCCCTCGCCGGAAGACCAAGGTTTTCAGGGTAAAGCTTGTCTTCCCTGAGTAAGCCGGGACCTAAGCCCAGGCTATAATGCGTAGGCGAATGGAAAAACAGATTAATATTTCTGTGCCAGTCATATATTGTGATGGAGGGACGCAGAAGGGTATGCGCGCGGACGAACGGAAGTGTCCGTAGAAGTATGTAGGATGACTTGATAGGAAAATCCATTGAGTTATATCTGAGGTATGATATACAGTCGTAAGATGAATGCGCAAATCCCACGCTGCCAAGAAAAAGCTTCTAACGTTAATATTTGACTGCCCGTACTGCAAAACCGACACAGGTGGTCAGGATGAGAAATCTAAGGCGGACAGGCTAACTCTCGTTAAGGAACTCTGCAAAAATAACCTCGTAACTTCGGGAGAAGAGGAGCCCTTGAGGGTCAGTATCCACGCGATACAAAGCGCTCGAGGGTCGCAGTGAAGAGGCTCAAGCAACTGTTTAACAAAAAAACACAGGTCTATGCTAAGCTGGAAGGCGATGTATATGGGCTGACACCTGCCCAGTGCTGGAAGGTTAAGAGGAGGAGTGAGAGCTCCGAATTGAAGCCCCAGTGAACGGCGGCCGTAACTATAACGGTCCTAAGGTAGCGAAATTCCTTGTCGGGTAAGTTCCGACCTGCACGAATGGTGTAATGATTTGAGCGCTGTCTTGACGGGAGGCCTGGTGAAATTGTATTACCGGTGAAGATACCGGTTACCTACAGTAGGGACGGAAAGACCCCATGGAGCTTTACTGTAGCTTGGTATTGGGTTTTGGCATTGCATGTATAGGATAGTTGGGAGACTGAGATGATATGGCGCTAGCTGTATCGGAGTCATCGGTGGAATACCAACCATTCAATGCTGAAATTCTAATCTGTGGTTTGTAGCCACGGAGACAGTGCTAGGTGGGCAGTTTGACTGGGGCGGTCGCCTCCGAAAAGAGTAACGGAGGCGTTCAAAGGTTCTCTCAGGTTGGATGGAAATCAACCATAGAGTGCAATGGCATAAGAGAGCTTGACTGCAAGACTGACGGGTCGAGCAGATGCGAAAAGCAGGACATAGTGATCCGGCGATTCCGAATGGAAGGGTCGTCGCTCAACGGATAAAAGCTACCCTGGGGATAACAGGCTGATCCTACCCGAGAGTCCATATCGACGGTAGGGTTTGGCACCTCGATGTCGGCTCATCGCATCCTGGGGCTGGAGAAGGTCCCAAGGGTTGGGCTGTTCGCCCATTAAAGCGGTACGTGAGCTGGGTTCAGAACGTCGTGAGACAGTTCGGTCCCTATCCACTGTAGGCGTTAGAATATTGAGAAGACCTGTCCTTAGTACGAGAGGACCGGGATGGACAAACCTCTGATGTACCAGTTGTCACGCCAGTGGCACAGCTGGGTAGTCACGTTTGGAATAGATAACCGCTGAAAGCATCTAAGCGGGAAACTAACTTCAAGATAAGTATTCTTTAAGATACCTTCGAGCCTAGGAGGTTGATAGGTTGGGGGTGTAAGTGCAGCAATGCATTTAGCTGACCAATACTAATTATCGAAGTTTTAATCTAAGTTTGTTTTTACTATATAGTTTCAAGTGTTCAGACTTGCGCATAATAAATTTATGTGATACAATATATATGCTTGGTGAGTATAGCTATGGGGGTACACCTAGTTACATTCCGAACCTAGAAGTTAAGCCCATATACGCTGATGGTACTTGGCTGGAAGCGGCCTGGGAGAGTATGGATTTGCTAAGCTAACATTAAGAGAGAAGCAAATGTTTCTCTCTCTTTTTTTATTCATTTAAAATTTGTTTTGAATTTTCTGTAAAAAAATGGTAAAATAAACTATTAATTAAAAAAATAAATAAGAGGTGCTATATGATTTATTATATTTATCATAGTGGATTTGTACTGGAGTTAGAAAAAAAGTATTTTTAATATTTGATTTTTTTATAGAATTCCAACTGATAAGAAAAAAATGAAGAAGAAAAGTTTTATAAGTAAATTTATAAAAAAAGAACTGATAAAAAAAGTTTATGTATTTTCTTCACATAGTCATAGTGATCATTTTAATAAAGAAATATTAAAATGGTTAAACTTAAATGAAAATATTAAATATATTTTTAAGTGATGATATAAAAGATACATAAACATAAAAAAACTTTTTACTTTACGAAGGAGGGAGATAGCTTTTGAACTAGATAATTTAAAAGATAAGTACTTTTTGGTTCAACAGATTTAGGTTCTTCTTTTTATGTTAATGTTGAAGATAAAAAAATATTTTTCCACTCTGGAGACTTGCATCTATGGCATTGGGAAGATGACACTCCTGAAGAAGAAAAAAACAATGTATGATGCCTATATGTCAGAGTTAGAAAAAAATAAAAGAAAATTAGATAGAATAGATATAGCCTTTGTGCCTGTAGACCCAAGATTAGGAGTTAATACACTAGAGGGTGTAGAATTATTCTATAAAGTTTTAAAGCCGAAAATTAATAGTTCCTATGCATTTTTCTGATGATTATAGTCAAATGAAAAAAATTTTTATAGAAAGCTTTTAAAAAAATATTAAAGATGTCGAAGTTATAGAAATAGATGAGAGTATGAAAAAAATATTGGAGTGATTATGGTTGATGTTAGTTTTTTTATATGCTAGTTGAAGAAGAGGGAAGCTTTCTCACTAGCCCTGTATGATTCTGAAAAGAATGTGATTAGTAATTACTCTAATTTAAGACAGAATGTAGTAAACGATTATATAGAAAAATTTAGAGAATGAAAGAGAATTTTTTTCATCAGTTGGGATGAAAAAGAAAAGTGAATATTTAAGTATAGATAGTACTTTATTAAAAGTATCTTTTTAGAACATGGAAATTTTTGTAAATAGTGATTTTTGAAAAAAATAGAAAAAAAGTGAGATAGAAAAACATATCTCTTTTTAATAAGAGAAAAATCGTGAAATAGAGGATAAACTAGATATTTTTTTATTGAAATAAATGATAATCTTTTATCTAAGAAAAAAATATAATAGATAACTATATTTATTCACAGGGAGTATTTTTATGAGGTTAAAGGTTTAGGTGAATTTACTCTTGATGAACTATTCCAAAAATATAGATAAATATGAGCTTGAGACTTACTGTTCTTTGATCTTAAAAAAATTATAACAATGTAGAATTAAAAATATGAAGATTATGAAACTATAAATGCTGAGGAGAAACTTGCTATTCCACAGATAATAATAGAAAAGATTTCTTTTGATAACAGTCTTTATTTAAAGATTAATTCTATTATTTCTACAATGGACTATGATTTTTTTAAGAAAAAAATAATTTAGAAAAATATTGTTACTGTAAATGAAGTTGAAAAAGAAGCTAGAAATATCTAAGATAAACTTAGAAAATTTAACTTCAGATATGCTAGAGATAGTAAAAAGTTTTAGTTAAGCTTCAAAAAGAATACAGGTTTAAAAGTCTTCATACTATATAGATAATGAAAACTTTATTATCTTAAATGAGGAAATAGCAAAGGAATTTGTAAAGAAAGAGTTACTTCAACTAGCTAATAAATACAGTATCATAGGTACTGATAAGTTAAGAAAGTATAATATAAAGGCTGTGAGACCTAGATTAAGTGGAAAAATTTAGTTATCACCTTAATTATCTTGAAGGAGAAGTTGACATTGAAATTGAAGGTGAAAAAAATTCTCTATACAAGAGCTTTTTAAATAAGTATAGAAAAGATGAGTATATAGTTTTAAGTGATGGAACAAATGCTTTAATAAACAGAGAGTATATAGAGAAGTTGCAGAGAATATTCAAAGATGAGGATGAAAAATAAGGTAAAAAAATTTCCTTCTTTGATATGCCAATAGTTCAAGATATACTTGATGAGAAAAACTTTTAATAATGAATTTGCAGGAAATAAAGATTTCTTTGAGGGAATAAATAAGATCAATGAAAAATGACATAGTTTTCCCTAAATTAAATGCAACTCTTAGAGATTATCAAAAAAATATGGATACAAATGGCTAAAGTATTTGACAGATAATAGGTTAGGAGCTTGTTTGGCTGACGATATGGGGCTAGGAAAGACTTTACAAGCCATAGCTTTAATTTCAAAAACTCATGAAGAGAAGAAGAAAAAGATCTATGGTTATAATGCCTAAGAGCTTAATATTTAACTGGGAAAGTGAAATTAAAAAAAGTTTGCACCAAACTTAAAAAAATAGCTGTGTATTATGGTATAAATAGAGAACTTTCTATATTGAAGAAAGCAGATGTTGTATTGACAACCTATGGAACTATAAGAAATGATATTGAAAAATCTTTTTAAAAGAAAAAAATTTGATTTACTTGTGTTAGATGAGTCTCAAAAATATAAAGAATATCAATTCACAAACTACAAAAGGCAGTATTACTTTTTAAATGCTGAAAAAAAGAGTAGCTTTAAGTGGTACACCTGTTGAAAAATAATTTATTGGAGCTATATTCTCTATTTAGATTTTTTTAAATCCTGAGATGTTTGGGAACAGTACAAAGTTTTACTAATAACTATATAATACCTATACAAAAAAATACTCAGATACTTCTACTATAGAAGAATTAAGAAAGAAGATTTATCCCTTTCTTATTGAGAAGAGTAAAAAAAGAAGTTTTTAGCAGATTTACCAGATAAGATAGAAAAAAATTAGTATATGTTGACATGAATGAAGAACATAGAAAATACTATGAAGAAAAAAAGAAAATATTATTATTCTCTTTTTAGAAAACAACACTTCAAGTCAAGGGACTTTCGATAAGTTTTTTTGTACTTCAGGCAATAAATGAACTAAGACATATAGTTAGTTCACCTGAATTAGATAATAACAAAATAATTTCAAGTAAGAAGGAAGTTTTAATAGAGAATGTTATTGAAGCAATAGAAAATGACCACAAAGTATTAATTTTTCGTGAACTATTTATCTTCAATAGAAAGCATATGTAATTCATTAAAAAGAAAAATAAGATTAAATTTTTTTAAAAAAATGACTGGACAAACTAAAGATAGACAAAGTCTAGTTGATAAGTTTCAAAGCGATAATAGATATAAAGTTTTTTTGTTATGACCCTAAAAAAACAGGGGGAGTAGGCTTAAATTTAGTATCAGCAGATACAATCTTCATCTATGACCCTTGGTGGAATAAAAACAGTTGAAAAATCAAGCTATAGACAGAGCATATAGATTAGGACAGGATAAAACTGTATTTGCCTATAAAAATGATTATGAGAAACACAATAGAAGAAAAAAATACTAAAATTACAAGAAATCAAAGATAAACTATTGGACGATTTAATCTCTGAAGATAATTTATCAACAAAAAAATCTTTCTAAAAAAATGATATAGAATTCATTTTAGGAAATTAGGAGAGCAGAAAAATGATGAATGAACTTGAACATATATTGAGCAAGAGATATAAGCAAGAAGCATTATTTGGACTTTTTTTCAAAGATATTTTTGTGGATTGGATAGCAGATGCTTATATAGCTAAAGATATGAATATATTTGAGATTTCAGCAATCAATGAAAAAGACAGATAAAGAAGTATTAGTTAAATTTTTTTAGCTGAATTTTATGGGAACGAAGAAATTTTTAAGAAAGATTTTTGAAACTTTACCAGAAGAAGTAAAAAGAAATTTTTTTAAAGTAGTTGTTTGGGAAGAAAAAAATTTCCTATAAAAAAAGAAGACTTAAAAAAAGTATCTTGAAAGCTATGTAGATAAGTTTGAGAAAGAAGCCTATGCACCAAAAAGAAGAATATCTATTTTTTTGACTTAGATGAGTTTGATAAAGATATGAATACCTCTTTTTCTATGAAAGATGATATAGCTAGATTTATCAGAAACTATATAGACACTAAACCAAAAAGATTATTACTTACATAAAAGCAGAAGAAGAAAAATATAGTTTTTAAATTATATAAAGATAACAATGAAAATGAATTTATTAATAATATGAACTTTTATTTAGATTTTTTTATAATTCAGGAGAAAACCCTATTTCAAGCAGTGGAAAAAAATTTTTAAAAAGATTTTTAAAAAAAGAACATGCAAAAAAACACTGTGGTATAACTGAATATTACAACGATGTAAAGGGACTTGAATTTTTAAAAAAACAGAAACTTTATGCTTAATATTGACCTTATTAGAGAAAAAAATATAGAGTAAATACTTACTTTAACAATAAGAATATAAAAAAATATTTTAAATGACTTTATGACAGCTGAAACTTTTTGAGAAAGAGTGATAACTATATTTACACTAATCTATTTTTTTAAATTTCTTAAAAAGGAACTAGAAATATTTGGGAACATCCTGAAAAATATAAAGGAAGTTTTTAAAAATCTTTAGTGGAACTTTTTAAAAAGAAATGCCAGAAAAATGAAGTTGTTAGTATAGAAAAATATATTAAAGGCTTTTTGTATATAGAGGAAAAAAATATAGAGCTTATAACATTTAAGGATGTAAAAAGACTATATCTATATAAATGAAGCTAATGGAGAAAAGAGCTAAAATTACAGACTACAGTCAATATAAAGACTATATAATAGAACCTTTTATTAAAAGTTATATATTCCTATTAGGAATATTTGGAGTTTTTGAAATTTTCTATGAAAAAGCCATTTTTTTCAAAAAAAGGGACTTTACCTAAAAGAATAACTATCTATCTAAGTATGATGGTTTTAAAAATATGTGAGATTAACAAATTTAGGTAGATTTATCTTTGGACATACAGAAAGATATGAATTACCTAAAAATCAATGAAAAAAAGCTGAAATAGAGCTTGACGATAAAAAGACAATTTGTTACAATTGTAGGAGAAGCACCTGCAAAGATGATGTTCTTTGAAAAAAATAGGAACCAAAGTAAAAGACAATATGTTTAAATTGACTTATGATAGCTTTATTAAAGGGTATAAAAGACCTATGATGAGTTAATGGAAAGAATAGAAAAATTTAAAGAAAATATAGACAATAAAAAAACTTACATCGAATTGGGAAGATTTCTTTGAAAAATTTAGAAAAAGAAATTTAATTCTGTAAAAAAATTGAAGATGACTATATAGTCTTAAAAATTAAAAAAATAATAAGGAATTAATTCAAACTGTCATTAGAGATAAAAGATTTAAAACCTTGGCTTTTAAAAAGGAGAAGAATATCATTTACTTGTAAAAGAGAAAAATTTAAAAAGAGCTTATAAAAGATTTTTTTCTGAATATGGATATTATATAGTTGAATAGGGGGAGCCTATGGAGAATAATTTTGTTCATTTGAATTTACATACTGAATATAGCCTTTTAGAAGGTGTAAATAGCATAGATAGTTTTTTAAGCAAGAGCAAAAGAATTGGGTATGAACTCTTTGGCTGTGACAGATTATGCCAATATGTTCTGTGCTATTGAATTCTATGAAAAAGGCTAAGAAGATGGGAATCAAAGCCAATTATTGGTTTAGAACTTCCACTTTTACGAAAAAGAAGAGCAAAATATTTTTACCTTGACTTTGCTTGCAAAAGATTATGAAGGCTATAAAAATTTAGTAAAAATTAGCCTCTGAACTATATAAGAAAAAAGATAATAGAGAATTAAGAATAAGTAAAGAGATATTAAAAAGAACATAGCAAGGGCTTGATAGCACTTTTCTTCTTCTATGAAGGGAGAAATAGGGAAGGCTATTTTAATGAATTTCCCTAGTGAGAAACTTGATAAAATAGTTGATGAATATATAGAAATATTTTCAAAAGAGAATTTCTATTTAGAGATACAGGCTAATGAACTTCCTGAAACCAAAAGTAATCAATGATAAATTCTATGAGATAGCAAAGTTAAAAAAATATAGAATTAGTGGCAACCAATAATGTTCACTATGTTGATAGAGATGGTTATGAATTACAAGACATAGTAATTTGTATACAGTCAGGTTGGAAGCTTAAAAGATAAAAAAATAGAAAAAAAGAGCTGTCTCAAAAAGAACTGTATTTAAAAATCAAAAGAAGAAATGCAAAGAAGCCTAGATGAAAGATTTCATAAAGCTATAGAAAAACACAAACTATATAGCAAGTTTATGTAATTTAGAAATAAAATTTGGAAATTTACAATTCCCATATTATGAAGTTCCTAATCAATATTCAGGAATGGATGAATATTTAAAAATCTATATGTTATGAAAAATATAAAAAAATATATAAAGAAAAATCTGACTAAAGATATCTTAGAAAGACTTGAATATGAACTCTCAGTTATTATAAAAAAATGGGATATTCAGGATACTTTTATAGTAGTTTGGGACTTTATAGCTTATGCTAAGAGAAATGGCATACCTGTTGGGCCGGGAAGAGGTTCAGCAGCAGGAAGTTTAGTTGCCTACTGTCTAGGAATAACTATGATAGATCCTATAAGGTATAACTTACTTTTTGAAAGATTTTTAAATCCTGAAAGAATATCTATGCCCGATATAGACATAGACATCTGTCGTGAAAGGCGTGATGAGCTTATAGACTATGTTGTGCATAAATATGGAAGGGAAAGAGTTGCCCATATCATAACCTTTGGTAGAATGAAAGCAAGGGCAGCAATAAGAGATATAGGTAGAGTTTTAGATATTGATTTGAAAAAAATAGATAGGTTGAGTAAATTAGTTTCTTCTTTTCAAACTTTAGAAAAAACTTTAAAAGAAAATGTGGAAGTTGCAAAACTATATACAACAGATATTGAATTACAAAAAGGTAATAGATCTATCAATAAGAATTGAAAATAAGATAAGACATGTATCTACCCATGCAGCAGGTATTCTTATAACTAAGGAAGACTTAGATAGAACAGTTCCTATTTACTTAGATGAAAAAGAAGGAGTTATTGCAACTCAATATCAAATGAAAGAACTTGAGGATCTAGGACTTTTAAAAATAGATTTCCTAGGTTTAAAAAATCTTTCAAATATACAAAGAACAATAGACTATATCAAAAAAATATAAGAATATAGATATAGAACTATATAAAAATTCCACTTGATGATAAAAAAAGGTTTTTTTGAAATGTTATCACAAGGAGATTCAACAGGAGTTTTTCCAGTTAGAGTCAACAGGAATTAGAAAAAAATAATGAAGAGATTAAAAACCTAAATAAAGCTAGAGGATATAGTGGCACTATTAGCTCTATATAGACCAGGACCTTTGCAGTCAGGAATGGTTGATGATTTTATCAATAGAAAAAATGGTAAAGAGAAAATAGAATATCCACATAAGAATTTGGAAATAATCTTAAAAGAAACTTATGGAGTAATTCTCTATCAAGAACAGGTTATGAAAATAGCAAGTTATATGGCAAACTATAGTCTTGGAGAAGCAGATTTATTAAGACGGGCTATGGGGAAAAAGAACTTTGCCATAATGAGAGAAAATAGAGAAAAGTTCATACAAAGAGCTGTTGAGAATAATTATACTGAAGAGAAAGCTGACGAAATATTTGAATTAATAGATAAGTTTGCAGGTTATGGTTTCAATAAATCTCACTCTGTAGCCTATGCTATGATTTCATATTGGACAGCTTACTTAAAGGCACATTATCCTGCTTTCTACTTTGCCGCTATTATGACTTCAGAAATATCTGAAACAGGTGATGTTGCATATTACTTTAATGATGCAAAAGAGCATAGAATAAGTATATATCCGCCTAATGTAAATACTCCAAGTGCATATTTTGAAATAAAAAATGATGGAATAAGCTACTCTCTAGCTGCAATTAAAAAAATCTTGGCTTAAATCTAGCAAAGAAAATTGTGGAAGATTATGAAAAAAACACGGTAGCTTTATACAAAATTAGATGAATTTTGTACTTAGAAATAAAAAAATGGAATGAAATAAAAGAGCCTTAGAAGCACTTATCCTATCAGGTGCTTTAGATGAACTTGAAGGGAATAGAAAGGAAAAATTCCTATCAATAGATAAGGTACTGGACTTTGTTTCAAAAGCTCCAAAAACAGATGAAATTCAACAGATGAATCTCTTTGGAGCAGCAAGTAAGACTATAAATAAGTTTGCTTTAACTAATAGTGATGACTTTAATTTAGATGAAAAAGTTGACTAAGGAAAAAAAGAGTTTTTAGGTTTCTATTTAAGTTCACATCCTTTAGATAAGTATAAAGATATAGTCACAGCCTTTTCTATAAATAAGCTTTCTGAAATAGATGTAGAAGAAAAGTAAAGTTTTAAAAAAACTTTTTGGAACTATCACAGGGTCTAAAAAAGTTTTAACTAAAAAAAGACGAACAGATGGCTTTATTTTCTATTCTTTGTTATGATAGAGTAATCTCTTGTATAGCTTTTCCCTAAGACTTATGATAAATTTTTAGAAGAAATTATAGAGAAGAAAACTGTCTATCATTGAAGGAAAAATACAGATAGATGAGTATAAAGGGTGAAAAAAACTACTAAACTACTTGTAGAAAAAAATAATTTCTTTAGATAAAGCTCTATGACTATCCCTGCTAAAAAAGCTATTTGTTTTTAATTGAAGAAGAGGATAGATATAAATATAGTAGACTTAGAGAATTAATTAATTCTAATAAAGGGAAAAACAGAACTTTTCTATTTGCCATAAAAAAATAAAAATGAAAAAAAGAATTCAAAAATACAGGTATAAAAGTAAAAACTTAATAGAGAATTCTTTAGAGCAATTAGTTGAACTTATGGGACTAGAAAAAAATAAAAAAATTCAAATGTAAATTACAATAAATGGAGAAATGATACCACATAATAATGGCGTACCTGATGTTACAAGAACAAAAAAAAGCCTTTTAATCCTAAGATTAAAGGCTTTTATATTTTTAATTAATCAGTTTAAGAGATTAGTACCATCCTCTGATTTTCATAGCTTCAGCTATTCTCTTAATAGATTTCATGTAAGTAGCTTGTCTGAAAGAAATAGGTTGTCCTTTTCCATCAAATTCAGTTTTTAGAGCCCATATAGGTTTGAATGCATCAACCATTGCTCTTTCTTCTTTTTTTCTTCAACTTCTTTTTTTCTGTCCAATAGTATCCATAGATATTTTGAACCCATTCGAAGTAAGATACTGTAACTCCTCCAGCATTTGTTAAAAACGTCAGGAGTAACAACTATACCTTTTTTATAAAGAACTTCATCAGCTTCTGGAGTTATTGGTCCGTTTGCTCCTTCACAGATGATTCCAGCTTTTATTAATTCAGCTTCGTGGTTAGTGATAGCATTTTCTAATGCACATGGAGCGATAGCTTCAACATCTAAAGCCCAGAATTCATCCATAGTTAATTCTTTTGCTCCAGGAACTTTAGTTAAGCTTCCAGCAGCTTTAGCAGCTTCTAATTCTTCAAAATGTGAATCCTTCAGCTTTATAAACAGCGAAAGCTCCTTTTCCTTTTTCAAATTCAGCAACAGCTACAACTTTTCCACCTAATTTCATAATATTTTTTTTACAGAGTATTTTCCAACGTTTCCAAATCCTTGAACTGCAACTGTTGCTCCTTTAAGATCTTTTCCTAATGCAGTGAAAGCTTCTCTCATAGTTACTGCAACACCGAATCCAGTTGCTTCGTTTCTTCCTTGAGATCCTCCATAAGATAATGGTTTACCTGTGAAAACTCCTATAGTTTGTTCACCAGTTAATTTATTATATTCGTCTTGCATCCAAGCCATGATTTGTCCATTTGTATTTACATCTGGAGCAGGAACGTCTACTTTTTTTCACCTAAGTATTTCCACATTCCTCTTACCCATCCTCTTGATAATTGTTCTAATTCTCTTTGAGATAATTCAGAAGGGATCTACAGTAATTCCACCTTTACCTCCTCCATAAGGGATTCCAGTAACTTGACATTTGATACTCATCCATAGAGAAAGAGCTTTTACTTCATCAGAATTAACATTTTGGTGGAATCTGATTCCTCCTTTATAAGGTCCTACTGCATCATTATGAGCTGATCTATATCCTTTAAATGTTTTTATAGATCCATCATCCATTTCTTTACAGGGATAGTAATTTCTATTATTCTTTGAGGTTCCTTTAATAATTCATATACTGCTGGGTCCAATCCCTAAAAGCATCACATGCTTTTTTTAACTTGTTGTTGTCCGCTTGCTAGTGGGTTTAAAGTTTCTTTACTCATTCTAAATTCCTCCTTAAAAATATTAAAAAAATTGATAAACAAAAACTGACAATTTTTTTGTTTCATTTATATTTTATATTGTATCATATTTTTTTTTATATGTCAATATAAAAAATTTTTTTTTCTTATTTTAATACAAATTGAATTATAATAGAGATTTAGAATATAAATTATTTTTTTATATACTATTTTTTTAATCATTAATTATATATATTAAATATGATTTTTTTTTATTTATTTTTTTCAGCTTAAATCTTTCATTTTATATATGTAAATATAAATTTTATAAATATTTACTCTTTTCTTTTTATTTTTTTTTATGTTATAATTAATTTAAGTACAAAACAATTATGATATATTAATTTTTTTAAGGAGGCTGTTTAATGAAAGTTTTATTTTATGGTGTAAGAGAAGTTGAAGTACCTTTTATTTCATGAACAAAATAAGAGATTTGGATTTGATTTAGAATTAATTCCTGATTATCTTAACAGTAAAGAAACTGCTGAAAAAAAGCAAAAAGGATTTGAATGTGTAGTTCTACGTGGAAACTGTTTTGCTACAAAAGAAGTATTAGATATGTATAAAGAATATGGAGTAAAATATTTATTCACAAGAACAGTTGGAACTAACCATATCGATGTAAAATATGCTAAAGAATTAGGATTCAAATTAGCTTATGTTCCTTTCTATTCTCCAAATGCAATAGCTGAATTAGCTGTTTCATTAGCAATGTCTTTATTAAGACACTTACCTTATACTGCTGAAAAATTCAACAAAAAAGATTTTCACAGTTGATGCTAAAATGTTCTCAAGAGAAATTAGAAACTGTACAGTAGGAGTAGTTGGATTAGGAAGAATTGGATTTACTGCTGCAAAATTATTCAAAGGTTTAGGAGCAAACGTTATAGGATATGATATGTTCCCTAAAAACAGGTGTTGAAGATATAGTTACTCAAGTTTCTATGGAAGAATTAGTAGAAAAAAAGTGATATCATAACTTTACATGCTCCATTCATAAAAAGAAAATGGAAAAATTGTTACTAAAGAATTCTTAAGTAAAATGAAAGAAAATTCAATATTAATCAATACTGCAAGAGGAGAATTAATGGATTTAGAAGCTGTTGTTGCTGCTCTTGAAAGTGGACACCTAGCTGGTGCTGGTATAGATACTATTGAAGGAGAAGTTAAATTACTTCTTTAAAAAAACTTCTCAAATGATGAAGCTAAATTTAAATTAGAATATCCTCTATTCAATAAATTAATAGAATTATATCCAAGAGTTTTAGTAACTCCTCACGTTGGATCTTATACTGATGAAGCTGCATCAAACATGATAGAAACTTCATTAGAAAAACTTAAAAGAATACTTAGATACTGGTGCTTGTAAAAAAACGATATAAAAAGCATAGTAAAAAAATTCATAAATAAAAAAATAAAGCTATTATACTTTAGAGAAAAACTCTATTTATAATAGCTTTTTTATCTAGTTCTTTTAAAAAACTTGTAAAAATTTCATCAACAGTTTCTTGTTTTTTTCTAAAAATACTTGTATGAGTAGTATTTTCTATAGTTTTTAAAGAAGCACCTTCTAATCCAGCAGTTGCTAAAGGAACCATTCCATCATCTTTACCCTTTTTATAAATAAGGAGAAAAGAAAATTATTGGAACTATCTGCTATTAAAATATAGCAAGGATAGTCAGGATTTCCTAATTGGTTAACAAAACTGTCTTTATCAGTTTTCATATCTTTAACAGCAGGACCTATGAAATATGGGATTAAATCAGCAATAGGATTGTCTGATAACTGACTTCCATGTGAAGGTGGTGTAATTAGAACAACCTTTCCTAAGCTAGCTAATTTATTTTCTTTCAAGTAATATCTAAGCAAGCAAGTTCCCATAGAATGAACAACAAAATTTATTTTTAATTCAGGTAAATTTTTAGCTTTTCTTTCTAGATTAACTTGTTCTAATCTCTTTACTTGCTCTTCAATATTTGGAGCAATATATTTCTCAGTCATTTCTGCTATGTTTTCATTAACAGTAGGATATTGTATATTTACAACAGTATAACCATCTTCTGCTAATTTTTTTCATCTATGAATCTTAACTGTTTTTTTCATAACCATAGATACCATTGAAAGTTATAACTATATCTTTTTTTCTATTTTTATCTTCATTATAATTCTTTATTTGATATTTATGAGTTAAAAAAAGATTTTTTTACAAGCCATAGTATAGCAATAGAAATTATAATGATAAAAAAATAAAAATTTTAAAAAAATTTCTTCATATCCTTAATATCACCTTGATAAATAAAAAAATAGTGAATTACTATTCCAGATTTTTAAGATAAAAAAATTAAAATAGAATGAGCCGAGTAATTGTCTGCGTGTCTGAAGCCAACTTGTTGGCAAGTTTTGCCGAAATTACAGCGAATTCTTAATTTTTATCTGTTAAGAAATTTGGCTAGTAATGAGCTATTTTTATTATTTTGTACCGAATATTCTATCTCCACAATCTCCTAGTCCAGGATAGATATATCCATCTTCATTTAGACCTTGATCTATTTTTGCAGTGTATATAGGAACATCTGGATGTTTATTTAAAAGTTTAGCTATACCATCTGGAGCAGCAACTAGACACATAAATATGATATCAGTTACTCCTTGTTCTTTTAAATAATCTATAGCATAGACTGCAGAACCTCCTGTTGCAAGCATAGGATCTACAAGTATAACTTTTCTCGAAGCAATATCTGTAGGTAACTTACAATAGTAATATACAGGTTCTAAAGTTTCTTCGTTTCTATAAACTCCAATATGACCAACTTTAGCTGTTGGGATTAGATCTAATATTCCATCTACCATTCCAAGTCCTGCTCTAAGAATAGGAACTAAGGCTACCTTATCCTGTAAAGTATAGGCTTGTGTTTTCATAAGAGGTGTTGTAACTTCAGTTGTCTCTAACTTTTAAGTTTTTAGTTGCCTCATAAGTCATAAGTTTTGCGATTTCATTTAGATTTTCTCTAAATGATTTAGTATCTGTTTCAACACTTCTAAGAATAGTCATTTTGTGCTCTATCAATGGGTGGTTAATTTCAATTACTGACATATATTTTCCTCCTTTTTTATCATAAAAAAACAGGATAAAAAAATCCTGTCTTTTATTTAATTATTTTTTTACCCAAGTTAAATTTCTTGTTAAATTTGTCAACTCTACCTGCAGTGTCAACAAATCTTTGTTCTCCAGTATAGAATGGGTGTGATTTTGAGCTAACAGCTACTTTAATTACTGGATATTCTTTTTCCTTCAAAAGTTGTAGTTTCTTTAGGTACTTTTGTAGATCTAGTTAAAAATTGGTTACCAGCCATATCTTCAAAAAAACAACAACGTTGAATTCAGGGTGTATTCCTTTTTCTCATTTTTTTCACCTTCCTAAAATTTTTCTGATATCAAGGATAATTTTAACATATTTTTTTATTAACAATGCAAGTTAAAATTAAATAAAAAGAGAGAAAAAAACTTCTCTCTTATTTTTGATAATCTTTTTAAAAGCAATCTCTTTTGGCTTTTCATATATTGATCAGCAGTTATATATTTTTTTCATTTGAATTTGACTTCTTAATCTTTCTTTTCATTATAGTAGCTTCTATAGCTCCTATTCTATCAAATAGTTCATCTATTTTTTTAGGTACTTTTTCAGGGTTATCTAAAAATATATTTATTGATTTGTAGTTCTAGTTGTTTTCTTTCTAAAAAGTCTCAATTCATAATTACTTGAAACTTGATTCATAAGGTCTTTTAGCCTTTTTGATATTTTCAACTTTTTACTCCTGCTGCTCTTAAGTCAGAATCTTCAACTATACCAAGTCCATTTTCATCTGAAGCGAAATGTAAATATTGAAATTACAAAAAAATAAAAACATAAAAAAATTTCTTCATACATCTATCTCCTTGTTTAAATTTGAGTATTGAAAATAAATAGTTCATCTGGATTTAATGTTGTAGTCTTTTTCTCAACAACACTAGAATTATCATAAATACTTGTTACTAAAGCTTCACGGTCTTCAGCAGTAATAACACTAGCACTATTTATTTCAGGACTAGGTACTGTATTAACAAAAAGAATTATATGTTGACATAGTTACAACACCAACAAAAAAATAGTCCAACAGAGAATATAGACATTCTCTTATTCTTTCTTTTTTTTCTTCTTCCAATAAAAGCTTTATATATGTTTGCTCTAACTTTTTCCTTAGGTGACATTTAATTTCCTCCCATATCTTTGAGTGCTTTATAATACACAGATTTTACAGTAGACAGATTCATATTTTTCATCTCTGCAATTTCTTTTAATTTATATCCATAAATATCTTTTAGAATAACAATTTCTCTTTCCTTTTCAGAGATTAACTTTTAGTTTTTCTTGTAGTATAACTTTTGTATCAAAAATTAACATCTTCTGGTAAAGATAAAACATCATCATTTATTTCAAATTCAATTTTTTTCTTTTTTTGAAAAAAATCATATGTTTTATTTATTGCAATTCTATATATCCAAGTATATATGTTGCTCTCTTCTCTGAATTTACTCAAATTTTTTTATACGCTTATAAAAAGTCTCTTGGCAAATATCTTCAGCATCATCATCGTTTTTGACAACACTTAAAAACTTTGTAATAGACTCTATCAAAATATTCTTCATAAATGTTATCAAAAATCCATACTTTCACTCCAACATTCAACAAAATTTAACATATTAATATATATACTTTAGACTTAGTATCAATAAAAAAAGTTTATTTTTTTCATTTTTTTAAGTCTTCAGCTATTAGTTTTCTTTTAATTCTTCCAATAAATTTTTCCTCAGAGACCTTTTTAATAATCTCACCTTTTTTTAAATAGTATTCCTATACCTCTACCTGCTGCTACTCCATAATCAGCTCTCTAGCCTCACCAGGACCATTTACAACACAACCCATAACAGCAACTTTAAATTTATTTTTTTCATTTTGAAATTCTTCTTCAACTTGTTTAGCTAGACCTATTAAATCAATTTCTGTTCTTCCACAAGTTGGACAAGAAATAATTTCAACACCTTCATCAGATAGATCTAAGACTTTTTAATATCTCTTTAGCAACCTTTTATTTCTTCAACAGGGATTTTCTGTTAAAGAAACTCTTAAAGTAGCTCCAATTCCATCAACTAAAAGAGCTCCAATTCCTATTGCTGATTTTACTGTTCCTTGAAATTTTGTTCCAGCCTCAGTAACTCCTAGATGAAGAGGATAGTCAACAAGAGAGCTTATTTTTTTCTATAGGCTTCTACCATCATTTTTAACATTACTTGATTTTAAGTGAAATTACTATATCAAAAAAATTAAATTTTTTTCAAGCAGTCTAACATGGTATAAAGCACTTTCTACTAGTGCTTCTACACAAGGTTTCCCATACTTTTTCTAAAATTTCCTTTTTCTATTGAACCTGAATTTAACTCCTATTCTAATAGGAATATTTTTTTCTTTAGCAGCTTCAACTACTTTTTTTACATTCTCATCAGAACCAATATTTCCAGGATTAATTCTTAATTTATCTATTCCATTTTCTATTGCTAAAAGAGCTAATCTATAGTCAAAATGTATATCTGCAACCAATGGTAGATTTACTCTTTTTAATTTCTTTTAATTGCTTCAGCTGCTTTTGACATTGTTAATAGTCATTCTAACAAGTTGACAACCTGCTTTTTTTCTAATTCATTTATTTGTTTTACAGTTGCCTCAACATCAGCTGAATTTGTATTAGTCATAGATTGAATAATTATAGGATTATTTCCACCTATACTTAAATTTCCAACCTTTTACAACTCTTGTCATAAAATCCTCCTAAAAAAATAAGGAGTCTAAAGAATAGACCCCTTTACTTTCTTTTTATTTACTAACGTAGATATTTCATAGGATTTTTAGGTACTCCATTTTGTCTTATTTCAAAATGTAAATGGGCACCTGTTGTACGTCCTGAGTTACCAGTCTTTCCTATTAAATCTCCCTTGATTTACATGTTCTCCAACATTAGTAGAAATAACACTTAAATGGGCATATCTAGTTTCATATCCATTATCATGTCTAATAATAATAATTTTTCCATATCCACTCATATTACCAGCAAAAGTTACTACTCCTGCTTTAGCAGCTCTAAGTGGAACATATTTAGCCACTAAGTCAACACCAGTATGTAAGATATATCTTTTTAAAACTGGGTGGTATCTGTTTCCAAAATGGGACTCGATACTCCTGCATATCTAACTGGATAAGCAAAATCCTGCTCCAGAATATGCTGCTGACCTTCCTCCATCATCATTATCTTCAGGAGGAGGTGGTGGAGGAGAACCTTTTCGTTTCTTTAGGTGGCTTTTTCAGGTTTTTCTTTTTCTTTCTTTTTTCTTTATTCTTATTTTTTTCTTTTTATCTTCTTTAGCTTGTTGAGCAGCTATAAGTCTACCTTCAACATCTTTATATTTTTTTGAAGTGTTACTCCTTTTAAGAAGATAGTTGATCCAGCTTTTTAATTTCTTAGGATTGATATTATTATAGTCAACAATATCAACGACACTTATTCCATACTTTTTAGCAATCTTTAGCTAAAGTATCATTTTTTTCTCTAATTTATAATAAAGACCATCTATAGAAGGGAAAAGTAATAGTATCTCCAACCTTCATTTTATTATTTAGTGCATCTTTATTGTTCATTAAAAATCGTATCTTGTTTAATACCATACCTTTTAGCGATAGCAGGTATTGTATCTTTCTTTTTAACTTTATATGTAATTTGCTCCGCTCTCTTTGGAGGTGGTGGAGGTGCAGGTTTTTCTTTTTCCTTCTCTTTTTCTCCCTCTTTTTTATCTTCTTCTACTTTTTCTTCCTTCACAAAATTATATTCTTTTTCAAAGGTAGTAAAGTTACTTGTTGTTAGCTCTAACCCTCCGTTATCTGCTTCATCAAGTTGAAAATAATCTGTAAATTGAGTAGTATCAACTACTTCTTTACTTGAAATCATATATAATCTAAAAGAAAATACAACAATAGCTAAAATTAATAGATATGCCATTGTCTTCCTAACAATTCTTTTCATAACTTACCTCATAGGACATAGATTATTTATACAGAACCTTAGGTAACTGTCTCAATAATTCGTCATTATTCTTTGTTGTTTTTTTATAGCCTTAATTAAAGCTGCTGTTGAACTCACTTTATTGTCATAATCATTTCAGTAATCTTCTTAAATTCCAAATTTCTTCAATTTGATTCTTTTTTTAAGAAGTAGTTCTTCTTTTCTTGTTCCAGATCTTGTGATATCTATAGCTGGGAAAAACTCTAAATTCAGCTAATTGTCTATCTAAATAGATATCACAGTTTCCTGTTGATTTAAATTCTTCATAGATAACTTCATCCATCTTTACTGCCAGTATCCACAAGTATAGTAGCGATAATAGTTAAGCTACCTCCATTTTTTTAATATTTCTTGCAGCACCAAAAAAGTTCTTTGGATGATATAGAGCCATAGGATCTATACCTCCTGATAATAGTTTACCACTTGATGGGAATCACTATATTATATGCTCTTGAAAGTCTTGTTAAAGAGTCAAGTAAGATAACTACATTTTCTCCATCTTCAACTTTCATCTTTGCTCTTTCAATTATTTCTTCTGTAACTTTTATATGATTCTTAGGATCATCATCAAATGTTGAAGCAAAAAAACAGTTGCTCCTTCTACATTTTCTTTAATATCTGTAACTTCTTCAGGTCTTTCATCTATTAATAATATCCATACTTCAGTATCTTTTTCACCTTTTATTATAGCATTAGCAATTGAACTTATAAAAGTTGTTTTACCTGCTTTTGGTGGAGCTATTATTAATGATCTTTGTCCTTTTCCAATTGGAGCTATTAAATCAAGGATTCTTCCTGAAATATTATCATGATCCAAACCTAATTTAATTTGTTCTCTAGGATAAGTAGGAACTAAATCTTCAAAGGGAACTCTATCTGCTATCTTAGTTAAATCGTCATCATTAACTCTTAAAACTCTTCTTATAGCAAAGTTCTTTTCTTCTCCTATTGGATTTCTAACTTCACCTAAGATAGTATCTCCTCTTCTCAGTTTGAATTTTTTTTACTTGTGAAGCTGACATATAAATATTTTTACCTAATGTAGTTTCTTTTAAGAAACCAAAGCCTTCAGGAGCAGTATCTAGTACTCCATAAGCAAGAACAGTGTTATTATCTTCAAGTGTCTCAATTATTAGTGCTTTTAACTCTTCTTTTTTTTGCCCAGCAACTTCTATATCCATAATTCTTGCAATTTCTTGCAAATCTTTTAATAGAAACTTATTTAAAAATATCCATATTGTCTCCTTTATCTTTTAACTTTAGACTATGTCACCATATAGAGTCCAAGTTTTACATTCATTTATCTTTACATCTACAAATTGCCCTTTTAAAAGCCATATCACCTTTAAAAAAAGAACAATTTTATTTGTTGAAGTTCTTCCTGATAAAACTTCTTTATTTTTTTCTTACTAGGTCCTTCTACTAAGACTCTTACTACTTTATCTTTGTATTTGCTACTTTCATTGAAAGAACATTTGTTTTGTACTTCCATTAATCTTTGTAGTCTTTCTTTTTTTACATTTTCATCTATTTGATTATCCATAGTAGCTGCCTTTAGTACCTTTTCTTATTGAGTACATAAACATATATGAATTATCAAAAGCTAACTTTCTCAACAACATCAACAGTATCTAAAAAGTCTTCTTCTGTTTCTCCAGGAAAAACCAACTATGATATCTGCTGTTAAAGCCACATCAGGAATCTTTTGATTTTATTTTTATCAACTAGAGCTAAATATTTTTTTCTTTTTGTATAACCTCTTCCCATTTTTTTCTTAAAACTTGTGATGAGCCAGATTGTAAAGGTAAATGTAAACATTTTTGATATTTTTGTCGTTTTTTTAGCAATAACATCTATAACATCATCTGTAAAAATCTCTAGGATGTGGTGAAACAAATCTAACTATATAATCTCCTTCAACTTTACAAATTTCTTCTAAAAAGTTTAGCAAAAATTATCTCCGTTTTTAAAAATCCTTTCCATATGAATTTACATTTTGACCCTAATAGAACAATTTCTTTTTGCACCCTTTACTTACGTACTGCTCTACATCTTTAACTATCTCTTCAAGAGGTACAGATCTTTCTCTACCTCTAACATAAGGAACTATACAGAAAGTACAGAAATTATTGCAACCATAAGTTATAGAAATCGAAGCTGTTTGATCAGATGCAAATTCTGCATCTAGTCTTGGTGGTAATTCATCTTCATTATCTGTATATACTTCATGAGTACTCTCATTATTTCTCAATTTTTTTTCTATTGCTTGAGGAATTCTACCAATATTTTGGTTCCCCATAACTATATCTATTATTGGAAATTTTTTAACAAGTTCTTCACCTTGCTCTTGAGCAAAGCAACCTGTAACCCCAATTATAGTTCCTTTTTTTTCTTTAAGTGCTTTTAATTCACCTAATTTTCCAAATATTTGAGTAGCAGCACCTTCTCTTACAGTACAGGTATTTAAGAATACTGCATCTGCATCGTCAGTTTCCTCTGTTACATCATAACCTAAATTTTGAAAAATCTTTTTTTATTTTTTTAGCACTTTCATTAACATTCATTTGACATCCATAAGTGATGATTGATGCCTTTTTCACAATTTCCTCCTAACTAAATTATATGACTATAATTTTTAATAAAAATAAACAAATACATCTATATATTATAACATAATTATATTATAATTAAAAAGTAAGAGGTTATTTTAATTTTAATTACTCAATATAGTATATAGACTGTTTTTTGCTTAAAAAGTTTAGATAATAGTTGTTTTTTTATTAAAAAATATTTTTTTGTTAAAAATTTTTGTTATTTTTTTCTGAAAAATACTTGACAATAGTCAGCTAAAAATTATAAAAATTAAAGCAGTATATTTTTAAGGAGGTAATTTTTAAATGAAAAACAGTTGGTATATTTTTTTGGAACTACAGGGAGGAAAAACTCAAGAAGTTGTTGATATTTTAGCTGCTCAATTAGGAGATGCTCAAGTATTTGACGTTGCTAATGGTGTAGATGAAATGGAAATGTTTGATAACATAATCTTAGCTTCTCCAACTTATGGAATGGGAGAATTACAAGATGACTGGGCTTCTGTTATTGATGAAGTTGCAGATATGGATTTCTCTGGAAAAAGTTGTTGCATTTGTTGGTGTAGGAGATGCTGCAATATTCGGTGGAAACTATGTTGAATCAATGAAACACTTCTATGATGCAGTAGAACCTAAAGGAGCTAAAAATAGTTGGATTTACTTCTACTGATGGATATGATTTCGAAGCTTCTGAAGCAGTAATCGATGGAGATAAATTTATGGGACTTGCTATAGATGCAGCTTTCGATACTGATGAAATCACTTCTAAAGTTGAAGATTGGTTAGAAAACAAAGTTAAAGACGAATTACTATAATTCCAAATTTAAACTAAAATAATAAAAAAGCTAGTTACTCTTTTGTAACTAGTTTTTTTTTATATTTAGATAAATAAAAAAAGGTGTCGAATTTCATCGACACCATTTTATTAATAAGAATTATTATACTAATTCAATTATAGCCATTTCAGCTGAGTCACCTTTTTCTAACAGAAGTTTTGATGATTCTAGTGTATCCACCATTTCTATCAGCATATTTAGGTGCTAATTCATTAAATATTTTTAGCTACTGCTTCTTCATCTCTTAGGAATGCAAATGCATTTCTTCTAGATGCTAAAGTATTTTTTTCTTACCAAAAAGTAATCATTCTTTCAGCGAATTTTTCTTAATTCTTTTAGCTCTTGTAACAGTTGTTTCTATTCTTTCAGCTTTTACAAGTGATATAGTCATATTTTTTTAAGCATAGCCTTTCTATGATCAGCTCTTCTTCCTAATTTTCTATATGATTTATTGTGATTCATTAGTAGAATTTCCTCCTCTTTTTAAAAATTATTCAGGAGATCCATTTTTTTCAAGATCGTATCCTAAATCTTTCATCTTCTCTAAAAATCTCATCAAGAGATTTTTCCTAAATTTTTAATTTTTTTAATAATTCATTTAAAGATAAGCTTGCTAATTGAGATACATCTTCTATCCCAGCTTTTTTTCAAGCAATTAAAAGATCTTACTGTTAAATCTAATTCCTCAATTTTTCATATCATGTGATTTATCATCAATAACTTGAATATCTATTGGTTCTTCAATAATTTCTTCAATTTCATCTCTTAGATTTTTCCATTTTATTTCCAATCTCTAAGAATGGATCTAAATGTAATTTTAAAAAGCTCAACAGCATATGATAAAGCATCTCTTATTTCTATACTTCCATCAGTCTCAACATTTAAAGTCAATTTATCAAAGTCAGTAATTCTACCAAACATTGTATCTTGAATTTCATAAGAAACCTTTCTAATTGGAGTATAGATTGCATCTACAGCTATGTAATCTACTGGCCAATCTTTTTTTTATCAATTTCTTCTGACACAACAAAATCCTTCTCCTGTATCAACAAGAAATTCCATATCTAAAGTTCTATCAGTAGTCACAGTACATATAACTTGTTCAGGGTTAACTATTTCAAGCCCAATATCTGCAACAATATCAGCTGCTTTTAACAACTTTAGGACCTTTTACAGAAAGTGTCATTCTTCTTTCTCCTGAACTTTCTGCTTTTAACAACTATTTCTTTAACATTTAGAATAATTTCAGTAACAGCTTCTTTAACACCGTCCATAACAGTGAATTCACTCATTACTCCTTCAATTCTCATACCTTTTTATTGCTGCTCCAGGTATAGATGAAAGTAAAACTCTTCTAAGTGCATTTCCTAAAGTATTTCCATAACCTCTATATAGAGGTTCTACAACAAATTGTCCCTTATAATTGCTTTCTTTTTACTTCTGTTATATTTATTTGCTTAGCCTGCTTTTCTATTTTTAACATTATATCAACTCCTATCAAAAGGATTACATTATCTTGAATAAAATTCAACTATTAAAGATTCATTTAAATCAAAATCCAAATCATCTTTAGTTGGGTTTTGAAGAACCTTTCCTGAAAATGCAGCTCTATCTAATTCTAACCAAGCTGGTGGAGTCGCATCTTCTACTGCTAATTTTATTAATTCTACATTTTTAGAGTTTTCTATTACAGAAACAACATCTCCTACTTTTACTCTGAAAGATGCTATGTTAACTCTTCTTCCGTTTACTGCTATATGTCCGTGAGAAACTATTTGTCTAGCTTGTCTTCTAGTTTTAGCGAACCCTAGTCTGTAAACAACATTTTCTAGTCTTCTTTCTAAGTATTCTATTAAAGTTAAACCTGTTACTCCAAGTTTTCTTGCTGCTTCTTCATATATCTTTCTGAATTGTTTTTCCATAACGTTATATATAAATTTAGCTTTTTGTTTTTCTCTTAATTGAATTGCATATTCAGTTGGTTTTTTATTTGCATTAGGTCTTATTTGTCTATTAGAAGATTTTTTTTAACCCCTAGGATAACTGGATCGATTCCTAAAGCTCTACACTTCTTCAAAAACAGGCTGTCTATTTCTTGCCATTTGTTTAATATTCCTCCTTTATATTTTATCAAATATACGCGATTACACTCTTCTTCTTTTTTTGGTGGTCTACATCCATTATGAGGTACAGGAGTTACGTCAGTTATTTTAGTAACTTCTAATCCTGCAGCTTGAAGTGATCTGATACAAGCTTCTCTTCCTGAACCAGGTCCTTTTTACTTTAACTTCAATCTTTCTCATTCCGTTTTCCATAGCGATTTGAGCTGCTTGTTCAGCTGCTATTTGAGCTGCGAATGGAGTTCCTTTCTTAGTTCCTTTGAAATTAGAAGTTCCTCCTGATTTCCAGCTTATAACCTTTCCATCTACGTCAGTTATTGTAACTATTGTGTTATTAAAAAGTTGAATGTATATGAGCTACTCCGTTAGGAATATTTTTTTACTTTTTCTTTTTTTATCTTAGCTACTGTCTTTTTTTAGCCAATTTAAGCTACCTCCCTTACTAAGTCTTTAAATATCTAAAAATACGCTTACTTTCTTATAGGTTTTTTTAGGACCTTTTACTGTTCTTGCATTAGTCTTTGAACTTTGTCCTCTTACAGGAAGATTCATTTTATGTCTTAAACCTCTGTAACATTTGATATCCATAAGTCTTTTTTTATAGATAATCTTACTTCTTTTCTAAGATCTCCTTCAACTTTGATATCTTTTATGATTTCTCTGATTTTATTTACTTCTTCTTCTGTTAAATCTTTTAACTCTAGTGTCAAAATTTATCCCAGCTTCTTTTTAATATTTTTTTGAGAAGTTGGTCTTCCAATTCCATAAATATATGTTAGAGCTATTTCAACTCTTTTTGTTTCTTGGGATATCTACTCCTGCTATTCTAGCCAAAAATTTTTTTCCTCCTCTTTTAAAAATAAAAATTTTTAAAGGTTACAATTATATATTACACCACATTTTAGTGGCTAATACTTTCATCGACATGTCCCATTCTGCAATTATGGAGATGGTCCTACGACTCACCATGTCTTTACAGTACTTCATTATCTTAATTAAATTATTAAAATTATGCTGTACTTTTGATCTTACACATTATCCTTGAACTTGTTTATGTTTAGGATTTTCACAGATTACTCTTATTTTTCCATGTCTTTTAATAATCTTACACTTGTCACAAATAGGTTTTATTGATACTCTAACTTTCATTTTAACCTCCTTTCAATACTAGTTTTTCTTTCTGTATACTATTCTACCCCTCGACAAGTCATAAGGAGAGATCTGTACAGTTACTCCATCGCCTGGTAAAAATTTTTAATGTAATTCATTCTCATTTTTTTCCAGAGATGTGGCTAAAGTATAGTATGTCCATTTTCTAATTCTACTTTAAACATAGCATTAGGTAAGGCCTCTACTATAGTACCTTCCAATTCGATAACATCTTTCTTTGACATTTTTTTCCTCCCATCGAATAGAAATTCATATTATTATAACATACCTAATAAAAAAATCTACTGTTTTTTTAAAAAATATAAAAAAATTTTTACTTTATTTTTTTCTTCTTCATCAAGCTCATCAAAATTAAAAATTTTTTTAATTACGGAATTTATTTTTTTCTCTTTTTTTCAATCCTTCTATATCATCAGAATTTTTTTACTATTGGTTTTATTTTATCTATTTCTTTTTTTATTTCTTCCTCATCATCATAACTTTTTATATGAAGTAGGAATTTTTTTCATCTTCTTTCTTTTCTTCTTCATTATTATTGTAATAATTATCCCAAAAATTCCATTTGTTTCTCTATCTTTTTTTCTTTCTTCTTCTAATTTTTTTCTCTATCTTTCTTCTGAGCTTTCCATTTTAAAAGATATCATAAGAATGGAAATTCCAAAAAAAGTCGTTAAGAAAATAGCCAAAAAGATTTCAGCTACATGGCTTTCTTTTATATTTTATACTAGCTGTAGATACTTCTTCACCTTTGAAAGCTATTAGCTTTTTATTGTCTAATTAAATTCTCTTATAGTATCTACTATTTATATTGTTTGTTCCTAGTAAGTATTTCAAGACTAGCTATTATCAACTAATTTCATATACAACATCATCTATTGCTTGACTAACTCCTAAATCATCAAAAATAATAGTACTTATTTCCTTTTTTTCCAAACTTGTCCTGTTGTTCCTGAATCAATATCTTTTATCTTTTTCCCAATCTTTTTTTCTCACCTAAAGAGAAAAATTCCTATATTTTTTTGAAACTAAAAATATGTGCATGACGAGAGCTAGGTCTTCTTTTTGCGTAATACATCATAAGAATGAAGATAATAAATATTTTTTTATCATCAGAAATCACACTAGATAAAAATATTTTCTACTTTTTCCTTTAAAAAAATATTATCTCCAGCTCTTTCTTGTTCCTTTTGTTTCAGGATTATAGAAAAAAATATACCATCTTTACTTACAAATAGTAAGTCTTTAACATGAGCACTATCTATACCTAAAAACTTTGATAAGGGAATGTATTTTTTTTATCAAAAATATATTCTTCTAGAGAAACATTTCCATTTAGTCCATCATAAAGATAAGTTCTTTCACCTTGCTCGACAGATACTAAACTTAAATTTTCATTACTAGAAAAAAATTCAAAGCTTTTAGTCTTGTAGTAAATATTATTTTTTTATCATAAAAAAATAGTCATCATTATATTTATCAACTGCTTTTTAAGGTATATAAATCAGCATCTCTTTATAAGTTCTCCTTTATAATAAACTTTTTCTCCATCACTTGCTAAGTATCTAAAAATCCTCAATACCTTTTAAGGCTTTTAGTTGTTTCTATTTTTTTTAAAGGGATAAAAAGTATAGCTGCTTTTTTTCTTAAAGTGAATAATAAATTCTTTAACTATAGACCATGTAGAGATATCCTCATTTCGTATATAGTCATCTGATAGGAAATAATAGTTCACTCCATCACTGTAATAATTACTACCTAGGCTTTTTGAAAGTCTATTTGGATTTAAGTCAGGAATAGTAGTATTTCCAAGATAAACATTATTCTTATCTGTTGCTATATAATTATCACGATAATCTCCTGTATCAAATGTTTTAAAACTATCAATATCAACATCTTTTAATTGATATATATCACCAAATGAATTACAATAGATTTTCCCTTCATATTTAATATAGATACTTTTCTCATATTTTTTTGACCATTATTTAAAATCTTTTTGATTTAAATTATACTCTGACTTCGTTTTATATAAGGAAATTACTCCAAATAAAATAAGTAATATAAGAACGATAATAATGATTATTAAAAATTTTTTTAAAAAAATCTTAGTTTAAAAGACTTATAATATTCTATCTCGTTTGCATTTTTTTCAATGCTTTGATAAATCTTCACCATTTACTTTTCATCTTTTGACCTCTATTCTTTATTGTTGTAATCTTTAGATAAGGGTTTTTATATTTCTATATTTTTTTCAAGTAGCATTTTTATCTATATTTTTTTCTTATCTTTCCTTATTGAGTTTCGTTTAAATATAAGAAAAAAATACTATAAAAAAATAAAAGCCTAATACTAATAGAAAAACCTAAAAAAATATTTTAAGAACATTATGAAATTTTTATAGTAGCAATAAAAAAAGTTTTCTCACCTTTAAACTCTTCAAAGTTTTTTTATTTAAAAATAAACTCATCTATCTTCTCAGCACTTATATATTCTGGATAAGCTAATAAGCTTTTCAAGAGTTTTTTTATCCGTTATTTTGAAAAATAGTAGCTCTATAATCGTCTGTTTGAGAAGAATTTTTCTAAGTTATCAAAATAGTAATATTCACTATCTTTTTGCCAAATAGAACCGATATTTTTCATTACCTACATCAGTTAATTTTTTTCCAAGACTCTTTTTTTACCTAAAGAATAAACTCCTGTATTTCTTGAAGCTAAAAAAATACCATATTTTCTATATCTTTTTCCATATTTCATAGTTTTGAAAAATAATACATATTCTCATCATCTGTAAAGACATTAGGACTAATTTCTTCTATATTTCCAACAAAGACATTATCTTTTAACTTTACTTGTTTTTTTTATTTTCACTATCATAAAAAAATATTCCATCATCACTAACAAATATTAAACTGTAAAGATGAGTTCCATTACTTCCAATTATTTTATAAGGAGCTTTTTTTCTCTGTCAAAAGAATAATCTTCTATAAAGACATAGCCATTTACTTCATCATAAAGAAATTTATCATCTGGATTAAGTGAAACAGTTTTTTTAAATTACCATTATTTTTTTAATTGGTAGAAGTTTTGATTTATAGTAAACATTCTCTTTGTCAGCAAAATATGTATACTGACCATCAATAGGTTTTAAAGTATTCAAATCAGCATTCTCTAAAACTTCTCCTTTATAATAGACATTGTCTCCATCAGTTGCAAAAAAATAATAAATTATCAACTGCTTTTTAATCTTTTTATCTGTTTCTACCTTTTTTTATAAGGATAGATATAAGATTGAGGTCTTTTAGTCTTTGAAAAAAAGCATATATCAAAGTCTGAAAGATTTCCATTGGAGAAGATAAGTTTTTATTTCTTTCAGACATATCAGAACAATAGTAAGTATTTATTCCATCAGTATAATAGCCATTTCCTAGAACTTCAAGTTTATTTGGATCTAAAGTCAGGAAATACGAATATTTCCAAAATAGACAGAATTTTTATCCAAACCAACTATCAAAGTACTTCTATCAGAATAATCTTGAGAATCTAACACTTTAAATGAATCAATATCAACCTTCTCTAAAAAAATATCTTCCTCCACTAGGAACAGGAATAGAAATTTTTTTCCTTGATATTTTATAAATTGGGTGTTTCCATATTTTTTTGTCCATAGTTCTCTATTTCATCAGAATTTGAGCCTGATTTTTTTCATTAAAAAGTAGAGTATAAGATAAAGAAAGAAAAAAATAAGAATTATTACATAAATAATGAAAAATAAATTTTATAAATGAAATTCTAGAATTTTTGCATTTTTTTCTCCCTAAAAATAATGTGAAACTTTGGCTATAACAATACCTAAAAATAAAGGCTAGTAATCCTGAAATTTTGAAAGGAAGAAAGAAAGTTGTATACTTTACTCTAATCTCTATTTTTTTCTCTCCTTCAATTTTTTTATTAGTTTTCTCATTTTCAATAAATTCTCTTATTTTTGCTACTTCCTTCATTGTAATTTAATAAATATTCCAATGTTTCTTTATCTCTAATTTCATAAATCGCATTATCTATTAATTGGAAAAATTCCTAAATTATCGAAGTAATAATATTTATTTTCTTTTTTTTCCATATACTTCCAACAGTCCCACTTTTCAATATCATTTACTTTTTTTCCCAAGCATCTTTTTTTACCTAGAGAGTAGATCACTGTATTTCTTGAAGCTAAAACGTATCCACTGCTATGTTTAAGTCTTTTTCTGTACTTCATAAGCATGAAAAATAGTAAATATTCTCATCATCAGTAAAAACATTAGGACTTAATTCTTCTACATTTCCAACAAAAAAATATTATCTCCTGCTCTTAATTGTTTCTTTTTTTGATTATCATAATAATAGATACCTTCGTTATTAACAAAAGACCAAATTATATAGGTGGTTTCCTTTCATTTCCAAGAACTTTATAAGGAGCTTTTTCTCTATCAAAAGAATAATTTTCTATAAAGACATAGCCATTTGCTTCATCATAAAGAAATTCATCACCTTGTTCACTTGAAACAATCTTTAACTTTCCACTATTTTTTTAATAGGTAGAAGCTTTGATTTATAGTAAACATTCTCCTTGTCAGCAAAAATATTCATGATAAGGATCAACAGCTTTTTAAAGTGTTTAAAATCTACATTTTCTAAAAATTTCTCCTTCATAATAGATATTATTTCCATCAGTTGCAAAAGATAAAAAAAGTCTGAAATAGGTTTTTAATCTTTTGTCAGTATCTATTTTTTTATAAGGATATATATAAGTTTGTGGCTTTTTTTAGTCTTTGAAAAAAAGCATATATAACAGATTGAAATACTTTCATTGGAAGAGATAAATTTTTTTATTTCTTTCAGAGACAGCAGAACAAAAAGTAAGTATTTAGTCCCATCAGTATAGTAGCCATTTCCTATAATTTCAAGTTTATTTGGATCTAAGTCAGGAATGGCAATGTTTCCCAAAATAAACAGAATTTTTTTATCTAAACCAATAACTCTAGTATTTCTATCTCCTGAATTTAATACTCTAAATGAATTTATATCAACATTTTCTAAGATATATCTTCCTCCACTAGGAACTGAAACAGAAATTTTTTTCCTTGATATTGTATAAAATCACTATTAGCATATTTTTTTGTCCCTTTTCTTCTATTTCATAAGAATCTAAACTTGTTGTTTTTTTGATGAAAGCTAGAAGAAAAAAATTAAAAAAACAATTACTAAAAATTATGGCTGAAATAATTTTTGAATGTAAATATAGTATCAGAACTTCTTTTCTTTTTTTAAATTTTTAAAGTTTCATCAGAAATTATTTTTTTTCATTTTTTTCTCCTAAATTCTTTAAAAAAATAAAAAAAGATAAGATAAGCAACAAGAAAAAAATTCTTATGAAAATATTTAAAAAAATTTTATCAACTATATCAGTCTTTATATTTCACAGTTATAGTCATCTTCTTTTCACCAGAAACTGCTATCAATTTTTTTCATTTTTTTATAAGTTCCTCAATATCATCTGTTTTGTCATCAGATTTTGATAATAGATAATTAAGAGTTTCTTTATCAGAAATTTCATAAATAGTATTATCCATAAAAGGAAAAAAATACCTAAGTTGTTGAAATAGTAGTATTTATTTTCTTTTTTTCCAAATACTAGCGACACTAGCTTCTTTAATATCTGCTACCTTTTTCCCAACCTTCTTTTTTTATCCAAATAACAGATATCTGTATTTTTTTGATATTAATTCTCCAATACTTTTTTTAGTAGCTGTACTTACATCATAAGCATGAAAAATAATAAATATTCTCATCATCAGTAAAAAAACATTAGGAGTAATTTCTTCTATATTACCAATAAAAAAATATTATCTCCAGCTTTTTAATTGTTGTTTCTTTTTGGTTGTCATAATAATATATTCCATCTTTAGCGATAAATATTAGATTATATAGAGTAGTCCCATTATTTCCAATAACTTTATAAGGAGCTTTTTCTCTATCAAAAGAATAATCTTCTATAAAGACATAGCCATTTACTTCATCATAGAGAAATTTATCTCCATGTTCACTTGAAACAATCTTTAACTTTCCACTATTTTTTTAATGGGTAAAAGATTAGACTTATAATAAACATTTTCCTTATCAGCAAAAATATTCAGTACTTTTTATCTATAATTTCTAATGTATTTAAATCAGCATTGTTTAAAAATTTCTCCCTTGTAATAGACATTATCTCCATCAACTGCAAATAACCCAAAAATTATCAAGTGCTTTTTAAATTTTTTTGCCCCTTCTATTTTCTTGTAAGGAAAGATATATTTTTGAAGAATCTTTATCAAGTTCAGAGAAAAGGAGAATAAAAAAATAAGTATTTGTACCATCAGTATAATAACCATTTCCTATAACTTTAAGTTTATTTGGATTTAAGTCAGGGAATAATTACATTTTCCAAAATAAACAGAATTCTTATCTAAAGCGATATTTTTGTGTAAAAATAGTCTTCTGGTTCAAAAAGGTTTAAATGTAGCTATATCAACATTTTTTTAAGTTCTTGCATTCCATCATTTAAGGTAAAAACATAAATTTTACCTTGATATTTAAAAAAATTACCTTTTTTTCATATTGTTCCCCATTAGTCTTAATTTCATAAGTGTTATTATCAGCATTTATCCAAATGGAAATAAAGAAAGGTATAAAAAAAACAATGGAAAAAAATTACAAACACAATCATAGCTATTTTAAGATAAAATGATGTATTTGAAGTTTTTTTCTTTTTTTAAAAAAAGATCGTCTAAGTCATTTGTTTTTCATAAATTGTTCTCCTAAAAATTTTTTTATATTAATTTTTTTATTTCTTGGAAAAATTTAGATTTTTTTCGTTTTTTTAAAAAAGTTTGCAATATCAAATCTATATCTTGCATATAATCCAATTAAAAAAAGCGATAGAAATAAAAAAATAATTTTTTTGGAATACTATAGGCATAAGGATCTTCAATAGAAAATGGATAGTAGCTGTCATTTATAACTTCGCCATTAAAGGCTATTAATTTTTTTTTCAGATATAAAAATCTCTTATTTTATCTGGTAAGTTTATAGAATATCCATCTTTTAAGTTTGAAAAAAATTCAATAAATAGTCAAGAACTTCTTTATCAACAATTTCATAAATAGTTCTATTTATATTTTGATTAAAAACCATAAATATCAAAAATAGTAATATTTATTTCCTTTTTTTCCATATACTTCCATCTCCACCAAAATTGATATCAGCTACTTTTTTTCCCAATCATTTTCCCAAAGCAGTTTTTTTATCAAGATAACGTATTCTAGTGTTTCTTGATATTAGTTGACCATTAAAAGGACCTTTTAATAATGAAAAAAAGGATTATTACCTGACCTGTTTTGCCCAGTCTTCATAGACATCTAAATAGTAAACATTTTCATCATCACTGAACTTCCCACGACTGACACCCTACAGAGTGCTAGGTTTCGGGTTCCAAAATCTTTAAAAATATTTAAAAATTTTCTAAGAGTTTGATAGTTTTACACTACCCTTATTCTTTTAGGTGTGTTCAGCTCACCTCTATTGTATAGGACACTTAAGTCCACAACTTTTACTTTTTCTTAGAATATTTAATGCTCCATTACAATCTGCATTTATGAGTTTACCTGCGCTTGTTTGATATAGTCCTCTTTTTTTATTCTTTTTTTCCACTGAATATATATTCTTGTAGATTTTTCTTTATCATATATTGGAATTTCATCTCCATCAAAAGAAACTTGCTTTTTGATGTATAACTCTCTTCTTGTAGTTTAAATTCTATTCCATATAGTTTACATAGATATATTAATTTATCTCTTAATTTTTCCATATGGTATATTTACAAAGTTTTGATTATTTATACTTCCAATATTTGATTTTCTTTGAAAATCTTCATTATATCCTAGAACTAGTTTTTCCTATATCATTATTAAGACAATAATTTACAATTGTTCTTGCTGCTTTTGAAAGATAATCATTTATACGATTATTTCTCTTTCTAGTTATTCTCTTTTTGTCTTAATGTTGTGCGCTCAATCTTTTGCTTATCTTTTTATACTTTGTAATTTTGCATTTATCTTATTATAGTATTGATTTATTGATTTTTAATTTTCTACCATCTATTATGAATGAAGCTCCAGTATTTGTAACACAAGTACAAAGATTATCTATACCTAAATCAATTCCTAGTACATTATTTTCATTTAATTCCCTTTGAATTTCTTTTACTTCATAAGTATATTGAATTTCAAAGTACCTAGAATGTTGTTTTGGGTATTATTCTAATTTCTTTTTATCTTCTTGTCTTTTTAATACTGATGGTAGCTTTTAACTTTAACTTTCCTGATGAGTTTTTCTAAAAGAATTTGAATAAGGAACTATCAGCATATCATCTTTTAATCTAACAAAACCTATAACAAGAGTTGTAAAACCATCTTTATCAAGATAATTAGGTAATTTTATTTTACCATTATATTGACCATTCTTAGCAAGTTTTAAAAAGTGCAAAGAATGATTTAAAACTTTCATCTACTTCTTTTAAAAATTTGTTGAGCCATATTAGAATTTAACTTCTTGTAATTCTCACTATTTTTTTAAGCATTTTATAGTTTTTCATTATAACTTAAATACTTTTTTTATTTTTTTAAAAATAGTGTTGTCTAACATTATATATAGCTTGATTCTTTTAAATTCTTAGCTATATGGCACAAATATTTTAAATTTCTAAACTCTTTTTTTGCTAAGATGTTTTTACTTGTTGTTTTTAATGTTAAATACATATATAATCACCTCCTTTTTCATCAGAGATATTATACCATATATTCTACATTTTATCTACTAAAAAGTAATGTATATTTTTTTAAATATTTTTAAAGTTTTTTTAAAAACCCCACAACAGTGGGAAGCGTCGTTCATACAAGTTCGCTACTACTTATGCAGTTCTCTCATATACACTTTAATAAGATCTTGTGAACTTCTTGTTATCTCTAACAAGCACAGACTATATCTTATCCATAGTGTATCTCAACACCTTAGGCGAAACCACTTCCAATACCAATCGCTTGTATTGTACTCCCCTCACGAGGGATAGTCGTTGAACTTTCCTTTTCAGGCTTAGCTGCTGATTGTCTATTATCATAATGTTTTAGGATTTAACCTTGCACCATCTAGTATATTTTTTTCTGCTTTCGCCACCATCACACCTGCCTCCTACTCCTTAATTTGTTAGGAGTAGGATTACTGTTGTGGTTATACTAGCTTTAAGAGTTCCCAGCAATTCAGTTTCTTTGTTGCACGGTTTTGCTCCGTGTCTACATACAAGTTTCCCTATATGCTTACTAAAAATCTTCAGTGCATATCTCATGACTCACCCTACGAGAGTCACAGTGTTCTTGCACTATTTAACCCTACAAAATAAACTCCATTCTTACTTATAAAAAGTAAACTAAAATGATGATTCCATCAACTCTACAACTTTATAAAGAGCATTTACTGTTTCAAAAGTGATGATCAACTCCACAACTTTTATAAGGAGCATTTACTGTTTCAAAAAGATAGTCATTTGCATAAACATTCTTACTTTCCTCATCATAAAGATAGTAGACGTTGTAATCATTCTCGTGAAATACTTTTTAATTTTTCCGTTATTTTTTTAAATGATAAAAGTTTAGATTTATAATAAACATTTTTCTTTATCAGCAAAAATAAAATAATGCATCTTCAATTGTTTTTTTATTGTATAGATATCTGCATTAACTAGCTTTTCACCAGCATAATATACTTCTTCACCATCAGTTGCAGAATTTTTTTAATTCTTCCACTTTTTCTAATCTTTTATTAGTCTCTAATTTTTTTATATGGATAAAAAAATAGTATTGAGGTCTTTTTGTTTTTAAACAAGAAGTGAGATATTTTTTTATATTTATACTTAGTGCTGACAATTCTTCATATGTTCTCAACAGATGTTGAGCAAAAAAATAGCTATTAGTACCATCACTATAATAATTATTCCCTACATAATACAATTTATTTGTGTCTAAATCTGAAACTGCAATATTTCCAAAAATAAACTCTATTTTTTTATCATAAGCTACATTTCCATTATTAGCTTCTGTATCGAAGACTTTGAAAGTAGGAATATCTACTCCTTCAACTTCTAACAATCCATTCCCATAAACTAAAGCATAGATTTTATCTTTATTCTTGTAGAATATACTGTTTTCCCATATTCTTCACTATTATATTGAAGGTCAGTAGTATCACTCTTGAACATAGCAACATAAAATTATAAGTAATAAAACACAAGAAAATAAGTATTATTGCTGAAAGTACAGTGGCTTTTTATCATTATATTAGCATTTTTTTTGATTATCCATTTTCATTTTAAACTCCTATTAATTAAAAAAGCATTAAAGTTGATTCTTCTTTAGTGTTATATCTTGTTTCTATAATAATATCTTTATAGAATTTAAAATTTAATTTTTTTCTAAAACTTTTTTTGAATCAATATTATAATTAAAAATATATTGCTACTAAGTAATTTAATTTTAATGTTTTTAAAAACAATATTCAATAACTTTTTGAAACAGCTTCTGTCATTATCCCTTGTTCCAATAATCTTTACTTAATACATAACCTAATTCTCTCCCAAGTAAATTTTTCTAAATTCTTATCCAAATCTTGTCTACATTCTTCTACACCAATAGAACCAATAACTTTTTTTGATTTTCTTTTTAGAACAATAGCAAAAAAACTTTTTTTCATTTATAAACATTTTAAGTATTTCTAAACTTTCATTTTTACTTTTGTGATGTTCCCAACCTGCTTTTTTTCACCTACACCATTTATAGAAGCATATTCAAAAAAATCATCTAAATCTCTAATTTCCCAAGCACGAAGGATTAATCTATCTGTTTCCAATATTACATTACTTATATTAATTTCTGTATTCATAGTTTCCTCCAAGTTAAATTCTATTTGAATTATAACACAAGTTTATATTTTTTTTAACAATATCTAGCAAGAAGTCCCCTACTTCTATAAGTGGGAGTAGTTCGCTGATTTTTTTAAAACAAAAAAAGTCCTGATTAACTCAGAACTTTTTTTAATGTTATGAAGTTTTAATCATAGGTAATATAATAAGCTACAACGCCATTATCATAGGGAAGTTTTTTTAAAAGAAATCTGTATTAAACAAATTATTATAAACTGTTGAAATATCTAATTCTTTATCAAAAAGTATTTCTTCATCATTCTTAGCAACTGTAAGAGTATAAGAATTTTCTTTAACTCCATAGTTGTTGTAAAAAAAGAAATAAGGTAAGTATAATTTTTTAACTTTAAAAAGAATAAAAATTTTCAGTAAGTTTATTATTATTGTTTTTCATTTAAGGGAATTTCATTTTTCATTTTTAAATAAGTTTTTTTATTTGCATTTCCCACAATTATTTTTTTCAGCTTTTTTTCTCCTTCTAAGCCATATACATAGACAAGCTTTTTTTGTTTTCTTTATATATAGATATAACTTTTTTTACTATCTTTTATTTGTGCAGAAAAAAACTAAATTTTTTTATTAGTTATATTTTTTTCTTTAAATATGGTTTATATTCTTCGCTAAAAAAATAGTTATTGATAAAAATCATTAAAAAAAGAAAAATAATAATTTTTTTCATAATGACTATTCCCCCTTTACTTCATCTTTTTAGTATTAATTTCATAGGAGTAAATTTAAGCCCATCTTGCTCTTTTTTTCTTCCTCAGTTTTTATAAAACCTATTTTTCTCATAAATAGGAACAGCATATCTGGAAGAATTTACAGTTATAAATGAATTTTTCATTATCATCTATAACAATATTCATCAATTTCTTTCCAATACCTTTAGCTTGTGAAGATTTATCTACAAAAAAATAAATTTATATGTCTTTTTTTCTTCTGTCAGTTGCTATAACACCTTTTAATACATTATCTTCAAAAGCACCATATACCTTAAATGACTTTATTATTTCTTTGTTATCAACAAAAATTACAAAAAAGTTTCTATACCCTTTTCTGAGTAACTTTCATCTTTACTTTCAATATAAACTTTCTTTACAAATAATAGTGCTTCATCTTTTTCTTTGTTAAGTAATTGGTTTATTTCTATCATAGGTTCTCCTAATATTAATAAAGGAGCTACTGTATATAATAGCCCCTTTGATTTTAAGTTTAAATTAATAGTTTATGTAGAAACTTTCATCATCTAAGTAATTTTGATCATAGAATAATCCATTAAATCCTTCAGCATTATTTGGATCATTAAATACTTTATCATAGACAGTTTTATTATTTAATTGTTTTTTTATAAAGAGGTCTAGGGTTTGTTCCTTTATATGCTTCAAGTAAATAACTTCTAGTTTTTCCATTAACATTATAAAAAAAGAAACTATGTATCTGTGCCCTTCATTTATGAAAAACTAAAAAAATTTTTCCAGAGTAACTTTCTGTATCATCTGCATTGAAGAATAAATTTTTCACCAATAACTCCCTCTAATGTTATTTCTGGCTTTTTGCCTTCTAGTCCAAAAAAACGTAAACAACTTTTTCTCTATCCTTATATAGAGTAACAACTTTTTTTGTACTTTCCATTTGTGCAGAAAAAAAGAATCTTTTTTTGCATCTGGATTTGAAGTATTACCTTTTAAATAAGGTTTGAAGTTCGCTCCAAAAAGAAAAATACAGACACGATAACTAACAGTAATAAAAACAAGTTTTTTTCATACGTAATCCCTCCTAAAAAAATATTATACAAACATTATATAATATTTTTTTAGAAAAATAAGAAATAGTTTTTTTATACTTTTCAAAAGTCAATTATTCCTACTCTTATCGTTATTTTTTTAAATGAATTGTTTAAAATTTTAAAAATAAAAAAATAGTATACATTTAAAAAAATTTTTTTGTAGTATAATGTCTTTGAAAATGAGATGTAACTTTATTACTATGAATTATTTTTTTAGTATTGTGGTAAATGATTCTTTTAAGTTCCATTTTTCTAATATTAAATTTCTATATGCTTTTATAGATATATTCATTTATGTTAGTAGTTACTTCATCATTCGACAAAAATTATTTATGGAGGTATTAAAAAGATGAAAAGGTACAGTAAAAATGGTTTAACAAGGAAAAAAAGGATTTGGATTTATCACAGGTGAAGATGGAAAAAGATGTATTCGCTCATTTTTTTCTCAAATTCAAAAAGAAGGATTCAAAGAATTATTTGAAGGACAAGAAGTAGAATTTGAAATTACTGAAGGACAAAAAGGGCCTCAAGCTTCAAATATAGTTGTTATTAAATAATAATTACCTTAACTAAAAAGAAAAAGGATTGAAAAAAACTTTATGAACTAAAAGCTTTCAATCCTTTTTTTAATTTATTTTAAAAAAACTCTACTCAACATCTATTTTTAAATTCATCTAAATCATAGTAAGAACAACTTCCATGATTAAACACTTCTATATTTATTTTTTTGCTTTATTAGGATAAAAAAACGACTTGTAAAAAAACTTCTTCACCATCATTGATAAAAAAATCTCAATAGAACTTGTATCTACAAATATACGTAATTTTTTTAAGTTCTTCAAGATAAACAGACCTTTTTATCTCTTCCTTCACCACTTTCTTGCATTTCTAATGAAAAGATATTATTGTCATAAGATAGTTTTACATCTTCCATTTTTACTAGAAAAATTTTTAGAATTTTCTATATCTATTATCATTTCAAAAGTAGAAGCTAGAAAGTTAATATGATTATCTGTACTTGAAATTTTATTCTTTCTTAAATTTTTCAAATTCTACTAAAGGCTCTTGTAAAATTTTATTTTCTTTTCTCTTAAGTGTTCTAGGCATAGATAAAAGCATGTTGCCAACCATTTTTTTATAGTTTTATTATTTGTATAAGTTGCATCAGGAATTCCCATCCAAGCAATTAATATATTTCTACCTTTATTATCAACAAAAGTTTGTGGGGCGTATATGTCAAAGCCCCTATCTAATTCCATAAATTCTCCCAAACTATATGTTTTTTTCTTTAAAATTAATATCTATAGGAAAAATATCCTATTTGATAGATATTTGCAAAATTGATTCCTTCTTGTTCTACTCCTTGAGGGCAACAGATTAAAAAAACCATTTATCTTCTATTTTTTTATTAAATCACAGCATTCCCACATATAGCCATATTTTTTTTCAGAGTGTATCTCAAAAAAATATTCCCATTTTTAAATCTAAAGATTTGTATAAAAATAGCACAACCTATATCTTGTTTTTTTCTTGCACCAAGAATCATAAAGTATTCATCTTCAACTTTAAAAAAACTTTTTGGATCACGAACATGAGTTGACATATTTTGAGGATAATCAGAATTTTTTTAGAAGAACATTTTTTTCTTTTCATAATTGAAACCATCTTCTGAAATAACTTCAATGACATTCTGTTCTCTACCATTTAAAAATATAGTCATACTTTTTTTATCAGTATATTTTACATTTCCAGTGTAGTAGTAATGTATTTTTATTATTTTTCAACTAGAGCTGAACCACTATATACACCATCTATATCTTCAGCTATACTCGGTCTTAAAAAAATAGGGTGCTCTGTATAATCTATCCAATTTTTCTGTAGTATAATGTCCCCAAGATTTTTAAACCCCAAGTTGCAGAAAAAAAGGAGTATATTGAAAAATAGATATGATTTACTCCTTTTATCACACAAAGTCCATTGGGATCATTTAACCAACCTGTAGGAGCCATTAAATGAAAATGTAAACGATAAGGATCAGTATTTACTTTATTGATAAGTTCTATATATTTTTTTCTTAGCATAGTATCGCCTAAATCTTTTTTTATCATGATAGGAGTTTTACTATCAGGATTAACTTCAACTTTTCTACCATCAGGAAGTTCATTTACTATCATAAGAGTTTGAGTACTATGACCTGCTTTGTTTAACTTTTTTTAAGTCCATTTTAATTAAATTATCACCTTGTTTAACTTCTTGTCCTTCTTCGACATAAACTTCAAAAACCTTCACCATTCATACTAACTGTATTTATTCCACAGTGCATAAGGATTTGACTTCCATCTTTTAAACTTAAACCTATAGCATGTTTTTGTAGGAAAAAAACAAGTTCAATTTTTTTGCATCAGCTGGAGCAACAAAGATTTCTTCACTAGGATTTACTAAAAATTCCATCTCCCATAACTTTTGATGCAAATGTTTCATCACTTGATTCAGAGATATCTTTTACTTCTCCTTTTTATTGGAGAAATTAAAAGCTATTTCATCTAAATTAGTATCTGTTGTACTTTCTACTTTTTATTTCAGAAGTATTTTTTTATTTACTTTCTCTTCATTTGCAATAACTTTCTTAGTTTTTGCTTTTCCAAATGTGTAACAGATAACTATTCCTAAGACAAGTCCTATTAAATGAACTATAATGTAGTTTATATAACCATTATTAGCGGGATCAATTATTGTTATACCTGGTATTGCAGTCGCTCCAAAACCTAAAGAGCTTAATTTAAATATATATACAAAGGCACCAGCAACTGCACCAGCAATACAACCTGCTATCAATGGAAATTTATATTTTAAGTTCACTCCAAAAAAATAGCTGGCTCACTTATACCAAATAGAATACTCACAAAAAGAAGGTAAAAGCAATTTCAGCAACTTTTTCTTTCTTTACGATGTAATAGATAATATCCTAAAACAGCTCCTCCTTGTGAAATTAAAGCAACTGACATTAAAGGATTTAAAAAATCTCTACCAGTTGTTGCTATTAATTGAGCTTCAGCAGCATTTAAGATATGATGTAATCCTGTGATAACGATTATTTGTTGTAAACCAGCAAATATCATATAACCTATTAAACCAAATTCTGTACTTACCCAAACTAATCCTCCAGTTATATAATTAGAAAGTTCACGCTCAATAGGACCAACTATAGTAAATAATAAGAAAGTAGAGATAAAAAAACTGTCAACATTGGAGAAACTAAAAGTTTAATAACAGAAGGAATTTTCTTTTTCAAAAAAATTTATCCAATAGAGCAACTATATATCCCATCATAAGAGCAACTATAATTCCACCTTGAAAAACCTACCATTTGAATTTTTTTAGTCCAAATAAATCTAAAAATTTCAGGGTTAAATCCAGGAGTACCTATTGAATAAGCATTTGCAAGACTACCATCAAGCATAATTGCTCCAACAACTATACCTAGAATTGCTCTCCCACCGAATCTTTTAGTTGCTGAATATACAACAACCATAGGTAAAAACTGCAAAAAAATTCCAACAGAGGCTAGATTAGATAAACGATTGATAGCATATAAAGTTTGATTAGTTTTAACAGCTTCAAAGTTAGCTAAGAATCCAGTGACTCCTAGTAAAAATAGCAGCTGCTAATATCGCAGGTATGATTTCAACAAATACATCTGAGAGAGCTTTGATAACTTTTTTTGTAGTGGATTTTTCTTTGTTGTTTGCAATATCTTTTACATCAGATAAAGACATATTTTCTAATTTTTGCTTCCTTTGCAAAAAAACTTTGTAAACTTCATTTACAGTTCCTGCTCCAAAAAAATAAGCTGTAATTGACTACCAGCAATAAAACAGCCTTTGACTAAATCAATATTTTTCTAATTTATCTGTTTTTTTGCTAAAGATAAATCTTTTAATACAATACGTAGACGTGTTGCACAATGAGCAACACCTTGAATATTTTCTGAGCCACCAATATTTTTCCAACACTTCTTTAGAAATTTTTTTGATAAAGTTTTTTTCTTTTTCCATCTTCCACCTCTTTATATTTATATTACCTTAAGAATATATTGTATTAATTATATATGCTTTTTCAATTTGTTTCAATTATTTTTCTTAAAAAAATTTTTAAATATTAAAAAGAAATTAAAAATCTAATTGACTAAATAAGGTAAAAAAAGGATATTATAAAAATAACAGTTTAAATACTTAAGGAGGAGCTAAAAAAATGAGAAAAAAATTTTTATTTGCTATTCTTTTGTCTTTTATTTGTTTCTTGTAGTAATTTATACAAGGCGAATAAGGCTTATGAAAGAGGAGATTATGTTGAAAATGTAGTATTAACTTTTAAATATTTTTGATGAAAAAAACCTGAAAAATTTTAAAGAATTAAATGAAAAAGAAAAAAATGAGATTAATAGTAAATTTTCAAATATTTTTGAATATTACTCAAAAACAAAAAAATAGTGAGAAATTAGAAGATAGAAACAGGGCTAATATAGAACTTTTTACAATATATATTGTTTCAGATAATAGTGAATATGCTAAAGAATTTCAAGCTGAAAGAGAATTCTTAGCAAGTGACAATGCAAAAAAATCTTTTTAATCAAGCCTTAAAAAAACTAATAGAGAATTATTTTCACAAAATATAGGTTTAAGAGATGACCATACCTATGCTTTTAAAAAGTAATAAACCACACAATAAATATGAATATTGCAATTAATGCTGTGATTGATAGTAATAAGTCTTTAGATAGAAATAAAGCTGAACTATATAACTATTTTAAAAGAGAAATAGCAAAACATAGAGCAGACGGCTATATATCACTTGCGGAAGTGGAAGAAAAAAAGAAGGAAGTAATGAATATTTAAGAAGTGCTCAAAAATCTTTATTATAAGGCTAATGAAATATATTCAAAAATATCAAAAAAATTATAGAAATTCTTATTCAAAAATATGAATCAACTAAATATAAAAGCAGACTTAAATGATGCAGAAGATAATTATAATAAAGGAATAACAGAGTATAGAAATGCTGGTTCTTCAAAAAGCTAAATACAGAGCTGCAAATTATTATTTTTAAAGAAGCTCAAAAAAATATGTATATAATTATAAAGACACTAATAAATTACTAAATGAAACAAAAAGAAAAAAAGGTTACTTTAAATATAGTTTAAATTCAAACAATGTAGATGTAAAAAAATAAAATTAGTAATGATTTAAATTCCATAGCTTATCCTGTAACTAATGGGATAGAGCTTTTCATTGATTATAGAGATGGTGACTATAATTATAATACTTCTTCTAACACTAATACAGAACAGTTGAAAAAAAGAAGTACAAACTGGTGTTGATTCAACAGGAAAGCCTATTATGAAAGTGTATAATTTTACAAAGATTACTACAACTATTGAAGAAATAGGAACAATTCGTTATACTTTCTCTGTAAGAGGAGCTTATTACAATAATAATATAGGTAATGATGTTACAATAAAAAAATATAGTAAAGAATATTAAGTATTCTGGTGAAGTTCCGCCAAGTTCTGAATATAGAAATTCAGATAATAAAAGCTCTAGGTTCTAGTGAATTAAAGAAAAAAAGTAGAAGAAAAGGTAAAAAAAGAAGTAAATGGACATATCGATTCTATGATAAAGGATTTAAAAAGAATATAGCTAAAGAAAAATTAAAAGCTTAGCTATTCAAAAAGAATGTGTTTTGTGATATAATATCAAAAAAATTTAAAATTGTTGAAAAAGGAAAAATTCTATATAATTATTTAAAAAAATTAAGGAGAAAAAAATGATGAATGGAAAAAAATTTTAAAAAGAAGGAATTACTTTTGATGATGTTCTACTAATCCCAGCAAAAATCTGATGTGCTTCCTAATGAAGTAAGTTTAAAAAAACAAGACTTACAAAAAAATCACATTAAATTTACCAATTTTGAGTGCTGCTATGGATACAGTTACAGAATCTGACTTAGCTATAGCCCTTGCAAGACAAGGAGGGATTGGTTTTATCCATAAAAAAATATGTCTATTGAAGAACAAGCAGCTGAAGTAGATAGAGTAAAAAAAGATCTGAAAGTGGAATGATTACTAACCCTATAACTCTTAATAAAGATAGTAGAGTATATCAAGCTGAAGAGCTTATGAGCAGATATAAAATTTCAGGATTACCTGTTATTGAAGATGATGGGAAATTAATAGGAATAATAACAAACAGAGATATAAAAATATCGTAAAGATTTAGATCAACCAGTTGGAGATATTATGACAAGTAAAGGTCTAATAACTGCTCCTGTTGGAACAAACTTAGAACAAGCTAAAGAAATTTTTACTTGCTAACAGAATTGAAAAAAATTACCTATCACAGATCAAAATGGATATTTAAAAGGTCTTATTACTATAAAAGACATAGATAATATAGTTCAATATCCAAATTCTTGTAAAGATGAACTTGGAAAAATTAAGATGTGGAGCTGCTGTTGGTATTGCACCTGATACTTTAGATAGAGTTGCTGCTTTAGTTAAAGCTGGAGTAGATATCATAACTGTTGACTCAGCTCATGGACACTCTCAAGGTGTTATCAATATGATAAAAAGAAATCAAAAAAACATTATCCTGATTTAGATATAATCGGTGGAAACATTGTTACTGCAGAAGCAGCTGAAGAATTAATTGAAGCTGGAGCATCAGCAGTAAAAAGTTGGAATAGGACCAGGATCTATTTGTACAACAAGAGTTGTTGCAGGAGTTGGAGTTCCTCAATTAACAGCTGTAAATGATGTTTATGAATATTGTAAATCTAAAGATATTGGGGTTATTGCTGATGGTGGAATAAAACTATCAGGAGATATAGTTAAGGCTCTAGCTGCAGGTGCTGACTGTGTTATGTTAGGAGGATTACTTGCAGGAACAAAAGAAGCTCCAGGAGAAGAAATTATTCTTGAAGGAAGAAGATTTAAAAATATATGTAGGTATGGGATCTATCGCTGCAATGAAGAGAGGATCTAAAGATAGATATTTCCAAGCAGGTGAAGTTGATAACTCTAAATTAGTTCCTGAAGGAATTGAAGGACGTATTGCATATAAAGGTTCAGTTAAAGATGTTATTTTTCCAACTTGCAGGTGGTGTAAGAGCAGGTATGGGATATTGTGGAACTAAGACTATAAAAAGATCTACAAGTAAATGGTAAATTTGTTAAAAATCACAGGAGCTGGTTTAATAGAAAGCCACCCTCATGATATAACAATCACAAAAAGAAGCACCAAATTATTCTAAATAGGTGGGAGATACAAGAATGAATAAATTTAATAAATTTATTATTTTTAGCAGGACTGTTATTCAGTTTTTTTCAGTTGCATATGCTGAAATAAAAAGAAGTTGAGTCGCTAGATACAATTTCTAAACAGATATTAGGTGAGAATAACACAAAAGTCTAAGAAAGAAAAAAACTAAAGAGACTCAAAAAAAGAAGTTACTAAAAAAAGAAACTAAAAAGAGAAAATGAAAAACGAAACTGAAGTTAAGTCTGAAAAATAAAAGCTTCTGAAAAATAAAAGCTTCTGAAAATGAAGAAACTGTTGTCAATGATATTCCAGATGAAACAGCAACTAGAGTTATAAATAAATCAGAAATAGTTGATTTCTATGAAAGAGAAGTTAGAGATAAAAATAGCTTATAAAGAAGGTTCTAACACTCCTTTTACAGGAGTATTTGGGATAGTTATTGATGATAAAAATAGAATCTTATGAAGAATATAAAGATGGTCTTTTAGATGGAGAAACTGCTTATTTTTTTCAAAAAGATAAAGAAGTAAAAATTATTATCTGAAATGTATTCTAAAGGTAAAATTAAATGGGCCACAAAAAAACTTATTATGAAAAATGGTAAATTAAAAATCTATAGTTTACTATAAAAAAATGATAGAATAGATGGTATAGTGGAATATGATAAAAGTGGAAAAACTTTTACATAAAAAGTATCTTTGAAAAATGGTACAGGAGATTGGAAATTATATTGGAGTAATGGGAAAGTTTCAGAAGAAGGAAGATATGTTTCTTGGAAAAGAGATGGAGTTTGGAAAAAAATATAGAGAAGATGGAAGTTTAGATACTATATTGAAGTATGACAATGGTAGACTTTTAAGTGAAAAAAATGGCAATAATATGTTAATTTCAAGAGTAAAAACAAGTTTATCAATATTTTTTTTCTAAGTTTGATGAAAGTAATAATTTTTGAAATAAAAAAAGATATTATCAGAGGAAGAATTCTTAATTTTTTTTCTACTATGTCTAATTACGATAAAGTTCATTCATATAGTCTTTATAAAAAGGTAAAGGAAGATAAGATCTTATCTTCAGAAAAAAATTTATTTAAAACTTGCTCTTTTACATGATAGTGGAAAAGGGTAAAGTGGGGCTTTTTAGAAGAATAAAAAAAGTTTTAGTAGGAGATAAAATTTTAGAACAACATCCAAGTGTAGCTTTTGAGAAATTAAAAAAATATTAATTTTGACTTAGCAAAACTATGTTTACAACATCACGATAAAGATGTAGATGAGAAAATGAAAATTTTTTTCAAGAATTAGATGATAAATAATTATTGAATATTGTATTTTTATGATAAAAATAAGGAAGGAGGTTTTCCTTCCTTTTTTTATTTTACTAGATGAGAGGTATTAATATGACTGAATTTAATTGGGATAGTTTCATCAAAGAACTTGAAAAAAATTTCAAAAATGGAATAAAAAAATATTGGTGGCGAATTTTTTTAAAGAACTTAATAATTTAGGAACTCCTGCAAAGGAAGAGGAAATTTTTAGAAGTTGAGAAAAAAATTAGGTTATAGGATACCAGAAGATTTTAGAGATATATTATTAAATTATTCTTCATATTTTTGAATATTATTGGGATTATGATGATGAAAAAAATATAAAATTACCTAATAATTTAAAAAGATATATTTTCTGGAGATTTACATTGGGGATTAAAAATTCTTATTAAATTTTTGAAGAAAGCAGACAGGGTTGGGTAGATAGTTGTTATCCTGATTATAGTAATGAATATGATAAAGTTTGGCATAATAAATTAGCTTTTTTTATGAAGTTGGGAATGGAGATTATATTGCCATTGAATTAGAAAAAAAGAAAAATTATGGAAAAAAATAGTATATTTAAGCCATGATGGTGGAGATGGGCATGGTTATTATTTAGCAAATAATTTTTAAAGATTTATTAAATAATTGGTCAAAAAGTTGGCTGTGTTGGTGGAGAGGACTGGCAATGGGAACCATTCTATACAGAAGGAAAGGGTATAGATTCTGAGTGTGAAAAATGCAAAAGAGTGGAGAGAATATTTTTTTAGTAAGATATGAAAGAGAGGGGATATGTCAAAAAAATTAATAATGACTGGAAAGAAATTTTAGAAGAAGAATTTCAGAAAGATTATTTTGTGGAATTGAAAAAAATATTCTTGAAAAGGAGTATGAAAATTACACTGTTTATCCACCAAAAAAAGATATTCTAAATGCTTTTTTTTCTTACTCCTTATTCAGAGGTAAAAGTTGTACTTTTTAGGACAAGATCCTTATAATAAAGATGTAGATCAGAAAATGAAAAATTTTTCAAGAATTAGATGATAAATAATTATTGAATATTGTATTTTTATGATAAAAATAAGGAAGGAGGTTTTCCTTCCTTTTTTTATTTTACTAGATGAGAGGTGTTAATATGACTGAATTTAATTGGGATAGTTTCATCAAGGAACTTGAAAAAAATTTCAAAAGGGAATAGAAAAATATAGGAGGGCATTCTAGAGAAACTATAATAGAAGCTCCAGCAAAGGAAGAAGAAATTTTTAGAAGTTGAGAAAAAGTTAGGATATACTTTACCAAAAGATTTTTAGAGATATACTTTTAAATTATTCATCACATTTTTGAATATTTTTTTGGTCAACCTATAGAGATGAAGAAGAAGAACAAATAGAATTTTCAGAAAAAAATTTTTGTGCTATATTTTGCAGGAAATTTACATTGGGGACTAAAGTTCTTATTAGATTTTTGAAGAAAGTAGACAGGGGTGGGTAGATATTTGTTTCCCTGATTATAATAATGAATATGATAAAGTTTGGCATAATAAGTTAGCCTTTTATAAAGTTGCAAATGGTGATTACTTTGCTATTGAATTAGAAAAAAAGAAAAATTATGGAAAAAAATAGTATATTTAAGTCATGATGGTGGAGATGGTCATGGTCATTATATAGCAGATAATTTTAAAGATTTATTAAATAATTGGTCAAAAAGTTGGTGCTGTTGGTGGAGATGATTGGCAATGGGAAGTATTTTACACAGAAGGAAAGGGAATAGATCCTGACTGTGAAAAATGCTAAAGAGTGGAGAGAATATTTTTTTAGTAAGATATGAAAGAGAGGGATATGTCAAAAAAATTAATAATGACTGGAAAGAAATTTTTAGAAGAAGAATTTCAGAAAGATTATTTTGTGGAATTGAAAAAAATATTCTTGAAAAAGGAGTATGAAAAATTACACTGTTTATCCACCAAAAAAAGATATTCTAAATGCTTTTTTTCTCACTCCTTATTCAGAAGTAAAAGTTGTACTTTTTAGGACAAAGATCCTTATCATCAGAAAGGTCAGGCACACGGTTTAGCTTTTTTTCAGTAAATTATGGAATAAAGACCCCACCATCACTTGTAAATATGTATAAAGAGTTACATGATGATTTGGGGTTATATATTCCAAACAATGGTTTTCTTGAAAAAAATGGGCAAAACAAGGAGTATTACTTTTTAAATACAAGTTTGACAGTTAGAGATAGTGAAGCTAATTCACATTCAAAAAAATTGGTTGGCAAACATTTACAGATAACGTAATAAAAAAAGTTAAATGAAAGAGAAAAAAACCTATAATATTTATATTATGGGGAAATAATGCTAAAGCTAAAGAGAAATTTATAGACACTAGCAAACATTATATTTTAAAAAGGAGCACATCCTAGCCCTCTTTCAGCTAATAGAGGCTTCTTTGGTTGTAAACATTTTAGTGAAGTAAATAGAATATTAAAAGAGTTAAAAAGAAAAAAAGAAATTGACTGGCAAATTGAAAAATAAGGAGTAGATTCGATGAATATTTTTTTTCAGGTGTAGAATATGAAGTTTTAAGAGATGTTGATTTAAATAGAAAATATGATGGTATTGAATATGATTCAAGAAAAAGTCAAAGAAAACTATATTTTTGTTGCTTTAGAAGGTGCGAATGTTGATGGACACGACTATATAGACAGTGCTGTAAAAAAATGGTGCAACTTGTATTATAGTAAGTAGAAGAGTTGAAATGAAACATAAGGTTAGTTATGTTTTTAATTGATGAAATTAGACATAAACTTGGTTATATAGCCTCAAACTTCTATGAATGGCCTCAAAGAAAAATTAAAAAAATTATAGGAGTTACAGGAACTAATGGAAAAAAACTTCATCAACTTATATGATAGAAAAAAATTGATGGGAGATACTCCTATAACTCGTATAGGGACTATAGAATATAAAAATAGGTGATGAAGTATTTGAAGCTGTTAATACAACTCCTGAATCACTTGATTTAATAAAGATTTTTGATAAAAACTTTAAAGAAAAAAAGATTGAATATGTTGTTATGGAAGTAAGTTCTCATTCACTTGAAATAGGTAGAGTAGATGTTTTAGATTTTGACTATGCACTTTTTCACAAATCTAACTCAAGATCACTTAGATTATCATGTGACTATGGAAAAATTATTTTTCAAGCTAAGAGAAAAATTATTCTTAAAACTTAAAGATATCAATAATTCAGTATTTAATATTGATGATAAGTATGGAAAAAAAGACTATATGACGAATTCATAGAAGATAATCCTGAAATAATCTCTTATGGAATAGATGGAGGAGATTTAGAAGGAGAATACTTAGATGATGGTTATATAGATATAAAAATTTAAAGAAAAAAAGTAGAAAAAAAGTTAAATTTGCTTTTATTAGGTGATTTTAATTTATACAATACTTTAGGTGCAGTTGCCATTACTAGAAAGATGGGAATTAGTTGGGAAGATATTTTTAGAAAGAGTATCAAATATAAAGGCTGCTCCTGGAAGATTTGAAGCTTTTAAATTGTGGGCAAGATTATAAAGTTATAGTTGACTATGCTCATACTCCTGATGCCTTAGTAAATGTTATTGTTGCTGCAAGAAATATTAGAAATGGTAACAGAATAATAACTATCTTTGGTTGTGGTGGAGATAGAGATAGGACTAAAAGACCTATAATGGCTAAGGCTGCTGAAAATTTATCAGATATTGTGATTCTAACTTCAGATAATCCAAGAACTGAAAAATCCTGAACAAATATTTGCTGATGTAAAAAAACAGGATTTACAAAAAAATGATGATTATTTCTTTGAACCTGATAGAGAAAAAAAGCAATAAAAATTAGCTATTAATATGGCAGAAAAAAATGATATTATCCTTATAACAGGAAAAAGGACATGAAACATACCATATAATTGGTACAAAAAAATGGCACTTTGATGATAAGGAAATTGCAAGAAGAGAAATTGTTAGAAGAAGGATGGTAGAAAATGTTAATTAATGATGTAAATAAAGTTAAAGTTGGTAATATTGTATTTGGAGGAAAAAAAGAGATTTGTTTTAATAGCAGGACCTTGTGTTATGGAATCTCAAGAACTGATGGATGAAGTTGCAGGAGGAATAAAAAGAAATTTGTGATAGACTAGGTATAGAATATATATTCAAGGCTTCTTTTGATAAGGCTAATCGTTCATCTATACATTCATATAGAGGACCTGGTTTAGAAGAAGGAATGAAAATGCTTGCCAAAACAAAGGAAAAATTTAATATTCCTGTTATTACAGATGTCCATGAAGCTTGGCAATGTAAAGAAGTTGCAAAAGTAGCAGATATTTTACAAATTCCTGCATTCTTATGTAGACAAACAGACTTACTTATAGCTGCTGCTGAAACAGGTAAGGCTGTAAATATTAAAAAAAGGTCAATTTTTAGCACCTTGGGATATGAAAAAAACATAGTTGTTAAAAATGGAAGAGTCTGAAACCAAAAATATAATGTTATGTGAAAGAGGAAGTACATTTGGATACAATAATATGGTAGTGGATATGAGAAGTTTACTTGAAATGAGAAAATTTAATTATCCTGTTGTATTTGATGTAACACATTCAGTCCAAAAACCTGGAGGACTTGGAACAGCAACATCTGGAGATAGAGAATATGTATATCCTCTTTTTAAAGAGCAGGACTTGCTATTGGTGTTGATGTAATATTTGCTGAAGTTCATCCTAATCCAACAGAAGCAAAATCTGATGGACCAAATATGTTATACTTAAAAGATTTAGAAGAAATTTTAAAAAAACTGCAATAGAAATAGATAAAAATAGTTAAAGGTGTATAAAAACAAAATTAAAGTAAAAAAATAAAAGGGGCTGTTACAAATTAATAGAAAGTAAAAAATAGTTCGTTACTGAGTAAATTTCTTAACGATAAAAAAATCAAGAATTCGCTGCAAATCAGGAAACTCGCTACACTCAAACACTCCTGAATTTGCTCGGCTCATTCTATTTGATTTTTTTATCTAAAATTTCCATTCGTAACTCACTTATTTTTTTACTTTAGATTGAAAAATTTAATTTTGCAACAGCCCTATTTTTTTTATTTTTTAAATCACTTAAATATGGGATTTTAGCTCTTACTTCAGAGATTTTTTTCTAAATCTATTGTAGCCATTAGTAATTCTTCATTTGTTCCACTAGCCTCAATCAAAAGTGCTTCCATCAGGCTCTACAATCTTTGATTTTCCACAACAGCTATCTCCAACTGCATTACAACCAGCTATAAATAGTAAATTAAATAATGAATTGGCAGCTAAATCTATATGCCATCTATTTTTCAGCATTAAAGCTCCATAAAGAAGGTACAAAAAAATTATTTCAGCTCCTTTTTAGACATTCTATTCTTGCAGGTTCAGGAAACTCTAAATCATAACAAAAGTAATATACCTATTTTTCCAAATTTAGTATTCTTTACTACAAATTTATTTCCAGCTTTAAATTTAGTTTTTTTCTTTTTTTCCAAAGATAAACTTTTTCTTGCATTAGCAAGAATTTTTACCATCATCATCAATGAAAAATACAAGAATTATAGAAATCTCTTGATTTTTTTAGTTTTTTTACTTTCTAGATAACCAACTAAGATATGTATTTTTAAAAAAAGTCTTGCTTTTTTTCTTGTAATTTCTCAATAAAAGTATTTTCAAAAATCTTCAGGTAGATTTTTGAAGTTCATCAGTAGTAATTGTATAACCTATAGTAGCTAGTTCGGGAAAAACATATGATATCTACATTTTTCTTTAGCTGCCTCTTCTATTTTTTTAAAAAAATTTTTTTTACAATTTCCCTCTATATTTTTTTGTTCAATTTTTCATTTGTGCTAAAAGCAATTTTTAATTTTTTTCTTTTTTTCATATACTCCATATCCTCAAAATTAGAAATTTTTGTATATTTTTAATATTTATTACTAAAAAAAGTCAAAAATTTTTACCAAATTTTAAGAATCCTATGCTATAATAAAAAAATATTAATCGTGGAGAGGGTTAATAGTGAAAACTCACACTGTAAAAAAATGTAGATAATTATAGGGAGGAAAAAATGATAAAAAAATATTTATGTGTCTAATGCTTGTACTTGCTTTTTACAGCTTGTCAATCATTAAATTATGTTAAGGAAAAAAATGAAACAATTCAATTAGTAGTAAAAAGGTAATGATAATAATATCTATATGTTAGGAAATAATTATGATTATCAATTTTCTGGGAAAGATGCAGATAGATTATTAAGATTAAGTAACTTTCCAAAAAGAATTAAACTTTTCAAGAGAACAATTAAAAAAATGCTTCAGTAAATATTCATGTTGATGCAAGAAATGGAAGCGTTGGACTTGACTTTGGAAGTAGAATTACAATTAATAAAAAAAGCTGGAAGTAATGCTAACTATGAAAAAGAACAAAAAAAGTTTTTTTATGAAAATTTAAAAAAATGAACTTAATAGAAGAAAAAGTTAGATATAAAATTGAAGAAAAATTCTGGAGAATGGGTAATTGTTCTTTTAGATGTTCCTTATTTTGAAGGAAAAAGTTGTAAAATTACAAAATCGTAATGAATTTTTTTAGAAAAAGGTAAAGGACAATATATAAATGTACCATCTAAGTTATATTTAACTGATCACCCTAGCCAAAGCAGTAGAAGGTGTAGCTGGTGGACTTATGGGAGCAGTAGCAGTACCAGTTATGGTAGTATTAGCTATACCAGCACTTGTTGTATTACCATTTCTTATACCTTTCATGAAAAATTGGAAATACGCCATAGTAATATTAAAAGAGTTATTCACAAAAAAATCTATTAGAAAAAAAGCCATTGTAGTTCAAAATTACATTGGCTTTTTTTGTATTTTAGGTGTATAATAGTAAAAAAACTATTGGAAAAAAATCTCGATTTTCAAAAGATTTTTAAAGACAAAATTTAGGAGGTAAATATGACAAAAGAAATCTTATGAAGTATTAAATGACCCATTTTTAAACAAAGGAACAGCTTTCACAAAGGAAGAAAGAAAAGAATTGGAATTAACTGGATTACTACCACCACAAATTCAAACAATTGAGGAACAAAGCAGAACAAGTATATGCACAATACAAAAAGTAAAGAACCTCTAATAAACAAAAAGAAGATTTTTTTGATGGAAATTTTTGACACAAATAGAACTTTATTTTATTATCTATTTAGTCAACATGTAGTTGAATTTATGCCAGTAGTATATGATCCTGTTATAGCTGAAAAATATTGAAAATTATAGTGAACTATATGTAAATCCTCAAAATGCTGTATATTTGTCAATAGACTCTCCTGAAGCAATAGAAGAATCTTTAAAAAAATGCAACAAAAGATAGAGAAATAAGACTAATAGTTGTAACTGATGCAGAAGGTATTTTAGGAATTGGAGATTGGGGAACAAATGGTGTTGATATTTCAGTTGGAAAGTTAATGGTTTATACAGCAACAGCTGGGATAGATCCTAAATCAGTTTTACCAGTTGTTTTAGATGCAGGAACAAATCGTGAAACTCTGCTTGAAGATAAATTATATTTAGGAAATCGTCATAAAAAGAATTTATGGAGATAAATATTATGAGTTTGTAGATAAATTTGTTCAAACTGCTGAAAAAAATTATTCCCTAGACTATATCTACATTTTTGAAGACTTCGGTCGTTCAAATGCAGCTAATGTTTTACATAAATATTGGAAAAACTTATCCTGTATTTAATGATGATATACAAGGAACAGGAATTATTACATTAGCAGGAATTTTAGGAGCATTAAAAAAATTTCAGGAGAAAAAAATTAACTGACCAAAAAAATATGTGTTTTTGGAGCAGGAACAGCAGGAGCAGGAATATGAGATCGTGTATATCAAGAAATGTTACAACAAGGTTTATCTGAAGATGAAGCTCGTAGTAGATTTTTATTTAGTTGATAAACAAGGACTTTTTATTTGATGATATGAACGATTTAACTCCAGAACAAAGACCATTTGCTCGTAAGAGAACTGAATTTACTAATGCAAATGAATTAACAAATTTAGAAGCAGCAGTTAAAAGCAGTTAAACCAACTATTCTAGTTGGAACTTCTACTCAACCAAATACTTTTACTGAAACAATAGTAAAAAGAAATGGCATCATATACAGCAAGACCTATTATATTTCCATTGAGTAACCCAACAAAAATTAGCAGAAGCAACTGCTGAAAATTTAATTAAATGGACAGATGGAAAAGCATTGGTTGCAACAGGTATTCCTGAGATCCAGTTGAATATAATGGAGTAACTTATGAAATAGGACAAGCTAATAATGCTTTAATATATCCAGCACTTGGTTTAGGAGCAATTGCTTCAACAGCAAAAATTAGTTACAAAATGAAATGATATCAAAAGCTGCACACTCATTAGGAGGAATTGTTGATACAACAAAACCTGGAGCAACCACATTACCACCAGTATCAAAATTAACAGAATTTTTCTCAAAGAGTTGCTGAAACAGTTGGTCAATGTGCATTGGATCAAAAATTAAATAGAGAAGATATAACTGATATAAAAAGTAGCTATCGAAAAAAATTAAGTGGACACCAAAAATATTAAAAATTTAAAGAGAGGTGCTTAGAAAATGGAAGCATTTATAAGTTCAATAGGAAGTATATTATCCATAGTTTTACTGATAGTATTAGGATATATATTAAAAAGAAAAAAATTGGTTTAGTGATAGTTTTAGTGGAAATATATCTAAACTGATTATGAATATTGCTTTTACCAGCCTCTATTTTTTTGTATCTGTTTTGAAGTATTTGACATTAAAAATCTTTATTATCTTTAACAGGAGCTTTAGTTTATACATTTTTATCTGTAATAATTGGTTATATTTTTTTGCATACATACTTGTAAAAAAATTTTAAATGTTCCAGTTGGAAGAAGAGGTACTTTCATAAATACTGTTGTCAATGCAAATACAATTTTTATAGGATTACCATTAAATATTGCCTTATTTGGAAATGAAAGTTTACCATATTTTTTTAGTTTACTATGTTACAAATACAGTTTCAACTTGGGCATTTGGAGCAATACTAATTGGTAATGATACAAATGATAAAGATAAACAAGGAGCAACTTTTAATTGGAAAAAAAGTTGTTTCCACCTCCATTATTAGGTTTTATAGTTGCTCTTATATTTTTTTATTTTTTTAAGTATACCTGTTCCAACTTTTTATTAATTCAACATTAGGATATTTAGGAGGGATAGTTACACCGCTATCTCTAATATATATAGGTATTGTTTTACATAATGCTGGACTAAAAAAAGTATAAAGTTTGATAGAGATACTATATTTGCACTTATAGGAAGATTTATATTCTCACCAATTGTTATGCTTATTTTAATAAAAATTTAGCTCAGATATTTTGCCATTAAAAAGAATTATCAGCAATAGAAGTAAAAAAACATTTATAGTACAGTCAGCTGCACCAGCACTTGCAGTATTACCAATTTTTAGTTAATGAGGCAAAGGGAGATGTGGAGTATGCAACAAATGTAGTAACAACAAGTACCTTATTGTTTGTTATTGTGATACCAATCATCACTACTTTATTGGGAAGAATATAAGCTATATAAAAAAATAAAACTGTAGAAAAATAATAAGTAAAATTTTTCTAAAATGGAAAAAGCCATTGCAAAAATAGCATTGGCTTTTTTTGTATTTTAGGTGTATAATAGTCAAAAATTAGAAAGATTGGAGGTAAAAAAATGAATGAAGTTTTTAAAAAGCAATTAAAGAAAGAAGAAGTATCAGAAAAATATAAAAAGTGATATGTTACCAAAAAGAAATTATTGATCAAGTTATTGAAAGTGGACTTTATGCAGCAAGTGGGAAAGGGCAACAATCTCCTATCATTATTTCAGTAACAAATAAAGAACTTCGTGATAAATTATCAAGAATGAATTGTGAAATTGGAGGATGGAAAGAAGGTTTTGATCCATTTTTTTCAATGCACCTGTTGTATTGATAGTTTTAGCTCCAAGAGATTGGGCGAATAAGACATATGATGGAAGTCTTGTCATGGGAAATATGATGTTAGCTGCTCATGCTCTAAATATAGGAAGTTGTTGGATAAACAGAGCAAGACAAGAATTTGAAACTGAAGAAGGAAAAAGAAATTTTAAAAATCTCTTGGAATTGAAGGAGAATATGAAGGAATAGGACATTGTATTTTTAGGATATGTAGATGGAGAATATCCAAGTGTTCCAGCAAGAAAAAGCAAATCGTGTTTATTATGTTGAATAAAAAAATAAAGGGCTGTTACAAAATAATAAAAAAAGTAAAAAAATAGGTAGTTACTAAATTTCCATTCGTAACTCACTTATTTTTTTACTTTAGGATTAAAATTTAAATTTTGCAACAGCCCCAATTTTATTGGAGAATAAATAAACTTAGCAAGATTGTAAAAATTAGCCAAACGTTATCAAAGTTTTTTTATTTTTTTTAAATCTTCTTTTTTTAATCCAAAAAAATAGATATGTCCATAATCTCCAAACATCAATTCATAATCATCAGTCTCAACAGTATCCATTTGAAAAAAAGTAATATCCAATCTTTATTAGCACTTTTTAATTTCTTTTTTTGATATTTTTTTGGATAAGATTCTATACCTCCTATATCAAAACCTCTAGATACAGCTTCACATTCCTCTAAAAGTAAATAGAAATTTTCATAAGAAGGTAAGCTAATATTTGATTTAAAGTCAGAACTATTTTTCAAAAATAAAAAAATTTTTAGTACAATCTTTATCTTAAGGACTATAGTCCCATTCTTGTGTTTCTAATTCGTAGAAAAAAATTTGATTAAAAAAATTTAAAAATTTTTTTACTAAATTTTTAATAATTAGTTACTATAATAAAAAAATATAAATAATAATTGGGGGTATAGTAATGTTAAAAAAATTAAGTTTACTCATATTTAGTATATTTTTTTAATGGCGTGTTCTAATGTCATAACAGTAAAGGAAACCACAGAAAAAAAGAGGTTATAAGACAAGTAATTATTACTCCTCAAAAAAAGAAGTTATTCTATTAGGAGATAATTATGATTATATGTTTAAAGAAAGAGAGGCAAGGCAAGTTTTAATTATGGTAGATTTTTTTGGGGAATTGAAAGCTTAAAAAAATAAGAATATAAGTGAAATAAAAAAACTATTAGAGCAAGCGAAACAGGAACAATGAGATTTCAAGCAAGCCAAGAGTTTAGAGTTTATAAAAAATAAAGATGATAAAGACTTTGAAGAAAAAAACAGAAAAATTTTTTTATTAATAATTTAAAGAAAGAATTAGAGGAAAAAAATATAAAAATTTGATGTCAAAGAGAATGATAGAGAATGGAGATTCTATATAAATTATAAAAATGGATGCAATTGGAAAAAGTTGCAAAAATTAGAAAAATCATGATAAGGTTTTACAAGAAACATCAAATAAGTTAATGGATTTGAAGGTAGATTTATTTATATCTCATACAAAAGAAGTTAGGAAAAAAATCTTTTGGAGAATCAGTAGAAGATTTTGGGGAATCTGTAAAAATCTGGAGCACATGAAGTATTTGAAGTAGGAGCTTTGTGCTTGACAGCACCTGTTTGGGTTCCTTTTTGTTGTGGTTTATACCTTAATAGCAGTTCCAGCTCTTCTCATATATGAAACAAAATATTAATCAAATATTATTTTAAAGAAAAATATAGGGCTATTGCAAATTTAATTTTTTTCAATAGCCCTTAATTTTTGATTTAACAAGATTGTAAAAATTAGCCAAACATTATCAAAGTTTTTTTATTTTTTTAAATCTTCTTTTTAATCCAAAAAAATAGATATGGCCAGAATCTCCAAACATCAATTCATAATCATCAGTCTCAACAGTATCCATTTGAAAAAGTAAAATCCAATTTTTCAGCAGCCTTTTTGATTTCTTCTTTATATTTTTTTAGGAGAAGCTTTTAACAGCCTCCATATCAAAAATCTCTTGTTACCTCTACACATTCTTCTTCCATTGAATTTTTGAACAACATCAGGGTAACCAAGTAATTTAGTATGGCTTTCAAGACCATCCATATATTCTTCATAGAAATCATAGTAGTTATCAAAAAAATTATCGTTAAGTTCATCATAGCCTTCAAATGTTTCATATTTTTTTAGAAGTATATCATTTTTCATTAAGTTTTTTTCAAAAATTTTTCATAAGAAGGGTAACTAATATTTGACTTAAAAATTAACTTTAAATTCAGGAACTATATTATAGTCTTCCATATCTTCAGGAAAAATCAATTAATTCAAAGTTAGAAGTATCTTCAAAGTAAAGAACTTTAGAGCAACCTTTATTTTTCAGGTTTAAATCCCCACTCTTCTGTTTCTAATTCATAGAAGAAATATAACATACCTTTATCTGGAAGTAAGTTATCCTTATCTAAAGATTTTACTTCTTCTAAATTGAATTGAGCTAGGAAAGATAAAGGAAGTTCTTGATAATAAGGCCAAACAAAGTCTTTTTGGAAGATAAGGTTTACCTCCAATCTTACTTTTTATTTAAAAATTTCATTATCTTCATTAGGTTCAGTAAAAAAATAGTAATTTCATCTTTTTTTAACTTCACTTAGTATTTTTTTGTTAAAAAGTTCTTTAAAGTCCATAATAAAAACTCCTTTATATAGTATTTTCTTTAGTATATTTTTTTAAGGAGTTTTTTTGTCAATAGACAAATATTATAATTTGAAGTAAAATTGAGATAATTAAAAATATATTTAAAAAAAGGATATGAGGAAGATGAGAGAATATAATTTTTAAAAGCAAGTGATAGTACAGGTGAAATGTTAATGGGTTTAGGCTTTGCTTTTTTTCATTTATGGGAGTGGCTGGAATAATTTTTAACCCTAAGATTAATTTTTATTCCCAAAAAAATAAAAATATTCAAGTTATGTGGATAATATATATTTAGAAAAAAATTTTTTTAATAGTTGTACCAGCACTGATAATAACTGCTTATATAATGAAGTTGATAAAAAAATATGCAATAAAAAAATTACCACATATATGAAGACAAGGAAATATTAAAAAAATAGAAAATGATAAAAAGGTAATAGAATTAGCTTATACAGCTATAAAAGATGTAAAAATTCAATAAAAAGGGAATAAAAATTTCTAAGTGCTATAAACTTGTCATAAAGACAAATTCAAAAGATTTAAAAATTTTTTTGTAAGACCAAAAAGAAATTATTTTGGTGGAGCTGATGACAATGATTTTTGATAATTTGGAAAAATTTTTATCTTTTTCTTAAAGAGAAAAATATCAAAAATAAATTTTTTTTATAAAAAAATTAGCAATTTTTACTAAATCTTAACAATTACTAGTTATAATTAAAATATAAATCAAAAAGGGGGGGAATTAAAATGTTAAAAAAATTATTTTTGTTTGTACTTTTATTGATTCTGACAGCTTGTTCTTCTACTTATGTCTCTAAAACAGAGGTAATTAGAAAAAAAGAGACAATTAAACTAGCGATAACTACACCAGATAAAGATATTTATTTACTTGGAGATAATTATGATTATCAATTTGTAGGAAAAAGAAGCAAGAAAAATTACAAACTTTAATTGAATTTCAAAAAAATGAAAGGTTTAACAAAAGAGAATTTAACTCAAGTGAAAAAAAGAATTCGTATAAGTAAAGATGGAAATATGACTTTATCAATAAGTACAGAATTTACAATCTATAAGAAAAGTGAAGTTGATAAAAAGTAATAAAAAAATTTTTGAAAAAAAGAACAAGAAGATTTTATTAATGACTTTAAGAAAAAAATTAAAAGAAAAAAAGATATAGAATATACTGTTAAAGAAGATGAAGAAGGATGGCATTTTTGATTTGCCTAATGCTATTGAGGTTTCAGGAAAAAAACAGTAAGATTGCCAAATCGTAATGACATTTTACAAAAAAATCATCAGATAAAAATAATTAATTTAGAATTAGATTTAGCGGTAGAATATCAACTTTCAGATGCTGAATATCAAAAAAAGAGTGTCAAATGAAAGATGGAAAAGTGCTGGAGAATTTGTACTTGGAGTTATAGCAGCACCATTTGTTATAGCTTGGGGAATTTTTAACTATACCAGTATGGATTTATGCAGTAACTCAATAACAAATAGGAGTGAGAATTATGAAAAAGATAATTCTATTAATAATTTTTATTAGTTTTACCAGCGTGTTCAAGTCTTGGGCTTGATGACTTCAAGTTCAATAGTGCAGATAATATTTCTACAACTAAAATAATAGAAGAGTATGAAAAAAAGTGAAGCAAATAATTTCTGTATCTGATGGAAAAAGCATATGTATTAACTGAAAATTATGATTTTGAATTTTTCTGGTGAACAAGCAAAAGCTTTTAAAAGAGATAGTGAGTATAAACAATATTATAGGAAGACACAAGACAAAGTCACCACAGTATGTAATAGATATAGATCTTAATGGAATTGTAAATTTTTGGATTAAGTCCTGTTTATGATATTGAAAAATTAGATGGGGAAGATAAACCAAGTAAAGAGTTTTTTTAAAAAAATCAAGAAGAAAAAAAGCTATGAGATTTAGAAATAAGCTAAAAAGAAAATAATATGAAATTTAGTTTTACAGAAAAACCCGAAAGAATATAGGTTTTTATATCAAAGAATCAGCCAAAGCAAAAAGGAAAAAAATTGTTAAATTAGAAAAATAAGGATGAAATTTTAGCTAAAAAAATAATTTAGAGGATAAAGATTTAAAGATATCTTTAAATATAGAAAAAAATTATCTCAAAAAAAGAATATGAAGAAAAAAATTAAGGAAGCTAAATATGAAGATTTAAAAGATAAAGTAAAATTTGCATTAGTTTCTCCTTTTTATAGTGGCAGCAGTAGTTACTATAGCACCAGTATTATTTATTGAAAGTCTTACGGCAGATTATTAGAAAAAAATAAATTAATTGAATAGGTGAGCTAAAAAAAGTTTGACTATTTTTTTAAAAATATATCAAAAAAAGGGGAATTAAAATGTTAAAAAGAATACTTTTTACCTGTATTTTTTTGTTTATTTTTAATTGTTTTTCGTGGTTGTTGAGACTTTAAAAAAATAAGTGTGCTTATTCAAAAATAAAGTTTCAAAAAGAAATGATTAGTACTTCAGTTGAAAGAAATATGTTTTTTTTAAATAAATTTAAGATATTTTATGGGTAGTCTATTTTTTTAGATTATCCATTTTTTTATGTTATACTATAATGAAAATGAATGATTAAATTAAATATTTGAAGGAGTAGAGATGTATTTATTTTTTTCTTACTAGTTTTTTTCTGGGTTTACTTATTTTATCCATATTTTTTTTACTATCTTTGAGATAAATTTTTGTCAAAAAAATTTTTTTAAAAAAATAGAAAAATACAAAAATATATAGTATTATTAAGAATATTGGAAACTATGACACCTTTTTGTAACTTTGGTCATTGCAAGTGGACCTAGAGCGATACTTAAATCAGTATTCCCAGTTTTTTTGTTTCTTGTGTTTTTTTCATTTATTATAATCTTAATTATTGAATTTTTTTAGAAAAAAAGATAAATATGAGGGAATTAATAATAAATTCTGTTCTTTGTTTCATAGATATTTTTTTTAGTGATTATAGGTATAGTAGTGATTTTTTTAGATTTTAGTAATAAGGAGTAAATATGGAAGAATTATTATTTGGAGGTATTTTTTTAGTACTTATTATATCAGGGATATTTTCATTTTTTTGAGATAGCTTTTATAAGAATATTCTTTGAAATAAAAATCTACTAAATATATAAAAATTATTAAAAAAATTTTAGAGATTTTATTCTTTTTAATGATATTTTTTTGGCGAAATTTTATTTATAGCATTCACTTTTTTTGTATTTTTTTAGTTTTATTTTTCTGATTTTTAAGAAAAAAATTATAAGTAAAGAAGAACTTATAATTAATACATTATTTTATTTTTACTGATATATTATTAATAATTTTTGGTAATGTTATTAATTTTTAGGAAACCTTCCAAGTATTTAGGTATATATGAATTAAAAAAATAGAAACTATATATTTTTTTATTTAGAAAAAGAGCAGTTATGTCTTTATATCCACATTAGTAATAAGGAGGATTAATGGGTATTTTAGTTTTTTTATTTTTTTAAAATTATTTTTTTCTTTTTGGGCTATATTAACTGTTTTTTTGAAGTAGCTGTTATTCGTAGAATGAAAGTCAGTACTTTTAAATATATAAAATTATCAAAATTTTTTTAGAATTTTTTTATGTTATTTTAACAATCATTTCAACAGATTTTTTTATTTATATATAAGGCCAAAAAGTTTTTTTCTTATTTGATTTATTCACTTTTTAATAACGATATACTTTGGAATTTTTAATATATGATTTTTTTGGAAAAAGAAAAATTACTAAAAAAAGGATTTTTATAATTTATTTTATATATTTCTTTATTAATGTAGTTTTAGTATATTTATCTTTAATTATGATTTTTTTATTTTTTTGGTTCAAGCTCATATGTTTAAAAAAATTATATATTTTACTGATGCTTAATAATACTTTATTTTTGAAGGTACATTAAATTGAAGATATATTAAATTATTATTGTAACATTGGAGGAGAGAGGTATGGATTTTTTTAGTACTTTTATTTTTTTATATTATTTTTTTCTTTTGGGCTATCTTGACTATTTTTGAAGTAACTATTATTAGTAGAATGAAAGTCAGTACTTTTTAAATATATAAAAATTATTAAAAATTTTTTTAGAATTTTTTTATGTTATTTTAACAATTATTTTTAATAGTTATTTATTTATATATAAATGTAGAAATTTTTATCTTATTTTTTTATTACTCACTTTCTATAATAATATACTTTGGAATATTAATATATGATTTTTTTGGAAAAAAAGAAAATTACTAAAAAAAGATTTTTATAATATATTTCTTATATTTTTTTATTGATATAACATTAATTGTAGCATTATTGTATTTGATGAAGATTTTAATGAGTGATTTTCCAAGTGTTTAAATATTATGAGGTGATAAAATGATAGCATTTATTTTTTTACAGTTCTATTATTAATAGCAACAATAGGAGGACTATTTACATTTTTTTGAAATCTGTATTCTAAAAATTATTTTTTTAAAAATAGAAAATTTAAAGTATATAAAAATTATTAAAAAAATTTTTAGAAATAACAGTAATTATCATTTCTTGTATTAGCTTTATCTCTTTAAAAAAATCCTACTTATATTTTTTTATCTTTAATCTACTTTATAGTTCTAATTTATGATTTTTTTATAGAAAGAAAGTAGATATAAAAAAATTTTATAATTAATTGTATCTTTTTGTTTGTTGATTTCTATGTAATGAATTTAGCTATCAAAAATAGCTTCTCAAAAAAATTACCTAATTTTTTTAAGTACTAATATAATATGTATGATATAATAGTATAAAAATAAAAAAATAGGAGAGAGGAAAAATGAAGGCTAAGTTTGATAAAAATATAAAAGAAATAGTTGATACAATAGCAGAAAAAAAGGAATTTGGAGTGAAGGAAATGTCAGAACAAAAATATGCAGATGGAACAGCTGCACATTATAAAAAGCTATATAGGTTATCAATTTTAGGCTTGATAACTCAGGTGATGAAAGCACATTTAATAACTTCAAGATTTGCACCAAGTAAAAGCAGCAATAAGAGAGCTATATTGGATATGGATATTACAATCAAATAATGTAGATGTTTTTAGATGACTTAGGTTGTAAGTTTTGGGATGAATGGAAGCAAGAAGATGGAACTATTGGAAAAAAGCTTATGGGTACCAAATAGCTCAAGAAACTTATGGACAAAAAAATCTCAACTTCACTATGTTATAAATGAACTTAAAAAAATCCAAATAGTAGAAGAATTATGACAGAAATTTGGGTACCTAATGAACTTTCTGAAATGGCATTAACACCTTGTGTACACTTAACACAATGGTCAGTGATTGGTAATAAATTGTATTTAGAAGTTAGACAAAGAAGTTGTGATGTAGCATTAGGTTTAGTTGCTAATGTATTCCAATATGCAGTTTTACATAAATTAGTAGCACTTGAATGTGGACTTGAAGCAGCAGATATAATATGGAATATTCATAATATGCATATCTATGATAGACATTATGATAAATTAATAAAAGCAAGTTAATGGGGAAACATTTGAACCCGCAAAAATAAAAAAATAAATAATTTTAAATCAATATTTGATTTTTAAACCTGATGATGTTGAAATTGTTGATTATAAATATGGAGAAAAGTTAACTATGAGGTGGCTATTTAATGGAAAAAGAAATATTATAAAAAAATTTAAAAAATGATAGTTTGTGTTGGAAAAAGATAATTTAATTGGAGATAGAACTCCTGATGAAAAATAGTAATGGTATGTTATGGCATATAAAAAGAAGAATTGATGTATTTCAAAGAAAGAACTATGGGAAACACAGTTCTATTCGGAGGAACTACAGCTAAATATGTTCCTATTGAACTTATGAGAAAAAAATAGAAGTGATAGTTCTTCATAGAACTATGGACATACCTAAATTGATTGAAGATTTAACTCTAGAAAATAAGACTATTTTTTTGTTGCTGGAGGATATAGCATATATAAATACTTTCTAGATAATTTTTGAGAATAGATGAAATATTTTTTTATCAACAATAAAAGATAGTGTAGAAGTTAAAGAAGCAGTTGAACCTTTATATCTTCCAAATGTTGAAGAATATGGGTATAAGGTAGTAGAAAAAGAAAAGAGTATGATGAATTTATAGCTTATGTTTATAAAAAAATAGGATAGGGGTAAAATGAAGATAGTAATTGTTGGAGCAGGGAAGGTAGGAGAACTTCTTTGTCGTGATTTATCATTAGAAGGAAATGATATAATTTTTAATTGAGCAAGATGCAAAAAAATACTTGAGAAGATTTTAGCAAATAATGATATTATGGGATTTGTTGGTAGTGGAGTAAGCTATGATGCACAAATGGAAGCAGAAGTTCCAAAAAGCTGATGTTTTTCATAGCTGTTACTGAAAAAAAGATGAAATAAATATAATAGCCTCAGTTATAGCTAAAAAAACTAGGGGCAAAAATATACTATTGCTAGAGTAAGAAGTACAGATTATTCATCTCAACTTAATTTTATGACTGAATCTTTAGGAATAGACTTAGTTATAAATCCAGAGTTGGAAGCAGCAAAAGATATAAAAACAAAAATATAGATTTCCCAGAAGCATTAAATGTTGAAAAATTTCTTAGATGGAAGATTAAAAGCTTGTTGAATTCCACATTGATAAGGATTCAATTTTTAGATAATGTTTCGCTTTTTTTGATTTTAAACAAAAAAATTCTTCCCTAATTTATTAGTTTGTATAATAAAAAGAGGAGATGAGGTAATAATACCTTCAGGAAATACTTTTTATCAAAGGTGACGATAGAATTTATATAACAGGAAGTAATAGTGAAATTATAAAAATTCCAAGATGCACTTGGAAAAGATAGAAGAAAAAAATAAAATCAGCCTTTATAATAGGAGCTGGAATAATCACTCATTATTTAGCTGAAGAGCTTTTTAAAAAGATAAAAATAGCAGTGAAAAATAGTTGAAATGAATCCTAAAAAGGCAAATAAATTTAGTGAGTATTTACCAAATGCAACTATAATTAATGCTGATGGAAGTAATGAAGAAATTTTTAAAAGAAGAAAAACTTCCAAAAATTATGATTCATGTATATCAATAACAGGTATAGATGAAGTAAATATGTTTATTTCAATTTATGCTAAGAAAAATAGGTATAAAGAAAAATTATTACTAAATTAAATAAGTTATCTTTTTGTTGATATATTGGGAGAAAAATAGTTTCCAATCCATAATAACTCCTAAAAAAGATAATAGCCGACAACATAGTTAGAGTTGTACGTTCTATTGCAAACAAAAAGAAAAAAATTTGATAGAAAATTTCTACAGACTTGAAAAATAATACAGTTGAAGCAATAGAAATTCTAGTAAATTCTGATAGTAAAAATAAATAATATACCATTAAAGGATTTAAAAAAATTAAGAAAAAAACCTAATTATAGCATATATAGTTAGAAATAATGTAGCTATCTTCCCTAAAAGGTACAGATGTTATAAATGAGGGAGATAGAGTAATAATAATTACAAAGGAAAGTTTCTTCGATGATATTAATAATATAGTTGCAGAATAGAGAGGGAACAATATGAATAAAGTTTCTATAAATAATTTTTAGTGAGATAGAAATAGAAATATTAAGAAAAACTTAATAAATATGGTAAGGGCTATATAGTTGGAGGAGCTATAAGGGATATATTACTTGGATTAAAACCAAAGGATATAGACTTTACAACAAATCTTCCTATGAAACTTTAAAAGATTTATTCAGTGAATATAATCCAAAGGAAACAGGTAAGGCTTTTGGAGTTTTAAGGATAAGAGTTAATGAGATAGATTATGAAATTGCTAAGTTTAGAGAAGATAAATATGAAGAAAAAAGATGGCTTAAAAAAATAGTTCCAGAAGATAATAAAGTAGATTTTGTAGATGATATAAAAGAAGACTTAGCAAGAAGAGATTTTTTTCAATAAATGCTATGGCATATAACGAAGCTGATGGAATAGTAGATTTATATAACGGACAAAAAAAGATATAGAAAAATAAAGTAATAAATTTTGTTGGTAATGCTGAAGAAAGAATAATAGAAGATCCACTTCGTATATTGAGAGCTTTTTAGATTTATGTCAAGACTAGGTTTTTTTCTTTATCTGAAAAATACTATTGAAGCAATAAAAAAAGCAAAAAGATTTACTTAAAAAGTATTCCAGAAGAAAAGAATTACTATAGAATTTAGTAAATTATTATTGGGAGAAAATGTAAAAAAATACATTAACTGCAATGAAGGATACAGGGGTATTAGAACTTATAATTCCTGAATTTAAAGCTACTTATGATTTTGAACAACATAATCCACATCATAATTTAGATTTATTCAATCATATTATAAGTGTGGTGAGTAAAGTTCCTGCTGATTTAGAATTAAGATACACAGCACTTTTTACATGATATAGCAAAGCCACTTGTTCAGACTTTTTGATGAAAAAGGAATAGCCCACTATAAAACTCATGAAATAGTTGGAGCTGATATGGCGAGAGATATCTTAACTAGATTAAAAATTACCTGTGAAATTAATAGAAACAGTGGAAGATATAATAAAAAAACATATGGTTCTGTATAGAGATGTTACAGATAAAAAAATTTAATAAATTATTATCTGAAATGGGTTATGATAATTTACTGAGACTTATAGAACATTGTAATGCTGATAATAGTTCAAAAAAATAATGAGGTTGTAAATCCAGAAAATGATTTACATGAAAGATTAAAAAAAGAGCAGTTGAAAAAGCAAATGCAAGTTACTGTAAATGATTTGGCATTAAATGGAAAAAGACTTAATAGATATGGGATTTAAAGGGACTGAAATTGGAAAAAAATTAAAGGTGAATTATTAGATAAATATTTATCTGAAGAAATTCCAAATGAAAAAAAGAAGTAATGTTAGCTTATGTAAGAGAAAAAAATATTTAAAATAAATTTAAAAAAATCACACTCAAAAAAATAAAAAGGAGTGTGAATTTTTTTATAATTATAGTATAATAGAGTGTTAGAAATATAATGTAAAATAATTAATATAGGAGAAGAGATGTATCTAAAAAAGCAGTTGAAATAAATGGTTTCAAATCTTTTTGGTGAAAAAAAGTATATATAGATTTTAATCGTGGAATAACATCAATAGTTGGACCAAATGGCAGTGGAAAATCAAATATTTTTAGATGCTGTCCTATGGGTTTTAGGTGAGCAATCATACAAAAAAACATCAGAGCAAAAAGAAAGCCAAGATGTTATTTTTTTCTGGTGGAAAAGAAAAAGAAAGCTGCAACAAAAAGCAGAAGTTTCATTAATAATAGATAACTCAGATAGATATTTAGATTTTTGATAATGATATTGTAAAAAAATTACAAGAAGAATTCATATCACAGGAGAAAATGAGTATTTAATAAATGACAGTAAAAAGTAGACTTAAAGAAATAGGAACTTTATTTTTTTGGATACAGGAATAGGGAAAAACTGCTTATTCTGTTATAGGTCAAGGAAAAAGTTGAAAGAATTATAAATTCTTCACCGAAAGAGATTAAAAAAATATAATTGAAGAAACAGCGGGAATAAAAAAATTACAAGCTAATAGATTAGAAGCACAAAAAGAATTTAGGAAATATAGAAGTAAATTTAGATAAAGTTGAATTTATACTAAATGAAACAAGAGAAAAATAAAAAAATAAAATTGAGAAACAAAGCAGAACTTGCACAAAAAAATATAGATTTAAAAGATGAAAAAAATCATCTTTAGTAAAAAGGAATTTTTCATAACTGAACTTGAGCAAAAAGGAAAAAAATCTTGTTGAAAAATGAAGATGTGAGAGTAAAATCCCAAGAGGAATCTTCTATTTTACAAGAAAAAAATTTGATAAAAACTTTAAATAGATTAAACACAATTGACTTAGAAAAAGAAGAAGTAAAAGAAACAAAAAGATTTTAATAGACTCAAGAAATAAGGAATTAAAAAGATGTAATTTCTACTAAGGAAACAGAACAAAGCAGTTACTAGAGAAAGACTGGATAACTTTAAAAAAAGATAAGTTATTAAAAAGAGGAATATAGCTTACATCTAGAAAAATAAGATTGAAAAAGAAATTAGAAGAAATTAATACTTTAATAGCTAAAAAAAGAGGAGCTTTCTAAAAAAATATTTTTAGAAATGGAGGCTGCCAATAAAGAATTTGAAAAGAAAAAAATAAATGAATTAGAAGCTATAAAGGTTGAAAAAAACTGATTTAATTGAAAGTAGAAACAAGAAAAATCAGAGACTTAGAACTAGAAAAAAACAATTGAGTTCAAATGAAATAGAAAACAATGAAAGAAAGCTAAAAATCAAGTTTAGATGAAGTCGAAAGTTTAAAAAAAGAATTAGATGAAACTACTAAAAAAAGAAATAGCTAATAATGAGGAGAAAGATTTACTTAATTCTCAAATTAAAAGCAAAAGCAAGAAGAATTAGCTAAAAACAGAAGAAAGAAATGAATTTTTTTAGTAAATCAGCTTTCTGAAATAAGTAAAACTATAAATAAACTTTCTCAAGATATCAGAGAATATGAATATCAAGAAAAAAACTTCATCTGGTAAGTTAGAAGCACTTATAAGAATGGAAGAAAGTAATGAGGGATTTTTCAAATCTGTTAAAGAAGTTTTAAATAGTGGTATTAGTGGTATAGATGGAGTATTGATTTCACTTATTAAGTTTGATGATAAATTAGCTAAGGCAATTGAAGCAACAGTATCAGGTAATTTACAAGATATCATAGTTGAAGATAAGGAAGTTGCAAAAAAATGTATAGCTTTTTTTAACTGAAAGAAAAACTAGGTAGAGCTTCATTTCTAGCACTTGATACAATAAAAAGTAAAGCAGAAGAGAATTTAAAGGAAACATGCCTGGAGTTTTGGGCTTGGCTGCTGACTTAGTAAGTGCTGAAGATAAGTATAAAAAAAGGTTGTAGATTTTTGTTTTTGGTGGACTTTTTAATAGTTGAAAAATATAGATGTAGCAACAGATATATTAAATAAAAAAATCTCTTTGCTGGGAATATAGTTACAGTAAATGGAGAACTTGTTAGTTCAAGAGGAAGAATTACTGGAGGAGAAAAATCAAAAAAATCAAGTATCAATCAAATTTTTTTGAAAGAAAAAAGAAATAAAAAGTTTTAGAAGAAAAAAAGTATCAAATTTGAAGTCTAAGATAGTTGAAGAGAGTAAAAGAAGAAGACTTGAGTATTAAACTAGAAAAACTATGAAAATGAGATTGATAAGATAGATTCTTTGGAAGATAGTATTAGAAAAAAATGGAGTTACTAAAGAAAGATTTTGAAAAATTTATCTGAAAAAAATCTGAAAAAAATTTCTAAAGAGCTTCGTAACATAAAGTTTAATATTGATGATGCAGAAAAAAATACAAGACTTCTTATCAAGATAGAATAAATTCATCAGTTTCAAATATTGAAGAAATTGAGAAACATATAAATTCTCTTAGAAAAAGATTTAGAAGTTGACGAACTTACATTAAAAAGAAACTCTAGCTAATATTGATGAGTTAAATAAACAGTTTTTCTGATACTAGAATTATTTTTTTCTTAACAATAAAAAAATAGTATAGAGCAGTATGAAAGAGATATAATCAGCAAAGAGAATGAAAATTCAGATTTAAAAAGAAGAAAAAAAGAAAAAGAATTCTAATGTTGTTATGGAACTTTCACAAAATATTGAAGAACTAGAAAAAAATGAAGAACAGTTACAAAAAGAGATAGAAGAACATATTAAAATTTATAACTCTGAAAAACAGAGATATTGAAGTTTTAAATGAAAGAGAAAAATAATTTAAGTAATGAAGAAAGAGAGCTATCTAAAGATAAATCTAAATTAGAAACAGATTTATTACACTCTAATGATAGACTTGAAAAAAATAATAGAAGTTATTGAAAAAAATAAAAAAAGCAGACATTGAAAAATATAAATGAAAAAAATTAACTGAACTTACAGATGTTACAGCAAAAAGCTGTTGAAGTTGAAAAAAATTAAAGAGTTCAAAAAGATTATCTAAGAAGTTTAGAAAAATAAAATTAATAATTTTGGAGATGTCAATTTACTTGCTATTAATGAATTTAAAGAACTAAAAAGAAAAAAATATGATTATTTAGCAAGAGAAAGAGATGATGTTGTAAAAATCAAGAAAAACAAGTAATGGATTTAATTCAAGAGATAGATGAAAAGAATACATGAAGATTTCCATACAACATACGAAAAATATAAATGAAAAACTTTAATAAAAATGTGTGAGGAAACTATTAGAAATACTGAAGGAAGATTGAATATAATAAATCCTGAAGATTTTGATAACTGTGGTATAGAAATATTTGTAAAAATTTAAAAAAATAAGAAGAAGCAACCTCTTTCTTTACTTTCAGGTGGAGAAAAAAATCTATGGTGGCAATAGCCTTTATAATGGCTATCTTTATGTATAAGCCAAGTCCATTTACTTTCTTAGATGAAATAGAGGCAACACTTGATGAAAAAGAACACTAAGAATTTACTTAGTAAATTAAGAGATTTTTACAGATAAATCACAATTTATCTTAATTACTCACAATAAAGAGACAATGAAGGAATCAGACAGTATATTTGGAGTTACTATGAATAAAGAAATAGGAATTTCAAAGATAGTGTCACCTGATAAGATAACAAAGATATTGGATTCAAATAAAGAAAGTAATTAAAAAAATTTTTAGCATTAGGAGGAGAAATGGAGAAATGAAGTTATTGTCATATATATATCTTTTGATAACAACAATACGAAATTTTTTTATATGATGAAAAAAATATTACCCATAAGAAAAAGTTCCTGATGTTGAAGTTATATGTATAGGGAATGTCAGTGTTGGAGGAACAGGAAAAAAACTCCTAGTTCATTTCTTTGTAAAAAAATTATTGGCAAAAAGGAAGAAAAAGTTGCTGTAGTTTCCCGTGGATATAGAGGGAAAAAGAAAGAGATCCTCTTTTAGTTAGCGATGGAATGGTAATTTTTGCAACAGCACAGGAAAGTGGAGATGAATCGTATCTACATGCTTTAAATTTAAAAAGTTCCTGTGATTGTTGGTGCAGATAGATATAAAAGGCTTGTATGTTTGCAAAAACATTTTTGATATAGATACTATAGTTTTTAGATGACGGTTTTTCAACATAGAAAACTATATAGAGATAGAGATGTTGTCCTTATAGATGCTACTAACCCTTTTTGGTGGAGGGAATGTTTTACCAGCTGGACTTTTTAAGAGAAGACTTTAGAAGAGCTGCTAGAAGAGCTTATGAGTTTATAATAACTAAGTCAGATTTAGTAAACGAAAGAGAACTTAGAAGAATAAAAAAATTATCTTAGAAAGAAATTTAAAAAGGAAGTTTCTGTTGCAAAAACATGGTATAAGTTGTCTTTGTGATTTGAAAGGTAATATGAAACCACTATTCTGGGTGAAAGGAAAGAAAGTTTTGATATTCTCAGGATTAGCTAATCCTTTGAACTTTGAAAAAGACTGTAATTTCTTTAGCACCTAGCTATATAGAAAGAATAGACTTTAAAGATCACCATAATTTTTAAGCCAAAAAGATATAGCACTAGTAAAGAAAAAAAGCTGAAAAAAATGGATGCTGACTATATAATTACAACAGAGAAAGATTTAGTAAAATTACCAGATAATTTAAATATTAATAATTTGTATGTATTAAAAAAATTGAATTTACTATGTTAGAGGATAATACATTGAAAGATATGAAAGGGTAATATCTATGAAAAAAAGATGTTAAAGTTGAGTTTTTTTAAAAAGCAAAAAAATTTAGATACTTGTATTGAGCTTATAAAAGAAAAAAAGGAAAAATTTAATATACTTTCAGAATATGCTAATTTTTATGATAGAAGAACATACTTTAAGGTAAATGAAAAATGGAGATATATTCCCAAAATCATATAATCCTATCACTTTGCTTTTATCTATTTTGTGATGATGAAAAATTGTCAGATTATCTTTTTAAATATTCATATGTTGAAGAAAAAAACAAAATATTAAAAAAATTGATAGAGCAAGTAATTTAGATATAGAAAGTTTGAAGAAAAAAATCTTATGAAAAACATTGACAAATTCTCACCTAGATTTTTTTCAAAAAAATCTTTTGCAAAAGAGTTATTTTTTTAAAGAGATAAAAAAAGCTTTCTTTGAGCTTATGTATAATTTTTTTCTTTTATGGGAAACCCTAAAGACTTAAAAAGTACTTTTTTTGTCTATGCTTTAGAAGAAATTTTTAATCAAATAAACTATGATGAAAAATATTTTTCTATATTATTATCGCATATTTAACTAAATTTAGAGATGATTATTCTATCTATATGAATTCAACTGATGAAACTATAAAAATTTGATATAGAAAAATTATAATGAAGATAAGAAAATTTATTTGAATGTAGCTGAAAAAAATCTTTGCTAGATACAATTTAAAAAAATGAAAAATAAATTTAGACTAAGTTTATGTAGATATTTTGAAAAATGATTTTTGAGCTGAATCAAGATTTAAAAAGATATTCTTAAGGGGAAAGATATATGAGAATAGCTATCTATGGTGGAAGTTTCAACCCTATGCATATAGGACATGAAAAAAATTGTAGACTATGTTCTAGATAATCTAAATATAGATAAAATTATAATAATTCCAGTGGGTATACCCTCGCATAGAAAAAATAATTTAGAACAATCTGATACTAGATTAAAAAAATTTGTAAAGAAATTTTTTTAAAGGAAATAAAAAAATAGAAGTATCTGATATAGAAATAAAGAGTGAAGGAAAAATCATATACCTATGACACACTTCTGAAACTAATGGATCTATATGGAGAAAACAATGAATTTTTTTGAAATAATAGGTGAAGATTCTCTAAAAAAAGTTTAAAAAAACTTGGAAAAAAACTATGAAGAATTATTGAAAAATATGTAAGTTTATTGTTTTTAGAAGAAAAAGATGATAAAAAAATATTCAAATAGATGAAGAGTTTTTTTAAATAATAAAAAAATATTATTATTTTAGAAAATGAGTACTATAACATATCTTCAACAGAAATAAGAAATATGGTAAAAAAATAATGAAGATATAAGTGCTTTTGTAAATAAGAAAGTAAAAAAATAATAGAAAAAAAGAATACCTAGATTAAATATAAAGAAAAATTTTTTTAAAAAAATTTCTTGAAAAAAATAATCAAAGGTGCTATAATCAAAAAAACATAAAAAAATCGAATAAATAATCGGATGAAGATATGAGGAGAGATTTCGTTAAGAAACACCGAAGAAGTAAATCTTTCAGGTAAAGAGGACTCATATTGGACGAGCCTCTGGAGAGCTTATCTACGAGATAACACCGAAGGAGCAAAGCTATTTTTAATAGCCTAAACTCTCAGGTAAAAGGACGGAGGAATTGTGCATTTACATTTAATTGTATAATTCTTTTTTTAATTTCAGAGGTCTTTTTTTAGGACCTTTTTTTATTCGATTGAAATAAAAAAAGAAAAAGGAGAGAATGTTTTATGGTACATTTAATTGCAAGTATTAATAGTCTATTTTGGGGAAGTCTTTTAATCTTACTTTTAGTAGGAACAGGAATCTTTTTTACAATTAGATTGAGATTTGTACAAGTTAGAAAATTCAGAAAGGGAATCACTCAATTAACAGGAGATTTTTGACTTAAATGGTAAAGATGCTGACCATAATGGTATGTCATCATTTCAAGCCTTAGCAACAGCTATAGCGGCTCAAGTAGGAACAGGAAATCTAGCAGGGGGCAACAACAGCCATAGTATCTGGAGGACCAGGAGCTATATTTTGGATGTGGGTAAGTGCATTTTTTGGAATGTCAACTATCTATGCAGAAGCTATATTGAGTCAATTATTTAAGAAAAAAGTTGAAGGAGAAGTAACAGGAGGACCTGCTTACTATATAGAAGAATTATTTAATAAAGGAGTTTTAGCTAAAGTCCTTGCAGTATTCTTTTTCACTTTCTTGTATACTTGCTTTTAGGATTTATGGGAAATGGAGTGCAAGCGAACTCTATAGGTGAAACAGTACAAAATGCTTTTAATATATCACCATATATAACAGGAGCAATAGTTGCATTACTTGGAGGTTTTTGTATTCTTTGGAGGACTTAAAAGAATAGCCTCTTTTTACAGAAAAAAAGTTGTACCTGTTATGGCAGGATTATATATTTTTAATCTGTGTAGTAATTATCGTAATAAACCATGCTAATATTTTTAACAGCTTTTTGAATCTATATTTGTAAATGCTTTTTTTCTACAAAAATCTATCTTAGGAGGATTTTTAGGAATGGGAGTAAAGAAGGCTATTAGATATGGGGTTGCAAGAGGACTATTTTTCAAATGAAGCTGGTATGGGTTCAACACCACATGCGCATGCAATAGCTAAGGTTAAAAAAATCCTGTTGAACAAGGAAATGTCGCTCTAATAACAGTGTTTATCGATACTTTTGTTGTATTAACTTTAACAGCTCTTGTAATTTTAACAGCAAATGTAGGAAATGGAACTTTAACAGGAATTACATTAACACAAAAAAATCTTTTGAAACAACTTTAGGGATATTCAGGAAATATATTTATAGCAGTTGCTCTATTCTTCTTTGCATTTTCAACTATTATTGGTTGGTACTTCTTTGGAGAAGCAAATATTAAATATCTTTTTGGTAAAAAAAGCAATTAACATTTATAGAGTTTTAGTTATGATATCAATTTTTCATAGGATCTACTCAAAAAAGTTGATTTAGTTTGGGAACTTGCAGATTTATTCAATGGACTTATGGTAATTCCTAACCTAATTGCTCTATTACTTCTAAATAAATTAGTTTTTAGAAACTTCAGATGAATATGATAAAAATACATAATTTATAAAATATAAAGTAAAAAAACTATTATAGATAATGAATTAATCATTATTTATAATAGTTTTCTTTAAATAATTATTTACTTTTTTTTAATTATTCTTTTATTAAAGAATTGATTTCATCAAGGATAGCTTTAGTATCTAATCCGTGAGCTTCAATTCCTTCTGCTAAAGTTTCTCCAGAAGCGATCATACAACCTACGCATCCTAAACCATTTCTTTGTAAAAACTTCAACTATTACTGGGTATTTTTTTCAACCGCTTCCATTATATTCATATCACCTGTAACCATTTTTTTATCCTCCTTAATATTGTTTATTATTTTAATATAATTTACTATAATTCATTATAATTAAATTTACAAATTTTTGTCAAGAATATTTAAAAAAATAAATAAAAATAATAGGAGCTGTAAAAATTAAACTATCAACCCTATCTAATATTCCACCATGACCTAAAAAGTAAAGTTCCACTATCTTTTAAATGAACTTTTTCTTTTTAAAGCTGATATAAAAAAATATCACCAAAAAAAGCCTATTAAAAGCAAGATATGGTATAAATTTTATTTGATAATTTATATGGAAAAACAAACTTTAATAAAAGCAACAGTTAAGGTAGTTAAAATCATTCCCCCAATAAGTCCTTCAACTGTTTTTATTAGGACTAATATTAGGAGTTATCTTTCTTTCACCAAAAAAATATTTCCACTTATATATTGGAAAACATCATTTAATTCTATTAAAAATCATATAGTTTATTATAAAAATTCAAATCATCTATATATGAGATACTTCCTATCAAATAAGTTGTTATAAAAAAAGCAAAGATTATAAAAAGCTCTTTTATAGAATCTAAGAGCAATAAGAATAAATAGTATCAATAGAACATAAAGATTTTTTTAAAAATAAATTCCTAAATAGAAAGCTAAATTTACAACAACACTAGTTATAATTAATTCACTATTATATTTTTATATAAAGCAAACTGTAAAAAAACTCTTTAAAAAGCCAAAGTAGAGATAAGCACAAAAAGTAGAAGTAGATAAATTTTACTCATAGTTGCTAAATAGAAAAGTATTATTATAACAAACCAAGTAAATATTCTTTGCTTTATATTAGTAAATTTTTTTCTTAGATATTTTATTTTTAATTAAAAAAATAAAAATAATTAAAAGCTAGAATATCAACAAAAAAACATTGCAACTAGCATATCATCCACCTTTCACTGAAGAACGAACTCTGTTGAATACAGTAAAAAAATAAGTAATACTATTGCTAGTATTAAAAATATAGTCAAAATACTGATTTCCAATAAAAATAATATATAATAGCTAAAAAGACTTATTAAGAAAGCTCTATCACTTTTTTTCCCATAGGGCCTTCATAATGTCTTTTTATTGTCTACCATCATTACAGTCACACCTACATATTCTGATAATATTGATAAAAAAATACAAAAAAAGCAAGTTATGAATTTCACTTATTCCAATAACTCTTAAAAAAATACATAGAAGAAAAATTGTATCTGATACAACATCTCCTGCTTCATTGTAAAAAAACTCCCATTTTAGTTTTTTTGATTGAATTTATTAGCTATCATACCATCTAAGGCATTTAAAGCCATTCTTAAAAAAATAAAAAAACAGGTACAGTTAAATATATGAGCTTGTAATTATTGAACTCATAGATAAGCCCAGCAAAAAAACTATGTTTAATAAAACTGTTGTAATAGTTATCTGATTAGGACTAACTTTTTAATTTTTACTAGTTTTTTTCACAAATAGGCATAAAGTAAATTTTTGAAATTTTTGTCTTTAATTTATATATAGAAATATCCATTTTACCTCATTTCTGCCAATGAAACTGTAAATATACCTTCGTTGTCAATTAACATTTTTTTCCTTTTTTTCAAATTATATTTTTTTCAAATAGGCTATCCAATTCTTTTTCACTTCTTCTTCTCATAAGCCAAGATTTTCCACTTCCTTTATGACTATTAAGAACTAAAAGCTATCTGTTTTAATTGAGGATGCCAAGGCTGACCTGTATAAATCACAGCAACATCTTTATCTAAAATTTCTGTTATGCCTGATATAGTATTTTTCAAGCATTTTATTGTCTTCAAAAAGCTCAAAAAAACTCCAGAAATTATAACTATATTAGGCTTGTAATTAATTTTTTTATACGTTTCTTTATCAAAGCAATCATAGTTAACAAAAGAAATATTTTTCCCAATTATTCCTTTTTGATAACTTCTTCTCCAACTTCAATATTTGATTTCTTAAACTCATTTATTAAAATCTTAAGTTTAGGATACTTTTCTTTGATATCAAACAAATAATTTCCTGTCCCACCAGCAACATCTAAAAATTTTTAACATTTTCTTCACCTAGACTATTTATTTTTTTCTTCGATTAAAAGCTAATAAGTTTTTCTTTCTTACTCTCACTCCAGCCCAACCAACTTGGTTTAGATAAAAATCTATCTATGAGTTTTTCCTATCAATAACTTCCCACTAGCTTTATTTTTTTATAGATGTAATCTAAAAGAAATTCCTGAGTCAAAAGCCATATTTTTAAGCCTAAACTCATACCCTTACTTAAAAAAATCCAAAAAGTTTTCATTGAAAATTTTTTTGAATAGAATAATATATTTTTTTCACTTAAAGGATATTCTTCTAAGCCTATCCTTTCATACTCCTTTCTTGAAAAATTCTCTAGGAGAAGCATCAAGTTCTATTTTTTTTGATTTCTAAAAAAACATCTTGTATGAAGTCATCTAGCATTTTTATAGACTGTTTGTCTTTCTTTTTTTCAAAGATTATTCCATGATAGAAGTTTTTCAAGTTCTATAAATTCTCTCTTTTTAGAAGATAAATTTAAGTAAAATTTCTTCTGAGCTGAATTCTTAACGACATAGTCTTTTTGAGCAGAAAAAATATTATTGTAGGTAATTCTATTGCCATTGAATCTTCAATCAATCTTTGTCCCATATTAGCTAAGTCTATTAAAAAGTCTAGCATTGATTTCCTTATTGATAAGTTTGTCGGAATTATATTTATTTTTGTTCTTCAACATCATGAGTTAAAAACTTTTTGCTTTTACATAACTCATAACCTTAGCATCTTTTTTTAATTTTAGTAAGTAATGTCACAAGTTGCTTAGCAAAAGGGACATAAAAGCTTGATTTCAAAGGCAGGAGCAAGCAAAGCTATACCTGCTAAATTCGGAGCAAAATCATGTACATAGGCAGAAAGTATAACCCCACCTATGCTGTTTGCAACAATAAAGATATCTTCTTCTTTAATTTGATATTCATTCTTTATGTGTTTTTACAAAAGGCATCTAAATCTCTAACGTAATCCATGGCATTAGGAGAAGTCTTAGTTTCTGTATAACCATGACCTCTTAAATCATATGCAAAAAAATATTATATTTTAGAAATGTTTCATCTTGCGCTAAACTGTTTAATCTTTCTGAATGTTCGTGTCCTCTATGAATAAGAATCAAAGTTTTTTTACCTTGTTCAAAAATTCCATTTTTCTATAAAAAAAGCTTATTATTATCAAAAACTTGTAAAATATAAGTTTTTCCATTTTCTATCTCCCTTAAAAAAATTATAATAAATAATTTATAAAAATCTTTTGATATACCCTCATTATAACATATATAACATAAAAAAATTAAAAATTAAGTAAAAGTTTATATAATATAAAAAAATTAAAAATAAAAAAACTTTTCAAGAAAAATAAAAAAACTATTTATTTTTAATTAATATTCTATATTGTATATAACTTGTTTTTATTTTGATATTTAATATCTTATTGACAGACTTTATTTATAGATATATAATAAAAAAATATAGAAATAAACTATTCTGTTGAAGATAAAAAGGAGGATATATATGGCTAAGCTAGAAGATTTTGTTAAGGCAAAAGAAAAAAATTGTCAAAAGGTACTCTTAGAAACGCATTTGATTTATAGTCCGATATTTTTCAAAAAGAATCTGGAAATGAAGTATATATAAAGCCAGAAAAATTTACAGAAAAACAGGCTCTTTTAAAAATAAGAGGAGCTTACAATAAAAATTTCAAATTTAACTGAGGAAGAAAAGAGAAGAGGAGTTATTGCTTCATCAGCGGGAAACCATGCTCAAGGAGTGGCTTATGGAGCTAGAGAATTGGGAATAAAAGCAGTGATTGTAATGCCTAAATCTACTCCATTAATCAAAGTTGAATCAACTAAGCAATATGGTGCAGAGGTTGTATTGCATGGAGATGTTTATGATGATGCGTACAAAAAAAGCTAAAGAGTTAGAAGAAAAAAAGAATCTTATGTTTTTTTGTACATCCATTTAATGATGAAGATGTTTTTGGATGGACAGGGAACAATAGCATTAGAAATTTTAAATGAATTACCAGAAACCGATATAATCTTAGTGCCTATTGGTGGGGGAGGACTAATTTCTGGAATAGCTTGTGCTGCAAAAATTAATAAAACCTGAAATTAAAAATTATTGGAGTTGAACCAGAAGGAGCAGCTTCAGCTTACGAAGCTATAAAAAGAAAAATAAAGTAGTTGAACTTAAAGAAGCCAATACTATAGCTGATGGTACTGCAGTAAAAAAAGAATAGGAGATTTAAATTTTGAATATATAAAAAAATATGTTGATGAAATTATAACAGTATCTGACTATGAATTGATGGAAGCATTTTTTTACTATTGGTAGAAAAAAACATAAGATTATCGCTGAAAATTCGGGGATACTTTCAGTTGCAGCTACAAAAAAACTTAAAAGAAAAAAATAAGAAAGTAGTATCTGTAATAAGTGGTGGGAATATAGATGTTTTAATGATTTCTTCAATGATTAATAAGGGGCTAATAAGAAGAGATAGAATATTTAGCTTTTCAGTAAATATTTCTGATAAACCAGGAGAATTAGCAAAAAGTTGTTGATTTGATAGCAGAAATAGGAGCTAATGTTGTTAAGCTAGAACATAATCAATTTAAGAATTTATCAAGATTTAGAGATGTTGAAGTTCAAATAACAGTTGAAACTAATGGAACTGATCGCATACAAAAATTTGATAGAAACTTTTTGAGGTTATGAGATAATTAAAAATAAAAATCAAAAAAATAAATTAATAAAAAATAAAGGGGCTTTAAGCCCCTTACATTAATTCTTATAAAACTGTTCTTACTATACGGAATCCTGCATTGCTATAAGCATAAGTAGCTTGGCTATTACCACGAACTGCAACAGCACAAACCTCTGTGTTATTACACCAAGAACCACCTTTTAGTCTTCTATAAACATTAGAGTGGTCATATGCTTTATAAACATAAGATTTACCACTTTCTATACTTTCAGTTGTATCGTAACACCATTCCCAAACATTTCCATTACAATCATATAATCCTAAAACATTTGGCATTTTTAATCCAACACTTTGAGTAGTATCTTTAGAATTTCCTGTGTACCAAGCAACATCATCTATATTATTACTTCCTGAGTAAGTGTAATCAAATGTACCATTTTCTATAGCAACTTGTCCACCTCTTGCAAACCATTCCCATTCAACTTCAGTAGGTAATCTGAAACCTTCTGTTTTATTGAAATCAGCAACATCAGGGTAAACAACAGATCCATCTAATTGATTTATCATTAATAGACCTTGATCACTCTTTCCTAGGTTATAAACAGGACGTAGACCATATTTTTTTCACTTAATCTATTACAGAACTCAAGTGCATGCCACCAAGAGATATATTCTATTGGTCTATTTTCATCACCTTTAAAGTTAGCTGGATTATTTCTTATTAATTCTTGCCATAATTTTTTTGAGTAATTAAATATTTGGAAACTTCTAGGTTAGATACTTCTTTTTTTCTTCATCAGCGAAAGAAGGTTGGTATTTACCACCTTTTACAAATATCATATCTTCAAATGTAGGTTTTTAACTCAATAGCTTTATCTCCTACTGTTATTTTTTTTATGTCATCTTTTTAATGATTGAACTATTTTTTTCTATACTATCTAAATCTAATTCGATTTTTTTCTAATTTAGCTAAATCTAATTCAATTTTTTTCAATCTTAGTTATATCTAAAAATAGCTTTTTTTAAGAGCCATTTCAGCAGTTCTTTTTTTGTTCATCATCATCAACAAGACTTGTAATTTCTCTTAAATCTTCTGGAACAGTATTTTTGTTGATCAACAACTATTAATGTAAAAATTATATTTTTGGATTAGCTGTTTTTTTGTTTCGACAATTTCTTTAATATATTCTAAGTTATTTTTCATCTACTATTTCAGCAAGACTATCTTTTTATCAATAAGAACACAGGAATTTTTTTCTAATACCTTGTGGATATAGTTCATCTAAAGTTGTAAATAGATTTCCCATTCCAACTTCAACACTGTTATTTTTGACGATTTATAGTAGTCCCTTTTTTTCATAGATGTAATATCTTTTTATTTTTCAAAAAGCATTTAGTCCCTCAACTATAATATTTTTCTATTTCATGAAAAATTCTGACCTTTAATCCATAATAATGGCTTACCTTCATTCAGAAAAATTTAGAATTTTTTTCTTTCATTCAAGTATCTCCCCTTTTCGATTTACATAATATACTTTTCTTTTTATTTTATCTTAAAATATCGTATCTGTAAAAGCTATTTTTTTATTTAATATTATTAATTTTTTTATTATAGAATATTTTTTTCAAAAAAATCTTATTTTGTTTTTGTTGAAAAAGAATCATACCTGAGATTATTATTACGCCACCAATAATAGTTGATAACTTAGGTATATCTCCAAGTATAATCATTCCTAGAATTGTTGCAAGTACTGGGGTTTGCAAACATGAAAGAAGTAACTTCTGTAGTACTTTTTGCAAGTTCAAAAGCTTTAGTCCAGAAGAAGTAAGAAATAATACTAGGAAAAAAATAGCCATATATATAATCAGTATTAAAGAAGTTGAACTGATATTAGGTATATTAAGGATAGAATGAGGAGAATAAATAACTAAAAAGTATACCTCCAATTAAAAAGTGAATACATACTCACAGAAAAAAAGAAGAGTATTTTTTTGTTAAGTATCTTTGTGAAATATTATATGTACTTAGTAAAAGACAACCTAGCAACATGTATAGAACTCCTTTATTTATAGTTAAAGTTCCATTCAAAGAGTTAAAAACTAAGATACCACAGAATGATATTCCCATTGCTATCCAACCTATTAATTTTATTTTTTTCGTTGAACATAAAATATGCAATAATAGCTGTTATTGCTGGTGCAAAAGCATTTATGACACTCAAAGTTGAGGGGCTAGAAAGTACAGTAGCTATATTAAATAGAACTATATAGCCTGCATATCCTGAAAAAAACCTGCAAATATAAAAAGCTGGAATATCTTTTTAAATTTGGAAAGGGAATTTTTTTTCTTTATCAAGATAAAAAAATTACAATGATAGAGGCAAAAAAAGTATCTTAAAAACTCCAAGTGACATTGCATCAACTTCTTTTTAAAAACCACTTTAGTGATTACAAAAAGCCGTTGCCCAGAAAAAAATTCCAATAAAAAGCACAATGTCTAGCAGTTAATTTTTTTGAAAATTTGGCTAAAAATTCATTTTTTTAATCTCCTTTTTAAATAAATTTATTTAATTTTTATCATAATTATAATTAAATTTCCAATAAAAAAAGGATAAAAAGATAGCCTTTAAATCATATTTTTTTAGCTAGAATTTCAATAAGAATTTAATAAAAATTTTTTTAATTAAAAAAAGTGGAAATCTAAAAATAAAAATATTGTATAATTTCTACTGATGACCCCATAGCTCAATTGGATAGAGTGACTCCCTCCTAAAGGAGTAGGTTGTGTGTTCAAGCCACATTGGGGTCGCCATTTATAAAACGATAGTAGAAATCGAATTAGAAAAAAATTCTAACAAGATTTCTATTTTTTTTATTTTTTAAATAAAAAAATGAGACTATTCAAATAGTCCCATTTATAGTTTTTAGTCATTCAATTTTAAAAACTGATACAAATGCTTCTTGTGGAATTTCAACATTTCCTATGCTCTTCATTCTCTTCTTTCCTTCTTTTTTTGTTTTTTTCAAGAAGTTTCTTCTTTCTTGTTATATCTCCACCATAACATTTAGCAATAACATTCTTTCTATATGCTTTAATTGTTTCTCTGGCAATTATTTTTAGAACCTAAAGGCAGCTTGAATAGGAATTTCAAACTGTTGTCTTGGTATAACTTCACTTAATTTTTTTGGCAAATAGCCTTTCCTCTGTAGAAAGCGTTATCATTGTGAGCTATAAATGAGAAGGCATCAACAGGTTTTCCTGAAACTAAGATATCAACTTTAACTAGATTAGATTCTCTATATTCACTTAATTCATATTCAAATGAAGCATATCCTTTTTGTTCTTGATTTTAACTTGTCATAGAAATCTATAACAATTTCTGCAAGAGGTAGCTCATAGCTAAGCATAGATCTAGTTTCATCTAAATAATCCATTGAAAGAAAAAAATACCTCTTTTTTTCTTGGCAAAGTTCCATTACATTTCCAACATATTCTTTAGGAACTATTACTTTTTCCTCTGATATATGGCTCTTGTATTGTTATTTTTTTCCACGACCAGGTTCAGGGAATTCACAAGGGTTATCTATAATTCTTTCTTCTTGGTTATCTATTCTAACTTTATATTCAACCGATGGTGTAGTAGAAATTAAGTCTATATTGTATTCTCTTCTCAATCTTTCAACTATGATTTCCATATGTAATAGACCTAAGAATCCACATCTAAATCCAAAACCTAAGGCAATTGATGTTTCAGGTACGAATGTTAAAGAAGCATCATTTAATTGTAGTTTTTTTCTAAAGCTTCTCTCAATTCTTCATAGTCATCAGTAAATAGCGGATAAACTCCAGCAAATACCATTGATTGAGCAGGTTTAAATCCAGCTAGTGGAAATAATGCAGGATTTTTTTACAGTTGTTATCGTATCTCCAACTCTAGTATCATGTATAGTTTTAACTCCTGTGATGATGTATCCAACAGAACCGCTAGTTAAAGTATCAGTTGATTTCATTGTAGGGAGAAAAAAATACCAGCTTCTAAGACTTCTAATTCTTTTTCAGTTGACCAAATTTTTTTATTTTATCTCCTTTTTTTAATACTTCCATCTAAAAACTTTTATATATGTTATTACACCTCTATAATCATCAAAGAAAGAGTCAAAAAAATTAAGGCTTTTAAAGGAGCATTCTCATCGTAATTTGGAGCAGGTATTCTTTGAACGATAGCTTCTAGTATATTTTTCAATACCTATTCCATTTTTTTAGTAGAAGCTAAAAACTGCATCATCAACAAAGTAAACCTATGATATCTTCAATTTCTCTTTTTACCTTCTCAGGCTCAACAACAGGTAAGTCAATTTTATTTATTATTGGTAAAAATTTCTAAGTTATTTTCAATAGCAAGATACACATTAGCAAGAGTTTGTGCTTCAACACCTTGAGCAACATCTACAACAAGTAAAAGCTCCTTCACAGGCAACAAGTGATCTTGAAACTTCATAAATGAAGTCCACATGTCCAGGAGTATCAATCAAATTTAATTCATATTCTTCTCCATCTTTTTGCTTTATAGAACAAAGTAACAGCTTGAGCTTTTATAGTTATTCCTTTTTCTCTTTCCAAATCCATTGAATCAAGAATTTGGTCTTTCATATCTCTTTCTGATACTGTTCCAGTATATTCTAAAAAGTCTATCTGCAATAGTAGATTTTTCCATGATCTATATGGGCAATTATAGAGAAATTTCTCTTATTTTTTTGTAACATTATAGCCTCCAATTTTTTTAATAATCTTTTTTTAATTATATGGTATTTCAGTATTTGTGTCAATTAAAAAAATATTTTTTTGATTAAATCTTCTAATAAAGGTTTAATCCCTAAAAAAACTCTTTTAATTTATTATATTCGACTAACTTTTTCTTTCAAATTAGAAGATTTTTGATTTTATAGCTTTTTATTAGTATATTCTTAGGAGTATGTTCCATATCAATAAATTCAATCATCTTTGTTTTATATCCACAAAGTTCTAGACTAAGTGAACGAAAAACTATCAGTTGCTAAAGTAGCAAACTTATCTAAAACAACTCCATTGTCAGCCATAATCTTTAAAGTATTATAGAATTCTGAATTTTTTTATTTTTTTGTATTTTTTTCAAAAGAATTCATGATGGCAACAAGGAACAGCAAGTATAGCTTTTTGCATCTAAAGCTTAATGCCTTTTTCAAGTGAATAGTCTGTAGCATTATTACAAGCATGTAAAGAAAAAGACTAAATCCACCTCTTTAGACTTATCATAGTCTTTGATATTACCATTTAAAAAAATTCTAAATTTTTCATAGTTTAATTTTTTTTAGCTAGTTTATTACAAAAAACTCTATTACATCTTTTTTTAAGTCCAAACCTACTATTGAAAAGGTTAAATCTTTTCTATAATTTTTTTAAATAGTAGTAAAGAGCAAAAAGTTAAATATGATTTTCCACAACCAAAAATCTAAAAACATTTATATGATTTGTTATAAGTTTTTTTGGCTTTTTAACTCTTCAATGACATCATCAATAAATTCTAAATATTTATTAATTTGCTTAAATTTATTAAAAACTAGATTTTTAAAAATTTTTTTCCTTCAACTGACATCAAACCTAATTCAATCAAGAAATCAATTTTATCTCCTTCATTTTAGAATATATTGTTTTTTTCTTGTTATGTTCATTAGAAGTTTTTATTAAATTACTTTCTTTTTTTCTTTTTTTAGAAAAAAACTTTCTTTTTTTCTTATAAAAAGAAATATCTGAACCTTCAATTTGTAACAGTATTTGTTTGAAATTTTCTATATATTCTTTTTAAAATATTCTCTAACTCTTGTAAATTATTTAAATCAATATTTTTTTATGAAAAAGCTTTATTATCTTTAAAAACTTTCAATTTGAATATTTTTTTAGTAGATTTTTAAAAATTATAGGTTTTATAATAACTTTATTAAAATCTCCACTCTGTCTATCTGAAAAAAACAATCTTTATAAGTTTATCTTCTTGAATATTTTTTTCAACTCAAATAATACATTTTCTTTTTTTCCATAATGACCTCATTATATATTCTTTAAATTTTCTATATCTAAATTATTCCCAATAACTACAATTTTAGTTACTTCAGCCTTTTTCAATAGCTTCCATTTCAAAGTTTTTTTGTAAACTAAGTTAAATTTTTCCCCAATAACCATCAACTTTTTATTATACCCTTAGCTCTATATACCTTTCCAAAAATCACCATTAACCAATCTATTTAAAAAGTAAACCTAGTTCGTCCATAGTTTTTTTAAATTGATATTTTCTTTTGAAAAAAAGTTCTTAAATTTATATGAGTACCCATAGAAAAGTTTTTATCTATAACTTTATTTTCTAAGTTTCTATTTAATAATTCTGCAAACCATTCTTTTGAGAAGTTTCTATAATCATTTGTTTCGATTTCTAAATTAGCATTTAATTCTAAAATTCTATTTTTTTAATATTCTCTATTTCAAGTGGCTCTATACTTTCTAATTTTGTTAAAATCACTTTTCCTGTATTGTTTAGATTGTCTAGAAAGAAATTATTGAAACTTTCTAAATATTCATCAAATGAAGTTACATCTATTAGACTTATAGGCCTTAAAATTTCTATATCTTCATTATTAAGTTCTTTTAATATTTTCTATGATAGAACTTAACATTCCAAGACCTGTAGGTTCTATTAAAAAGATACTCAGGATTTATTTCAGAGTAAATTCTTTTTTTATAGAAGATTTAAAAATCTCCTTTCATAGAGCAACATATACAACCTTCTGACATCTCCCAAACATCTAAGTTTTTTTCATCTAAAAAGTCTTTATCTACACCTATATCTGCATATTCATTTTCAAGAACGACAAATTCTAAGTTAATATTCTTTTGCCATTTCTTTTTATAAAAAGTAGTTTTTTTCCAGCACCTAGAAAACCACTTATCAATAAAATCTTCATAATACTATCCTTTCGATCTTATATCTTATGACTCTTTTTATATTGCTTAAATTTTTCTATATTTTTTTAAGACTTTTTGTATATTTTATAGTTCTATCCAAAAATTTGAGAAAAAAAGTTGATACTAAGAATATTCCAACACTTAGAGCCACTGTTAAGAAAAATTGTTTCCCTACCTTTTTCTAGAGCTTCTGAAATTTATTTTTCAACAAAAAAATGACATAGTATAGTAGATTCCACCACCAGGAACAAGAGGAATAAGTGCAGGAATTAGTGTAGTTGTTACTGTTGTTCTCTTCAATCTTCCTATTATTTCAGAAAAAAACTGTAATTATTATAGCTGAAAAAAAGATAAGCTGCTGTTTTTAGAATATCCCATCTCTTTATATAAAAGGAGATAGGTATACCAACCTAAAGCCACCAGCGAAGCTACTGTATATTAATTTTCTACCTGTAAGATTAAATATAATTCCAAAAAAATAAGGTCGAAAAATGCTGCTGCAAAAAAACTTCTATATAATTCATATATGCTCTCCTTATTTAATTAAAAAAATATGACATTGTGAATAAAAGCAAAAACCTGTACCTATTGCTAAAAGCTGAACCAACTAAAGCAGCTTCTATACTTCTTGAAGTTCCTGCAAGTAGGTCACCATTTATCAAGTCTCTTATTGCATTGGTCAATGCAAGTCCAGGAACTAAAAAGCATCAGAGTTCCTATAGCTGAATATGATGGAGTAGAAACAATCCCAAGTTTAGTAGCAAAAACTCGAAAAATATTGTAACTAAAAAAAGCCACCCAAAGTGTTGATAAAAAAAGTTATTTAGTTTTAATTTATTAGCAAAAGTAGGCCATATAGAAAATTAAAAACTCCACCAACTCCTGCAACTAAAAAAATCTCTAAATTTTCCATCAAATAAAAAGGGAAAAAGAAAAGCAGCTGAAAAAGCAATAAGAAATTAATAAAACTTTCTTTTTTTATAAACAGTTTGTATTTGAAGTTTTTTTATCTCTTTTTCTAAATCATCTATTTCATATTTATGAATATCAAGCAAAAATTTTATGTATTCTATCAATTTTATTTAAGTTATTAGAAACTGAATAAATTCTATTAACTTCTGTAATAACTTCTCCATCTTTCTTTTTTTGCTGAAGTAAGAACACAAGTCATAGTAACAAATGATTCTGACTTTAAATCGAGATCTTCTACATACTAATGTAATAGCTTCTTCTACTCTGTATGTTTCAGCTCCACTTGTCAGTAAAATTTTTTTCCAATAGTATTGGCGGTTGAAAGTACTTTTTATAATAAAAAGCATCATTTTGCATAGTTTCCCTCATTATTCAAACATTTTTAAAAACTTCATCAGTATATTCTCCATTATCTTTATTAATGACTAAAAGGTGGAAGAATAGTTAAGCCGACTTTTCCATTTTTAATTGCTTCTATAAGCACTATTTTAGCATTTTTTTCTGCTTTAGTTGTATAACAAAAATTTTTATTTTTTTTGCTTCAAAATTATATTTTTTTGTAATGTAACAAGTATTTCAGATAATCTGTCTGCTCTATGTACTAAATAAAAAAATAACCTCTATCTTTAACAAGTTTAGATGATATTTCAATTAGCTTATCTAAATTTAATTCAATTTCATGTCTGGCAATAGATAATTGTTCTAAGTCATTTAATAGTTCTTTATTTTCAGTCACTTTAAAAAAAGGTGGATTAGATAAAAACTATATCAAATGAGCCAATAGTGAAATATTTTAAATAATTTTTTTATGTTATCATATATTATATATATTTGTTCATTTAAATTATTAATGTTAATATTTCTTAAAAGCAAGTTGATATGATATTTCTTGTATTTCAACACCATAAATTTTTAGCTGAAGTTCTTTTAGAAAGAAAAAAAGTGGGATAACAGCATTTCCTGTTCCTATATCTAAAAATTTTTTTGGTGTTTTTTTGTAAGGTTAACAAATTCAGAGATAAGTAAAGAATCAATTGAGAAGTTAAAAATAGTCACTTCTTTGAATTATTTTTTTAAGTTTTTTTATTTAACAGTGGAATAAGACTCTCAAGTTTTTTTATTCATAATTTTTAAAATCACTCCTTCAATTTTATTATTATAACATATCTAATAAAAATTAGGATACTTTAAAAAAATAGTACAATAAAAAAATACAATCTGCTTTTATTAAATAAAAAAATAAAAAGAATAAAAACATAAAGTTCTTGACATAAGTATGAATTAACGATAAAAATTACAATAAAGTTTTAATAAAAATCCATAAGAGGAGGAAAATAATGGAATTTAATGTACCTAAAACACATGAACTTTTTAGACAAATGATAAGAGAATTTGTTGAAAAAAAGAAGTAAAACCTATCGCTGCTGAGGTGAGATGAAAATGAAAGATTTCCAATGGAAACTGTTGAAAAAGATGGCTAAGATTGGAATAATGGGTATCCCTATACCTAAACAATACGGAGGAACAGGTGGAGACAACTTAATGTATGCTATGGCTGTTGAAGAATTATCAAAAGCTTGTGGAACTACAGGGGTTATCGTTTCTGCACATACATCTTTAGGAACTTGGCCAATCTTAAAAATTTGGTAATGAAAAAAACAAAAAAACAAAAAAATATTTACCAAAAAAATGGCTAGTGGAGAATGGATAGGAGCTTTTTGGACTTACTGAACCAAATGCTGGAACAGATGCTGCTGGACAACAAACTATGGCTGTTCAAGATCCTGAAACAGGAGAATGGATTTTAAATGGAGCAAAAAAATATTCATAACAAACGCTAGGATATGCACATGTTTATGTAGTATTTGCTATGACAGATAAATCAAAAAGGATTAAAAAAGGAATTTCTGCTTTTATAGTTGAATCTGGTACACCAGGATTCTCTATTGGTAAAAAAAGAAATGAAACTTGGAATTAGAGGTTCAGCTACTTGTGAATTAATATTCGAAAAACTGTAGAATACCTAAAGAAAACCTATTAGGAGATAAAGGAAAAAGGATTCAAAAATAGCTATGATGACTCTTGACGGAGGAAGAATAGGAATCGCTTCTCAAGCATTAGGAATAGCTGCTGGAGCATTAGATGAAGCTATAAACTATGCAAAAGAAAGAAAAACAATTTGGAAGAAGCCTAGCTCAATTCCAAAAATACTCAATTCAAATAGCTAACTTAGATGTTAAAGTTGAAGCTGCAAGACTTTTTAGTTTATAAAAAGCAACTTGGAGAGAATCTAACAACTTACCTTATTCTTTAGATGCAGCTAGAGCAAAAACTGTTCATAGCTGAAACAGCTATGGAAGTTACAACTAAAAGCTGTTCAAATATTTGGAGGATATGGTTATACAAGAGAATATCCAGTTGAAAGAATGATGAGAGATGCTAAGATCACAGAAATCTATGAAGGAACATCAGAAGTTCAAAGAATGGTAATAGCAACTAATATTATAAAAATAATAACATGGTGGAGGAATAAAAAAATATGAGAATAGTAGTTTGTATAAAACAAGTTCCAGATACAACTGAAGTTAAAATAGATCCAGTAAAAAGGAACAATTATCAGAGACGGTGTTCCTAGTATAATGAACCCTGATGATAAAGGTGGATTAGAAGAAGCTCTAAAATTAAAAGATTTACATGGGGCTGAAGTTATAGTTATAACAATGGGACCACCTCAAGCAGAAGCTATATTAAGAGAAGCTTATGCAATGGGTGCTGATAGAGCAATACTTATAACAGATAGAAAATTTGGAGGAGCTGATACTTTAGCAACTTCTAATACTATAGCTGCTGCAATTAGAAAAATAGAAAATGTTGATTTAATCGTTGCAGGAAGACAAGCAATTGACGGAGATACTGCACAAGTTGGACCTCAAATTGCTGAACATTTAGACTTACCTCAAGTTTCTTATGTAAAAGAAATGGAATATAAAGAAGATTCAAAATCATTTGTTATAAAAAGAGCAACTGAAGATGGATATTTCTTATTAGAACTTCCTACTCCTGGATTAGTAACAGTTCTTGCTGAAGCTAACCAACCTAGATACATGAATGTTGGAGCTATAGTTGATGTTTTTGAAAGACCAATTGAAACTTGGACATTTGATGATATCGAAATAGATCCCTGCAAAAAAATAGGTTTAGCTGGTTCACCAACTAAAGTTAACAAATCATTTACTAAAAGGTGTTAAAGAACCTGGTGTATTACATGAAGTTGATCCAAAAGAAGCAGCTAATATTATATTAGAAAAAAATTAAAAAGAAAAAAATTTATAATCTAATAATAAAGGAGAAAAATAATATGAATTTAAACGATTATAAAGGAATCCTAGTGTACGCTGAACAAAGAGATGGAGTGTTACAAAAATGTAGGATTAGAATTATTAGGAAAAAGCAACAGAGTTAGCATATGAAATAAATAAACAAATAGCTTTAAAAAGATGCTGGAGACGAATTAGCTGATTATGTTTCTAAACAAAGCAACAGCTATAAAAATCTATAGATGCAGTTGCAGCAACTCTTGAAGAAGAAGATGAAAAAGTAAAAGAAAAAAAGTTGCTGAAGTAAAAAGCTAATAACCCAGATGCAGCTAAAGTAACTGCTCTATTAATAGGGCACAATGTTAAAAGCACTTGCTGATGAATTAGTAAAAAGCTGGAACAGATAAAGTTTTAGTAGTAGATAAACCTGAATTAAAAGTATATGATACTGAAGCTTATACTCAAGTTTTAACTGCTGCTATAAATGCAGAAAAAAACCTGAAATAGTTCTATTTGGAGCTACTACTTTAGGAAGAGATTTAGCACCTAGAGTATCTTCTAGAATAGCTACAGGATTAACAGCTGACTGTACAAAACTTGAATTATTAAAAAGATAAAGAAAGACAATTAGGTATGACAAGACCTGCGTTTGGTGGAAACTTAATGGCAACAATAGTTTCTCCAGATCACGAGACCTCAAATGGCTACTGTAAGACCAGGAGTTATGAAAAAAATTACCTAAATCTGATGATAGAAAAAGGAGAAGTAGTTGATTTTTCCAGTAACTTTAGATGCTTCTAAAATGAAAGTTAAACTTCTAAATGTTGTTAAAGAAGGTGGAAACAAAGTAGACATTTCTGAAGCTAAGATATTAGTTTCTGGAGGAAGAGGAGTTGGAGCAAAACAAAAACTTCGAATTACTAGAAGACTTAGCAGCTGAAATTGGTGGAATAGTTTCTTCTTCAAGAGCACAAGTTGATGCTGGAAACATGCCTCACGATAGACAAGTAGGGCAAACTGGTAAAAACAGTTAGACCTGAAGTTTATTTCGCATGTGGAATTTCAGGAGCTATCCAACACGTTGCTGGTATGGAAGAATCTGAATTCATCATCGCTATCAACAAAGATAGATTTGCTCCTATATTCTCAGTTGCAGATTTAGGAATAGTTGGAGATTTACATAAAATCTTACCTATCTTAACTGAAGAAATCAAAAAAATATAAAAGCAAATAAATAATAACTATAAAGGACTAGCTAAATGCTAGTCCTTCTTTATTATTTTTTTAAGTTTTTAAATTATAAATTTAAACTATATTTTATAAATTCCATATCTTCTCTGTATATGGCATATCTTGTTTTTAAAGTATTCAATAATGAAAGAACGTTTTTCTCTTATTGACATACTAGTCTTATATACAGGAGGCATTCCATATTTTTGTGAAATTTCATTAATTTTATCTCTTAAAAAAATTTCATATGAAAAATTATTAAGATGTATTATTAAATCAAAATCTGAGGGAGTTAGAGTAGTTTCAGGGAAAAAGTTTTTATAAAATTTAAATGCTGCAACTTTTTGGATCCTCATTTCCATCATAACAAACTATTATATCATTATTAATTTTTTTCAAAATAAATTCCATACTTTTTTTGCAACTACCTGAAATTCTAAATATGATAAAGCAGTGTCCATCAGTATATTTATTTATAAATTCATTATTATTCATTTTAAAAAAGCCTCCTAAATTATTTATTAACCAAAAAAATCCATTTCCTATTACTTCATGTACATCAGCAACAATCATAAATGCTGAAGGATCAACTTCTTTCACTATAGTCTTAACTCTTATAAGTTGATATTGTCCTACAACACAGTAAAAGCATTCCTATTTCTTTTTGAGTATAGCCTCCTTTTGCATTAATAAGAGTGATACCACGTTTTGTGTCTTCCATAATCCTTTTTCTGATTTCATCTTCTTTAGTTGTTATGATAGTAACTCCTTTAGCACTATATATTCCTACCTGTATCATATCTATCATTTTTAGATGAAATGACAAGTGAAATTAAAGTATACATAAAGATAACTTTACCAAAAAAATAACAGCAACCATAGATAAAACGATAAAAATCTGTTGCTAATAATATTCTACTTATAGGAATACCTGTATATTTATTTACTATTTTTTTGCAATAATATCCATTCCACCAGTAGAACCACCAGCATAGAAAAACTATACCTATAGCGATACCATTTATAGCTCCTCCAAAAAAATAGCCGCTAATAAGATGTCATCTAACGGCTCACTAAAACTAGCAAAAAAACTTTTAAAAAAATACTGATAAAAACAAAAAGTGGCAAATAAAGTCTTTAAAAAGAAAATTTTTTTACCTAAAAAGATATAAGCTAGAATAATTAAGGGAATATTTAAGGCAAAAATAAAGATAACTAACATCTATATTGGATAGATAGTGAATAATCAGAGATAAACCACTTACACCACCTTGAGCTAACTTATTTCCTACAAAGAAATAATTTGTATTAAAAAGCCATTACTATACAGGCTAAAAGCTACTATTATATACTCTTTTATAAATTGTAAATATTTATTTGACATTCTATTGTCTCCTTTAACTACATCAAGTTATCTACTATGGGAAATAGTGCTGCTCCTATAATAGAAGAATTTCCTTTAAAAATCAGAAAAAAATTATAGTCTCCTTACCTCTATAAAAAAATATGACTTTTTCATAAACTATATTCAAAAATATCATCTAAGAGATAAGAACCAAACTGAGATAAGTCTCCACAGATAATAAGTTTCTTAGGGTTATATGTAAAAAAAGTAAATTTTTTTAAGATTATACCCATATAAGTTAAATATCTATTAAGTATTTCTTTACCTTTTTTTACTTTCTCTGTAATTTTTATTAGAAAAGAAGTCCTCTAATGAGTTTATTTTTAGGGAAAGTTTCTAAAATTTCATTTTTTTAATACTTTAAAAGAGATGCAATCTCCAACCTTTTTCTGATTTTCATAATCTACTATCATGTGATGGACTCTACTAGCTTTAAAAAAATAATCTTCACTTTTTATTTCCAAATTTGTGAAATGTAGAGCAGGTAACTTTGTTACTTATATTGATAACAGTAAAGTCCTCTAAATCTTTATATTTATTGATTATAGCTTCAGCTAATATTGACATATTTGCTTCATTTTCCACCCATATTGGAAGAGTAACATCTTTCTCCATCTCTTTTTATAATATTTGCTTCATATCTATCTGTATTATTGAATTCAAGAAAATGATCTTCTTTATTATAAATTCCTGGAATAGAAATACCAATTCCAATAACTTTAACTAAGTATTTTTTTCATCAATTTCCTTAATAAAACTTTTTAAGTTTTTCGTAAGAAAAATTAATAAAAATTTTTCGTTTTGTGTATCTATTATTTTTAGATTGAAAAAAATTTTTTTCCAATTGTATTAATTAAAAATAAATTTAATTTTTTTCTTCATTGATACTCACCCCAATTGAGTAACAAAAAAATCAGGATTGTATTTATACTTCACGGCTCGCCTACCAACACCACCTGTACTTAAAGTCCACTCTACTATTATATTTTTTTCTAAAAATTCATTTACAACTCTTTTTTTACTGTGGGGAAAGTCATATTAGTTACTTTTTGTTAAATCTGGAATAGAAAAAAAGAATCTTCCGTAAAAATAAATAGAATGAAATATAATATTTTTCATTGCCCTGTTTAATTTCTTTTTTTGATACATTTATAAACCTCTTTTATAAAAATTTCCTTATGTGATACAGTTATAATTATAGCATTAATTCAAAAAAATTAAAAATATTTGTTAAAAAGATAGATAGAATTACGAAAAATATATTTTTTTATATAAAATATTTATAAAAATATATTATTAAATTTTTCAAAAAAACTTTATAATCTATACATAAGATATGTAATAAAAATTATAAAAAAATATTTTCTATCTTAGTGCAATTTTATTTTTTTAATAAATTATTAAAAGTCATTTTAATAATTAAAAGAGTTTTTATAAATGGAGGTGTTCATATTGGAAATAGTTTTTAGGTAGTAAAAAGAATCACTTTTAGAAGATTTAATCAATGTAACAAGAAGGGGGTACAAAGTAAAGATTTCTGATGAAGCATATGAAAAAAATTGACAAAAGCAAGAGCTTTAGTTGATAAATATGTTGATGAAGCAAGAGTATCTTACGGAATTACAACTGGATTTGGAAAATTTGCAAGTAAGTATTTCAAAAGAACAAACTGGAGAATTACAAAGAAACATAGTTATGAGCCATTCTTGTAGTGTTGGAAATCCAATGCCAATAGATATAGCAAGAGGTGTTGTTTTCTTAAGAGCAGTAAACTTAGCAAAAAGGTCACTCTGGAGCAAGAAGAATAGTTGTTGAAAAAAATTAGTTGAACTACTTAACAAAGATGTTACTCCTTGGATTCCTGAAAAAGGATCGAGTAGGATCTTCTGGTGATTTATCTCCACTAGCACATATGTCATTAGTTCTAATTGGATTAGGAAAAAGCATATTATAAAGGAGAATTATTAGAAGGTAAAGAAGCTTTTAGAAAGAGCAGGAATAGAACCAATCCCAGCACTTTCATCAAAAGAAGGGCTAGCACTTACTAATGGTACTCAAGCATTAACTTCAACAGGAGCTCACGTTTTTATACGATGCTATAAACTTATCTAAACACTTAGATATAGCTGCTTCATTAACTATGGAAGGTTTACATGGTATTGTAGATGCTTATGATCCTAGAATCAGTGAAGTAAGAGGACATTTAGGACAAATAAATACTGCTAAAAAAATATGAGAAATATATTAGCTGGAAGTAAAAAAATGTTACTAAACAAGGTGTTGAAAGAGTACAAGATTCTTATGTTTTAAGATGTATCCCTCAAATACACGGAGCAAGTAAAGATACTTTTAGAATATGTAAAACAAAAAAAGTTGAAATAGAATTAAATGCAGTAACAGATAATCCATTAATATTTGTTGAGAACAGATGAAGTTATCTCAGGAGGAAACTTCCACGGACAACCTATGGCATTACCATTTGATTTCTTAGGAATAGCTTTTAGCTGAAATGGCTAATGTATCTGAAAGAAGAATTGAAAAAAATGGTAAACCCTGCAATCAACCATGGATTACCTGCTTTCCTAGTAGAAAAAAAGGTGGATTAAATTCAGGATTCATGATAGTTCAATACAGTGCAGCAGCTCTTGTATCTGAAAAACAAAGTTTTAGCTCACCCAGCATCTGTTGACTCTATCCCAACATCTGCTAACCAAGAAGATCATGTATCTATGGGTTCTATTGCAGCTAAAAAAATCAAAAAGATATACTTGAAAAATGTTAGAAAAAGTAATAGGAATGGAATTAATAACTGCTTGTCAAGCTATCGATTTAAAAAGGAGCTAAAGATAAATTATCTCCAGCAACTAAAGTAGTTTATGATGAAGTTAGAAAAAGTAATTCCTTATGTTGCAGAAGATAGACCTATGTACATAGATATACATGCAGCAGAAGAAATAGTAAGAAATAACAAATTAGTTGAAGATGTAGAAAAAGCAATAGGGCAATTAGAGTTTTAATTAGTACCGACTAGGAGGATAAATTAATGTTAAATAATAAAAACTATTTATGATGCAATGACAATAAAACTTACAGCTGAAGATATTCCAATGGAGATACCTAAATTAGACCCTTCAATAAGAAGAGCTCCAAAAAGAATAGTTAAACTTTCAGACCATGATATTGAACTTGCATTAAGAAATGCACTAAGATATATACCTGAAGAATTCCATGAAATGTTAGCACCTGAATTCTTACAAGAATTAGAAGAAAGAGGAAGAATCTATGGATATAGATTTAGACCTGAAGGAAATCTTTATGGAAAACCAATAGATGAATATAAAGGGAAATGTACAGAAGCTAAGGCTATGCAAGTTATGATAGATAACAACCTTGACTTTGATATAGCTCTATATCCTTATGAACTTGTTACTTATGGAGAAACAGGACAAGTTTGTCAAAAACTGGATGCAATATAGACTTATAATGAAATACCTTCAAAAATATGACACAAGATCAAACTCTTGTTGTTGCATCAGGACATCCAACTGGATTATTCAGATCTCAATCCATATGCTCCAAGAGCAATCATAACTAATGGACTTATGATAGGATTATTTGATAACTATGAAGATTGGGCTAGAGGAGCTGCAATAGGTGTTGCTAACTATGGACAAATGACTGCAGGTGGATGGATGTATATAGGACCTCAAGGAATAGTTCATGGAACTTACTCTACTATCTTAAACGCTGGAAGATTATTCTGTGGAGTACCTGCTGATGGAGATTTAAGTGGAAAAATTATTCATAACTTCAGGACTTGGAGGAATGAGTGGAGCTCAAGGTAAAAGCTTGTGAAATAGCAAAAGGTGTTGCTATAGTTGCAGAAGTTGACTTATCAAGAATCAACACAAGATTAGAACAAGGGTGGGTAAATGTTATAGCAAAAACTCCTGAAGAAGCATTCAAAATAGCTGAAGAAAAAATGGCTTCTAAAACTCCTTATGCAATAGCATACCATGGAAATATAGTTGAAATATTAGAATATGCTATAGAACATAACAAACATATAGATTTATTATCTGACCAAACATCTTGCCATGCTGTATATGATGGAGGATATTGTCCAGTAGGAACTTCATTTGAAGAAAGAACTAAATTATTAGGAACAGATAGACCTAAATTTAGAGAATTAGTAAATGAAGGATTAAAGAGACACTATAAAAGCAATAAAAAAACTTTACATGACAGAGGAGTTTACTTCTTTGACTATGGAAACAGTTTCTTAAAAATCTATATATGATGTGGGAATAACTGAAATTTCTAAAAAAATGGTAAAAAAATGATAAAGAAGGATTTATCTTCCCTTCATATGTTGAAGATATATTAGGACCAGAATTATTCGACTATGGATATGGACCATTCAGATGGGTATGTCTATCAAGAAAGAAAGAAGACTTATTAAAGACAGACAAAGCTGCTCTAGAACTTGTTGATCCTAACAGAAGATACCAAGATAGAGACAACTATGTATGGATACAAGATGCTGATAAGAATGGGCTTGTTGTTGGAACACAAGCAAGAATATTCTATCAAGATGCTATGAGTAGAACAAGAATAGCTCTTAAATTCAATGAAATGGTAAGAAATGGAGAAATCGGACCAGTTATGTTAGGTAGAGACCACCATGACGTATCTGGAACAGACTCACCTTTCAGAGAAACTTCTAACATTAAAGATGGAAGTAACATAATGGCAGATATGGCAACTCAATGTTTTGCTGGAAATGCTGCAAGAGGAATGACTATGATAGCTCTTCATAATGGTGGAGGAGTTGGAATAGGAAAAATCTATTAATGGTGGATTTGGAATGGTTCTTGATGGAAGTAAGAGAGTAGATGAAATCTTATGGCAAGCTATGCCTTGGGATGTTATGGGAGGAGTTGCTAGAAGAGCTTGGGCTAGAAATCCTCACTCTATCGAAACTGTTGTTGAATACAACCTTGACAATAAAGGAACAGACCATATCACATTACCTTACATAGTAAGTGATGAATTAGTTAAAAAAAGTTTTAAAAGAAATAATCACTCAATTTTTTTATAAAAAAATAAAAAAACTACTATAAATTTTATAGTAGTTTTTTTGCTTTATATTTACTTGTATTTTGTAATAAATAAAAAAATTTAAAAGGATATATATATGATGTGGAGTATTATCAAAATGGGAATAATTTTATAAAAAGTTATGATTGATATTTATTACGAAATTTGTAGCTAAGGAGTGGTTAAAGAATGAAATTTAATAAAGAAAAATTTAAAAATGGTATAGTACAACAGTTGGAACTCTTAATATTAACATATGTGATTTAAATAATGGTGGAAAAAAATTATAATAGTAAGAGACCCAAAGATATTAGCTCTTGATATAAGGAGTAAGTTCTGGGTATCTTCATATGACAAGGCACAAGGTGTTCCTCATTTAATGGAACACTGCCTATTTAGTAATGTAATAGATGGAAAAATCAATATTTAAATGTCAAGATGAACTTACTAGATTAGGAATAACTCTTAATGCACAAACTAGTTATAAGGATATAACTTTAGTAGCGAACACAGCTTCATGTATGAGTGTAGATAAATATCCAGATGACAACATTTATAATTTATTATGCAGTAATTATGAATATCAAGCACTTTTTAAAAAAAGATTAGGAGACATTCATTATAACTTAATTACTACAGATGTAAGTTCTGAATACTTAGAACAAGAAAAAAAGGTGTCATATATGGTGAAATGCAAAATAGATACCCAGGAGATGCTCAATCAATAAGAAAGATTGCTGAATGGTCCACTCTTACTGGGACTAAATATAGTACCATTGGTAACGAGTTTTATCTTAAAAATATGACTACTGATTATATAAACTACATGAGGCTGAGAACTTTTTTTATTTGAAAAATATTAAAACTATAGTTATCTCAGCTCCTGAATTTGTGGATATAGATGATATACTAGATATCTATGTAGCTAGACTTTGGGAAGGATTAGATATAAATTATAAAAACTATAAACAAAGATATAAATAAATTTAGTAAAGAAGCTATTGAATTTGTAGACACTTATGCTTCGCCTAGATTTGAACCAGATCAAAACAGTTTCTTAGTTAGAAGTATTCAAGCTAAATATGATAATGAACATGAAGAAAGTTCCTATATTTATAAAGTAAAAATCTGAAAAAGAATAGCGCTATAATTAAGGATGTGATTATAAATTTACCTACTATTAAGATAAACTTAGATATGTTAATAGAAAAATACTGCCAAAAACTATTGCCCAACTATATATTCAAAGTAAACTTAATGAATACTACAGAGAAAAAAACATCCTGTTACTTATGGTGTATCAAGATATCATAACATATGGAGATATGATAGAGAAAACTATAATACTACTTCATTTATAATAGAATTATCAGCCGATGCTTCAAGTGAAAAAAATTTATGGATAGCTTATTTGAATTTAAAAAAATGGGTTTATAATCCAGAAGAAGTTGATAATACTATCAGAAGTTGGGATGTAACTTGTAAGAATGAATGGTATAGCTTTTATGAATGGAGAAATTAATCAGATGAATCCTTTAGATTCTTTTGATGACATTAATTCTATTGTTCTAGGAACTTTAACTGAAACTGCCGAAGATAAAAATTAATATGTTAAATCAATATTCTGTAGAAAAAAATAAGCTTTTTCCCTAAGGCATTAGTAGATAAGTTTAATTATATAAATAATAAAAAAAGAACTTATACATAAATATGTTAAAACTTATATAGCTAATTGGAAAAGTAAATATATTTGATTCTACTAATCTTATAGAAGAAGATAAAGATAATAAAGAATTTTAAAAAAAGATAATTTTAAGAAATTTTGTACTGTGAAAGTAAATTAATTGAAATAAAGAATTTGATAAAAAAAGTCAATTGCAGATAAAAAAATTTTTTTGCAATTGACTTTTTTTACTTATCCATAAAAAAATTAGATTTTAATACTATTTAATAATTCTTCTAATTTAGGAGCAATTTCCTCTAAAAACATCTGTAGTCATAGGGTTTTTTTAAATTACCTATATCCAATAACTTAAAGAAAGATTCAGAACCTCCTGCTTTACATAGAGTTATATATTCTTTTAAAGTTTCTTCTTTATTTTCTAGATATTTTTAGAAGATATTGGAAGGCACAAACTTGTGCAAGAGTATAATCTATATAATAGAAAGGTGCCCAGAAAAACATGTCCTTGAGCAAACCAGAAAGCTCCACTATTATAGAAGTCATTATCATAGTCTAAATCAGGCTTATACATCAATTCAAGTTCGTGGTATTTTTTTCTTCTTTCTTCAGGTGTAGCATTAGGATTTTCATAGACATAATGTTGGAAGTGGTCTATAGTAACTCCATAAGGAATAAATGTTAAAGCACCTTTTAAAGCAGAATATCTATATTTATTTGCATTTTCACCAAAGAATAATTCCATCCAAGGCCAAGTTAAGAATTCCATAGACATAGAATGTATTTCAGCTGCATCATAAGTTGGCCAAATGTAGTCTGGTAATAATTGATATTGAGACATATAGCATTGGAAAGCGTGTCCAGCTTCATGAGTTATGACATCTATATCTCCATTTGTACCATTAAAGTTTGAAAAAATAAAAGGTTCTTTATATTTATCAAAGCTTGTACAGAAACCTCCAACACGTTTTTTAGGTTTTGCAACTAAATCCATCAATTCATTTTCAACCATAAAATCAAAGAATTTCCCTGTTTCAGGACTTAATTCTCTATACATCTTTTGAGCATTTTTAACTATGAAATCAACATCACCATTAGGATTAGAGTTTCCATCTTTAAAATCGCAAGCTTCATCATAATATTTAAAAATCTTTTATTCCTAATCTTTCAGCTTGAAGCTTTTTTTAATCTTCACTGCAAGAGGAGTCAAAGTTTTTTTAAAACTTTTTCTCTATATCTAGCCACATCATTATGGTCGTAGTCAGTTCTATTTAATAGCTTGTATTGTAATTCAACATAGTTTTTCATAACCTAAAGCTTTAGCCATTTCAGTTCTAACTTTTACCATTTCATCATAGATGCTATCAAATTCTTCTTGATGTTCTTCAAAGAATTTTGCTCTAGCTTGATATGCTTCCTTTCTAAATTCTCTATCTGGATTTTTGTAGAAGAGGTGGCATTTGAGAAACTGTATATTCTTTTCCTCTAAATTTAATTTTTGAGTTAGCAATTATTTTATCATATTTAGTTGATAGTGCATTTTCTTTTTGCATAAAAAGGTATAGCCTTTTTCGTTTAAAAACTAATTTACATTCTAGAAGTTTAAAAATAGTGTTTTCCAAATCTTTCTTCCAGCTCAGTTCTAAATTTAGAATTAAAAAAATAGCTCTTGAAACTTCGGTATTAAGGGTAGCTATAATAGGATCATTTTCATCAAAGAAATCCATTTCAGCTTCATAGAATTTATCAGAAGTATCTATACTATGACGGGCATTAGCCAACTCTCTAGTTGTATTTAAATCTTTTTTTGAAATTAGCAAATTCTTCAATCAGTTTTATTTGTTCTGTACTCAGAATTAGTAACTTCTAAATTTTTTTGTAAGATCCTTAAAATACTTTTTGACCTCTTCCATATTCGGTCTTTGATAAGGAATATCATTAAATTTCATATAAAACCTCCTAATAAATATTTTTTTATGTTAAAAAAATATTCTAGTATATTTTAAAAAGAAATTACAAGTTTTTACTAAGCTTTTATAGAAAATAAAAATTCTGTAATTTATTTTTAAAAAAAGGGATATGAATTTTTTTATACCAAGTGTGTAGGAAAAAAATTTTTATAAATAAAAATCTAAAAAAAGAGAATTTTTTTGAACGAAAAAAATGCTCTAAAAACTCCTCTCTTTTTTTGTTTCTATTTTTAGTGGATAGTGTAAAAAAATAAAAAAACAAAGTAAAAAAACAAATTTTTATTTTATGTTCATAAATTGAAAAAAAGTGCAACATTATTATATAAATTATATATGATAATGATATAAAAATATATAGGGTTGAGAACTTAGAGATGTTTGCTAATGCTAAATTTGTATGCTAGAATAGGATAATTAAAAAAATTCTTAGGAATATTATAAGAATAAAGGGGTGGACTTGATGGAAAAATAAACCAATTTTATGTGAGATGAAAAAAATCTCTGTACTGCTTTTTAGAATTAAGGATGACTACTTCAATGCTGTTGAAAATGTAAATTTATCACTTTATCAAAATGAAGTGTTAGCTATAGTTGGAGAATCTGGTTGTGGAAAAAAAGTACATTAGCAACAACAATAATGGGACTACATAATTTTTAACTTTACAAAAGTTTCAGGAGAAGTAATTTTTTTGAAGGAAAAAAATATCCTTAATTCAACTGAAGATGAGTACAATAAAAATCAGAGGTGGAAAAAAATAGGAATGATATTTCAAGATCCCCTTTCTGCATTAAATCCGTTACAAAGAATAGGTCAGCAAATAGAAGAAGGACTTATATATCACACTAAACTAAATGCTGAACAAAGAAAAGAGAGAGCTTTTGAACTATTAAAAAGAGTTGGAATTGAAAAAAACCTGAAAGAATTTATAAACAATTCCCACATCAACTTTCTGGAGGAATGAGACAAAGAGTTGTTATAGCCATAGCACTTAGTTGTAAGCCAAAAAAATATTGATATGCAGACGAACCAACAACTGTTCTTGATGTTACAATTCAAGCACAAATATTGGACTTGATTACAGACTTGCAAGAGGAAATAAAAAGCTGGAATTATTTTAATAACTCATGATTTAGGAGTAGTAGCCCAAATAGCTGACAGAGTTGCAGTAATGTATGCAGGTGAAATAGTGGAACTTGCAACAAGTAAAGAAATTTTTTTACTAATCCTTTACATCCGTACACAAGAAGTTTGTTAAAGTCAATACCACAACTTGATACAAATGAAAAATGATGAACTTCATGTTATCAAAGGTATGGTACCTTCATTAAAGAATCTGCCAAGAGAAGGTTGTAGATTCTCAGCGAGAATACCTTACATTCCAAAAAAGAAGCACATGAGGAACATCCAGAATTCCACGAAGCATTTCCAGGACATTTTGTTAGATGTACTTGTTGGAAGACTTTCAAATTTCAGGAGGAAGATAAAAAAATGAGTTTATTAGAAATTAAAAAAATTTAAAAAGTACATTATCCTATCAGAGGAGGTTTTTTTAACAAGATTGTGGATCGTGTATATGCTGTTGATGGTGTAAGCATGGTAATAGAACAAGGAAAGACTTATGGTCTGATAGGAGAGTCTGGATCTGGAAAAATCTACCATAGGAAAGACAATAATAGGGCTAGAAAAAAAGCAACTGCTGGAGAAATTTTATATAATGGAAAAAAATATACTAGATCCAAAAGTTAGAAAAGAATTAAAAATTCAATAGTGAAGTACAAATGATATTTCAAGATTCAATGTCAAGTCTTAATCCTAAAAAAAGAGTATTAGATATTTTGGCAGAGCCAATTAGAAATTTTGAAAAAAATTAAGCAAGGAAGCTGAAAAAAAGAAAAAAATATGAATTGCTTGAAATAGTAGGAATGCCACAAGATTCAATATATAAATATCCTCATGAATTTTCGGGAGGACAAAGACAAAAGATTAGGAATTGCAAGAGCTATTGCTTGTAAACCTAAACTTATCATAGCTGATGAACCAGTATCAGCACTAGATTTATCAGTTCAAGCACAAGTTTTGAACTACTTAAAGAACATTCAAAGGGAATTAAATCTATCTTATATATTTATTTCACATGATTTAGGAGTCGTTAGACATATGTGTGACTATATTTATATTATGCACAGAGGAAAATTTACTGAAACAGGAACAAGAGAGGATATCTACAAGGATGCTAGACATATCTATACAAAGAGATTGATAGCTTCTATACCTCAAATAAACCCTGAAGCTAGAGAAGAACTAAAGCAAAGAAGAGAAAAATGTAGAAAAAGAATATGAAAAAAACTATATTCACAATTCTATGATGAAAATGGAAAAAGTTTATAATCTAGAAAAAAATTTCGGAAACACACTCTGTAGCAAGCTCTACAAAGATATAATTATGGAAAGGACGGTAACAAATTATGTGGAAAAACAATACTTAGAAGAGTTTTTATTGATGATACCTCAACTTTTTTTGTATTAAGTTTGTTAATCTTTATTTTAGCAAAATTAATGCCAGGGGATGCTTTATCAGGAATGATGGATCCCTACAGTTGATGCTGAAACAATAGAAAAAAATAAGATTACAATTAGGATATTATGATCCTTGGTATATACAATATTTTTAGATGGATAAAAAAATGCTTTTTCATGGTGATTTAGGAATAAGTTATACTTATAAATTACCTGTGTTAACTGTTATTGGAGCAAGAGCAATGAACAGTTTTAGCTTATCTATCTTAGCTTTAATTATTATGTACTGTATAGCACTTCCAGTTGGAATATTTGCAGGTAAGAATCAAGGTTCTAAATTTGATAAAGGGGTTATACTATTTAACTTCTTTACATATGCAATACCTTCATTTGTAATGTATCTATTTGCTATATTATTATTTGGTTATAAATTGAAGTGGTTCCCAACTATAGGTTCTGTTGATGCAGGACTTATAAAAGGAACATTTGCATACTATATGAGTCGTTTACATCATATGATTTTACCAGCTATGTGTATAGCTATTCTTAGTACAACAGGAACAATACAATATTTAAGAAATGAAGTAATAGATGCTAAAACAGCTGACTATGTAAAAAAACTGCAAGAAGTAAAGGTGTTCCTATGAGAAAGGTTTATACAAAAACACATATTTAGAAACTCTTTACTACCTATAGCTGCTTTCTTTGGATTCCAAATATCAGGACTTTTTAGGTGGAGCAGTAATAGCAGAAAGTATTTTTTTAACTATCAAGGTATGGGAAAAATTCTTCATAGAATCTATACTTACAAGAGACTATAGTGTAGTTACAACACTAATATTACTTTATGGATTACTTTTTCTTATTAGGGTTCAGTATTATCAGATATTACAATGGCAATAGTAGACCCAAGAATAAGAATAGAGTAAGGAGGAGATTTTATGGAAAAAAATATTAAGGATCCAGTTAAAACAGAAAACCCGACAGGTTTTTTTCCGTTATAGTGAGAGAGTTTAAAAAGGACAAAAATAGCACTTTTTCTCTTTCTTTTGCAGTAACAATATTTATAATAGCAGTGTTTGTTGCATCAATGTTTATTAATTTACAACAGCTACAAACAGTTGATATTTTTAGAAAATATGAAACTCCTTCTTTCAATAACTTTTGGAATTTCTTTGGAAGAGATTCTGGAGGACGTAGTGTAATGGGATATGTTATTGTTGGAGCAAGAAACTCAATAACAATAGGAGTTATTATAACTATAGTAACAACATTTATAGGACTTTTTTTGTCGGTCTTTGTATGGGGTATTATGGTGGAAAAATAGATGCTTGGGGAATGAGAATAGTTGACTTCATCAGTATCATGCCTTCAGTTATGATCATTATAGTTTTCGTTAGTATAGTACCAAAATATGGAATTTTTCAGTTTATTTTGATTTTTTTAGTATGTTCTATTGGACAAGAACAACAAGACTTGCTAGATCTAAAACTTTATCTGAAACAAGAAGAGACTATGTAAATGCTTCTAAGACTATGGGAACTAGTGATTTAAAAAAATAATGTTTAGTGAAATATTACCAAATATTTCTTCAATAATTATAGTAAATGGAACTTTAGCACTAGCTTCTAATATAGGTATAGAAGTTGCTCTATCATTCTTAGGTTTTTGGACTACCAGCAACAACACCTTCATTAGGAACATTGATATCTTATGCTTCTAAGCCTGAAATAATTCAATATAAAGGCTTATGTATGGCTACCAACAACATTAGTTTTACTATTTATGATGTTAGGAATAAACTATATAGGACAAGCTTTAAGAAGAGCAGCGGATGCAAAAACAAAGATTAGGATAACAATAAATATAATAATATAGAGAAAGGGTGAAATGTATGAAAACGAAATGGTTAAAAAGTGTTTGGACTGTTTACTGGTTTACTATTATTAGCTTCTTGTGGAGATGTGAATGGAGGTTCAAAGGACATAGGAAAAGAAAAAAAGAACTTGTAGATGTCTCAGCTATTGAAAAAGAAATATCCTTCTTATTTTAAAAGTGATGCAGAAGCTGTTCAAGTAGATACTCTAAAAGTGGCTATAGTATCAGATTCTCCTTTTAAAGGAATCTTTAATGGTTTCCTTTACTCAGATCGTATTGATAATAGATTTATGAAGTATACTATGAATGGAGCTTTCCCTATAGATGATGACTTAAAACTTATCTTGAATAGTGATGAAACTCCTATAAAAAGTTACTATAAATCCTGAAGAAAAAAACTGTTACATACAAAAATTAATCCAAACTTTAAATGGTCAAATGGAGACCCTGTAACAACTAAAAGATATAGTTAAAACTTATGAAATATTTGCAAAATCAAGATTATATAGTAAGCTCTAAATCTTTAAGATTCAGTAAAAAAATAGAAAAAGCTATTGTAGGTATAGAAGAATATAACGAAGGAAAGGCTGATAAAATATCAGGACTTGAAGTTATAGATGACTCTACAATGAAAAATACATCTAAAAGAAGTAACTCCTTCTACATACTGGGGAGGAAATTTTTGCAGGAGAATTAATTAATGCAAAGCAATTTGAAGGAATACCTATGAACAAAATTGCTGAATCAGATGCTTTAAGAAAAAAATCCTCTATCTTATGGACCATACTATATTAAAGAAATAGTACAAGGTGAAAAAAAGTTGTATTTGAAGCTAACCCTTATTATTATAAAGGTGAACCTAAGATAAAAAAAGAATTGAAATGGAAGTTTTACCTTCATCTCAACAAGTTGCAACTATGAAAGCAAGGAAAAATATGATATAATATTTGGTGCAAGTAATGATGTTTTCCCTGAAGTAGAAAAAAATTAGATAATATTAATATTGTAACTAAAAAAAGCATCATATATGAACTATATTGCATTTAAATTAGGTAAATGGGATGAAAAAGAATGAAGTTGTAACAGATCCTAATTCAAAAAAATGTATGATATCAATTTAAGAAAGGCTATGAGCATGCTATAGATAATGATGCAATTGGAGAACAATTTCATCATGGATTAGCTACTACAGCTAAATCACAACTTTCTCCATTATTCCCATCATTACATGATCCAAGTATAAATGGATATAGAATTGACATTGAAAAAAAGCTAAAAAAAGTTATTAGATGAAGCTGGATATAAAGATGTTGATGGAGATGGAATAAGAGAAGGAAAAGATGGAAAAACCTATTAAATTTACTTTTTGCTATGATGTCAGGTGGAGATATAGCAGAACCTCTTTCACAATATTATTTACAACAATGGAAGTCTATAGGACTTAATGTTGAATTAGTTGATGGAAGATTATTGGATATAAATAACTTCTATGATAGAGTAGAAGCAGATGATCCTGCTATCGATTTCTGTCTAGCAGCTATAGGTTTTGGTTCAGATCCTCAACAAGTAAGTTTATTTGGAAAAAAACTGCAGGATTTAATATTTCACGTTATACTTCTGAAACATTAGATAAAGCATTAGCTAATACAGTGTCTCCAGAAGCTATAGATGATCAAAAGAGAGCTGAATTCTATAAAGAATATGAAAGAGTGTTCATGGATGAAATCCCTGTAGTTCCTCAATTAAATAAGTATGAATATTTAGTTGTAAATAAGAGAGTAAAAAAATGTTTGACTGGACAGAAAGCATGAGAGCTTTTTGGAGAAGAGTTTGACTGGTCTAAACTAGAAGTAACAGCTAAAAGATCCTTTAGTACAGAAACAAAATAATAAAAATTGTAATAAAATGTATTAGGAGGAAATAAAGAAATGAAATTTAAAAAGGCCTTAGCTTTAATCAGTGGAATGCTATTACTAGCTTCTTGTGGTGGTATCAATGATGGAGGAGCTAAAGATGCAAAAAAAGAAGCAGTTGATGTATCGACAGTAGAAAGTCAATACCCAAGTTATGTAGAAAAATGAAGGGACTCCAGTGGAAGCTACAGTGCTAAAAGTTGCAGTAGTATCAGATTCACCTTTTAGAGGAATATTTAACGGATTTTTATACAGTGATAGCTTAGATGGAAGTTTTATGGCAAGTACTATGAATGGAGCTTTCCCTATTGATCCAGATTTAAAAATAATCTTAGACAGTGACGAAACTCCAATAAAAGTAAGTGTTAATCCAGAAGAAAAAACAGTTACATATAAAATTAATCCAAACTTTAAATGGTCAAATGGAGAACCTGTAACAACTAAAGATATAGTTAAAACTTATGAGATAATGGCTAACCAAGAATATATTACTAGTTCAAAGTCATTAAGATATAATAAAAAAATAGAAAGGCTATTGTTGGTATAGAAGAATATAACGAAGGAAAGGCTGATAAAAATATCAGGACTTGAAGTTATAGATGATTCAACAATGAAAATCCATTTAAAAGATATGACTCCATCAGTATATTGGGAGGAAATTTTTGTACCTGAATTTGTAAATGCAAAACAATTTGAAGGTATACCTATGGATAAGATAACAGAATCAGATGCTTTAAGAAAGAATCCTTTATCTTATGGTCCTTATGTTATAAAAAGAAATAGTTCAAGGAGAAAAAAAGTAATATTTGAAGCTAACCCTTATTACTATAAAGGTGAACCAAAAATAAAAACTCTTGAAATGGAAATATTACCTCCTTCTCAACAAGTTGCAGCTATAAAATCTGGAAAATATGACATAGTTTTAAAAGTTAGTCCAGAAATTTTCCCTGAATTAGAAAAATTAGATAATATCAATATACTAACTAAAAAGGCTGGTTCTATGAACTACATCGCATTTAAACTTGGTAAATGGGATGAAGAAAAGAATGAAGTTGTAACAGATCCTAATTCAAAAATGTATGATCTTAACTTAAGAAAAGCTATAGCTTATGCAATTGATATGGATGCAGTAAGTAAACAATTCTACCATGGATTGTCTACTCCAGCAAAATCACAAATTTCTCCATTATTCCCATCATTACATAATCCAGAAATAAATGGATTTAAGCAAGATGTGGAAAAAGCTAAACAATTACTTGATGAAGCTGGATTCAAAGATGTTGATGGTGATGGAATAAGAGAAGGTAAGGATGGAAAACCTGTTAAATATACTTTAGCTATGATGTCAGGTGGAGAAATAGCTGAACCTCTTGCACAATACTATATGCAACAATGGAGAGCTATTGGACTTGATGTTGAATTACTTGATGGAAGATTATTAGATTCAAAGAACTTCTATAATAGAGTAAATGGAGATGATCCTACTATAGATTTCTGTATAGCTGGTATAGGTTTTGGTACAGATCCTCAACAATTAGCTATATTCGGAAAGAATGCTAAGTTTAATATTTCTCGTTACATATCAGATGAACTTGAAGCTGCTTTAGATGCAACAGTTTCAAAAGAAGCTATGAATGAAGAATACAGAGTAAAAAGCTTATAAAGACTATGAAAAAAATTATTCATGGAAGAAATTCCAGCAGTCCCTATATTAAATAAACTAGATATCTTAGTTGTAAATAAGAGAATTAAAAAATATGATTGGAGACCAAATGTAGATGGAAAACCTAACACATTCAAATGGTCTATGATAGAAGTTGTAGCACCTCAACCAATTGTAGATTCTAAAAACTAACAATCAACAAAAATTAAGGAGGTATAGATATGAATGGTAAACTAAAAAAACTGATTAGTTTATTTGCTGGAATGATGTTACTTGTATCTTGTGGAGATGTGAATGGTGGTAAAACAGATGCAGCTAAGCAAGATGTAAATTTGAGTGAATTAGAACAAAAAAATATCCAGTAGCCTATAAAAAAATGAAGGTGAAGTAGTACCTGTAGATACACTAAAAGTAGCTGTAGTATCAGGTTCTCCTTATAAAGGAATTTTCAATGGATTTCTTTATTCAAGTGGGATAGACAATGAATTTATGCAATATACTATGAATGGAGCTTTCCCAACAAACCCTGATTTTACATTGGTATTGAGATAGTGATGAAACTCCGATAAAAAGTTACAGTTAATCCTGAAGAAAAAAACAGTAACATACAAGATTAATCCAAACTTTAAATGGTCAAATGGAGATCCTGTAACAACTAAAGATATAGTAAGAACTTATGAAATTGTTGCTAACCAAGAATACATAACAAGTTCTTCATCTTCAAGATTTAATAAAAACAGAAAGAAAAATAGTAGGAATACAAGAATATAATGAAGGAAAGGCTGATAAAAATATCAGGACTTGAAGTTATAGATGACTCTACTATGAAAAATACACTTAACAGAAATAACTCCATCAGTTTATTGGGGAGGAAACTTTGTTAGTGAATTTGTTAATGCAAAAACAATTTGAAGGTGTACCTATGGATAAAATCATAGAATCTCCTGCATTAAGAAGAAGTCCTCTATCTTATGGGCCTTACTATATCAAAGATATAGTTCAAGGAGAAAAAAAGTAATATTTGAAGCTAACCCTTACTACTATAGAGGAGAACCAAAAAAATAAAAAAACTATAGAAATGGAAATCTTACCTCCATCTCAACAAGTTGCTGCAATTAAAAAGTGGAAAAATATGACATAGTATTTAGCCCTGAATTAAATATTTTTCCCAGAAATAGAAAAAAATTAGATAATATTAATATACTTACAAGAACTGCTATGGCTTTCAGCTACTTAGGATTCCATGTAGGTAAATGGGATGCTGAAAAAGAATGAAGTTATAACAGATCCTAATTCAAAAAAATGTATGATATTAATTTAAGAAGAGCTATGGCTTATGCTATAGATAATGAAAGTATAGCTAAACAATTCTTCCATGGTTTAGCAATGAGAGCACCATCACCTATAGCTCCAGTATTTACTAAATTACGTAATCCTGAAGTAGAAGGATTCAAAATTGATTTAGAAAAAGCTAAAAAAATTACTAGATGATGCTGGATATAAAGATGTTGATGGCGATGGAATAAGAGAAGATAAAGAAGGAAAAACCGTTAAAAATTAATTTAGCTATGATGTCAGGTTCAGAAATACAAGAACCATTGAGCCAATACTATATCCAACAATGGAAATCTATTGGACTTAATGTTGAATTAGTTGATGGAAGGCTTCTAGACTTCAATAACTTCTATGACAGACTTAAAGCTGATGATCCAGGAATAGACTGTTTCTTTGCTGGATTTGGTTATGGTTCAGATCCTCAACAAATGAGTTTATTTGGAAAGAATTCTCAATTCAACAAGGCTCGTTATACATCTGAAACTTTTGAAAAAAAGCTTTAGAAGCTCAAATTTCTCCAGAAGCTTTAGATGAAGCTAAGAGAATAGAAATCTACCATAATTATGATAAAATATTTATGGAAGAACTACCAGTAGTTCCTCAATTAAATAAAAATGGAATACATAGTAGTTAACAAGAGAGTTAAAGAGTATGACTGGAAATATGATACTGATATGAAGGAATTTGACTGGTCTAAGATAGAAGTTACAGCTAAAGAACCTATATCAGATTCAAAGAATTAAAAAAATTACATTGGGGCTGTTTTTTACAGCTCCATTTTTTTATCTAAAGGAGTTTTATTAATGGAAAAAGGAACAATCATCAGAAAAGGACAAGTAAAAATATATAAACGAAGATGATTATAAAAAGAATTTTTTTGTAGTTTCAGATTTACATGGGTACTATAATTTATTTTTAAAATTTTTTTAGAAAAAGTAAATTTACAGAAAGATGATTTACTTATAAATCTTGGTGACTCTTGTGATAGAGGAACACAATCTTACGAATTATATGTGAAGTATAATGAAATGATAAAAAGAAGGTTATAACGTACTACACTTATTAGGGGAACCATGAAGATATGCTATTAACAGCAGTAAATACATTAGATGAAAGTAGCATAGATCATTGGTATAGAAATAATGGAGAAACAACAATAGAATCTTTTAAAAAATGTTACAGGCTTAACAAAAGAAGATTTCTATGATAAGGAAAAAGAATAAATTTCTTGTTGATTTCTTATCAACTTTTCCAACTCTTATAGTTTCAGATAAAAACTATATTTGCTCATGCAACATATAATCCTGATTTAAGTCCAGAAGAACAAGAGGAATATTTCTTAATATGGAATAGACAAAAATTTCTGGGATAGAAATATCACAGGTAAAACTATATTTTTGGACATACTCCTTCAAAAAAAGAAGACCATACTATAGTTTACTATTCTAATAACTGTGCTTGTATAGACTTAGGAACATATAAGTACAAAAAAATGGTTGGAGTTGAAATAAAGAGCAAGGAAGAATACTATATAGACTAATTTTTCATTTAAAAAAATAAATAAAAAGAGCTTACTATAATAAAAAGTAAAAAAATAGTTCGTTACTGAGTTTCGTAACTCACTTATTTTTTTTACTTTTACATCAGAATTAAATATGTAAGCTCTTTTTATTATTAATTAGTCTAAGTATCCAAGTTTTTTTAACAAGCTCAGCTGTTAGAACTGCTCCACTCAGCTGCTCCTCTTAAAGTATTGTGAGAAAGTCCAACAAATTTATAATCGAATAAATTATCTTCTCTTAATCTTCCTACAGTTATTTGCATTCCTTTTTTTCATTATCTCTATCAAGTAGAGGTTGAGGGTCTATCATTTTCTTCATAGTAATGGATAAATTCTTTAGGGAGCTAGAGGTAAATCAGTTATATCTGATTTAAAGTTTTTTTAATTTTTTTTCAATTAAAACTTCCTTACCAGGATTATTTTTCTAGATTGAATGAAACACAAGCTAAGTGTCCATCTAAAACAGGAACTCTGATACATTGAGCTGAGAATTTCATAGTATCATTTAACTTGATTTCTCCATCTTCTATATTTCCAAATATTTTTAAAGGTTCTATTTCACTTTTTTTCTTCTTCTCCACCTATGTACGGAATAATATTTCCTACCATTTCAGGCCATTCTTCAAATGTTCTTCCACTTCCTGAAATAGCTTGATAAGTACAGATACTAGCTTCTTTAATACCAAATTCTTTTATTGCTGCAAACACAGGTACATAACTTTGAATAGAACAGTTAGGTTTTACAACTATGAAACCTTTTTTAGTTCCTAATCTTTTTCTTTGTACATCAACTATGTCTAAATGTTTTGCATTGATTTCAGGTATTATCATAGGTACATCAGCTTTCATACGGTTAGCTGAGTTATTAGACACTACTACAACTTCCTCTTTTGCATAAGCTTCTTCTAAAGCAACTAATTCTTTTTTTATCTAAATTAACTGCACAGAAAAATTAATTTAACACCATTTGCTACATTTTTTTGACATCCATAGCATCTTCAACTATGAAATCCTTTGTATATTCAGGTATTTTTATATCCAATTTCCATTTATTAGCCATTAAATCCCCATATCTTTTTCCTGCTGAATTTTTAGAAGCTGCTAATTTTACAACTTCAAAATAAGGGTGATTTTCTAAAAAGGACAAGAAGTCTTTGTCCTACCATTCCTGTTGCTCCAACTACTGCGATTTTTTTGTTCTTTCCATTCTAAACATTCCTTTCTTTTCCAAGTCGTTCCTTCTTTATCTACTTTAGTAAAGAGAACTTTCCAATTATATTTTAAATTTTTTTAATTGTTCCTTTATAAGCTCTAGCTTAGTTTCATCAACCAATATATTTATTAAAGTTGAACCACTACCTGAGATAAAAAATCCATAACTTTCAATATTTTCACAAATACTTCTTACTTCATCATATTCATGAATTAAATTTTTTTACGATAAGGCTCATGAATTTTATCAGCTAGCACTTTCTTTAAAGTTTGTATATCATAAGTTTCAAAGGCTCTTAAAACTATTCCTAAACGACTTAGAGAGAATATAGCATCCTTCAAAGGTAAGTCTTTAGGCAGAGCTTTTCTTGCATCAGCTGTTTTAGTTTCAAAAGTTAGGTATAAGAGCCATAAAATTAAATCTTTCATCTACATTATATTGAACAGATATAGCCTCATCATCTACAAGACAAGAAGCACATAGATTACCAAATATAGCAGGAGCTACATTATCAGGATGTCCTTCAAGTTCTGTTGCAATTTTTAAAAATATCATTCTTATTTATTTCAGTTCCTGTCAATAAGTAAGCTCCAAATATACCAGCTACAACACAGGTAGCACTACTTCCTAAAGCCTCTTGCAATAGGAGCTTGTTCTATTAAAGAGATTTTAACTCCATTCACACTTTTTGTTTAAGAAGTTTAAAGTCTTTTTAAAAAGCTATATAAACAAGGTTATCTTCATTACAAAAATTCTTTTTTTCAAAAACCTACAAAATCTAATTTATCATTCAATTCAAAAATGAAAAAAACAGAATGAGTTTGTAAAGGCAAGCCCTAGAGTATCAAAACCACAGGCTACATTAGCAGAGGTCATAGGTACTTTTACTTCGAACATTTTTCAGCCTCCAGAATATATTTAGCCATATCCTCTTTTTTTACTAAATCATTATGTCTTATTTCTTTAGAATTTAAGTTCTTTAGATTTTCAGGAACAGGCACTTTTGTAAATTCATGTAGTTTTTCCATCAATTTGAATTCATCTTCATCAGTTATATTTAAAACTGCATTGGCAACACTAGTACAGAATTTATATGGAGAAGCAGTTGATAGTACAACAGTTTCACCTTCTAAATTTTGTTCAAGCATAACTTTGTATGCAACAGCTGTATGAGGATCTAGTAAATATTTTTTTCTTCTTCCCAAACTTTTTTTTAATCACTTGAGAAGTTTCTTCATCACTAGCATAGCCACTTCCAAATTCTGCTTTTTAATTTAGCAAGTATATCGGCATTAACTTGATATTTACCATTTTGTTTTAATTCATCCATTAAAGATTTTATATACTTATCATCAGAACCACTTAAATCATAAAGTAATCTTTCTAAGTTACTTGATATTAAAATATCCATACTAGGAGAAATTGTTTTTTTAAGAATTCACGATTTCTATCATAGATACCTGTTGTTAAGAAGTCATATAAAACATTATTTTTTTGTTACTTGCACAAACTAATTTATTAACAGGTAGACCTAATTTTTTTGCATAGTATCCAGCTAAGATATCTCCAAAATTTCCAGTAGGTACAACAAAATTTATTTTGTCCCCTAAGTTTATTTTATTATTTTTTTTACTAAATCAATATAGGCAACGATATAGTAAACTATTTGAGGAGTTAAACGTCCTATATTTATAGAGTTAGCACTTGAGAATTTTTTTATTCCCTAATTTCTTTTGTAAGTCTTCATCTAAGAAAATATTTTTTTACAGCAGTTTGAGCATCATCAAAGTTTCCTTCTATAGCACAAACCTTAGTATTTTTTTCCTTCTTGAGTTCTCATTTGTAATTCTTGAATTTTACTTACTCCGTTTTTTTGGATAAAAAAACAATAATTTCAGTTTGTTCTACATCTTTAAAAACCTTCTAAAGGCAGCTTTTTCCAGTATCTCCACTTGTAGCTGTCAGAAATTAAAAATTTCTTGGTTACTTCCTTCAAGAGCTAATTGAATTAGATAAGGTAACAATGTTAAGGCAACATCTTTAAAAAGCACTTGTAGGCCCATGAAATAGCTCTAAAACATGAGCATCTTTTAATTCAACAAGAGGAGTAACTTTTGTTGTTGAAAAATTTGCTATATGCTTTTTTTCTATTACAGACTTCAATTTACTCTCATCAAATGAAAAAACAATTTTAAGACTTCAAAAAGCAATATCTGTATAAGATTTATCTAATAAATTTTTTTAAAATCTATCGTTGAAGTTTTCTAAAAACAAAAAGTCCACCATCCTCACTTAAACCTTGTAAAAGGGCTATTTTGTCTTTTTTTGTAATTGTATTATTTCTTGTACTTCTATAATTCATAATAATCTCCTTGATATGATTTTTCCTTATATGATACAATATTCTTCATAAAAATTACAATACAAATATGATAAAAAAATTTGGGAAGGTGTTAAAAATGAGAATAGCAATTTTAGGTTTTGGAACAGTTGGAAGTGGAGTTTATGAGATAGCAAAGGCTCTAAAGAATATTGAAGTGAAGAAAGTTCTTGAAAAAGATTTAAGTAAAAATAGATATAGCTACTGACAATTATGATGAAATTATCAATGATAAAGAAATAGAATTAGTTGTTGAATGTATGGGAGGATTACATCCTGCTTTATGAATTCATTATGCAAGCTTTAAAAAAAGTAAAAAAATCTGTTGTAAGTGCTAACAAGGCAGTTATAGCAAAAATATTTAGATGAATTTTTTTACAAGCTGCTAAAGAAAAATAATGTTGAGTTTCGTTTTGAAGCAAGTGTTGGAGGAGGAATTCCTTGTCTTGCAGGTATTCAAAAAGTTCGTCGTGTAGAAAATATAGATAAATTTTATGGGATTTTCAATGGTACAAGTAACTTTATCTTAGACAATATGTATAGATTTGAAAATGAGTTTTTTTACAACTTTAAAAAAACAGCTCAAGAATTAGGTTATGCTGAAAGCAGATCCTAGTGCTGATATAGATGGATATGATGTAACTAACAAGGTTATTATAAGTGCGGCTTTAGCTTATGATGGTTTCATTAAAAATGAATTTCCTTGTTTTACTATGAGAAATATAACTAAAGAAGATATACTATATTTTTAAGAAAAAAATGCTTTAATAGCTAAATACATCGGAGAAGCAACAACTGTTGGAAATGAATATGAAGCTTCAGTAATGTTAAATTTATTCCCAACAAATGCTTTAGAAGGAAATGTTTTAAGTAACTATAATATTGTTACTATACAGTCTCATACTATGGGAGAAGTAAAATTCTATGGTCAAGGTGCAGGAAAATTACCAACTGCTAATGCAATAATTCAAGATATCTTAGATATACAAGCAAATATTTCTTTCAATCCTATTTCAATAGAAAAGAAATATTCTTATTCAGCTAAATTATTCAAACACAGATATGTACTTCGTTCAAACGAAGAATTAAAAAGGTGAATTTGATAAAATAGAAAAAGATGGAAATAACTTCTATCACTATACAAAAGAAATTACTCAAAGCAGATTTATTAAAAAGTGATTGAAGGAAAAGATTGTCTTGTTACTAAGTTAAGTGAGGTGTTGGCATAATGTTAAAAAGTTGCAAAAATTTGGAGGAAGTTCTGTTGCAAGTGCAGAACAGTTTAAAAAAAGTTAAAGAAATAGTTAAGATGGACTCAAGTCGTAAATTTGTTGTTGTAAGTGCTGTTGGAAAAGGCAAATAAAGATGACAATAAAAATAACAGATTTATTATATCTTTGTTATGCACATATAAAAATATAATATGAATTGTGATGCAATTTTTAGCATAATTGAAAAGAAATTCTGTGATATAGCTAAAGAATTAAATTTACAATTTAATATAAAGGGAGAACTTGTACAATTAAAAGAAAAAAATTAGATCAAAAAAAGTGTATCAGAAGAATATTTAGTTAGTCGTGGAGAATATTTGACAGCACTTTTAATGGCAGAATACTTAGGTTATAGATTTATAGATGCTAAAGATGTAATTTTCTATAATTATGATAACACTTTTTGATTATATTAAGAGTGAAGAAGCATTCCAAGAAATAACTAAGACAGGGGAAAAACTTTATTATACCAGGTTTCTATGGTTCTTTCCCTAATAAAGATGTTAAACTTATGACTCGTGGAGGAGGAGATGTTACAGGAGCGATTGTTGCTAGCCTTGCTAATGCAGATGTCTATGAAAAACTGGACAGATGTTTCAGGAGTTTTTAATGGCAGATCCAAGAATAATTCCTAATCCACTTCCTATTGAAGTTATAAACTATAACGAACTTAGAGAACTTTCATATATGGGAGCTAGTGTTTTACACGAAGAAGCAGTATTCCCTGTTGCCTTAAAGAAAATACCTATTCAAATTCGTAACACAAATAGACCTGAAGATGTGGGAACTATAATAAATAATAGTGATGAAGGAGCATTTAAACATGTAATCACAGGTATAGCAGGTAAAAAAAGATTTCTCTATTATCACAATTAGAAAAGTTCGTATGTCTAATGAGGTAGGTTTAATAAGAAAGGCTCTAAGTGTTTTTTTGAGGACTATAATGTAAGTATAGAACATATTCCAAGTGGAGTTGATTCATTCTCAGTTGTAGTTGAAACTAAGGCAGTAAAACCTTTTGTTCATGAACTTATGGGAAGACTTAAAAAAGTTACTTCAGCAGGAGAAGTTACTTTAACAACTGAAATCTCTTTAATTGCTACAGTAGGATTAGGAATGAAGAATTATAAAGGATTATCAGGAAGATTATTCTCTGCAATCGGTAAAAGCAGGAATAAATATAGTTGTAATTTCTCAAACAAGTGATGAAATTAATATTATAGTTGGAGTACATAATTCAGATTATGAAAGAACTATAAGAACTATTTATTATGAATTCAATCCTCAATAATTAGGAGAAATTATGAAAAAGAATTTTTATTATCCACATTTTTTTATTATATTTTTTTACTAAGTTCCTTTAATCTTTTTGCAGAAAGAGAAGTAGATATTGATAAAAATTAAATATGATGACAAAAAAAGAACTTGGATATGTAGAAGGTGAAAAAAGAACCCTTTACAGGAATAGCAAAAAGATTATTATGAAGATAAAAAGTTTAAAAAGTTGAATTTCCATATAAAAATGGAAGAATTGAAGGAAAAGCAAAAGCATATTACCCTAGTGGTAAGTTTAAATCTGAAGCATTTTTTTGTTGATGATTTATTACAAGGAAAAATCAGTAGGTTATTATGAAAGTGGAAATTTACAGTATGAAGATAATTATAAAGATGATGAATTAGATGGATTAATAAAAAGAATATTATGAAAATGGGCAAGTATATATTCAAGAAAAATTATAAAGATGGAGAATTAGATGGAGAATCATTTAACTTCAATGAAGATGGAAGTTTAAAAATCAAAAAGCAGTTTATCAAAATGGAGAATTAGTTGGTGATATAGTTCAAGGTGAAGTTGGAAGTGTTGTAGCAGGTGATGTTCCAGATACAGAAGAAATTTTTTTGTATCAACTGAAAATGAAAAATATTAAGAATAAGGTTATATATTATACAATTATTTTTTTACCTTTGGAACTGTTATTATAGGACTTATAACTTTTTACTCTTTTTAAGATGTTTACAGCTTTTTCCTAAAAACTAAGCATTTAACTGATGAACAAAGAAGTAGAATCTTTAAAAATTTTTAATGAAACATGATGAAGGAAATAAAGAACTTTTCTCATCTTATACTTTGAATGGTGTAGGTTCAAGTTATTATAGAGTAGCTTCTATGATGGTAGATAATGAAAAAGGTTTATATTTATGCCAAAAATGCTTTCATTTATATATTTGCCAACTCAATAACTTTTTGGTTATCTATTTGGTTATAGTAAGGATCATATTTTTAGCTAGTTATTCTAATGCAACTTTTAAAGAAATTAAAAAAAGAAATAGAAGATACAGTTTTACATATTTAAAAAGAAGTATTGAAATTACTTATCTTGGTATTTTAGGAGGTTCTATGAAGAAAAAGTTTTTATTCTTTTTTTGTTCTTTTTTTATTCTTGTTTCTTTTTAGTATTTTTTTGCTGAAAGGATAGTGGGTACTGATAAACTTGAATACAATCAAAAAAACTCAACTTTATCATTATGGTAATGAAAAAGAGCCCTTTACTGGTATAGAGAAGGCTTACTATGAAGATAAAAAGTCTAAAATATGAGCTTCCATATAAAAAAATGGAAAAATTTGAAGGAAAAATCAATAGAGTATTATCCTAGTGGTAAAATTGAATCAGAATCATTCTATGTTAATGGTAAATTAAATGGAAAAATCAATAGAATATTATAAAAAAATGGAAATTTAAAAATCTGATGGAAATTATAAAGATGGTAAACGAGATGGGTTAACAAAAAAACTTATTTTGAAGATGGAACTATAAGAAGTGAAATTTACTATAAAAAAATGGCGAGTTAGATGGACTTGCAAAAAGAATATTATGGGAATGGACAAGTATATATCCAAGAGAATTATAAAAAAATGGTGAACTAGATGGAGAATCTCTGAATTTTTTTATAAAAAAATGGTAAGTTAAAAAGGAAGAGAAGTTTACAAAGATGGCAAATTGATAGAAAGTTCAGTAAAAATAAATATAAAAAATTAAACTGCACTCAAAATCTTATGTAAAGATTTCAGGTGCAGTTTTTTTAATTTTCTTATTTATTTTCATTGAATTGGATATCATAAAGATTTTTATAGATTCCATTCATAGCTATAAGCTCAGAATGTGTTCCTATCTCTTTGATTTCTCCATTATCCATAACAACAATCTTATCAGCTCTAACTATAGTAGATAATCTATGTGCTATAACAAAAGTGGTTCTTCCTTCCATTAAGCTATCTAAAGCATCTTGTACAAGCTTTTTCAGATTCACTATCAAGTGCAGAAGTAGCTTCGTCTAAAAATCATAATCTCAGGGTTTTTAATTAAGGCTCTTGCTATTGCTATTCTTTGTTTTTGACCACCAGATAATAATGCTCCTCTTTCTCCAACCTCTGTTTCAAACTTATTAGGTAAATCTTCTTGTATGAAGTTATAGGCATTTGCCATTTTAGCAGCTGTAATAATTTCTTCATCAGTAACTTCTTTACCAAAAGCTTATATTTTTCTTTAATAGTTCCACCAAATAAGAAAGTTTCTTGAGGTACTATTGCAAACTTATTTCTATAAATACCTAAAGGAATATTTTTTTGATATTTACTCCATTTACAGTTACACTTCCTTCATCAGTATTAAAAAAATCTTGCTAATAGATTTACAAGAGTAGTTTTTCCACTTCCGCTCTTTCCAACAAAAAGCAACAATTTCTCCAGCTTTTACATTTAAATTTATATTTTTTTAATACATAGTCATTTGAATCTTCATATTTATAGTTTATATTTTCAAATTTGATATTTTCAATTTTTTTTCATCAAATTCAACTGCTTCACCAAAAGACATCAGTTTCAATCTTTTCATCAAAAATTTCAACAACTCTATCTGCTGATGGTAATGAATCTTGTAAATCATTATTTTTTTACTAATCAGTCTTTTTTTAAAGGTTGGTGCATAAGCCCTAAAGGCTGTTACAAAGGAAATTAAATCTCCTGATGTAATATTTTTTTAGTAACCAATATTTGATATCCCCCATATAAAAACAACTAAAAAGTACCATAAATGTTGTTATAACTTCATTTATAGGAGATACTTTTGCTTTTAATTTTTGTAGTCTTATATGCTTGTTCAAACTCTTCCTTAGTTAAATCTTTATATTTATCAATAACAAAAATCTGTGTTATTAAAAAGCTTTTATAACAAATATTCCTGAAAGAGTTTCTTGAGTAAAAGGCAGTAACCTTCCCTGTTGTATCCTGTCTTTCTCTACCATATTTTTCTAATTTTTTTAGTATATTTTTCTAACAACTCTAATAATTAAAGGTAGAAGGATAAGAGAAACTAAAGCTAAAAATATAGTCCACCTGAAACATTCTTCCAGTAAGAATTAAAAACTGTTAAAAAGCTCTTTAAACATATCAAAAATTATAAAACCTATTCTTCCTAATGAAGTAGTATCATTAGTTAATTTTTGAGAGAGTATCTCCCAATTTATTTTTTTAAAAATAATTTATCGGTAATTTCTCTAAATGAGAAAAATATATCTATTTTTATTTCTCTTTTTTTATAGTTTCGGTTACAAAGTTAGAAGTTATTTCAGAATAATATGACGATATAACTTTAATTACAGTAGCTGCAAAAAAATCCCACCTATTATCCATAAAAAAACATTTCTTTATTTTTGTTTTATTAATACATCATCAACAAATTTTTTTGCTTAACCAAGCAGGTATAGCACTCATTGCTGAGGCAATAGTTGATAAGATAATAACAGCTATCATATGCCATTTATATCTATAACTGTAACCTAAGAAAAACATTAAGAGATTTGTTTTTAAAATTTTAATATTTTCATTTTTCCTTCCTTAATAAGAAAAATCTGCATAACTTTCTACAACAGCTTTTTCCTTCAACTTTTTTTCTCATATTCTCAATTTTTTTTTCAATTTCTGGTAAATTTTTCCAGTATTTTTTTTCATGTGCTTTTCAATATTTTTTTGGCTTCACAATCCTTTTTGAATAAGCTCTGGGAAAAATTTCATCATTTAAAAACTAAATTTGGTAAAGATATATAACCAATTTTTTTAAAAATATATTTTCCTATTAAATAATTAATAAGGCTAGTTTTATACACAACTATACTAGGTAGAGCTAAAAAGGGCTAATTCTAGCGTAATTGTACCAGAAGTTGCAACTGAAAAGCTTACAATCTCCAACTATATCTTTTAATTCTTTATCAATAATAATTTCTAAATTAGCATATTTCTTCAAGTTTTCTGTGTATACTAAATCTTGCTCTGAATTTAATTTTTAAAAATAAACTTATCATCTTTTAAATCACTTATTATTTCTTCAAAAAAACTGGTAGCATAGCTCTTATTTCTTGTCTTCTACTACCTGGAAGTAACAAGATTTTATCTCCTGTTCTCTCAACTTTTTTTATAGAAATCTGTAAAAAGGATTTCCAAAAATAGACAGCATCTATATTGTGTTTTTTTATAGAAATCTACTTCCCAAGGGAAGATAACCATTATATAGTCTGCTAATCTTAGTTTCTCAACTCTTTTTTTCTCCCCATATCCAAACCTTAGGTGGAATATAGTAGAAAAATTTTTTTATATCCATAATTTCGTTTTTTTAAAAAGCTCTAAAAAAACTTTACATTAAAAACCTCCATAATCAACTAAAATTACATTCTCTATTTGATTATCTTTTATATATTGTAAATATTCATAAGCTTTTTTTGTTTTAAAAAAATTTATATTTTTTTTATAGCTTCTGTAAACCCCATAATTGCAAGTTCACTTATATCTTGAAGTATTTCTACTCCTTCTTTTTTTGATTTTTTTCTCCTGCTACTCCAACAAAAATCCACATCTTTATATCTTGATTTTACACTTTTTACTAAATATGAAAGATGTAAATCTCCAGAGGCTTCTCCTGTAGAAACAAAAAAATTTCATAAAGTTCTCCTATATTTTTTTAGCAATTATAAAGATGTTATTCTTATTTGCTAGTTCTATACATTCTTTCTGATTTAAAAAAATATCATTTTTTTAGCCTGAGCAACTATACCTTTAAAAGCCATTTTTTTATAGCTGTTTCCACTGTGTGAAGCCCTATAACAGGGACATCAACTCTCATATCTTGTTGAGGTCTTGACATTTTTATTAAGATATTATCTTTATCAGAATATTGCCCAGCTCTCTTTAGAGTTTCATCAGTTCCTTCTATACCTTCAACAGCTATAACTGCCTTATCTCTACATACAACTGTTTGCCCCACATCAACTCTACTTAAAAAGTCTTGCAGCTTCAATTCCCATAGAAATAGTTTTTTTCATCATCAGCATCAGGTTCTTTCTCTGTATAACATTTAGCTTCAAAAAAATAAATCTTTTCATTAAATAATTTTTGAGGTAAAACTTTTTATTCCATTTAATCTTATAAATCCAATAATTGCAAAAAGGAGAGTTTCATCTTTTTTTGTCAGGAACAATCTCCATTATCTTCTCTCCATATTTGTCAAGTATTAAATTTTTCAAAAAAATTAGCTTTTTTTCAATCTTTCCAAGCATTACAATTTTAGTAATATCATTTAGAAGTAAATATTTTATAATTTCTCCTATATGTCCAACATTGAACTCTGCATAATTATCTAATTTTTTTTATTTCTTCATCAACAGAGGGAAAAAAAGACCTATTGGATACACTGAAATATTACTGTTTTTTTAGCTTCCTCTATGAAATACAGAGGAAATTTACCATTTCCTACAATAAGTCCTATTTTTCTCCATTATCTAGCTATCCCCCTATCGCTACTCTTTATAAAAATCTACTAGATATTTTACATTTTTATCTTCACTAAAAATCTTTTTCAAGTTCTTCTAAAGCATCTTTTAATTGTAGACCTTGTCTAAATAGTATTCTATATGCTTTTTTTCAAATTAGAAATTTCATCATCAGTGAAACCTCTTCTTCTTAAACCTATACTATTTAAACCTCTTATAACTGCTTTTATTCCCTTCTGCTAAAAACGAAAGGACAAATATCTTGGTTTACTCCACTTGCTCCACCTATCATAGAATAAGAACCTATTCTTGTAAATTGATGAATAGGAGTAAGCCCTCCAATAATTGCATGACTATCAACTACAACGTGCCCAGCAAGAGTAACATTATTTGCAAGTATACAATCATCACCAATAATAACATCATGAGCTACGTGAACATATGCCATAAGAAGATTTCCACTTCCTATTCTAGTTTCCCATCTATCATCAGTACCTCTATGAATAGTTACAAATTCTCTTATAGAATTGTTATTTCCTATAATAGTTTTTTTGTAGGTTCGCCTTTATATTTTAAGTCTTGATTTGCTTTTTCCTATTGAAACAAAAGAGTAAATGGTATTATTTTCTCCTATCTCTGTTATTCCTTCAACAACAACATGAGATTGTAAAACGGTACCTTTTTTTATAATAACATCTTTTCCAACTACACAGTAAGGACCTATTGTAACACCATCTTCTATGATAGCCCCATCTTCTATGATAGCTGTTTTTATGTATATCTACCATTTTTCCTCCCTTAAATCCTTAGAGATCTGCTATTACAAATGTAAAGTTTGCTTCTGCAACTACTGCATCATCTACATAAGTTTTTCCAGTTGCTTTTTACAAAAATTTCTTTTAACTTTTTCAACTTTTACATCATAAATTAATGTATCTCCAGGTTTTAACAGGGTTTTTAAATTTTGCACTTTCTATTGCAGCAAAGTAAGGAACTTTTCCTGGGAAATTTTCCATAACCATAACACCTAAACATTGAGCCATACCTTCTACTATTAATACACCTGGCATAATTGGATGTCCTGGAAAAATGCCCATTAAAAAAATTCTTCATTGATTGTTACATTTTTTTTACCTTTTTATTGTTTGATTTTCTTTGTCCATTTCTAAAATTCTATCAACTAGTAAAAAAATGGGTATCTGTGTGGTATCCTTTTTCATTATTTCTAAAAACATCTAACATTCCTTTTTTTCCTCCTAAAACTATTTTATATTATCAAGAATTTTTTTGCAAATTCAATATCAATAAGGTGTCCTGCTTTTTACAGCAATAATATGTGCTCTTATTGGTCTATTTAAAAATCTTTAAGTCACCAATAATATCAAGCATTTTATGTCTTACAAATTCATCTTCAAATCTTAAACCTTCAGGATTTAAAAACTCCATCTTTTTTTATAACTATAGCATTTTCTAAAGTTCCACCTAAAGGCAAGATTATTTTTGTTTTAAATATTCAACTTCATAATCGAAACCAAAGGTTCTTGCTGGAGCAATTTCCTTTTTTTATAAACTTCTTCAGTTATTTCAAACTCTGCAAGTTGTGATTTTAAGAATGTATGTTCAAATCTTATTGCATAAGTTAGTTTGTAACCATTTTCATAAGGTAGAGCAATTATATGTTTATCTCCTTTAGATAAAAAAATATAGGTTCTTTCACAACAATTTCTTCTATATCTTCATCTAATTCAACTATACCACTTTCATGGAATAAGTCTAAAAAAATTTAATAGCACTACCATCACAGATAGGAAGCTCATTCCCACTTAATTCAATTATTAAATCTGTGATACCTGCAACATAAAGAGCTGATAGAAAAATGTTCTATAGTAAAGACCATAGCTCCATGTTCATTTTTTTAAAGTTTGTACCTCTTGTTAAATCGAAAGTATTTCTATAATCAAGAAGTATTTCATTTTTTTCCTTCAGGCATATTCATCATTCTAAAAAAACTATTCCAGTAGACTTACTAGGAATAAGTTTCATTTTTATTACTTCACCTTTGTGTAGACCTATACCATCATATTCTACTACATTTTTTTAAAGTTTTTTTCTTTTCATATTTTTCCTTTCTAGTTCAATTTAGTTAAAAGTTTATCAGCTAGTATGATAGCCATTTCTCTTGTTTCATCAACATATTGAACATATATCTTTTTTTAGCATCCATCTTTTTGATGACACCTAAACCAAATTTTTTTATGTTTTTACTTTATCGCCTATTTTAAAACCTAATGTATCTAATACTTTCTTTTACATCATCAGGAATTACAATAGTATTTTTTTGTATTTATTTCAGTTTTTCTTCTTTTTCAAATCTCTTAAATTTTTTTCAGAATGTCTTGTATCAGAAAAATTCATCATCTTCAAAGTATAATCTTTCTTTTTTTAACTTCTACATCTAAAAAGTTTTTTTCAGGTATTTCTTTTTAAAAAAATATAGATGGAGTAGCTAATCTATCTTGACCATAGACAAATCTTATTGCTGTATGAGATAAATATAGTTTCTTTTCTGCTCTTGTTAAGGCAACATAGCAAAGTCTTCTTTCTTCTTCCATTTCTTTCTCATCAAATGATGCTCTTGCACCTGGGAAGATTTCATTTTCAAAACCAACCAAAGAAAAACTATAGAAATTCTAAACCTTTTTGAATTGTGTATAGTCATCAATTTTATATAGTCTTTTTCATCCTCTAAGTCATCTGTTGCACTGACAAGTGAAACATTTTTCTAAATACTCATTAAGTCTTAATACACCAACAACATTTTTCTAATTCTAAAAATAGAGTTTTTTTAAACTCTTCTATATTTTCAATTCTTGCATCTGCGTCCTCATAAGTTTCTTTGACATAGTCTATATATTTTTATCTTATCTAGTAAAGTTTCAACTATGTATGAAAGCAGTTTCACTGTAAGATAAATCTTTCAGTTCCTTTATTATATCATACATTTCAGAAAGTTTTTTTCTTTTCCTGTTGCTGTTAGCCCTGAAATGTCCTTTATATGGGAAAGTGCATCAAGTAAATTAAGATTATTTTTCTCTTGCAAAAGGCAATTATTTTTTTCAATTCCTTTTTCTCCAACTTTTCTTTTTAGGAACATTAACTATTCTTTGTAAATTTAATTCATCTTGTGGATTAACAATAATAGATAGATATGCAATTATATCTTTAATTTCTGCTCTAGAGTAGAAACTAATTCCACCAAAAGACTTTATGAGGTATATTATATCTTAAAAAGTCCTTCTTCAAATACTCTTGATTGCATATTAGTTCTATATAAAATTGTCATATCCTTATACGGAATACCATTTTGATGATTTTTCTTTGATTATATCAATAATCTTACTTACTTCATCTCTTGCATTGTCACAAACTAAGACCTTGATTAAGTCTCCCTTTTCCATTTTGTGTCCATAATTTTTTTATCTTTAGAAGATTTGTTATTTTTTTAATCAATTCATTAGCCGCATCTAGTATAGTGCTTGTTGATCTATAGTTTTTCTTCTAATTTTATTATTTTAGCATTATTATAGTTGTTTTTCAAAAATTAAGGATATTTAATATATTAGCTCCTCTAAATCCATATATACTTTGGTTTTCATCTCCAACAACACATAAATTAGATGATTTTTCTTGCTATTAAATCTATGATTTTTATATTGTAAATTGTTTGTATCTTGGTACTCATCTATCATTATATACTTATATTTTTTTGTATTTTTTTCAAGTATAGAAGAATTTTGTAATAATTTATATGTATTTAAAAAGTATATCTGAAAAAAATCCATAGCATTACTTTCTATTAAACTTCTATTATATTTTTTTCATAAACTTCTATAATTTGCTTATTCATAACTGAATATTCTTCAACAGTTTTTTTATTTCTTCTTTTATTTTTTTGAGATTATAGAAATAAGATCTCTTTCAGTTAATTTATTTCCGTTCACAGTTATGTTTTTGACCTTTTTAATATGGCTTTTATTATTCTTCTTTGGTCATCTGTGTCATATATAGTAAAGTTTGGGTTATAACCTACTTCAGCTGCATACATTCTCAAAAGTCTCATTCCAAACGAGTGGAAGGTAGAAATTGTACAAGATTTTGCAACCTCTCCTACAAGGTCTTCAACTCTTTCCCTCATTTCTTTAGCTGCTTTTATTTGTAAACGTTACTGCTAAAATACTATAAGGACTTATTCCAATATTTTTCTATCATGTGTGCTATTCTATATGTAATTGTTCTTGTTTTTTTCCAGAACCAGCCCCCGCTAAAATTAAAATTGAACCATCAATTTGTGAGGCTGCTTCCCTTTGTTTCTCATTTAATTTTTTTCTAATAAGTTCAAGTTCATTTGCATTCCTCCTTATCTTTTTAAATTATAGCATAATTCTCAGTTATAACAAAAATATAAGTTTTTCATTGACAAAGTACAGAAATAAATGTAGTATTGAGGAAACATTATAAAAAAATTTAGCTTTGAAATAGCATTAGGAGGTTAATATGGAAGAAAAAAATAAAAAAATTGTCTGAAAAAAATATTTAGAAAGAGTTATGGAACTTAGAAGAGAACTTCATAAATATCCAGAACTTGGTTTTCGATTTGTTTAAAAACAGCTGAAATAGTAAAAAAGAATTAGATAGAATAGGCATTCCATATGAATCTGAAATTGCTAAAAACAGGAATTGTGGCAACTATCAAAGGGGAAAAACCTGGGAAGACTGTTCTTTTAAGAGCAGATATGGATGCCTTACCACTAGCAGAAGAAAGTAGATGTAGTTTTAAGTCAACTCATGAAGGAAAAAAATGCATGCTTGTGGTCATGATGGACATACTGCAGGACTTCTTGGAGTTGGAATGATTTTAAATGAATTAAAAGATGAACTTTCAGGAAATATAAAATTACTTTTTTTCAACCTGCTGAAGAAGAACCTGGTGGAGCAAAAACCAATGATAGATGAAGGTGTTTTAGAAAAATCCAAAAAGTAGATGCAGCTTTTTGGTTGTCATATTTGGCCTAGTATAAAAAGCAGGGCATGTAGCTATTAAAGATGGAGCTATGATGTCACACCCCACAACATTTGAAATAATATTTCAGGGAAAAGGGAGGACATGCTTCACAACCTGAAAAAAACAGTCGATACAGTTATGGTAGCTTGTCAAGCTGTAGTCAATTTTCAAAAATATAATCAGTAGAAATATTTCAACATTAAGACCAGCTGTCTTATCTTGTTGTAGTATTCATGCAGGAGAAGCGCATAATATAATACCTGATAAGTTATTTTTTTAAAGGGAACTATAGAAGTTTTTGATGAAAAAAATAACAGATAATATAATTGAAAAGAATGGATGAAATTTTTAAAAGGGATTACTAGTGCTTATGGGGCTTCTTATGAATTTTTTTAGTAGATAGAATGTATCCAGCACTAAAAAAATGATCATGAACTATTTAATTTTTTTCTAAAAAAATGCTTTTAGAAGATATTTTTAGGAAAAGATAATATTGAAGTTATGGAAGATCCTGTAATGGGTTCTGAAGATTTTTGCATATTTTTGGAAAAACATATTCCATCATTTTTCTTCTTTGTTGGGGTTAATGATGAACAATTAGAAAATGAAAAATATGCTTCACCATCCAAAAGTTATTTTGGGATGAAAAAGTATTTGATAACAAATATGAAAACTTTATCTCAATTAGCAGTAGAATTTTTTTAAATAAATAATTTTTTTGACAAATCTCATTAAAAGGTGTATAATATACAAAAATTTATTTTTTTAAGGAGATTTATTATGAGTGACAAACAAACTAAAAATTTTAGGATGGCTAGGGACAACATTATCAATTTTTGATGTATGTTTCATATATTCCCCAAATAATGGGAAATTTGAATGGTAATAAAACATCATTTATACAACCTTTAGTTGCTGCAATTAACTGTACAATATGGGTTTTGCTATGGATTTTTTTAAAAAGGATAGAGATTTACCATTAGCTTTAGCTAATTTACCTGGAATTATTTTTTTGGATTGATTGCTGCATTTACAGCACTTTAATAGAAATGGAGTTATCGTAAATTTTGGATATTTACAATAACTCCATTTTTTTATTACATATTGAATTTTATTGTGAAACAAGTTCCTTGTTCTAACTCACTTTCAAGATCTATTGTAGCCGAGTGAAGATCTACTATTTTTTTTTACCATTGAAAGTCCCTAATCCACTTCCTTTATTCTCTTCTTTATTTCTTGAATCGTTAACTTGGAAGAATCTTTCCCAGATAAATTTTTTTATTTTCTTCAGATATTCCTATACCATCATCTCTAATTTTTTTAATACTGCAGTTTTATCTTCTCTTGTTAATGAAACTTCAATATTTGTTTTAGTAAATTTTACAGCATTCATTAGAATATTTAAAAAAATACTCTTTTCTAACATAATTTTGTTACCTTGTATTCTTAAATCTTTTTTTCAACATTGTACACTAGATTTAAATTTTTTTACTTTCTAATAAAGGTTTATAGTCTTCTAAAAAGTTGCAAAACTATATTTGAAAGATTTATTTTTTTCTTTTTCTATTTCTTTTTTTGCCTTTCAAGTTTAGAAAGTTCCATAATTTGATTTATTAAATTAGTCATTCTCTTAGCATGCCTATTTATAACTTCTAGTGATTCTTTAGCTTCTTCAAAAGTATCAGAATATTGTAAAAGCATAATCACTTTGAGCTAGGATAACTGTTATAGGAGTTCTTAATTCATGTGAAACATCAGAGCTAAATTGTTTTTTTCATGTATAAAAAAACTTCTTCAACTGTATCTAACATTTCATTAAATGTTGAAGCCATCTTATGTATTTCATCATCACTAGAATCTTCTAATTCTATTCTATTTGAGAAATCTTTACTTCTCTTTTATTTTTTTAAGGCTGTATCAGATATTTGCTTAACAGGCTTGAAAGCATTTTTTTATTATTCTATATCCAACAATAACAACAAAAAAATTAAAAAAATAAGACACTTAAGGCAATAGCGATATTCCAAAGAGTTTCTATTTCTTTTTGAACTTTACCTAAAGGATATATACCTCTAATCCAATCATCTTCATCTTCTAATTTAGTGTCATAATAAAGGAATTTTTTTATTTTCTACCTGATATATATTGATGTCTTCTATTGAAAAATGCTAAGGCTATATCAAAAATCTTTAGGAAATTTCCCAGCAATTATTTCATTTTTCTTCATTATATTTTATATAGTATATTCCATCGTTAAAATTTTTCAAATTTTTCAGGATCTTCATATATTTCTTCAACTGCTTCTACAAGTTCTTTTTTTGACTTAAATCATTTACAACTTTATCTTCTATCAAAATTAAAGATGATAAAATTATTAAAAAAATAATATAACAATTACTGATGAAAACCAAACTGTAACTCTTATACTTACTGGAATCCTTGATAAAAAAATCTATTCATCTTCTTTAAGAACATAACCTAATCCTCTTTTTGTATGAATAAGTGGTTTTGAATTCCCAATATCTATTTTTTTACGAATATTTTTTTATTAAAACATCTATGATATTAGATTCACCTTCATAACCATAATCCCACACACTATCTCTGATTTTATCTCTACTTAATACATGCCCTTTATTTTTGAATTAAATATTCTAAAACTTCATATTCTTTCCCTGTTAATTCTATATTCTTTCCACCTCTAACAACAGTCTTTTTTTCGCTATGTCTATACATAGGTCATCTATTTCCATTGTATTTGATGTATTACCATATTTTTCTTCTTACTAAGGCTCTAATTCTTGCTAGAAGTTCTCCAAAAATCAAAAAGGTTTAATTAAGTAATCATCAGCACCTAAATCTAAGCCTTTAATTTTATCTTCTATACTATCTCTTGCTGTTAGCATTAAAACAGCTGTTTCATTCTTATTTTCTCTTAATTTTTTTAATAACTTCATAGCCATTTACTTTTAGGTAACATGATATCTAGTACGATTAAATCATAAGTTCCATAGTCTAGATATTCAAGTGCTTCTTCACCATTAAAAAAACACTGTCCACACTAAAGTTGTTTTTTTCTTTAAGTGTTTTGTAATAATATTGTTTAAATCTTTTTTTCATCTTCAACTACTAAAAATTCTCATTATCTCACCTTTTTATATTTATTATTTAATTAATTTTTTTAAATTAGATCAGAACACTAGTATTTTTTTAACTCCATAACATTTTTCCTTATTTTTAATACATAAAGATGAATGTAAGATAAATTTTTAAATATTTTTTTCATTCTCAGTTTTTTTCTTTACTCTAGCACTCCTCTTTTTAAATAAATCTGTCTATCTGTAACTTGTGATAAATCTCTAGCATGAGTTACCACAACTATACTTTGATTACGTTCTTTATTTATTTTTTTCTGAAAAAGTGAGAATATCATTTCTCCTGTATCTTCATCCAAGTTTCCAGTAGGTTCATCTGCTAAAAATAAGTTTAGGTTTATTAATCATAGCTCTAGCTATCGCCACTCTCTGTTTTTTTCTCCACCTGATAGTTGATTAGGTTTATGTTTCATTCTTTCGGCTAAACCAACTATTTCTAATAATTCTTTAGCTTCTTTTTTTCTATTTCAGACTTATTTTTTTAAAGTTATTTAAAAGTGCAGGTATCATAACATTTTTCAAGAGCAGTAAATTCACTCATTAAATAATGAAATTGAAATACAAAAACCTAAAAAAAGTGATTTTTTTATATTATTTCTTTCAGTTTCATTAAGAGAAGAAACTTCTTTGTCATCTATCCAAATTTTTTTCCACCATCTATCTTATCAAGTAGCCCCATTATATTTAAAAAGAGTAGATTTTCCTGAACCAGACTTACCTAAAATAGATACAAATTCTCCTCTCTTTACTTCTAAATTTAACTTTTTTTAAAAATATGTAGCTTATTTCCTGTTTCCATATAGAATTTATCTACATCTTCTAATTTTATAATCATATTATTCATATCTAAGTGCCTCCACATTTTCAAGTTTAGCAGCTCTATAAGCAGGAAATATACTAGAAATTAAAATTACAATAAAGTTTGCTCCTACAATAATAGCTATTTCTTTTCAAAGAGATTTCTATAGGTATATCTTTTTAAATAGTAGATATTAGAAACTAAGTCAACTGCATAATTCTTTATATAGTAAAGTAAAATTAAAGATACAATTATTCCTAATATTATTCCGATTATTCCTAATATTATCCCTTGAATTAAAAAAATATCAACATAATATTTTTTTTTAGAGAGCCCATAGCTCTCATAATTCCTATATCTTTTGTTTTTTTCTCTGACAAGAGTATTTAAAGTTATCCAAATTAAGAAACCTGCAACTATAGCTATAAGTGAAAAATACTACTAACATTATAGTTTTTTTCTAAAGTTAAAAGCTGAAAGTAAGGCTCTGTTTTGCTCACCCCAAGTTCCTATGTATAGGGTCAGTAGGTAATTTTTCTTGCAACATCATAAATCAATTCTTGTGCATCATAAGGATTATCTAGCCTAACAGATAACCTTCCTACTGTTTCATCACTATAAGTTACATATTGTGCTGTTTGAAGTGGAATTAAAACCATATTTACATCATATTCATAAAAACCACTTTGGAATATCCCACCAATAGTCATTTCTAAGTCTGTTTCTTCAGAAGTTATCAGTTTGACTTTATCTCCAACCATAGCTCCCATAGAGGCAGCTAACTCTTTTCCAATTAAAATAGATTTCTTATCTTCTACATCTATTTTTTTTCCATCAATGATGTAGTCATCTAATTTCATAACTTTAATTGCCTTGTCTAAATCATAACCAACAACTTTTACTCCAGCTACATAAGGTTCGCCATGCCCTTCATATTTGATTATACCTTGTGTTTCTATAGTAGGAACTGCTCCCTTAACTCCCTTGACTTCTTCAATATTTTTTTAACTAATTCTTCATAGTTTGGAATATTTTTCAGGAGAATAAACATTTATATGACTAGTTAAAGATAAGATACTATTTATCATATTTTTTTATCTAGTCCGTTTGAAACTCCTAGTGATACAATTAAAACTGTAATCCCTATAAAAAAACTCCAACTATTGATAAAAATACTTTGTTTTTTTCTTTCTAACATCTGTTTTTTTTGCAATAAAAAAATTCAATCATCTTCTACCTCTTATTTATTTTAAATTTTACTTCTTCTCTAGCTCCATCTTCCGTAACTATAGTAAGTTTGTGTTTACCCATATCCAATTCAAAAAAATCTTTCACTTTCATTTGAAAAATCCCATATATTCTTCATCAATATACCAATAGATATATTCATTATTAGGATTATATAATTTTTATGGCAATTTTATTATAGCCTTCAAAAATCTTTTTGGAACAAATATATTTAAATTTTCAACAGGATATGCTATTTTAACCTTTTTTTGTTTTCTCTAACTCCATTTAAAAAAAGAAATAATTTGAAACTTCAACAGGATACTCTATAACAATTTTTTTCTTTTTCTCTTGTCAAATTTTTCACTTCTTGAATCAATTTCAATATCATTTTCATCTACAAAGATTTTTTTGTAATAAGGTGATGTTCTAAGTAATTTTGCATTTTTTTGGATATAAAAACTTTTTTTACTTTCAACATCATATATCTTTCTATAACCTGTCTTTTTCATCAATTTCTATTTCTTTTTAAATCATCCATTGGTTTTTGAGAAAGGTTTAGAATTTATATCCACTATATTAAATACTTTAAATAATAAATTTCCTGCTGTTTCAACACCTGATAATGAAAAAAATGGATTTTTTTGATTGAAGTTTCCTAGCCATACAAGAACTGTATAATCAGGACTTACTCCAACAGACCAAGCATCTTTTTAAACCATAACTTGTACCTGTTTTTCCAAGATATAGGTCTTTCTTCACTGTATAATTTTTTTCATTTCCAGGTCTGACAACCTTAGACAATGTTTCCAATGTCAAGTAACTTGCTCCCTTTAGAAAAATTGTTCATATTCTTTAGGGACATCTTCAGTCAGTGTATATTTTAAATTGGAAACTTTTCCATAATTTGCAAGTCCCACATATAGTTTAACTATGTCAACAGGTCTCATTTCTCTTGTTCCTAAAAATTAAGGATAAGCCATATTTATCAAATCTATCTTCAGGATAATTATCATTATTTTTCTAAGAAATAATAAAATTTATCAATTCCATAATCTGATAAAAGTTTAACAAAAGGAATATTTAAAGATTTAATAAGTGCATCTTCCATTTTAACCATTCCTGAAAAATGTACCAGTTGAGTTTTTTTAGGATAGAAATTTCCAAAAATATATAGGTACATCAGGATAAATACTATCAGGAACAATAAGCCCTTCATCTATTGATAAAGCATATAGAAAAAGGTTTTTAAAAGAGAAGCTGGAGATCTTTTTAGCTTGTAGACCATCAATTTCTCCATTGTTCTTTTTTTATCATAAAAAAATCTTGTGAAGCAACATAGGCTAGTACTTCTTTAGTTTTATTATTTACAACAAGAACAGCAGCATTATTTATACCTGTATCCTTCATTGTATTTGAGTAATCATGAACTATTTTTTTTCTAGCTTTTTTTCTGTAATTTATAGTCCAATGTTGACCTTATAATTTTTTTCCTTATATCTATTTTTTTTAAGAATATAGAAAAATTGCGGTGCTTTTTTTCTCATAGTAATAAATTTTATTAGGAAATTTTTTTCAAGTAAGCTAAATTTATATTGTCTTTCATCTATTAATCCTTTATCCAATAAAGTTTTTTTAATAGTCTATTTCTTTTTTTCTTCAAGTTTATCATTATTCTTTTTTTAAATTCAATATCCCAGGGAATTTGGTAGAACTGCTAAAAGAGAAGCTTCAGCATAACTAAGGTCTTTAACATCTTTATTAAAGTACATTTTAATTGCTGCCGAATAACCAACTATATTGGAACCATAGGGAACATTATTCAAATATTTTTTTAATATTTCTTCCTTAGAAAAACTGACTTTCTAATTTGTATGCCTTTACTATCTCAATTAACTTGTTGAAATATGTTCTTTTTTTAGGCTCAAGCAATTTAACAACCTGCATACTTATTGTACTTGCTCCCATTTTCTTTTCACCTGTAATATTATTAAAGAAAGACTTTTAATATTCTAGGATAGTCAACTCCAGAATGTGAGTAAAACTTTTTATCTTCATAGTTTAAAACAGCAAGCTTTAAAGTTTCTGGAATATCACCTTCATATTTCAAATGAAATTCTTCATCTTTATTTAAAAAAATACAGATAAAAATTTCACCATTTCTATCTAAAAACAATTTTACTATAGTTGATATTCTCAACTAATTTTTTTAGGGTCATAGCTTACATATATTTTTTTATCAAATAGATAAAAAAAGTAATATAAAAAGAGTTATGATAAAAAAATAGCCACCTTTTTTTAGATTAATATTTTTTTAAACATAACTCTTATCTGCTACTAAAAAAATGTATTAAAAATACATATAATACAATAGGATATTACTACTTTTTTTGTAGTCTTAAATTCCCGACTAGCAATCGGTACATATAGATATTTTATTTGCTAATTTGTAGCAGCTCCTTTTCTTTTTTTATTTTTAAAAATATCTATGTCATTATTTTATATTAATTATACTTGATTTCTTAATGGTATTATACTTTAAAAATTAGTAAAAAAATACAAATTTTAGAATAATAACTATTTTCATTTGTAACAATTAATAAAGAAGAATTAGTTAGGGATAGATAGATTATTTTTTTGTTTCATTTCTCTTTTTTTCTAAATTTAATATTCTAATCTTCATATACTTTTTTTAATACTTTTTTTTAATTTTAACTTATCTCTAATTTCTTTAATTAAATTATCTTCTTTCTCAGTTTTAATTTCTGTTTCCATATTTACTAACTGATATCCTATATCATATTTAATATTTTCTGGAATTTCTATTTTAAGTTCTTCTGCACTTTTTTTGTAAATTTAATTAAAAAAATTCTAAATTTAAGTATCTTAATATAAGAGGATATATTAAAAAAATTATTTTTAAAAATCTTTTTTTGATAATTTTTTTCAGTTTTAAATATTTTTTTCTATTAAAGATGCAAATTCAGGCTTTTTCTTCATTTATTTTTTTCTAGTAAAGTTTGTTTTTATCACTTTTCCTTCTATAATTTCAGGCTCTACTTTATATATTTCTCTTATCTTTCTTCTTTCTCTTTCCTTTAATCTCCATTCTTCCTTAGCTTCTTTTTCATAACATACCCAATCTTCTAATTCAAATTCTGCATATATTTCTCCTAAATTTTGGAAATAGACAGACATATTTGAATATGGAAAAATCACATTCACATATAAATCTTTCTATTTTTTTTATTTTTCAGAAAAAAATCTTTATAAAAATTCTTCCATTGTTATTGCTTCTTTAAATTTTTTTCATGATTACTAAGGCTTACACTATATGCACTTATATTAGTTAGAGTAATTATCATAGCTTTTTATAGTATGTTCCTTATAGTTATATATTTTTATTTTTTTACATTCTTCTGGTAATTGATACCAAATATATTCTGACATATTTAAATCTACACCATAAGCTCCAAATATCATTGATTTATCCATTATTATTGGTGTTGTACAGAAAGAATCAGATAAATTTAATATATTCTCCAAAGATTCTAATTTTTATTTTTTTATTTTTCATAGTTGCTCCTTTTAAAAAACTCTTTAATCTCTTGGTACATTTTTTTCTTCTTCCTCTGTTTTTTTATTTTTAATTTGAATATCTCTTAACCAATGTCCTATTTCATCTTTTTAACTTATTAGAAATTACAATCTCAAATTCTTTTGATTTTTTTATTACTTCTAATAAATATTTTTAAATTGTCTATAAGTAAAAAAATTTTTCTAAAACTTTTTGGATTTCTTCCTTTGAAAGTTCATTTATATTTTTTTATTTACTAAACTTTTTACTATAAGTTGTTTATTATATATTTGTTCTAATTTAGCTAGATTTTTGCTCTCTATTTTTACGATTATATTCTTTTTCTAACTCTACAAAAATAATCATTAAAAGTATTTTTTTATTAGAAATAGCAACTATATCATCTAGTTCTACTTCTGCATATACTTCTCCTAAATTTTTGAAAAATATACTAACATAGATGAATTTGGAAAAATCACAACCAGTTATAAAATAATTGATTTCTTTATTTTTTTATCAAAAATTTTTTTATAAATTTCTTCCATTGCTATATTCTCTTTTTTTGTTTATTATTATAGTTAAAGTTAAAACTATATGCAGTAATATCAGTTATTATAATTACCATATTTTTTTATAAATTTTTTTCCAGTTATGTTTATATATCTTTTTTTATATTCTTCTGGCAATTGTCTCCATATATTATCTGTCATTTCAAAAAAACATACATCATAAACCCCTAGTATCATTGTTCTATTAATAATTATGGGCATAGTATAGTTCGACTCACTATAATCAAATTCTTCATCTTTATCTATTCTTAATTTAATTTTTCATAATATAGCTCCTATTTTTTTAACTTAATCTTTTTTTCAAAAAAATATCACTAATCAATATTAAATTTTTTTATAGTAACATTTATAAAAAGAAAAAAAGCAATGGTAAATAAAAAGAGAATTTTTTTAAGTTTTAATTCTCAAAAAAATTCTCTTAATTATATCAATAAAAATCTTATTGTGATACTTTTTACTTCAAAAGCCTTTTTAGATATGCTCTAAAAATCTTTATTATACATAGATTCTATTTTTGTTCCAGGAAGTCTGTAAGAACCAGGAGTTACTGCAATTAAATTAATTTCAATTTCTTTATCTTCTCCAGCATATAGAGGGAAGAAGTAAGCCACTCTGTCATCTCTCATATCTGTATAAGAGCTATTGTCAGCTATATTCATTTCTCCACCATATTCAGCATTGTCAATGTCAGCTGTATTCATTGGCACTACTTGAGGATCACTATTTTGTGGTGCTCCAGCCTGACTATTATCAAATTCCCAACCACTAGGTAAAATTTGTAATAAAGAAATATCATCTAAATTATTGTTATCTACTTTAGAAGAGATTATCATTCTAAATCTAGTTCCTGCTTTTTAGATTTTTTTAACATCTATTTCTTTTTCCAGACATATCAACAAATCTTCTTGTGATAGTAATATTTTTTTACTTTCATCTTTTTTTCTTCATATTTAACTGGTTTTCCTTTAACAAAAGAGTTTACATATATTTTTGCTAGTTGAAGTATTTTTTTTATAACTATCTTCTTAGCATTTTTCTTTTTATACCTAAATTTTTTTAAGAGTATATTCTCCATCTTTAAGCTCTAAGTTTTGTTCTTTTCCATCAACTATAAGTTTGAAAGATAAATTTTTCTTTTTCAGGACTAACTTTTTCACCTTCTGCTAAAAGCTTGTACTATATGTGCTTTTTTTCAAAAAGTAGTTAACCATTCATCACTCTTGGCTGTTCCAAGAACTGAACTATAAAGACTAGGTTCAGGAGTACCATAAATTTCAGTATAGTATCTTAAGATTTTAGCATTTTGGTCTGCATAGTAAATTCCATCTTTTAGTTCAGCTTTTTTAGGAAGTTTTTCTGCTTCTTTTCTTGCAAAATCTTTTTCACCTATCTTAGCATAAGCTCCTAATAGAGTCCATTTATCTACAAGACTAGCATCATTATAGTATCTATCAAAGAATATATTCATTTCAGATACATTAGGATCATTTAATGAAGCTAGTAAATATAGTACATCTGCTTTAGGTATATCCACTCTCATAGCTATTGAATTTAGATAAGCTTGAGCATTTTCAAACATAGCTTCAGGTATGTAGTATCCTCTTTCTTTAGCTTCTATTAAAAATTCAATTGCATAGATAGTTGACATGCTTTCTTCTTGTGAACCTGGCCAATAAGCAAAGGCTCCATTTCTTAATTGATAATTGTTATTCAATTTAGCAATTATAGTATTAATTTCATTCTTAGCATCATTCTTCTCAACTAAATCAGTAGTTAATTTATCAATATATAGCATTGATAAACCTTTTGAAGATATTTGTTCCAAACAAATATATGGATAATCCATCAATGATTTTATTAGTTTTTCAATTCCTAATTTTTGGATAGCTAGAAAGACTTATATTAGATTTAATACTTCCATTGATGAAATCTTTGTATTCATCCATAGATAAAGTAAATTCTTGGTTAGGGTTCTAAAAACAAGAGATTTTTTTCAACATATTGATAAGGATAATTAGTATCAACATTTAAATCTATACTATCTTTAAAAACTATATTTACTTGATTTGAAATCTATATCTATCTTAGTTGTTCCAACTGTGTCTGGAGCATCTAATTCAAATAATAGTTTTTTTCATTTTTGTCCATCTTTTACATTAACTTTTTTTACTGTATGTTTTTTTCCATTATAAGTTAAAGTTACTTCTGAATCTCCAATAGCTTTTTCTATAGGGAATAAAGTTACAGGTACAGTAAATTTATCTCCTACTTTTAAAACTCTTGGTGCAGAACTATCAACTATAACAGGAGCTTTTACTGAAATTGATTTTTCAGCACTTCCATAACTTTCATCAGAAACAGCCACAACAAATACTCTCATTTGTCCAAAGAAATTAGGAACTTTTATATTTAGCTCAGCATTACCATTTTTCATCACTTTCAGCAACACCTCTGAATATAGTTAGATTCTTAAATCTTTGAGCTTCCCCTTGTAATTGAAGTTCATCTTTTTGATCGCTAGCAACTTTTGCTCTATCTGTTGCTTCGGCTGCTAATTCTTCATAATCTCCTCCACCTGTCTTTAATCTATTCATAACTTTATCAGAATATTTTTCTATGATATTAGAGAAGTTATCAAAGTTTTGTACCAGTTTAGCTCTCTTTTCATAGAAGAACTTATATGGATCAGGTTTTTTTATAGTCAGTTTTTTTCTTAAAAACACCTTCATCAACAAGGAAATACTTCGTAGTACATTTTTTTTCTTTTTCTTTATTAGAAAGTTTAATATTTAAGTCACCTGCTGGTAGAACTTCAGTCTTAGTATCAATATCAATAGTAAGCATCTTAGATTTATCTTCAACCATTAATGGAAGAGAAGCATAAAGTCTAAGTGGTCTATCATTTTGTTTGTCAACATACTTTTGGAAAAACTGATATACTAACATAAGCATTAGGGAAGAAATCTTTTTCAATAACTATTGTTTCTTCATTTTCAGTTGAAGTTAAAGTTTTCCAATATTCTTTTATAATTTTTCCATCTTTTTCTATAGTTACTAGAGCTTTTGAACCTATAGAAGCAGTGTATTTTATCTTAGCAATATCACCGATGTCATATTTTTCTTTATCAGTTGAAGCCTTTAAGTTTTCAATTGTTCCAGTTTTCTTATCTCCATAGTGATAGTTATATACGAAAACTCCTGAACTATGACCTGTTTCTTCGTCTTCAATTTCAATAAAGTTTACTCCATCAGCAAGACTAGAAACTTTTAGAATTTCAGCATCAGAAGCAGAAGTAATTTCTCCTTCTTCTAATAGAGTTGTTTCCATATTTTCTTTAAATGACTTTTCATCATCTTCATAGTAGTCATACCACCAGTTATTTTGCTTATTATATACTCTGTATTTTTAATTTTTTTACCAGCAACTAGACTATCTGTTTTTTTCATTTAATAAAATATATTTAACACTAGCTTCATTTCCATTTTGATCTAGTTTTTTTGTACTCCAACAGAATTTTCTCTATTGATAATTGTAAATACCTTTATTTTTCAGTGCTATATCTTCCACTAGCATCTTGAACATTTACAGTTGTACTTAAATATAGATTTTTTTATTTTTGCAATGCTTGAGGCATTTCTAATCTTAATTCAAGCTCTCCACTATCATCTGTCTTTGTTTCTGCAAAAATTTCTAAATTGATATTTATAATTTGAAGGGTTAACAAAAAAACAAAGTTTTTTTATATTTTTTTAGATCTTGGTTCTCTTTCTATAACATTATAATCAAGGTTTACATTTGAATCTTTATCCAGTTTAGCTCCACTTAGGGTATTTAAAGTCAAATTTAAATCTCATTAATCCATCTTTTTATATCAGCTTTAGAGTATATTTTATCTTCATCAGCTTCAATAGCTATAGAATTTTGCAACCTTAGACTCTATAAATACTTTTTTTGTGTTACTTCTTTTTCCACCAAACTTAATAGTTAAAGTCCAAGCACCATTTAAATCATTTACATCAGTCTTAATCTTAAATGTGTAGAAACCATTTTTTTGATTCTTTAACTACTTCATTATTTATTTTATTTGAACCATCTGGAGCAGTAAATGAATATTCAAATGGATGTTCATCATTCATTTTTTTCCTTACTTCTAGCAATTAAAGAAACATTGATTTCATCTCCAGGTCTGTAGTAACCTTTATCTGTGTAAGTATAAAGTTTTAAATCAGAACCTTCTAATGAACCACCAATATCGAAGTCAGCATAGTTTATTTTGCTATCGCTTAAGTAAAAGTACATTAAATTCATTTCCTGATTTTTACTAAAAACATAATAAACATTTTCTAAATTAACTTTTGATCTATATTCTCCATTAGAATTAGTTGTACCTTCTTCAAGAGTTTGATTCTTAGAATTTATAAATTCAAGTTTTGCACTTCCTATTGGATTTAAAGTATTAAGATTCAATAATTTTATATCTAATTTAGAGTCGTTAGAGTTAGCAACTATACCTATATCAGAGAGGATAATTGTTTTTGTTGCTTTTAGCATAAATTGGTTGATCTTCATAACCAAAACTAAGAGGTTCTCCATATTTTTGCAATATCATAGTCTATACTTTCTTCACCAACAGATGTTAACTTCACATAATAAATACCTTTAGTATCTATTACTCCATTTAGATCTATACTATTTTTTTACAACTTCATCTTCTTTACTTTCAATTTCATATTCTTTTTGAGAAAAACTACATCACCAATATCTTCTTTTTACACTCCAATCTAAAGAATATTCATTTCGAACTTAATTTTTAAATATTGAGTTATATTATTAGTATATATTTTTTACAATTTCTAATTTTACTTTTTTTAATATTAACTGAATTAAAATTGATTTTTCTTATTATTTACAGAAGGTAAAACATTTCCATAATCTGCAAATGCTAAAAGCAGGTTGTTTTTTTACCAACATATAAATTATATCTTGTATAGTCTTCATTTAGTTCATTTCCTGAAACAGATTTTTATTCCCTTAGAAACTTTTTACAGAATAAGGAACTTCTTTTTTTGGAAATCTCCCTTTATAATAATTTTTACTATTAAAAAGGCATGATAGTTATATCCCCATCTAGCCCTTCTACTTCAATCAATTTATTAAATTCTTGATTTTTTTATCAATTTCATCAGAAAACATTATAACTAAGTCTCCAGATATATTGAAACCAGCATTGTTAACATAAAAGCATCTCTTGGTAGTCATAGTTTTTGCTCTTGTTCAGTTTGCCCTTGTTCAGTCTGTGCTTTCTCTTTATCTTTTTGACAAGCCACTAAAGCTATCATCAATAAAGATAAGGCAAAAAAATAGTTTTTAGAAATTTTCTTCATTTTTTTCTCCTCCATATTATAAGCATTAATTCTTTCTAAAAAAACCTTTCTCCATAATTTGTAAATTTTTGATTACCTATCCCCTTAATTTTTTTAACATCTCCCACCTATTTGTTGGTTTTTTTCTCTGCCATTTCTATAAGAGTCATATCAGAAAAAAATAATATAGGGAGCAATGTTTTTCTTTTTTTGAGATCTCCTTTCTAAGTGAATTTAATTCTTTAAATAAAAGCATTTTCATAATAGTCAAAAGTCAATTTTTTTCATTTTCTTTTCTTATTATTTTTTTATATTATCATTTAAAAATATCTTTATAGTTTTTACCTAATTTTCAGAACAGGAAAACTTCCAGCACTCTGTATTAGGTATTTTTTTCAGAAATCATATAATTTATAAAGGATTCTATCCATTCTTGTTTATCTTCTCTCATTATGCCAAAAGTAGAAATTTTTATTAAGTCCCTTATTTAGCATTTTAGTGTCAGCTTTTCCCCATTAACATATTAGCTAGAGTGGATATACCTAAACTTTCCTTTGTTCTTCCAACTGCTGAAATAATCTTCTTTGCTTCGAGAAAAAAATCTTTGATATTTTTTTCTTTTTTTACAGTTTTCACAAAAAAACCACAATAGTTTCTAATCATTTTTTTCACCAAAGTATTTTTAAAAATAAATTCTCTATAACAAGTTTTTTTAATTCAGCATACTCTATCATTTTATTAAAAACTTTTTTTATTTTTTTTTGCAAGGTAGTCTTTATCTTTTCTACCTTCAGATTCTTTTTCCATTAAAAAAATCTTTGTATGTCTCTATCCTTTTTCATTATATATGAGAATAGCTTCAGATTTTTCCTCCATCTCTACCTGCTCTACCTAGCTTCTTGATAGTAACTTTCTAAATCAGCAGGAATATTAGCATGTATGACATATCTTATGTTAGATTTATTTATACCCATACCAAAAAGCATTGGTTGCCACCATTATTTCAACATCATCATTTAAGAATAAATTTTTGATTTTTTTCTCTTTCTTCCTTAGTCATACCACCATGATATTTAGTGACACTTCTATCAAAAACTCACAAGATAACTATAGATATCATCTACATTTTTTTCTGGTAGAACAGTATATTATTCCAGATTTACCTTTATGTTTTTCTTAAATAATCTATGATAAAAAGGTTTTAGAATCTATATTTAAATCTTTATCGAGTCCTGTGTTATCAATCACTTTAAAAATAGATATTATCTCTATTAAAGTTATCAACAAAAAAACAAAGGGATCTTTCAATTTTTTTAATTTATCTATGATATCTACCTTTATTTTTAGGTGTAGCTGTGGCAGTAAAAGCTAAAGTTTGAATTTTTAACTCCATCAGTGATATATCTAATAAAAATCTGCGATTCTCAAATAACTTTTTTTCTAAAATTTTTCACCCCATTGGGATACACAATGGGCTTCATCAACAACTACCATTGCAATTTTTTTATGGTTTTTTTATAAAGTTCAAAAAAAGATTTGTTCTCTAGTCTCTCAGGTGAAATGTATAATAAATTTTGTCTGTCCTTTTTTTATCTTAAAAAGAATTTTTATTGTACTCATCACTTGTTAAAGTTGAATTTAAATAACTTGCTTCTATTCCAATTAATTTTAGGCTATCAACTTGATCTTTCATCAAGGATATAAGAGGTGAAATAACTATTGTAAGTCCTTTAAACACTAAAAGCAGGGACTTGATAGCATATAGATTTTCCAGCCCCCTGTTGTCATTATTCCTAAAACATTTCTTTTTTTGCAAGATAGCATCTATTATTTTTTTCTTGTCCTTCTCTGAAATTATCATAACCATAATATTCTTTTTAAAAATTCTGAGTGCTTCTACTTTCAATTTTAATCCCACCAAAAAAATACCATTGTATATTTTTTTATAAAAGGCCATCAGCTAATGCTTCAAATGTTCCACAACATTGGTCAACTAAATCATAACAAAAAAAGCATAATGTTCTACTGCCAATTTTTTTTAGCTTCTTCTAAAGTTTGAACAGGCTTTTTCAACATAGAATTCTATTTCATCATAAGTGATAGCTGCTGGTACTGCTCCATACTTTTTCATACCAATACTTTAGCAACAGCTACTTGTTCTGCTGGAAAAGGACATTCATTGTAGCCACCCATTCCAAAAATATCCTAAAACCTCATAAGGTTTCTCTGTAGGAACTTTTACCAAGATAACATTATCCTTTAAAAATTTCCATCGTAATCAAAAAAACAGTTGAAAGTTCTAAATTGCTTTTTATCATCGTCATCAAATTCATAATCAATTTCTGAAAAGTATTCATCTATATTTTCTTTTAAATCATCAGTATTTTGCCCTTGAAATTTTTTTCAAAAAAATTCAATAGGATTAATATTTTTTTAGCTTCTTCAAGATTTTTTTATTAACTACATCCATCATATTATCAGTATCTTCATCTTCCATATTTATTTCAAATGTTTCAAGTAAATTATCATCAAGAACTAAAAAAATACAGGAGTATATCCTTTTTTTCTTTACCATCTTTATATGCAGCTAAATATTTCTTTTTCAATTTCTTCAAAAACTTTCAGCTTTTTATTTCTTCAAATTCAAAAATTATACATTTTTTTAAAATTCTTTTATATTTGACATAAATTCACCTCTTTAAAAAAATTTTTGTTCTTTATTAACTCCACCAAAAAAATACCAGTGTACATTTTTTTATATAGTACTTGCTAATTCATCTAATGTATCATAACATTCCCAAAAGTAAACCATAGCAGAAAGCATATTGTTCAATTGCTAATTTTTTTAGCTTCTTCAAAAGTCAGAACAGGTCTTTCAACATAGAATTCTATTTCATCATAAGTTATGGCAACAGGAACTGCTCCATACTTTTCATACCAATATTTAACGGTAGCTATACCTTCACTTCCCATTCCAAAAGTAAGCTAAAAATTTCATAAGGCTTTTGTTGTAGGAACTTTTACTAAAAATAACATTATCTTTTAAATTTCCTTCATTATTAAAAAAATAGTTAAAAAAATTTTAAATTATTTTTTTGTTGCTATCATTAATTTCATAATTATTTTTTTGTAAAATCTTCATTTACATTACTTTTTTTATAGAATCAGCATTTTGTTCTATAAATTTATTGAAAAAGCTCAATAGGATTAATATTTTTTTAGCTTTTTTTCAAGATTTTTTTATTAAAAAGATCTATCATACTGTCAGCATTTTTCATCTTTCATACTTATTTTCAAAAAGTTTTTTTAATAAATATTCATCAACAGTTAGAAATACTGGTATGTATCCTTTTTTTCTTTACCCTCTTTATATGTAGCTAAATATTTTTTTCTGAAGCTTCTTCAAAACTATCAGTTTTTTTATTTCTTCAAATTCAAAATTATATAATTTTTTTAAATTTATCTATATTTGACATTTTTCACCTTTTTTTAAAGAAATTATTATTTAATCATATTGTAGCATTTTTTTCTTTATTTAAAAAAAGATTTATTTGTTCTAAATTGTTTTTTTATTTTTTTCTCAAAAATCAAAACTATTTTTTTAATAATAATTAAGTCTTTTCCATACTTTTCTATTAAGTCTTTATTTATATCAGCTATAAAAAAATCTTCTTTTTTTGCTCTTTAGCATATTTAAAAAGTATTTACAGTTCCACCTTTTTATTCCACTTTCTGCTATTATTATTCCAGAAGTTAAGGCAGATTGTAACCTGTCTCTTTTTAATAAGCGAAAACATAGAAAGTTCTTGTTTAGGTATCAGTTCAGATAATAAGAAACCATTATTATCTAAAAATCTTTTTTTCAGCTAAATTAATATTTTCTCTAGGATAAATCTCTAAATCTAAACCTTGTCCTAAAATGGCTCCTGTTCTATGTAAACAAGTTTCATGCCCTATAGTATCTATTCCTAAAAGCTAGACCACTTATATTATAGATATTATTTTTTTGGCTAGATAAGTTCCAATATCCTTAGCAAAGTTTATTCCTTCTCGAGAAGCTTTTTCTTGTTCCAACTATTGCAAAAAGCCTTTTCTAATTCTTTTATCTATTGGCAAAGTTCCTTTTTACAAAGATTACATAGGGACTTTCTTTTATATTTATTAGGCTTTTTGGATAATTTTTCATATGAATGATAAAAGATATTAATACTTTTTCTCTTTACAGATTTTTAAATATTTTTTTCTATTTCAAATTTATAGAAATTATCTTTATTAAAAAAATATCTAAAAATTTTTTTTCTATATTTTCTTGACTTAGAAAAGTTATTTAAAAAAATTCAATCTTATCTTCTCTATTTAAATTGAAAAAAATTAAGATTTTTCTTTATTTGAAAAATTTAAAAAAATCTTATTAATTAAATTTTGTGTACCTATATCACATTTTTGAATTTATAATTGAAAAATATTAAAAAGTTCCTCTTTGCTATACATATTTTTTTTCCTTTTTTTATTTTTATTATAACATGAAAAATAAGTTATTATTTTTAGAAATTTTTTTATCTTAAAAAAATTAAAAAAACATCATTACTTAAAAATACTGCTTGAAAAAAACTAAAAAAACAAACTATAATAGAAAAACAGATAATTATAAAAATGAATTAATTTATGAGTTATGCCAGAACACTTGCAACTCTAGCACTCGTAGGGTGTTAGTCGTGAGATGAATGGCATATTTTTTTGTTTACAAAAAAATTTGAAATAGTTAAATATATATAGTATAATAAAAAAATGATAATAAAAAAATATCGAATATTAATTTTGGAAGAGGATATGTGTATTCAATTCAATATCATATAGTGTGGTGTGTAAAAATATAGAAGATATATCCAAACTCAAAAAGAAAGATGAGAAGGAGGAACTATGGCGAATTATGTATTGACATTAGTTTTAAAAAAACTGAACTATGGCAAGAACATATTTTTAGAAAAGAGACTAAACATAGCCAGAATGATATATAATTCTTGCCTTAGTGAAATTCTTAAAAAGACATAGAAAAATGATAAATTCTTCTGAATATAAAGAAGTCAGTAATTTAGATAAAAAAAGAGCAATCTAAAAGATATAAAGAATTAGATAAAAAAATATTCAATATCTAAATTTGAATTAAATAAGTATGTAAAAACCTATGACACAAAAAAATTTAATATGAAGAGCTTACTGATAAAGGTTATAATACTGTTGGAGAGAAAGAATTAAAAGATTTCTATAATAGGAAACAAGCAGAAATAGAAGAAAGAAAAAAATTAAAAAAATACTAATTTAAGATAGGAACAGGGGGAATGTTATGCGAAAAATATTTTTTTAAAAAAATTTTTATTAGTTATATTAGTAATATTAATAATATTATTTTTTTAAAAGCTTGTGTTACATATAGAACTAAGGGTAAGTATACTATAAATAGCCATGAAAAAAATATAACATAGAGAAATTTACAAAAAAATACCAAATTTAAAGAGTGTTGATATTTTATATTCTGGGAAAAATAAATTTTTATATTATATGATAATACATGCAATTTAGTTTTAAGAAAAAAATTGAGATATACTATAAAAAAATAAACTTTTTGGGAAGAACTAATATTAATATAAATATATGTAAATTAGAAAAATTTAAATGAGAGTGAAAATAGTAAATTTTATTCTCTTCAAAAATTTTCTTTTTAGAAGTTTTTGGTAAAGAAAATGAAAAAAATAGAGTTAGATCATACTAATACAGGGGAATATTATTTTTATATTTATATTAAAGATACAAATATAAATAAAGAATATAAAATAGAAAAAAATAGAAAGTATATTTTTTTGAAAAAAAGGTTTTGATATTTTTTTGTTCCTAATATTTAGAAATAAATTTAGATATCTTCTTTGGATGAAATAAATGATATTGGAAATGTTATCGCGAATACCATAGATAATAAAGGTGAAGATAAAAAGAAACTTTTTTTGGTATATTAAGAGCTCAAAGAGGAGCAACAGATTTATATAATATATCTGGAGATAGCTTAAATTTATTAAATGAAGCATATAAATCAAATAAAAATAGGTGCTGATGAATATAAGGAAGGTCTAAGAAATATTATTGAAGCTACTGGAAATGATTTAGGTTTAAATGTAAGTTTAGTATATTTAGATACTTCAACTATGCCAAAAAGATAGTAAAGGTAGTGTTGAGTGCTGCCTATATTGATAAGGAAACTGGAAGAACTCTAATTCCAATAAATACTGATAAAAATAGGTAGTATATCTGAATTATTAGGAACAGTATTTGAAGAAATTTCGCATATTAGAGATGGACTTGCTGGTAGACAAGATAAAAAAAGTTGCTGATGATAAAAAGTAATAATGAAAAAAGGACTTGAAAGTTTAGGAAGACCTTCTAATGACTATGCGAAAAAGAAATTTGAAAAAAATGATAGTTCTATAAATTTAACAACAGATCAATATCATATAGTGTGGTGTGTAAAATATAGAAGGAAAGTATTAATTGATGATATTGAAAAAAACTTTAAAAAGAATTATTAATTGAAATTTCTAATGAAAATAATATAAAAAAATAATAGAAATGGAAACAGATTTAGACCATATTCATATATTAATTGAGTGTAGTCCTCAACATTTCATACCTAATATTTTTGAAAAATATTCAAAGGAATTTCTGCAAGAAAAACTTTTTTTAAAAACATCCTGAGATAAAAAAATAAGTTATGGAATGGACACTTATGGAACCCTAGTTATTTTGTTGCAACTGTTTCAGAAAAATACTGAAGAACAAATAAAAAGATATATCCAAACTCAAAAAAAGAAAGATGAGAAGGAGGAACTATGGCGAATTATGTATTGACATTAGCTTTAAAAAAACTGAACTATGGCAAGAACATATTTTTAGAAAAAAAGATTAAATATGGCTAGAATGATATATAATGCTTGCCTTTATGAAATCCTTAAAAAGACATAAAAAAATGATAAATTCTTCTGAATATAAAGAAATCAGTAATTTAGATAAAAAAAGAGCAATCTAAAAGATATAAAGAATTAGATAAAAAAATATTTAATATCTAAATTTGAATTAAATAAATACGTAAAAACCTATGACGCAAAAAAATTTAAAAAAAGAATATCGGTTCTCAAATGGGACAAGAATTAGCTGAAAGAGCTTTTTGCGACTTATGAAAAAAATTTAAGTATGGTAAAGCTAAAAAATATATTTTTAAAAAGTTATGAAAATTTCTATTCTGTTAGAGAAAAAAAGGTAATATTACAGGACTTAGATTTTTTTAAAAGAAGATTGTTGCATATCTTGGTTAGGCTTAAAGATTCCTGTAATAATAAAAAAATAATGATAAATATGCACAAAGTTGTTTTTTTAGATAAGTTATTGTATTGTAGATTACTTAAGAGGGTTGTAAATGGAAAAAAATAAATACTATGTTCAAATAACTTTTTGAGGGGACACCTCCTAAAAAAACATAAAGTTGGTGGAGAAAAACGAAATTGGAATTGATATAGGAACTTCAACAATAGCAATCGTTAGTGATAATAAAGTAGAATTAAAGATTTTAGCTAAAAATATAGAAATAAATGAAAAAAAGAAAAAAATAAGACTACAAAGAAAAATTAGACAGACAGAGAAGAGCAAACAATCCTAATAAATATAACAAAGATGGCACAATTAATATAGAAAAATAAAGAAAAAAATGGAAAAAGAGCAAATCATATGTAAAAAAACAAAGTTAAAACTTTCAAATTTACAGAGAAAAAAATCGCAGAGAAAAGGGAACAATCTCATAATATTTTAGCGAATAGTATACTAGAAATTGGAACAATAGTAAAAAGTTGAAAAATATGAATTTTAAAAGCTTTTACAGAGAAGAAGCAAGAAAAACTGAAATATCTGAAAAAAACTGGAAAAATTTAAAAAAAGAAAAAGAGATTTGGAAAAATCATTATCAAATAGAGCACCTGCATTATTAATTGAAATAATAAATAGAAAAATTAGAATATATTGGAAAAAAATATAATAAAAAAATTGATACTTTTAAAGTAAAAAGCTAGTCAACTAAATCATAGTACAAAATGAATATGAAAAGAAAAAGTCTATCAAAAAAAGATGGATAGAAATATTAGGAAATAAAATACAAAGAGATTTGTATTCTGCGTTTTTTTAATAAAGAATGTAAAAAAATTTAGAAGAAGTGAATATAGAAAAAAAGCACAAAAAAAGAATTTAAAAAAATTTTGTTAAATTGCATAATGAAGAAATTGAAAGAATAAAAAAAGGAAATGTAAAAAAACATTAAAATGTATGGGATTTTAAAAATAAAAAAACTGGTTTTGAACCGAGCCAACAGGACGTAAATGTTCTCAACGGAGAGCTCGTCCATTAAAGTCTTAAGGAAATTAGCTAGTATTTGAATACTAGATATTCAAAAGAAACTAAATAGTACTTTAAGAACCTCTCGACTCTAGCACTCGTAGGGTGTCAGTCGTGAGAGGTTCAGAGAATGTTTTTTTTCAGCTTCATCATTTAGCCATTTAGGTATAGTCAATGTTTTCTATATTGTTTGATTTTTTTACTTTATCAATAATTGGTGTTAGTCAAATATCTATATAAACTAAAAAAATTCATTATTTTTCTAAATTTGGTTTTTGTTAATGTTGGTTTCAGGTACTTCTAAATTATTTTTTTTAATAAGCTAAAAAAATAGTTCCTTCTAGTACATCCTTAGCATTAATTATGACTTCTTCTATATTTTCTCCATCTGTAAAAACAAGCATCAAAAATCTTTAAAAATTTGCATAATATACACCATCTTCCTCATAAACTACACAAGGATAAATATTTTTTTCTTTCATAATTATCTCCTTCTTACAAGAAATGTTATGAGGCTGTTGCACATTATAATCTTAATTTAAAAAGTAAAAAAATAAGTGAGTTACGAATGGAAATTTTTAGATAAAAAAATCAAATAGAATGAGCCGAGCAAATTCAGGAGTGTTTGAGTGTAACGAGTTTCCTGATTTCTTAGAAGCACTTAGCAATTTATTGCTTAGAGCTTCTTATGATGCAGATTCTTGATTTTTTTTATCGTTAAGAAATTTACTCAGTAACGAACTATTTTTACTTTTTTTGTGAATTTGTAACAGCCCCATGGCAATTATTTTTTTTATATAAAAAAACTAACTTTGATTCTTAAAAAGTTTCAAAATTAGCTTTTTTTCCAATTTTTTTAGGATTTTCATTCCTAGTATTAATAAATTCTTTCTAATATATACAATCTTTCCATATCATGAGTTACTTTTTGATATTCATAAACTTTTTTTACTTCATAGACTTTAGATAAACTCTTTAGGTTCCTCTTTTTCCTAAAAAAATATGATTTCTCTTTCATCAGGCATATTTTTTTATTTAAAGTTTTTATCTGTTTTCCTAATTTCCAAACATCTTCTATATCGTAAGCTTCTGAATATATAGGATCAGAACTTTTTAAAAATTTCCTCATCTATAGGCATTCTAAATTTTAATAGGTTATTTTGCATAAACTTGCTTTCAAGTATCCAAGAAGAACTAAAATTTACAAGTAACATAGTTAGACCTGAAAAAAAAATTATAACTCTTTTTGCATAACTTATCTCTGTATAACCAACTGCGAAATAGAAATAAGAATAAAAAGATGTAAGGCAGCATAAAGAAAAAAATAAATCCAAAAAGAAATTTCTTTCTTTATATAACCAAAAATAAGTTAAGAAAAATTAAACTTGCAAAAAAATTACAAAAAAAGTAAAAAAATAGTTGTTGTATTATAAGTAGAGTTTTTTTCTCTCTTTTTTTAGTTCAGCATAAGTTTTTTTCTAAAAATAATATATACATAGTTGTCCAATAGTTATAGATGATGTCAAATATATAGGTAGACCATATCTTTTTCTTTTTTTCATTTGTATGATAGATATAAAAAAATTAGAGATAATATAGTCCAAAAGCCAAAAAAACTTTTTTTCTTCTTTTTTTTCTCAGGTATTTTAAAGATAACAAAGATAGAGAAGAATAGCCAAGAACCCATATAGACAAAAATAATCTGTATAGAAGATAAAGCTACGGTGATGTTTTTGTTGCCCAAGCATTAACTTCATCTTTAACAATAGATAAAAAGAAATCTCCATGATTAAAAAAACATAGAAAAAGCCCAAATTAACGAAAGAGCAATACTAATAACTAAAGTTAAAAAGAACAAAAAAAGTTCTTTTTCTTAAATATTTCTTTTTGGAAAAAAATAATATAATGAGCAAGTAAAAAAAGGAATAAAAAAACAGAATAGAAACCTATAGGGGCCTTTTACTTAGAAAAAGAAAGGAAAAATAAGTATAGCCATTCTATATAAATTTTTTTCTTTGCCCATCTCTTATGTATAAATAAAAAAAGCTAGTGAAGCACAAAAAGCAAAGGTATAAGTATAAATATCCCAGGTATTTTCTGCTCCTAACTTTATAAACATAAAGGTACTTAATAAAACAAAAGAACATAAAAAAAGGCAAATAGTCTATCTTTTTTTATTCTAATCATGCTTCTATATAAAAAAATAAAACTGTAAAAAAATGCAACAAAGCATATTTGGTATTCTTAAAAACAACCTCTGAATGAGAACGAGTTATCATCATTACAATGGCTGTTAACCATGTTGGTAATGGAGGATTTTCAAAATAAAAAAATGCCCATTTACTGTTGGAGACCACCAACTAGAATTTTCTAGCATCTCACGAGCTGCTATAAAAATTTCTTGCTTCTGCACTATCTATTTCTCTTATTGCAATAATTGATAAATAAGCAAAAAAAGTGAAAGAACTACTAAGACAAATATATCTTTTCTTCTTGTTGAAAAACATTTCAAAATCTCCTTATATTAAAAACACTTACTATATTGTCAAAAATCTATGATTAATGTATTACATAGTTACTATACTTTATAAGTATGTAACTGTGATTTTAACCAAGAATAATTCTGTTTCTAATTTATTTTTTTCATTTCTATTATAACATAGATTTATTAAAAAAATTGGTTAAAAATCTAGTAAAAAAATTAATATTTATGATATTATTTTTTTGGGTGATGGATATGAATAAAATATTAATAATTGAAGATGATAAAAAAATATACAAAGATTATTATCGTTAGAATTAAAAACACAAGGGCTATATGGTAAGTTCAGCTTATGATGGAGAAGAAGGACTAGAATTATTTAAAAAAAGAATTCTTATGATGTTGTTTTATTAGATTTAATGTTACCTAAAAAAATCTGGAAAAGAACTTTGTCAAGAATTTAGAAAAATTAACAGATACTCCTATTATAATTACAACAGCTAAAGACAATGTTTTTAGATAAGGTTGAACTTTTAGATTTAGGTGCTAATGATTATATCTGTAAACCTTTTTGCTATAGAAGAATTGTTAGCTAGAATAAGGGTTGTAACAAGAAATAGAGAAAAATTCTAGTGATAAACAAATATATTTTTGAAAAATGAAATAAAAATTAGATTTAACAACTAAAAAAAGTATTTATCAATCAAAAAAAGAAATAAGTCTTACAAAAAAACTGAATTTTTTTAATTTTAGAATATTTTATGAAAAAAATAGAGCAATCTCTTGTTCAAGAGAAAAATTCTAACTGGAGTTTGGGGCTATGATTTTTGATGGTGAAGAAAAAAATAGTAGATGTATATATCAATTCACTTAGAAAAAAAGATGGATACAGAAAATAAATACATACATACTATTCGTGGTTTTGGTTATATATTTCAATATAAAGAGGATTAAAAAAATGAAAAAAAGATATCTAAGGAATTATTAAAAAAACATACTATTGGGTTATATTTTTTTGTTTGCGGTATTCTCTGTTTTTTTATCATAATAAACTTTTCGATTTATCTTTGGAAAGAAAATGAAAAATGATATAAAACTTGTAGAAGAATATATAGAGTATGAAATGACTGCTTTTAGATGAAAGAACAGATATATCTTCTAAGTCAAAAGAAGAAATTTTAATGGAAATAGTGGAAGAAGCCCCTAAACTTCGTGATGTGTACTTTAGAAATATTCTATAATGATAAAAAAATATGCTAAAGCACCATACTTACCAGATAGGAGACATAACTTTTTTTAGACTATTATTCAGTTACAAAAAAATTTATCAACCTGATAATTTTAATGAAGTGAAAGTTAATATAACAAGAAGAAATGTTAGAGATAGAAAACTTATTATAAATGCCTTTTGCTAGTTTTTGTATTCTTTTTACTTTTCTGTCTATTTATAATTATTAAAAATTCAAAAAGAAATTTTTTTTGATAAATTTAAAAAAATTCAATAGACAATTTAAAAAAATTTTTACTCAAGACTATGATTTTAATTCTAAAAATTAAAATTCATAATGAAGAAAAATTTTATTGAATTTAGTATTTTACAAAAAAATCTTTTTAAGAATATGTTATCAAGACTTGAAGAACAATCTCAATCACAAAAGTAATTTTGTGAATAATGCTTCTCATGAATTGAAAAACTCCAATCTTTGTTTTTAAAAAGGTTATGTGGATATGCTTAATGACTGGGGAAAAAAATGATAAGGAAGTTCTTGATGAAAGCTTTGATTATTTTAAAAAAAGAAATACAAAAATATGCAGGACTTAACTGAAAAAAACTTTTATTTTTTTAGCTAAAAAGTAAAAAAATTTAGTTGTAGAAAAAAATCTGTAAATTTAGATACTATTTTAAAAGAGACAATAGATAATTTAAATTTTGCATATCCTGATCAACTTATAAATTATAGTTCTTCTGAAATTTTTTTATAGATTCAGATGAGGCTCTTTTAAGACTACTATTTAAGAATTTAATTGAGAATGCAATAAAATATGGAAATAATAGTCCAGTGAATGTTATATTAGAAAAAGGAAGAAAAATTAAAAGTTATAATAGAAGATTTTTGGGCTAGGAATATCAAAAGAAGCCCTACCACATATTTTTTTGAAAGATTCTACAGAGAAGATGAAGCCAGAAATAGAGAAATCAAAAAGTTATGGTTTAGGACTTTCTATTGTAAATGAAATACTTTCTTTATTAGATATTGATATTCAAGTTGATAGTGAACTTGGAAAGGGAACAAAGATTACATTGGAGATGTAACTATTTTTTTCATAATTTTTTTGTTACCATTTCTTTTTAATTCAGGTACAACTTCTTTTTTTCAAACCAAGGGTTTTTCTTTAACCATCTAATATTTAAAGGTGAAGGGTGAACTATAGGAAAAAAATTTAGGGAGATATTCTTTATAAGAATGAACAGTCTCTGTTAAATTTTTCTTTAGTTCGCCCTTTTAAATAGAAATTCTTGTGCATATTTTCCAATCAATATAAATAATTCAACATTAGGAAGTAATTCTAAAATCTTATTATGCCACTTTTCTCCAAAATCTTTTCTTGGTGGAAGATCTCCACTCTTTCCCTTTACCAGGATAATAAAAAGTCCATAGGAATAATAGCAAGTAAATTAGAACTATAGAAAGTCTTTTTCATCTATACCAGTCCAAAGTCTTAATTTATCTCCACTTTTATCTTTCCAATACAATTTTATTTTCTTGAGCTTTTTAAAGCCAGGAGCTTGTCCCTACAATAACTATCCTTGCTTCCTTAGGAGCAGAAAAAAGAGGATCGATACCTTGTTCAGTGTATTTTTTTATTTTTCCTCATCATTTTTTTATATCTTCAATCAATTTATTTAACTTTTTCATCTCTAGTCATATTATCACCCTATCTATATAAAATATCAGTTCATGATTTATTTTTTTATTATATCATTTTTAGAAATGAAAGTAAAAAGACATTATAATTTTTTTATTTTTTTGAATTATAATTGTAAAAATGTACTTTTTAAAACAAATAAAAATTAAAAAAATTATAAAAATTTTCATAAATTTGTTGACATATATATGAGCATGTGTTAATATGAGTTGGTATGTAGAAATCAAGAGTTTTTTTGAATAATTGATTTCAGAAAAATAAAAAAACTAGATATTAGAGGAAAAACAGGAGGAAGTCATGAAAAAGATCTTATCTTTAATTTTTTTATCACTTTTCACTTTATTATTAGTTGCTTGTGGTGGAAAAAAAGAAGAAGCAACTAAAGAAGGAGGAGAAGCTAAAAAAAGAAGCAAGAGTTATTAAAGTTACTACAAAATTCGTTGATGATGAACAAACTGCTAAATCATTAGTTAAAGTTGTTGAAGCTATCAATGCAAGAAGTAATGGAAGCTTAGAATTACAATTATTCACAAGTGGAACTTTACCTATAGGTAAAGATGGTATGGAACAAGTTGCAAATGGTTCAGATTGGATATTAGTTGATGGAGTTAACTTCTTAGGAGACTATATTCCAGATTATAATGCTGTAACTGGTCCTATGTTATATCAAAGTTTTGATGAATATTTAAGAATGGTAAGAACTCCATTAGTTCAAGACTTAAATGCTCAAGCACTTGAAAAAGGAATTAAAGTTTTATCATTGGATTGGGTATTTGGATTCAGAAATATTGAAGCTAAAAAACCTATAAAAACTCCTGAAGATATGAAAGGATTAAAATTAAGAGTTCCTACTAGCCAATTATATACTTATACTATAGAAGCTATGGGAGGAAACCCAGTAGCAATGCCTTATCCAGATACTTATGCTGCTTTACAACAAGGAGTTATAGATGGACTTGAAGGATCTATCTTAAGTTACTATGGAACAAAACAATATGAAAAACGTTAAAGAATACTCTTTAACTCGTCACTTATTAGGAGTATCTGCAGTATGTATTTCAAAAGAAATGTTGGGATAGTTTAACTGATGAAGAAAGAACTATAATCCAAGAAGAATTTGATAAAGGTGCTCAAGATAACCTAACTGAAACTCAAAGATTAGAAGATGAACAAGCTCAAGCATTAAAAGATAATGGAGTTACTTTCCATGAAGTTGATGCTGAAGCATTCAATAAAGCTGTTGCACCAGTTTATGAAAAAAATTCCCTAAATGGACTCCTGGAATTTACAATAAGATTATGGAAAAATCTTACTCAAATCAGAGAAGACATTAAGAATGGAAAAATAGTTATTTATTAAATTTTTTTATTTATAGGAATGTAATAGAGGCTGCTGCATTTTAATTTTTGCAACAGCCTGTTTTTACACCCTAAAAAGAGAGGCTTAGAATGAAAGATTTTTTTAAAAAATTTGAATTATATGTAGGAAGTGTATTCATTTCTATAACAACTGTTGTTGTTATCATGAACGTTTTCACTAGATACTTTTTTTAAAGTTTACTTACTTCTGGACAGAAGAAATTGCAGTTGGTTGCTTTGTATGGACTATATTTTTTTAGGAACTGCTGCTGCATATAGAGAAAAAAAAGGACTAATAGGAGTTGAAGCTATTGTTGTTCTTTTACCTGAAAAAAATTAGAAATGTTGTAGAATTTTTAACTTATATTTTACTTACTGTTTTAAGTGGACTTATGTGTTTATTTAGTTTTAACTTACGTAATGTCTTCATCAAAAAAATAACTGCAGCTTTAGAACTTTCTTATGGTTATATTAATATTTCTATTGTAATAAGTTTTCGCATTGATGACTTTATATTCAATAATTTTTTTACAATAGAAAGTTTTTAAAAAAAGCATTTTTTTAAGTAAAGGTAACTAGTAAGGGAGGAAAAAAATGGAAGCTTTTATATCCAGTTATTGTATTATTCGTATTATTCTTTTTGAATATCCCAATAGCTTTTTGCTCTGATGGGATCGGCATTATTTTATTTTATATTCTTAAACACAACTATGTCTATGGACATGGTTATACAACAATTTGTTACATCTGTTGAATCATTTCCATATTTGGCAGTACCATTCTTCATAATGGTTGGATCTGTTATGAACTATTCAGGTATAAGTGAAGAACTTATGAACATGGCTGAAGTTCTAGCTGGACATATGAAAGGTGGACTTGCTCAAGTAAACTGTCTATTAAGTGCTATGATGGGAGGAATTTCTGGTTCTGCCAATGCAGATGCTGCTATGGAATCTAAAAATTCTAGTTCCTGAAATGATTAAAAAAGGTTTCTCAAAAGAATTCTCAGCAGCTGTTACAGCAGCTTCATCTGCTGTTAGCCCTGTTATTCCACCAGGAACTAACTTAATTCTTTATGCGTTAATTGCCAATGTTCCTGTAGGTGACATGTTCTTAGCAGGATATACTCCAGGAATCTTAATGACTCTATCTATGATGATAACAGTATATATAATCTCTAAAAAAAGAGGATATAATCCATCAAGAGAAAGAATGGCAAGACCTAGTGAAATTTTAAGACAAGCTATAAAATCAATTTGGGCTTTGGCTATACCTTTCGGGATTATTATGGGAATGAGAATAGGTATCTTCACTCCAACAGAAGCTGGAGGAGTTGCAGTATTTTTCTGTTTCTTAGTTGGTTTCTTTGTATATAAGAAATTAAAACTTCATCATATTCCTGTAATACTTATGGAAACAGTAAAAAGTACAGGAGCAGTTATGATAATAATTGCCTCTGCTAAAGTTTTTTTGGATACTATATGACTTTAGAAAGAATTCCACAATTTATAACAAATTCTTTAATGGACTTTACTGATAATAAATTTGTGTTATTAATGGTAATAAACTTACTTCTTCTATTTGTTGGAATGTTTATAGAAGGAGGAGCTGCACTAGTTATACTTGCTCCACTTTTTTTAGTTCCTGCAGTTAAAGCTTTAGGTGTAAATCCATTACACTTTTGGAGTAATATTTATAGTTAACATAATGATAGGAGGATTAACTCCACCATTTGGTTCTATGATGTTTACTGTATGTTCTATTGTAGGGAGTACGGCTAGAGGGATTCATAAAAAGAAGTATGGCCATTTATAGTTGCACTTTTAGTTGTTCTATTTGTAGTAACATACTCAGAATCTATAGCATTATTTATACCAAATCTATTTTTTTAAAAATAAAAAAATAAGAAGGGGCTATTGCAATTAATAAAAGTAAAAAAATAGTTCGTTACTGAGTAGATTTCTTAACGATGAAAAAAATCAAGAATTCGCTGTAAATTCGACCAACTCGCAGCTGACTTGCTCAGACATGTCGACATTTACTCGGCTCATTCTATTTGATTTTTTTCATCTAAAAATCTACATTCGTAACTCACTTATTTTTTTACTTTTTAACTTAAGGTTTGCAATAGTCTTTTTATATATTGGAGGATATATGAAAGGACTTTAAAAAGATATAAAAATGTTATTTGCTAGATATGGATGGAACTATCTATTTAGGAAATGAATTAATAGATGGAGCAAAAAGAATTTTTTTAGAAAAAAATTAAAAAGAAAAAAATATAAGATATATTTTTTTAACAAATAATTCATCAAAAAAATAAAGATAAGTATGTTGAAAAAAATTAAATAAATTTAGGAATAGAAGCTCATAGAGAAGATGTTTTTAGCTCAGGTGAAGCAACTACAATATATTTATCTAAAAAAAGAAAAAAAGGAGCAAAAAGTATTTTTACTAGGAACTAAAGATTTAGAAGATGAGTTTGAAAAAGGCTGGTTTTGAATTAGTAAGAGAAAGAAATAAAGATATAGACTTTGTTGTTTTAGGTTTTGATACTACTCTAACTTATGAAAAATTATGGATAGCTTGTGAATATATAGCAAATGGAGTTGAATATATAGCAACTCACCCTGATTTCAATTGTCCCTTTAGAAAATGGGAAATTTCATGCCTGATGCTGGAGCAATGATGGCATTTATTAAAGCATCAACTGGAAAAAGAACCAACAGTTATAGGAAAACCTAATAGACATATAATAGATGCAATTATAGAAAAAAATATGATTTAAAAGAAATCTGAACTTGCAATGGTTGGAGATAGATTATATACAGATATTAGGACAGGAATAGATAATGGATTGACTTCTATCTTAGTTATGAGTGGTGAAACAGATAAAAAAATGTTAGAAGAAACAATTTTCGTACCTGATTTTGTTTTTTGAATCTGTTAAAGAAATAAAAAGAAACTATAGAATAAATTTGAAAAAAATATACTATAATGTATGGACATATCAAATTTTAAAAATAGTTAGGAGGAAAAATTATGGAATTATTAAAAACTTATGAGTGATAGATACACTTGTAGAAGATATTCAGAAGAAAATATTAAAGAGGAAGATTTAAATAAAATTTTAGAGGCTGGAAGAGTTGCTCCAACTTCTCATAATAATCAACCACAAAGAATTTATGTTGTAAAAAGTGAAGAAGCAAAAAGAAAAAAATTAATGAAAGATTTTTGCATATAATTATAAAGCTCCTTGCTATTTAGTCTGTGGTTATAATGTTGATGAAGTATGGAGAAATGATTTAGATGGAGATAGAGAAAGTGGAGATATAGATGTTTCAATTGTTATGACACATATGATGTTAATGGCAGAAGAACTTGGTTTAGGGTGCTTGTTGGATAGGGCGTATAACACCTGAACTTGTAAAAAAAGAATTTAGATATTCCTGAAAATGTTAAAGTTGTTGCAGTTCTTAGCTTAGGATATCATAGAGAAGATGATAGACCATCTAAAATTACATACTATTCGTAGAAGTAATGAAGAATTAGTTAAATTTTTTTATAATTAAAAAGAAATTAGGTAGAGATGATAAAAATTATTTTTTTATTGTCTCTATTTTTTTATATAAAAAAATAGTGTTGACAGATTTTATCTCAATCAACACTAATCACTATATAAATTAATGTATGGCGCACTCAGTAGGGATTGAACCCACAACCCCCTGATCCGAAGTCAGATGCTCTATCCAATTGAGCTATGAGTGCTTTTTAAACTAAGATTAACATATTTTTAATCTATATGTCAAATTTTACTTAACAAAAATTAAGTTTAAGTCAATTTTAAAAATATTACATAATAAACTTAAATAGTATATTTTTAAATAATATATTGACAACTTAAAAATAAAAAAAGTATTATATCTCTTATAGGCATAAAAAAACAATAGAAGTGAATTTTTTTATACCGTAAGGAGGAGAATTATGAAATTTTATGTGGATTTAAATTCAGACATTGGTGAAGGTTATGGAGCTTACAAACTAGGAATGGATGAAGAAATTATGAAATGTGTTACTAGTGTAAACTGTGCTTGTGCTTGGCATGCAGGTGATCCATTAATAATGGACAAGACTATAAAAATTGCCAAAGAAAATAATGTAGCAGTTGGAGCTCACCCAGGATTCCCCGATCTTTTAGGTTTTGGTAGAAGGAAAATGGTTATAAGTCCTGAAGAAGCCAGAGCATATATGCTATATCAATTAGGTGCTTTGAGATGCTTTTGCAAAGGCAAATGGTGTTAAAACTTCAACATATGAAGTTGCATGGAGCTTTCTACAATATGGCAGCTGTTGAAAAGAATTTAGCAGATGCTGTTTTAGACGGTATAGAAGAATTTAACAAAGATATAATAGTTATGACTTTAAGTGGAAGTTACATGGCTAAAGAAGCTAAAAGAAGAGGTTTAAAAGTAGCAGAAGAAGTTTTTGCCGACAGAGGATATAATGCAGATGGAACTCTAGTTAATAGAACTCTTCCTGGAGCCTTTGTAAAAGATCCAGATGAAGCTATTGCCAGAGTTATAAAAAAATGGTAAAAAAACTAAAAAAAGTTACAGCTGTAAATGGAGAAGAAATTGATATAGCTGCTGACTCTATCTGTGTACATGGAGATAATCCAAAAGCTATTGAATTTGTTGAAAGAATAAGAAAAGCTTTAATTGAAAATGGTATAGAAGTAAAATCATTACATGAGTTTATATAATAAGATGAGGTGTTAAAATGGAGAAAAAAAATAATTTATCGGTTCTTTTAGGAGCAGCATTTTTAATGGCAACATCAGCAATAGGTCCTGGGTTTATGACTCAAACAGCAGTATTTACAAAAGATATGGGAGCAACATTTGCTTTTTGTAATATTGGTTTCAGTTATAATGTCATTTTGTAGCACAATTAAATGTGTGGAGAGTTCTTGCAGTTTCTAAAATGAGAGGACAAGATATTGCAAATAGTGTTTTACCTGGACTTGGATATTTTATAACATTTTTAGTTTGTCTTGGTGGTTTGGCTTTCAATATAGGAAATGTTGGAGGAGCTGCATTAGGTTTTCAAGTTTTATTTGATTTAGATTTAAAAAAATAGCTGCACTTGTAAGTGGGGCTTTGGGAGTAATTATATTTTCTTTTAAATCTGCCTCAAAAACTAATGGATAAATTAACTCAAGTATTAGGTGCAATGATGATTTTACTTATAGGTTATGTTGCTTTTTCAACTAATCCACCTGTTGGGTCAGCTGTAAAAGAAACTTTCGTTCCTAGTTCTATAAACTTAATGGCTATAATCACTTTAATTGGTGGAACTGTTGGAGGATATATTATGTTCTCTGGTGGACATAGACTTATAGATGCAGGAATAGTTGGTGAAGAAAATTTACCACAAGTTAATAAGTCAGCAATATTAGGAATGAGTGTTGCTACAATAGTAAGAATTTTCCTATTCCTTGCAGTTTTAGGAGTTGTTTCTCTTGGAAATCAACTTGATGCAGGAAATCCAGCAGCAGATGCTTTTAAGATTGCAGCAGGAACTGTTGGATACAAAAATATTTGGATTAGTATTCTTAGCAGCAGCTTTAACTTCAATTGTTGGAGCAGCATATACAAGTGTTTCTTTCTTAAAAGACATTATTTAAAGTTGTTAAAGATAATGAAAATTTCTTTATAATTGGTTTCATTGTTGTATCTACTTTAATACTTATATTCTTAGGTAAACCAGTAAAATTACTTGTTCTTGCAGGTTCATTAAATGGACTTATCCTACCTATTACTCTAGCAATTACTTTAATAGCTAGTAAAAAAAGAAGGAATAGTTGGAAAAATATAAACACTCAAATATTTTTATTCTACTTTAGGTTGGGTAGTTGTTCTTGTAACAGCATATATAGGAGTAAAAATCTCTAGCAAAAATTAGCAGAACTATTTGCTTAATGGAGGTATAAAAAAATGGAAAAATTCAGTAAAGATTTTTTTATTTTCTGGAGATTCAGCTTTAGTTATAGAGTTTGGAAATGAAATCTCTGTTGATATTAATAAAAAAATTAGAAAAAAATGATGGATGATATAAAAAAAGAAAATATAGATGGAATAGTTGAACTTGTTCCAACATATTGTTCTTTACTTATTAATTATGATGTTTTGAAAAATTGATTATAATACTTTAGTTGAAAAAGTTAAAAACTTTCTTAAATAACAATCTTGAAACAGCTGAAGGAGAAGAAGTTACTCTGAGTAGAAATCCCTACTTTATACAATGATGAAGTTGGACCTGATTTATCTTATGTAGCAGAACATAATAAAACTTTCTAAAGAAGAAGTTATTAAAAATTCATACAGGTACAGACTATCTAGTTTACATGCTTGGATTTATGCCAGGATTCACTTACTTAGGAGGTATGTCAGAAAAAAATTGCAACTCCTAGATTAGAAAGTCCAAGACTACAAATTTATCCAGGTTCTGTTGGGAATAGCAGGAAAAACAAACAGGTATGTATCCTTCAATGTCTCCTGGTGGTTGGAGAATTATTGGAAGAACTCCTTTAAAATTATATAATCCAGACAGTGATACACCCTGTATATATTAGTTCAGGTGACTATGTAAGATATGTTTCTATTTCAGAAGAAGAATACAATGATATTTTTGAAAAAAAGTAGAAAAATAATGAATATAAATTAAATATTCGTAAAAATTAAGAGAGGTGAGCTAAATGCCTAGTATAAAAAGTTCACAAACCTGGATTATGCACAACTGTTCAAGATATTGGAAGAATAGGATATCAACAATTTGGTATTCCTGTATCTGGAGTTATGGATGAATTTGCTTTTTACAGTAGCTAACTATCTTGTTGAAAGTGATAAAAATAATGCAGTCTTAGAAATCCCTTTTTTAGGACCTACATTGGAGTTTGACTTTGATGTGACAATAGCTATCACAGGAGGAGAAATTCAAGCTAAAAATAAATAATCAAGATGTTAAAATGTGGGAATCTATAAATGTAAAAAAAGGGAGATAATCTTTCTTTTGGAAATTTGAAATCAGGAATGAGAGCTTATTTAGCTTTCTCAGCTGAAATAGATGTTCCTGTTGTTATGGGAAGTAAATCTACTCTTTTGAAATCTAAATTAGGTGGTTTTTGAAGGTAGACAACTAAAGATGGGAGATATTATTAACTTTAAAAATGTTAAAGTTTTATCTAAGAAAAAAATACTTTAGATAAAAAAATATATTCCTACATATAGTCATAATCAAAAATATCAGAATAGTTTTTAGGACCTCAAGATGATTATTTTGAAGAAAAGTTCTATAAAAACTATGCTTGAAAAATAAATATCAAGTTACAAAAAGATGCTGATAGAATGGGTATGAGATTAGCAGGAGAAGTTATAAAACATAAAAGATAAGGCAGATATTATATCTGATGCTGCTGTTTTTTTGGTTCTATACAAGTTCCTGGTAATGGACAACCAATAATCTTATTAGCAGATAGACAAACAACAGGAGGTTATACTAAGATTGCCACTGTTATAAAAGCAGATTTACCTAAACTTGCTCAAATGCTTCCTAATGACACTATTGAATTTAGTCTTGTGAATATTGAAGAAGCACAAAAAGAATACAGAGAATTCTATAGAATTTTAGATGAAATAAAAAGAAAGTTTTGTAGTAAAACCAAGAATTTACACTGAAAAACAATTATATGTTTCAAAAAAATTATTTGGAAATAGAAGAAAAAAATGATAATATATATAAGGGTGAATTTTCATCTTAAAAGCTTAATATAAGTTTGAAGGTGAGATTCACCTTTATTAAAGTAATATAGAAGGAGAAAAAGATGAAAGAATTTCAAACTGAACAAAAAAATCAAATTTTTTTATGGGACTTATCTGTGTAATTGGAGGGGCTTTAGTAACTTGTGCACTATACTTTGGTATAGCAAGATTGGGAGTTTTTAGTTTTTGGGCTTCAGCAGTAGGAGTTACAATTTCAATACTAGGTTACAATCATTTTTGTAAAAAGGAGCAAGTAGAAGCTTAGGTCTTGTTTTTAGGGGTAATCTTAAATGCTATAGGAATAATCTATGGAGAATTTTTAGATCTTTGTGCCATAATAGGAAAAGAATATGGAATGTCAATGTCTGAATTAATATTTGACAAAAAAATCTATTAAAGGAAGCATTAACAGAAGCAAGTTTCTGGAAATATCCAGCAATAGGAATAGCGATTATGTTATTTATTGCTTTTCAAAAATAGAAAAGGCAAGTTTCTCTGATCCAAATGATGAAGATGATGATGAATAAAAAAATCCATAAAAATGGAATAAATATTTCTTTTAGAAAGAGCTGTTGTAAAATAATAAAAAGTAAAAAAATAGTTCGTTACTGAGTAAATTTCATTCGTAACTCGCTTATTTTTTTTATTGAAGTTTTAATTTTGCAATATCCTCTTTTTTTATTTAGCTAATAAATATTAGATATAATTCAAGTTTATCAATATAGAAAAAAATGAGCCTATGTTATAATAAAAAGATAGTAAATTGTTTTTAAATAAGGAGCGAAAATGAAATACAAATTAATAGTTTGTGATATGGATGGAACCTTTGTTAACATCTAGTCATAAAATTTCTGACCATACAGCAAATATTATAAAAAAAGATTGAAGATAGTGGTGTAAAATTTATGATTGCAACAGGAAGACCGTATCTTGATGCAAGACATTATAGAGATAGCTTAGAATTAAAGATCTTATCTAATAACTTCAAATGGTGCAAGAGCACATGATGAAGATAATAATCCTATTGTTGTAGAAAAATATTCCAAAAAGAATTGGTTAAAAAGATTATTGGACTATAAGGTAGGGAAAGATATACATAGAAACATCTATCTTAATGATGACTGGATAATAGAGTATGAAATAGATGGGTTTAGTAGAATTTCATAAAGAGTCTGGTTATGGATTTAATATAGATGATTTAAGTAAATATCAAAAATCAAGAAGTAGCAAAGGTATTTTTTTCTAGGAGAAAAATAAAGAAATAGAAGACTTAGAAAAGAAAAATGAAAAAAAGATTTTAAAGATGAATTAAGCATAACTGTTTCTTCACCTTTTTGTCTAGAGTTTATGAAAAAAAGGAGTTAATAAGGCTGAAACTTTGAAAAAAAGTCTTGAAAATTTTTAGATATAAAAGCCAGAAGAAGTTATAGCATTTGGAGATAGTATGAATGACTATGAAATGCTTAGTTTAGTCGGAAAAACCTTTTTATAATGGGTAATGCTAATAAAAAGACTTATAGAAGCCTTACCTAATGTAGAGGTTGTTGGAAATAATAATGAAGATGGAATAGGAGAAAAAAATTACAAGAAATTTTTAATATAGACTTATAAAAAAATATTTCATCTCAACTCCTTGCCAGATAGTACAGTAAAAACAGTTCATTGCTAGCTAGTTTTTCTAACGATAAAAAAATCAAGAATTCGCTGCAAATTAGGAAACTCGCTATGCTCAGACACCCTACATTTGCTCGGCTCATTCTATTTGATTTTTTTATCTAAAATTTAGAATGCAGATTCACTTGTTTTTTTTACTAGTATATTAATAGCGTAATTTACTTATTTTTACATAAAAATTTAATAAAAGAAGATAGAAGGAGCGATACCAAAGAATGTACGATTTATATGATTTCCCTTTTATACAGACCGCCTAGTGAGGCTTATAGTTTAATTATTCAAATTACACTTGGATGTTCTCACAATAGATGTACTTTTTGCAGTATGTATAAGGACAAAAAATTTGTTATAAAACCAATAGAGGATATAAAATCTGATATAGATGCTTTTAGAGCACTATATAAAAATAGAGCTGTTGAAAAGATATTTTTAGCAGATGGAGATGCACTTGTTGTACCTACTGATATATTAGTGCAAGTTTTAGACTATATAAAAGAAGTTTTTCCTGAATGTAAAAGAGTTTCTATATATGGAACAGCTATAGCTATACATCAAAAAAATCTGTGGAAGATTTAAAGAAACTTTATGAAAAAGGGTTTAACTTTAGTTTATTTAGGTGTAGAAAGTGGAGATGACGAGGCTTTAAAATTTATAAAGAAAGGAATTAAGGCTGAAAAGGTAGTTGAACTTTCTAAAAAAATTATGAGTGCAGGGTATAGATTTATCTATAACTTTAATTGCAGGGACTTTTAGGAAAAATATCAAGATAATAAGATGCATGCTATCAATACTGCAAAAAAATTATAACTGATATATCTCCAAAATATGCAAGCATTTTAAATTTAAGACTTTATGAAGGAACAGAACTTTATGACCTTATGCAACAAGGAAAATATGACTATATGGAAGGTATTGAAGTTTTAAAAGAAATGAAATTAATACTTTCTAGTATGGATGTTTCTAAAATAACTAGACCTATAATATTTAGAGCAAAACCATGCTTCTAACTATTTAAACTTAAAAAGGAAATCTACCTGAAGATATCCCAAGAATGATAAAAAGAAATTGATTATGCTATTGAAAAATGAAGCTATCAATGTAAATAATTATAGATTTTTTTATAAGAGGTAAAATATGAATATACTTATGGCATTATCTCAACTTGAAATTACAGGAGCTGAAGTTTATGCAACAACCATTGCTGATGAGCTTATAGAAAGAGGAAATAAAGTTTATATAGTTTCTGACACTCTAACAACTCCTACAAAGGCTGAATATATAAAGCTAGAATTCAACAAGAGAAGTTTAATAAAAAAAGAATAGAACATATAAAAATTTTTTTATAAACTTATAAAAGAAAAAAAGATATTCAGATAGTTCATGCTCATTCAAGAGCTTCTTCATGGAGTTGTCAAGTTGCTTGTAAATTAGCAGGAATACCACTTATTACAACAACTCATGGAAGACAACCCATACATTTTAGTCGTAAACTTATCAAGGCTTTTGGTGACTATTCCATAGCTGTCTGTGAAAAATATCAAGAAACATATGGTAAATGATATAGGATTTTCTGAAAAACAAAACTTCTGTTATCTTAAATCCTGTAAACTATAAAGAATTAAATTTAGAAAAAAATTAAATGATAAAAAGATTATTTCAATTATAGGTAGACTTTCAGGACCAAAAAGGAGATGTTGCCTATGATTTACTTAGTATTTTATCAGATGATGAATTATTAAAAAAATATAAGGTTCGTCTTATAGGTGGAAAAGGAACTACCAGAAAGATTTGTAAAAATTTAAAGAAAAAGATATAGAATTTATTGGCTATGTTCCCAATATACAAGAGAAGATTTTTTTGAGTCTGACATAGTAATTGGAGCAGGGTAGAGTAGCTTTTGAGGCTTTACTAAATAAATCTTCTTTAATTGCTGTTGGTGAAACAGAATATATGGGCTTTATTAACAAAGAAAGTTTAGATAAGTCTTTAGCTTCAAATTTTGGTGATATTGGTTCTATGAAATATCCTAAGATTGAAAAAAAGATATTCTTTTAAATGATATTAAAAAAAGCCTTAGAACTTTCTGAAACTGAAAAAGGAAGAATTAAAAAAATATTATATTTAATGAGACAAATTTACATAATATAGTTGATAGAATAGAAAAGAAATATTTTTGAACTATATGTTGATAAAGACAAAGTACGAAGTTCCTGTAATTATGTATCATAGAGTGATAAATAACTCAGAAGATGAAGGAGTACATGGAACATACATCTATGAAAAATATCTTTAGAGAACATATGCAATATTTAAAAGATAAGAACTATACTGTTATCACTTTTAAAGATTTAGATAAAAATATCTTGGAGAAATAGATTTGAAAAAAAGATAAAAAAATATAATTTTAACTTTTGATGATGGTTATAAGGATAATTATGATTTAGCTTTCCCTATATTAAAAAGAATTTGGCTTTAAAGCTACTATATTTTTAATGGGAAGTTCAACGTATAACGAATGGGATGTTAAAGCTAGTGGCGAAAAAGAATTTCCACTTATGTCAGTTGATATGATAAAAAGAGATGCAGGACTATGGAATAGAGTTTGGAGCTCATACTTTTAATCACCCTAAGATTAACACATTATCAAACGATGAAAATTGAACATCAAATTATAGATGTCAAAAAAACCTTTAGAAGAAAAAAATAGGTAGAGAGATTATAACTTTTGCCTATCCTTATGGAATTCTAAATGATTATGCTAAGGAAATGGCAAAGAAAGCAGGTTATACCTTTCGCTTTAGCAACAGACTCAGGATCCGTTTGTCTATCTGACGATTTATATCAAATAAGAAGAATTGCAATTTTTTTCCTAATACTAATCTTTTTAGCTTTAAAAAGAAAAAGTTGCAGGAAATTATAACTTTATTAAAATTAAAAGAGAAGAAAAGAATAGGAGTAAAAAATGAAAAAATATTTATTAACAATGTTGGCTTTATTTAGTGTGGCTGCTGTGGCAAATGATGATTTTAAAGCTTCAGTTACAGCTGCTTATGGAACAAGAACATCTATCTACAAAGGAAGAGAAGAAAATGCAATTCCAATATTCCCTAATTTAAGTTATCAAAACTTATATCTTAAAGGGACAGAAGTTGGTTTTAAATTTCTTGATTACTCGAGATTTAATTCAACTCTTTATGTGGATTTATTAGATGGACATTCAATAAAGGGTTCAAGAATGGACACTGGATATGAAAGTATAAATAGAAGAAGATATCAACAAGCTATAGGTTTAAAAAGCAGATGTGAAACTTAATGAAATTTCTGAAAAATCTTACTTTAACACCTTCTTTTTAGCATAGGGAAATAGAGGAAGTAAAAACAGGTTTAAGCTTATCTTATTTATATATGCCTAAAGAAAATATTATAATCAGTCCTTCAGTAAATGTAAAAATATCTTTCTAAAAAAATATACAGATTACTATTTTGGAGTAGATAGAGATGAACTTGGTGGAAGTATAACAAAGGAATATAATCCAGATGGAGCTTTTTGAATTTGGAGCAGGACTTTATGGAGAATACTATTTTACAAAAAAATATATCAGCTCTTGGCTATGTTAATATGAAACAATATTCTTCAGAAGTTACAAAAATCTCCAATAACAGAAGATAGAATAATAACTAATGTTGGAGCAGGTTTAAAAATATACATTCTAAAAAGGGACTGTGATTAATGGATAAAAAAAGAATTAGTAAACAAAAATAAGTTATCTTGTATCAAAGAAAAAAATCGTGACCAAGCTTATTCTATTATCAGAAAATTTGAAAAAGAATAATAATTATGAAATGATTTCTGTATCTGCACAAGGTTTTATCAATGCTTTATTATTATGAAGGTGCTTTTAAAAAAATTCTTGAAAAGATAAAAAAAGAGTATTCTAAAAAAATGCTGAGTTTTGTGCCCGTTATGCAATAGCTTTATTTCATTCTGAAAAAGAAGATATATCTCTTCAATGGTTTAAAAAAGCTAAAGAAAAAAAGGCTTAGAAGACCTTAGTGAAATATCTAATGATTTTTTTCAAAAAAAGTATTGATGATTGGATAAAAAAAGGCAAAAATTTTGGGGACCAATAAGAGTAGAAGAAAAATAGTTATAAAGAAGATTAATTAGAAACTTTTATTATAAAAAAATGTAGTATAAAAATAATTTGTAATATACATTTAAAAAAAGGAGTATGCCTTATGGAAAAAAAGATGAACTTATAGGGTAAACTAAGTAATTTTATAAGAAAAAGAAAAAAATTTCAAGAAATTAATGAAATTATCAAGAAGTTTAAAGATGAAAAAAATTATGATATGGTCTGTTTTTTTTCTTCACAAGCTTTTTATAAATATGTACTGAATATAAAGAAGCTTTTAGAAATTTTTAGATAGTATTAAAAAAATGAGTATTCTGAAAATGGAGAATTCTGTATTCGTTATGCAATGGCTTTATATAATTCTAATAGAGAAGATGAGGCTCTTGAATGGTTTCAAAAAGGCTAAAGAAAAAAAGGAATAAAAGAGATTGATGAAACATCAGGAGATATTATCCTAAAAAGTGTTGATGAGTGGATAAAAAAAGAGCTGAAATTTGGGCACCTAGAAGAATAGAAAAAAATAAATTTGAAAAAAAGAGCTTAGAGAAAAAAAGAAATAAAAAAACCTATATTAAATGTAAGTTTTGATAAAGATGTTTTTAAAAAGATTTATGGTATAATGATGAATTTTCTGTAAAAGAATATTTAGGAAAATCTGTAACAGATGAAGATTTTGAAAAAAAGTTGAAAAAGGAATTAGGCTATCGCTTTACCAGAATCATATAAGGCATTAATGAGAATTCAAAAATGGTGGAGAGCTTAGAAAAAAATAATTTTGAAGGATCTTTTAAAAGAAATTGGACTAGTGGAAGTTTTGATGTTGAATATATATCTGGTGTAGATTCTTCTAAAAGATACTCACTTTGTGGAGAGTTTGGTTCTAAATTTTGGATAAAGGAATGGAAATATCCTAATATAGGAATTGCTATTTGTGGAACTTCAAGTGGAGGACATGATATGATTTTTCTTGATTACTCAGATTGTGGACCAGAAGGAGAACCTTGTGTAGTTCATATCGATCAAGAAGGAGGTTATGAGATAACATATTTAGCAGACAATTTTAAAGATTTTGTGGATGGACTTTTTCCTAGCTTAGAAGATGATGATGAGGATGATTAAAAGTGATGATTAGCAATAAAACTAAGGGTGTATTTTGGATGTTGGTATCCGTATTAGGTTTTACTTTTATGGGTATAGCAGTAAAGTATTTACCAAGAATTCCTACTTATGAGAAGGTATTTTTTAGAAATTCAGTGAGTCTTATGCTTTCTGCTTTTATTTTGTTTAAAGAAAAAGAATCCATAAAAGTTGAAAAAGCGAATATTCCCTTTGTTTTTGGAAGATCATTCTTTGGCTTTTATTGGAATGGTAGCAAACTTTTTATGCACTGGAACATTTGACTATGGCTGAAGCCAATATGTTAAATAAACTTTCACCTGTATTTGTAACAATTTGTGCTTGTATCTTTTTAAAAGAAAGAGTGGATAAAAAGCAGGTTATAGGAATAATTTTAATGCTTTTGGCAGTTGTGTTTGTAATAAAACCAAGTTTTTTTCACCAGAGGTTATTCCAAGTTTAGCAGGACTTTTTTCAGCTGTACTTGCTGGATTTTCATATACGATAATTAGATATTTGAATGGAAAGGTAAAGTCAGAAATTAATGTATTCTACTTTTCACTTTTATCAGTTGTCTGCACTTTCCCACTTAATGATGATGAATTTTGTAAAGCCAACTTTAAATGAATTTTTTTAATTCTTTTAGGAGGAATAGGAATTTCTGCTGCAATGGGACAATTTGGACTTACTTATGCCTATACTTTTGCACCAGCTTCAGAAGTTTCAATTTATAATTATGTTATCATTATAACAAGTATGCTTATGGACTATGTACTATTTAGTACAATCCCAGATTTATTTAGCTTTTATAGGTGGATTTATGATTATGACTACAGCAATTTATTTATATATACATAATAAGAAAAAAAGATAATTAAATAAAAGGATGTTATTGCAGATGATCGCAATAGCATCCTTTTTATTTACTCTTTAGTAGAAGTATCATCAATTATAAATGATAATGCTATGATAGTGAAAAAAATAAGTTGATATATTTTTTTCAAAATAAAATATGGGTTCAAATAGACCATATGATGTAGAGAAAAATAAAGTACTGCTGTAGCATATAATTTTATATATCTTTTTAATCTATCATTTTTCTTTAAAAATAATTTTTCAACATTCTAATAAATAAAGTCATTATAAAAAGCAATATAAACTATCAATGTAAAAAAATACCTTGTGTAATAGCTGTTTCTATAAAAAAATATTATGGTAATGGTCTGTGACTTCAATAGGAGTATTTAATTTTCCTCCTTTGTATTTAAAGAAACCTTCCCCAATAAAAAAATATGATTTTTTTAGCTTTTTCTATTCCATCTAAAAAAATTATATATCTTGCATCTACTTTAACTTTTTTTCTACTGTACTAATAGAACTTTTTTTATTCTATTGATATTAGCAATATTATAATTAGACTTTAAATAATATTCCTAAACCTCCTAATAAAAATAAGTAGTATTATTATACCTTTTTTTCCAATCTACTACTGTATAGAGAAAAATAATAGTTAAAGGAATTGCTATAAAGGTATTTCTAGATTGAGTAGAAAGTATAAGACCCAAATTAGTAAGAATATATAGGTAGTAATAATAACCTTATATAGATTTTTTTATAATAGGCAAAAGAAAAATATTCCTAATAATAGATAAATACCCTACTTCAGCAGCATATTTTAGTTGTATATGAAGCTCCCTTCTATTCTATACCAGCCTAATTCACTGTAATGTTTATAAAAAAATCTAATGCTCCCTTATACATCGCTGGTAGAGAAATTATAATTAAAAAGAGGTAATATATATTTTACATATTTATTATCTAATTTATAATTTAATAAAATAATCATAAAACCAATACTAAAAAAAGGTAGCATGTGTAAATGTATAAAAATCGATCATCCCCTTTATCATCAAGAATAAAGATAGGATATTGAGACTAAAAACAATATACAGAATACTTATTGTAATTTCTTTTTTTATATGATAAATATCTTTTTATTCCTTCTTTATAGGAATAGACTAAGGTGAAATAACATAATCAGTATGGATACTATATCCTTAGAATTTCCACCTCTACGAGATAGAAAAAAATAAATAAACTAAAAATTGAAAAAAAGCAATTAACTGGTTCCAAAAAAATTATTTTTTTCCTTTTATCATTCTATTACCTTCCTAAAAGTTATTTATAAAATTTTTCTCTTGTATATCTTTTCTAATGTTTCTTCTATTTTAGCTTTATTATACTCTTTATTATGAATGATTTCTAATTTATTTAAGAGCTCAGTAACATTAGAAACCTCAAATAACTCTCCAGCTTCCCCATTTAATAAAAATTTGACTTGGTCCTGTTGGACAATCAGAAGAAATAACCTTTGTACCACAATATAGGGCTTCAACTAAGACTAAACCAAAACCTTCAACCTTTGATGATAGAATGAAAAGCTTGAGAGTTTTTTTCATAAAGATAAAAAGGATTATCTATCATTCCTAGAAAAAAATAACCTTATCTTTTTATATTTTTTTCAATACATAAATCTTCTAGCATTTTTTTCTATCTGGATCCATCACCAGCTATTACTAACTTTTTTTCATCACCCTTTATATAAGGAAAAAGGCTTCTATTAGAGTTTTTTTACATCTTTCTGTTCTTCATTTAATCTGCAAACTGTTAAAAAAATATTTTTTTGATTAAAAATCAAAAATCTATTTTTTTAACTCTTCATTTAGTTTTTTTTATCTATTTCTTGATAATCTACAAAAATTATCAATTTTACAAATATTTTTTTTAAATCTTTTCTTGCATCTAATAATTCTTTTTTTCCATATCATCAGCGATTACAATTATTTTATTATAAGTTTTGATAATTTTTATCTATATTTTTTTCGAATTTTTAATTTTTTTCATAACTAAGATGTAGCCAAATAATTTTTTTTCTTTATTTTTTTAATTCTTTTCAATATAAGAGAAAAAAATCACCATCTAAAAAAATCAATGATTATATCTACTTTTTATCAGAAAAACTTTTTTTAAAGTTTATTTTTTTTATAAATAGAATCTCTTGTTTTTAGAGAAAAAACCTTCAGATTTTTTTTCTAGTAAAAAAATCATATTTTATTTTATCTTTTATCAAATTGAAAAAAATATGAATTACTTTTTCAACTTTTGTTAAAATATGAATTTCGTAGTTTTTTTTGTTTCATAGAGAGTATTAACAATATCAACAAGCAGTCTTTTCAGCTCCTCCCATCTCTAATGAATTAATACAAAAGCCTATTTTTTTAGCATTTTAATGAATCCTTTTCACCCTAATTTTTTTCTATTAGGTATGAATATTTAAAATTTGAAACATGATTTAAAGTTTTTTTCATACTTTTTCTTTTTAAGTCAATTTCTCCAGATATTGTCTTTATTATCTCATCTTTTAATTCTTTTTTTAGAATCAATTTCAACAATTTTTCCCTACTTCATTATTATTTGTAATATCTTTAGCAGCACAGGTATTTGAAGTAATCACATAATCTCCAAAAAGCCATTGCTTCAACCATTACAATTCCAAAACTTTCCCATCTTGAAGGTAATACAAATACTTTAGCTCTATTATAGTATTTATATAGTTCTTCTCTATCTTTAATTTCACCAGTAAAAAAATTATTTTTATCTACTAGATGAGGATTTTTCTTTAAAAAAGTTCTCTTTATAATTTATAAATCTCTTATCAATAGAACCTACAAGATATACTTTCCAATCTTTGCAAATCAATCTCTTTAAGAGTTTCTAATAATAACTCTGTATTCTTTGCTTCAGTTCCTAATCTTCCAACAGTTAATATGATATTTTTCTTTTTTTCTTCTAAAGTTTTTTTACTTTTTATTTTATCAATAATCTCATTGTCATAGCCATTAGGTAAATAAAGTGTTTTATCTTTGGTATCAATACCAGCATAACTATCTTTCATAAATTCATAGGCTTCAAGACTTTCATAACTGATTAAAGTCAGTCATAGGAACTAATTTTTTTCTTTTATTATATTCAGCACTTTCTCTTCTTTTTCTAAAGAATTCTCTTAGAGACTTAGGTTTAGAATTAACTATATTCCATTCTTTTTTTGATACACAGCCAAATTAAAAATCAGCCTTAACATATATAAAACCATCAGGATTTAATTTTTTTATAGAAAATGTGCATACCAATAACTACATCTCGATACATGAAATAGCATTAAGACATCTATATCTTTTAGCATTTTTTTGATAAGATATTTAAAAAAATATTGTATCTTTTTACTAGCTTTTGTCCAATATGCAAAAATTTGAAAGAAAAAGGAAAATTTTCTTTTTTTACTTTTTACAAATTCAACTCCTCTTTCACTATCAGGTAAATCATTCTTTTAGATTAACAGTTAAAATTTTACTATCGTATCCTAATTTTTTTCAGACATATAAATAGGAATCATTCCATTGTCTTTCCCAAGCCATGTATATTCAAATTCTTCTGATATATGTAAAAAAATGTTTTTACTCATTTTTTTAACCTCTAGTTGAAATTTATTATAAGTCTCTTGACCAATTTTTATTTTCTTTTATTTGTTTTTGCTGGAGCTCCAGATACAATAGTATTAGCTTTCACATCTTTTTGTAACTATACTGCCAGCAGCCACAATAGCAGTTATGTCCAATATTAACACCTTTTTAATATAATAGTTCTCATACCCTAACCATACATGATTACCAATAGAAATACTTTTTTTCCTTCATTTGTTTTTAAGTCCTGTATCCACATCGTAAATTTCTATGTACATCAGTATTCATTATCACGATATCAGAAGAAAACATACAGTCTTCACCTATCTCTATTTTATATGGTTCAAAAGAAGTGATTCTAGCTTTCTCTATTGTAGTTTTATTTCCTATTTTTAATTATAGAATTTTCATTTTTTTCATATCAATAGTTAAATTTTTTTAAACTACAATTACTTCCTATAAAATACTCTATTGTTATTTCCTCTATTTTTTTATATAACTATCTCTAAGTAATGTATTTTTATCTATATAAAGAACATTATTAAAGCCCTCAACTATTATCTGACAATTTTTTTAAATATAGATTTCTTTTCTAAAAGAAAAGTATATTATTATTATTCTTTATAAAAAAAGGAGATTTTTTTAAAAAGAACTATCTTTTATGAGCACTGAAAAATATTATTATCTCCTAAAAATTATTATTTTAGTTTTTTTATTTTAAGTTTAGCTAAAATTTCTTTATCTTGTTTTTTTTATATTCTTATATTTATTACTTTATTAGATTAAAACCTAATAAATAATATAAAACAAAAATTTCTACACATCTAAAGATCATCATCCCTCAATTTTTGATATGGCATAACTTCTTCTCTAGTCCAATATACATTTTCTTTTTACTTTGTTTTGCTGGATTTCCTGATACAATAGTGTTAGACTTTTACATCTTTTGTAACTATACTTCCACCTGCAACAATAGAGTTATCTTCTATATTTACACCTTTTTAAAAATAACAGCTCTCATACCTAACCATACATGATTTCCAATATTTATACTATTTCCCTTCATTAATTCTTTTTATCTGTATTTTTTTATCATAGATTTTTATGAGAATCGGTATTTCTTATTTCAATATCATAAGATAAACATACAGTCTTCACCAATTTCAATATTTATAAGGTTCTAAAGAAACAATTTGAGCCTTTTGCAATTAGAGTTTTTATTTCCTATTCTAATTTCTGTACCTTCATTATCTAAAAATGATTGAGGTATTATTGACTACACAATCATCTCCTATATAAAGAGTATTATTATTTCCCTTTTCATAAAAATATTGCAATTTCTAAGAATAGAATTTTTTTCCCAACATATATGACATTATTATTTCCAGAAATTTTTATTTTATTTTTTTCTTAATTTTCCCAAATATTTCTAATTTATTTTTTTAATTTTTTTTTATATTTAGTTTTTTTATAAAAATTAAAAGCCTCTTAAATATTTAAAAGTGAATAGTATACATTTAAATTTTCCAACCTTTTTCTCTTAAATTTTTTTCTTTTTTTCTTTTAATTTTTTTCAATAAATTTTAAGTTTTTTAAATTTTTTTTCATAGATAATGCTAAAAAGTAATAAAATATTCTTTTTTTATATGGATATTTCATATCTTGATAATGAATCCATTTTCATAGTTAACATATCATAATGAGCTCTATAATTTCCAAAAGCTCATTTTTTTTTGCTTGAGTATCTAGAATTTTTATTTCATCTTTAGATGTGATAAAATTACTTGGATTACAATCTCCATGATAATAACCCTTTACTATGAATTTTTTTTTGTAACTTTCAATCATTTTATCAAGGTTTCTATCTGTTTCAATATTTAATTTTTTTCTTGAACTAAAAGCTAGAGTAACAAATCATTCCATTTTTTTTTCTTTTTACTATTGCTAAAGAAATGGTTTTGCATACTCAATTAAATTATCACTCATAATTGCTTGATTTACATTTATTAAAGTTGTTAGAGCTTCTCCTTTTTTTAAATAAATGTAAAAAAATTTTTCTTTGAGGAATGATATATTCATTTCTAGGTTCTTTAAATATATAACTAATATTATTTATTTCAATTTCAGAAACATAGTTTCTTTTTAGTATTTTTAAAAAAATATTAAGTTCTTTATATTCTTTATCTATAATATTTTTTTACCTAATGTCTATATAAAAATTTTATCATAAGCAAATATGAAAATCCCTTTATATTTTTTTCTTCTAATAGCATAGTTTTTTTCCTTTAATTTAATATTTTTTTATAGTAACATCATCTCTAATCTTTTACTATCTTCATATCCTTTTTACAAAAGAAATCTTTTTTTGAAAAAAATTTTTTTCTTTTTCTCTTTATAGTAGTATTCTTCATTTGAAGAATGAATCTTTGTAGGATCAGAATAATGCCAAAGATGTAACTGAATATTCTTGGGTTATTAGCTCTCTACCATTTATTCCTGCAACAGTTAATCTATTTCCAAAAATCATCATCTTCCTGTCCCCAACCAATGTAGTTTTTCATCATAACCATTTACCTTTAGATATGCTTCTCTCATAAGAGCATAAGACATTCCTACAAGTCTTTATACCTCTTTTTAGCTAACTTAAAAGTTTTTATAATTCTTCTTTTTCTGTCTTCTTTTAGCATTTTATCTATAGTTTCTATGTACTTAGCTGGAAGTTTTTTTAATTATTTCATTGTAAGAATTTATATTTTCAATATCAGATAAAAATAAGATTTTTTTGTTCTTCTGTTGTATGATGTGCTCTACCCATTAAAAAAATATATTATTCTTTATATTATTTAGCTATTGTTTCTATATATTCTTCTCCAAATATTAGATCTTGATCACAAAAAATATTAATAAATCTCCAGTAGAATTTCTAACAGCATTATTTAAAGCTCTTGTTTTTTTCTAAAACCTTTATCTTCTTGATAAATATGTTTTACTTTAAATTGTGCTTTAGGAATCAAATCACCTATAAAATCTAAAAACTTTTTGTGATGAACCATCATCTGTTATTATAAGCTCATCAGCTTGCTTTTTCTGCCTCAATAAACATAAAAAAATAAAGGGCTCTTAAAATGTTTCCAATCTATTATATACAGGAACTATTACAGATATTTTCATATTCTCTCCATTTCTTTCTTAAACTCATCTAAATTTAGATTGTTTATATTTATTTCTTCACCATCTTTTTGTTTTTTTCTTCTACAAAAAAATAATTTTTTTGCTTTTTTTCTGAATTAGGTCCCCAAAGTATAGAATTTTTTTATCTTCTTTTCCTAACTCTTTTCTATAAATACAAATCATTTTTTTATCAAAAAGCTTTTCCTAAATGGACTATTGAAGTATCAGGGCTTACAACTAAATCTGCACCTTTTATAAGTTCTGCAACTTCTGACATTCCTTTTTGTTTCTATTATTTTGACTTTATTTTTCTTTACTGATGTCTAATTTTTTTTTAATTCTTTTTATTTTATCTTCACTTTCCAATTAAAATTAGATTTTTTTCATAATTTTTTTCTAATATTATTTTTTTGAAATTTTTTTCAATATTTTCACTTGAAAAAAACTTCTATGTTTACTTGCTGCATAAGGATTAAATACACAATATTTTTTTATTTTCTAAATCTAAATCTTTTTAATAAATAATTACTTGAAAAAACATCATAAGATGAATTTATATTGTCTATTCCCTAAAAATTTTTAATATTTTTTTATATAGTTCAGAAATATGTTGATTGAAATCTCTAATATTCAAAGAAATATCAAATAGCTTCCAATTTTCCTTTTTCTATACCAATATTAATTCTAGCTCCACATAGATTTATCAACATCATTTGATTAACTCTTAACATCTCAGAAAAAAATCAATTAATAGATCATATTTTTTTCTTCTTTTTATTTTTTTAAGGCTAGATTCTTTAATTTTTTTCTATCCTTATGATATTCATAGATTTCATCAACATTAGGGATTATCTCTTAACAATATCTATTGCTGCTCCTCTTGCAACAAGACCAATTTTTTTATATCAGGGTATACTTTTTTTTAATTTCACGAAACATCAAAGAATTTACTATCATGTCTCCAATTTTTTTCCATCATATCTTAAAAAAAGTATAGATTTGATATTATTATCCTCTATGAAGTTATTTCCTTTAATTATATTAGTTTTTTTCTTTTTTTATCCCAAATAGCTTTACCTATTTTTTTAATCTTTTTTTCTCATATAATCTTGAAAAAAATTCTATTTAATTTTCTTATCATCTTTCTCCCTTAATCAAGACTAATCCTATCAATAATTTGAGATTTCATATACAGCTTTTTAATTCTTTATCTTTAATCTCCTTTATTTACTACTCCACTAACCTCATTAACTGCTTTATTTTCTATATCAATCTTTCTATCAGCTTTTCTTAGATACCATTCATACTCAATATCCATATGTCCTATATCTACTGCTTGATATTCTTCTTTTTGCTAAATCATAAGCTAGTATTGTTGCAGTTGGACCTAAAAGCTAGTAATACTAATTGCTCTTTTGTTTTCTAGTTTTATTCTTTCTAAAAATTTTTATTATATATTTTATAAGCATTTTTTTAGGAGGACATAAAATTCTCTTTAACTTTTTTTAGCAAGTGATAATAATTCATTACCTAAACCAAATCTAGTATTTTTCACCTTCAACAATTAGAAACATCTCTATCTTTAAATAATTGTTTTTAATTTTTTTCAACAATAAGTTCACAATCACTTTTTATCTGTGTAAGGTAAATAGAAATCTACTTATCATTTGATCATAGTAAACTTTTGTTTTTAGATAGATATTTATTTAAAGTTTTTCTTATTAGTGTAGTAATATTTACTCCAAAAAATATGCTTCTCCTAAGATTAAATCATCAACTTTTTACTAAAGGACCAGGAATACCAACGATATGATTATCCCAAATCAGATTTTCAGTATTTCAGCTAGTCTTTTACGCATTTCTATATTATCTTCTTGGTAATTTATTCCATTTTTCTTTTTTTATATATCAATGAAAGTTCACCATCACCATATCTACTGATTGAATGAGCCATCTAATAATTTATCCATGGTTTCTATTCTTGATTTTTATAATATATCTTATATTTTGTGATTTTTGAAAGTGAATATCTATTTATCCTCCAGTAAATATTCTTTTTTTAAAAGTTTTTTTAAAAATTTTTCAGTCCCATTATAAAAATCTCCTTTTTCCATATATACTTTTAATATTATATCAAATAATAAGCTTATTTGCATTTTAAATTTTTTTAGAGTCAAAATAAAAAAAGGCTTGTTACAAATTTTTCAAAAAAAGTAAAAAAATAGTTCGTTACTGAGTAAATTTCTTAACGATAAAAAAATCAAGAATTCGCTGCAAATCAGGAAACTCACTTCGTTCAGACACTCCTGCATTTGCTCGGCTCATTCTATTTGATTTTTTTATCTAAAAATTTCCATTCGTAACTCACTTATTTTTTTACTTTAGAATTAAAATTTAATTTTTTTGTAACAAGCCTTTTTGGCTTTTTAAAAAAATTAGGTATAAAAATATTTTTTTAAAAATGCTAAGAAATTAAGAACTAAATTGTGTATTATATAAGTTTGCATAGATACCATTAACAGTCATAAGCTCATCATGATTACCTTGTTCAACTATATCTCCATCTTTCATAACTAGTATTAAATCTGCATTACGAATAGTTGAAAGTCTATGAGCAATAACAAAACTTGTTCTTCCTTTCATAAGTTGACTGATAACAGCTTGAATATCTTTTTTTCAGTTTTAGTATCTATACTTGATGTAGCTTCATCTAGTATCATAACTTTTTGGATTAGGTAAAATTGTACGAGCTATAGTTAATAACTGTTGTTCACCTTGAGAAACCATACCATTTTCACTTGTAATTATAGTGTCATAACCTTGTGGTAATTTTCTAATAAAGCTATCACATTTTTGCAAGCTTAGCAGCTTCTATTATTTCTTCACGAGTGGCATCAGGTTTTCCGTAAGCAATATTTTTCAGCAATAGTTCCTTTAAATAACCAAGTGTCTTGTAGAACCATACCAAAGTTTGCTCTTAATTCTTTTCTTGTAACCTTTGAAATATCGACACCATCAAATAAGATTCTACCTCCATTTACATCATAGAATCTCATAAGTAAATTTATTAGGGTTGTTTTACCAGCACCAGTAGGGACCAACTATGGCAACCATTTGTTCAGCCTTTTGCAGTAAAAATTAACATTTTTTTCATTAAAAAGCTTATCTTTACTATATCCGAAAAGAAACATTTTCAAATACAATTTGTCCCTTAGTATTATCTAGTAAATGAGTATCCTCAGATAATTCTTTTTTTCTTCAGGTAATTCTAAAATGTCATAGACTCTTTCAACAGAAACTAAAGCATTCTGTAAAGAATTTATAATATAGGCAGAAGTTGTAACAGGCTCAGATATTTGAGTAATATATTGTAAAAAAATGCCTGAGCAAGTCCTAAAAGTAAGATGACCATTTATTACAAGTATAGCTGACATAACTGCTGATGTAACAAAGGCTATTTGAGTTATAAATCTAATTGAAGGGATATATTGAAAAAGATTGTAAACTCAAGTGTTTTTTTGCAGCAACATATTGTTTTTTTCAATAGATTCATCTATACTAGTTATGATATCTTCTTGCTTATTAAAAAGCTTGTACAACTAGATTTCCTGTTAAAAGCCTCTTCTGTCAGTGAACTCAATTCAGAAAGAGATTTCACATCTTGAGAGAATATTTTTTTGTGTTAACTTTGAAACATAGTATGTAACTACAATACTTATTAAAAGAATAGCTAAGACTAGTAAAGTTAATTTTTGCATTTGATAGTAAATAGCATAATTATAACAAGAATCATTATTAAAAAAACGAGTAAACAAATCTTGTAAAAACTAGAACCTATAACTTCTGCAACCTTTTTCAATATCTGTTGTAAGTTTACTTAGAATATCTCCAACTTGATTTGTATCAAAGAAATTCATAGGTAGCTTTGTAAACTTTCTACTTAATTTTACTCTAAGAGATTGAGCAACTTCCTCTCCTAATATTGCTGATATATATTCTTGTAAATAGCTTAAGACAAAGATTGATACAGCTATTATTCCTAATAAAGAAACTGGCTTTATAAGAAAAACCAAAGACAGCAGACCATTTATCAATAATAGTATTATCATTAAGTATTTTTTTACAATGTCATCTATGGCAACAGCTGAAATCCAAGGGATAGCAACTACTAAAACTGTTGATATTATATTAGCAACAACAGAGATTAAAAATGGAACTTTTCTTTCACCTAAAAAGTGATAAGAAGTTAGAGACTGCTTTTTTTAAAAATTCTTTATACTATCTTCATTTTGATTTTTTTCTTTTTAGACATTTTCAACCTCCTTATTCTAAAATTCCTTGCGACTTAGCAAGCTCAATATATTCTTGATTGCTTTCCAGTAACTCTTGATGAGTTCCAATTCCCGTAATTTCACTATCTTTTAAAAACGATTATCTTATCAGCATCAGCTATGGTATTTAGTCTTTGAGCTATGATAATAGTTATTTTATCTTTTAAGAAAGTTTTTTTAATTCCTTACGAAGTTTAGCATCTGTTGCATAGTCAAGAGCTGAGAAACTATCATCAAATAAGTAAATATTTGCATCCTTTTGATAAGGCCCTTGCAATAGATAATCTTTGTTTTTTTGTCCACCAGAGAAATTTATTCCTCCTTGAGCTACAAAAGAATCAAACTTATCAGGTAAAGAGTCAATAAAAATCATAAGATTGAGCAATCTTTGTAATTTTAATCATTTCTTTATCTGTCATATCCTTATTAGTAAATCTAAAGTTATCTTTTATTTTTTTCCACTAAAAAAATATGCTTTTTTTGTGGAGTATATGAAATTTGATTTCTTAGAAAATTTAGAGGTAAATCTAAGGCATCGACTCCATTTATTAAGATTCTTCCACTTTCTATATCATTCAATCTAAGTAAAAACCTTTGCTATTGTAGATTTTCCAGAACCTGTTGCTCCAACTATAGCAAATCTTTCTCCAGCTTTTTACAGAGAAGGAAATATTCTTTAAAAATTTGTTTTTTTCTGCCCCCTTATATCTAAAAACATACACTGTCAAAAGTTAAAGATATAGGATTTTGTTTTAAAAATATCTTCATAGTAAGAATTATCTTTTAATTCTTCTTTATCCTTTATTTCGCTTGTAACATTTAAAAACTTCTTCAATTCTTTTCTATGGAAACAACAGCCTTTGGCATTTGAACTAAAAACCATAGAAGACATAATAAGAGCAGCTATAGTAGTCAATGAATATTCAACAATGGCTGTTATAGAACCAATTTCTAAGGTATTATTTAAGACTTTCATAGCACCAAAGAAGATTATTAAAGTTATAACAACAGACATAAGTGCAAAAAAGCCATAGGTGAAAGTAGAGCAAACTTTTTTTATTTATAATGATATAGTTATCTGTGTACTCTTGAGCTACATCATTGAATTTATCTCTTTCTTTTTTTAGAATTATCAAAGGCTCTTATGATTTTTAGCACCAATAAATCTTTCTCTTAAAACCAAAAGTCATCCTATCTAATTTTTTTGAACTTTTTAAAAATATATGGTAAAGATTTAAATAGAGTTAAAACTATTGCAAGAGCAAAAAAACTAAGATTGAAAATAAAGGTATCAAGGCTAAAGTTGGTGATAATTTTATTGTCATAAATATAGATATTACTGCCATTATTGGACTAGGTAATATCATTTGAAAAAAATGCTACTATAAGTCTTTGAGCATTATTGTTGTCATTTCCCATACGAGTTACTAAAGAAGCAACTCCAAAAATCATTGACTTGGTCAACTGTTAAAGATTCAAGATTTCTTATAAGTAATTTTCTATTCTTCTTTGTAAAGTTAGTGGCAAAGAGAGCTACAAAGTGATTAGCTATAATTCCAGTTGTAGTTCCAATAATTAATATAATTACCATTTTTATACTTGTAGAATAGACAATATCTATATCTTTTTTTCATTATACCTAAATTTATTATATTAGAAATTTGAAAAAGGTATGGCCAAGGTTGCAAAAAGTATTCAATGTAAGAAATATTGCACCTAAAGATAAAAATTCCTATATTTTCTTTTATATAGGTTCTTAATAATTTTCATAAAAAACCTCCTTAAAACTATTAAAAATAAAGGGAAGAAATAAGTTGCAAAAGTGGGTAGCAATTTATTAATTCCCTTGTGATTTAAAAATCGAATACATCAAGTTTGTAGTGTATTATAACAGAAATTTTTTTAAAAAAATCAAGTTTTTTTAAAAAAATGTGCTATAATATCTATAAATATCAATATAAAGAGAGGTAAAAAAATGAAAAAAAGATACTCTACTAGAAAAAAATTAAAGATTTATCTGATTTAGATAAACACCAAGAAATAATAGATATGATAGAAGGACTTCCAACTGAACAATTAAACAATGAAATAATAGGACAATTAGCTAGAGCATATATAAATGTTCAAAAATTATGAAAAAAAGCAATAGAAGTATTAAAAAAAGCATAGAAAAAAAGATGAAAAAAATACTATGCTTTGGAACTATAGAATGGGTTGTTCATATTTTTTTATTTAAAAAGATTATGAAAAAAAGCAGAAGAGTATTTTTTTAAAAAGCATATAATTTAGAGCCAGAAGATGAGAATATTAAAGACTTTTTTTAATGGATATTTATATTAATCTATCGAAGCAAGTAAAATTTGGGGAAGATGATTTAGATAATCAAAAGAAAGCATTAAATTATGCATTAAAAGCAAAAGATTATATGACAACAGACGATAAGAAAATAGAATGTTATTCATATTTAGCTTTCTTATATAATAAATTTACAGATTATCATACAGCTGAAGACTTATTAAAAAGGGCTATTAGTCTAGGTAGAGATGACCTTTGGATACATTCTGAATTAGGATATTGTTTAGGAGAGTTAAATAAGCTAGAAGAATCATTGGAACACTATCTTAGAGCTATAGAAATTGCACCAAGCAATACTTGGTTACTTTCTCAAATTGCTTGGACATATCGTTGTCTAGGAAGATATGAAGAGGCTTTTAAAAAGAGAATTTTTAAGGCTCTAGACTTAGGAGAAAAATAGTGAATGGGTATATGTTGAAATAGGATATTGTTATAAGGAATTAAATAATTATGATAAAGCTTTTAAAAATATTATTTAGAAGCGAATAAAAATAAGTAAAGATAAAAAAATGTTTGGTTGTTATCAGAATTAGTATGGCTTTATAATGGAATAAAAAAAGTATGAGAATGCACTAGAATATCTTAAAAAAACTTGAAAAAAATTAGGTAGAGATGATAGTTGGTTTAATAGTGAATATGGTTTCTGTTTAATAGGATTAAAGAAATATAATGAAGCTATAGAAAAAAATATAAACATGCTCTGGAAAAAGGAAAAATAATCTTAAAGAAATTATCCGTTATAACTCTCAAATTGGGTTTTTGCTATCGTCTTTTAGAAAAAAATATGAAGAGGCTATTGAAAAACTTAAAAAAAGTTTTTAGAGATAATTAATGGAGATAAAACAAATGATAATACAGATGAGAAGATTTTTTTTAAATTCTCAAATAGGTTGGCTTTATGGAAAAAAATAGAAAATTCAAACCCAGAAGAAGCTCTATATTATCTATATGCTGCAAAAAAATTAGGTAGAGATGATGAATGGATTAATGCAGAAATAGGTTGGGAATTAGGATATAAGGCTGTAGGTAAAGATGAAGAAGCTGTAAAAATATTTTTGAAAGAGCGATAAAATTGGGTAGAAATGATGAATGGATATGGATTAGAATAGCCGATATTTATTTTGACTTGAAAAGATATGAAGATGCATTAAAAGCATATAATAAAAGCTTATGAATTTGAATGCTTACATAATGAAGGACAAGCAAGTTTATATATACGTAAGATTGGAAAAAAACATTAAGAAGACTTGGAAGATACGAAGAGGCAATTGAGAAACTTTTAGAATCAAGAAAATTATCACTTGAAGAAGGAGAAAAAAAGTAGAAGTAGAAGATTTAGAGCTTTCATATTGCTATGCTACTCTTGGAGATAGAGATAATGAGTGAAAAAAATATGAAATTATTCATAGATTCAGTGAGAGTTCGTATAGAAAATGATGAGAAATTAAAAAAAGAACTTGAAGAGTTAAAAGAGATGGTAAATATGCTATATCATCCCTCATAAATAGTAAAGTAAAATGGAATGTTACAAAACTGAAATTTCAATTTAAAAGTAAAAAAATAAGTGAGTTACGAATGGAAATTTTTAGATAAAAAAATCAAATAGAATGAGCCGAGCAAATGCAGGAGTGTCTGAGTGTAACGAGTTTCCTGATTTCTTAGAAGCACTTAGCAATTTATTGCTTAGAGCTTTTTATGATGCAGATTCTTGATTTTTTTATCGTTAAGAAATTTACTCAGTAACGAACTATTTTTTTACTTTTTGTGAATTTATAACAGTCCATTTTTTTACTTTTAAAAATCAAGGGTTTTATTTAGTTGATTTATATTTATCATAGTATTCAGTAGTTATAATATCATCTACTGATATCCTATTTTTTTCACTATTTGATTATTGTATAAGAAATCTATTAATTTTTGCATTTTTTTCTTTTTGTATCATCTGTTATAGCTGGATCAAAATTAGAGAAAGTTAAATCAGCAGAGTAAGCTTTTTTATATACTTCAGCAGGAATACCACTTTGAGCATAGATATTAAATACTTCTTCTGGATTTTCTTTTGCAAAATCTTTAGCTCTTTCTAAGGCTTTTTATAATTGCAACAGCAGCATCAGGATTTTTCTTCTAAGAATTTTGTTCTTCCAACAGCTAAACTTTGAGTTCCAACCTCAGGTTTATCTAAAGTTGAGTCTATAACTTTTCCAAGCCCTTTTGATTCCATATATAAGGCTGTGTAATAGAAAGTAAATATAGCTTCAGCTTCTTTAGCACTGAATATAGATTGACCATCAGCTCCACCAGCATTTACAGAAACAAATTTATCTTCATCTAAATTGTATTTTTTTAAGAATTTCTTTAAAGAACTTTTTGTTCAACAGTTCCTTTTCTATATAGAACTTTTTTTACCTTCTAAATCTTTAATACTTTTTAATATTATCATCGTTTTTGAACAAGTACTCCATACATAAATCTTGAATTATCCACTGCAAAAAACTTTTACATCTCCACCATTACTTTTTTTAAAACTATAATTGGGAAATCTCCATACATTGCAACATCAATTTTATTTGTTGCTAAGGCTTCATTTACAGCAGGTCCTGCTTTGTTGAAAAATATATAAATTCAGGTTCATATCCAACTTTCTTTAATTCTTCTGCTATATAGCCTTTATTAACAGCTATCCCTGTCGCTTCCAATGTTTGATTGGATATACCAGGTAAACCAATTATAACTTTTTTTCAAATTAACTTCAGCAGTATTAGCATTCTCATTATTTTTTTATCTTTTAGGTTTAAAGGGACCAAAAAGCTAATACTATTAAAGCTATAAGTCCAATTAAAATTTTTTTATTTTTTTCTGTTTTTTTCCTTCCATTATTCCTCTCCATTTTAGATGTTGTACTCAACAGCATTCTTATTTCTATCCTCAAAGAAATAATCATAAATTTTATTTTTTTATAGGATAAGAATTCTGTATTTGTTCTATCTTTTCTACCTTCTATATCTATATTAATAATATCTTTTTATAACTCCGGGGTTTGCAGCCATAACAACAACTCTATCTCCTAAGTAAACAGCTTCTTCTATATCATGAGTTACAAGTATAACTGTCTTTCCTTTTTCTTGATGAATTTTTTTAAAAGTTCTTCTTGAAGTTGAACTTTTGTCATTGCATCTAAGGCACTAAAGGGTTCATCAAATAACATTATTTGAGAGTTTAGAGCCAGTCCTCTTGCTATTGATGCTCTTTGAGCCATACCTCCAGATAGTTGGTCAGGATATGAATTTTTCAACTCCCTTTTAGACCAACAAGTTCAAGATACTCAAGAACTATTCTATTTTTTTCTTCTGGTGAAATATTTTTTTAAACCTATAGCAACATTATCTTTTATTTTTAAGCCAAGGAAATAGTCTTGCATCTTGAAATATCATAGAGCAATCTTTACTTACACCATTTACAGACTTACCATTTATTAATATTTCTCCTTCTGTTATAGGAACCATTCCTGAGATAAGTTTTAATAAGGTACTTTTTCCACAACCACTCTTTCCTACTATAGTTATAAATTCACCTTTTTTTATATCCAAGTTCACATCATTTAAAAATCTGAACTTCTTCATTATTTTTTTCTGAAATTTCTTAGAAATATTTTTTTAATTTTTTTATTATATTTTCACTCATAAATTTAAGCTCCTAATTCTTTTTTTCCAAGGTGTTAATTCATGAGATATTAACACTATTAATTTATCCATTAAAAAGTCCAACAAGCCCAATAATTATCATACATACTATGACAACATCTCGATCTCATTAAGCTTCTAGCATCATTTAATCTATATCCTATACCTGAAGACGAAGCTATAAGTTCCGAAGCAACAACTGCCATCCAAGAAGCTCCTAAACCTAAACGAAGACCTGTAAAAAAATATTTGGTAATGCTGAAGGAAGATAAACTTTAAAGAAAGTATCCTTTTTGCTTAAGCCATACATCTTTGCAACTTCAAGATATGTTTCAGAAGTTGAGTCTACTCCACCCATAGTGTTTACAACTATTGGGAAAGTTGCTGCAAATAATATTACTACAATTTTTTTGAAACTTCTCCCTATACCTGCCCATAGTATTATAAGAGGTATCCAAGCAATCATAGGTATCTGTCTTATCGCTGTTAATATCAGTTGAAAAAAATTCTTTTAGCTTTTTGAGGATATTCCCATGAATATCCCCAAAGAAATTCCTAATACACTAGAAATAAAGAAACCAGCAAGAACACGACGTAGACTTAGACTTAAGTCATTAGATAATTGCCCTGATTTTTAACATCTCTATAAAAAGTATCCTTTACTGCACTCAAACTAGGTAGAGATGTAGGGTGGAACTTTTTCCAGTATAGGTGAATATAAACCAAAAAAAGATTATCAACAGAGGTAAGATAAATTTTATATATTCACTTTTATTTTTTTCATAATAATAACTCCTATTTAACATTTTTTTACTAATTAGCTCTTCTAACCAAGAGTATAATTCACTATAAGTTTTTTTCACCTGCTTTTTCTGGAAAGCTCATTTTCTCCATCTGTAATTATGATTACAGGGATACCTTTGAACTTTATATTTTTTTCAGTAATTTCAGGATTTTTATCAACATCTACATATTTGGCTTTTTATAGATTTTTGCTAAGTCACTTTCTAGCACTTTTTTTCTATAATAGGGTGAAGTGCCTTACAATGTCTACATCTTTCAGCTCCAAATAAAATTAATTCTAATTTCTCAACTTTTTATTATCTTCAACAATCTCTTCAAAAAGATTTCTATTTACAGTAAATAATTTTTTTCTGCATTTAGTTTCTTACTTTCATCTATCTTAGCAACACATAGAGCATCACTTACACTATATGGGATAGTTCCTTCTACCTTTACTACAGTTTTTTTGCTCCAAATTTTCCAGCATTTTCAAGTCTGTATGTCTTAATATCAAGAGGTTTTTATTTCTTTTTCTATAGGCTTTTTCTTCTTGAGGAATCCATTCATAAGGATATCTATACGCTCTGTATATCATATTGTTTGTTGTCTTTTTCGCCATCAGTAAAGTATGGAGATATCCATTCCCAAACTACTTCTTTTTTTCAACAGTAACTTCAAAAAAACTCTTCCATCTGAACCTTCATCTATTAAAGTGTTTCCATTAGGTAATCTTTGAGCTGAACTTACATAAGGACTATAAAATTTTTGTGGCATCAGTAGGGATAGCTGCTTTTAATAGACTCAGGAGTAAATTCCCAAACTATTTCTAAAGTGATAGGATCTATTTCTAAAACTCTTGAATAATCTCTTAAAGCATTTTTTTAAAACCATTTTTACTTGATGGATTAGGTAGTCCATATCCTCCCCAACCACCATTGTCAAAAAAACAAGTATATTTCCTGCACCAGGTAGCCCTTGAGGTATTAAGTGGGCATGATGTGGACCCTATGATAAAGTCTATATGCTTAATATCATCATCGTTCCAATTTGGACCTATTTTTCCAAACTATTTTTTTCCAGTTTTCTTTGAGATTATTGCAATAAAGTTTGCTTCTCTACTGTCAAAAATAATATTTTCAGGATGAAATCTTTCATCACCATTGTCATAATGCTTATTAGGACCTAAGTAACTCATACAATTTATGTGAAGCCAATCTCCAACTCCACCATCAGCAGCTCTGATATTAGGGTTTTCATATAGAGTTTTCTTAGCATCTTCACTAAATCCTATCTCTTCAAAAATGCTCATTTGCATTCCATTGCCAAAAGTATATTTCCTTCCCAATCGACTTCATAAAAAACATCATCAAGTAATTTTTTATCACTTATTTTTTTATTATAAAGAGTTTGGTGAGCAAGTATAAGAGTGTTTCCTTTATTAACTTCAGGAATTTGTCCTGGCACATAGTAACCTACAGGATTCCCTTCTCTTTGGTAATCATGATGAGTTCTTGCCATCCATCTAGGTTCTTCATCTTCATCTTCAACAAATTCAAATTTTTTTCAAACTTCCATACAATATTTCCATCATAGTCAATTTGAACTAAATCAAGTCCATCTTGCATACCATATTTAGGATTTCTATCTCCAGAATGTCCTATTAAATTTCCATTAGGAAGAAGTTTGTTAGGGAAACCATGAAACTGATCCCATCTTCTAACTTCATTTCCATTCATATCAAATAATAAAAGCTCCTGATTCTATTGTTTGAACTAAATTATATCCATTCCAACATTTTTTTCTGGATTATATATTGTTACTCCTGTTGGGTAAATGCTTGGTAATCCCATTTATATCACTCCTTCAAATTTTTTTTACTAATTTTATAAATTCATCTTGTTTAGAATAATCTTCATAAGTTATTTTTTTCTTTCTTTTTAATATCTTTGCCATTTCTTCGAGAAATAAAGGTATAGTCTCAGCTTTTTAATTCTCCTACTGAACTATTCAATGTTATAGTGTCATCTGTTTTAAATCTTCCACCTACAAAAAAACATTGAAATATGTCCCATCTTTTTTTCTTTTTACCTTGAAATCCTAACTCAGCTATTTGATGAGCTGCACAAGAATTAGGACAGCCAGATAATTGAATTTTTTTGGTAAATAACTAGCTAATCTTTGTTTATTTTTTTAAAAATAATTTAAAATCATTTCTAGTATTGGAGGTGTATCTAAAAATTCCTGGATTACAGATAGTATTCCCTATACAAGAAAGAGAACTAAAAAAACTTTTCTTAGAGTATTTACTACTTAGGTTTTCTAATGCATAAACATCTGCTCTTTTCAAATTTGCTATAAATAACTCTTGATGAGATGTCAGTCTAATTTCAACTTTATAATTAAGATTTTTTTAAAAAATTCTACTAATTTCTCTCCTTCCTTTAAACTTATGTCTCCTTTTAACTAAACGAATATAATATCCGTATCTACCTTCTATCTTTCCTTTTTACTATATTAAATTTTTTTATAAATTTTTTTCTTTTTCTTTTTATAGCCTTAACTTCATAAGGATTCTTGTATTTTTTTCTATTTCTTCAAGAAGAATATTTTTTTATATTTATCTCCAACTTTTTTTATATAAGTCATCTAAGTAGTTATTAAATAGTTTTAAAAAAATTCCTCTTCACCTAATCTGATTAAAATAAAACGAAGTCTTGCTTTTTCCTCTTATTTTTTTCTATCACCATGTTCATTGAAAAGATTTCTCATTGCTACAACATAATATAGAGCTTCTTCAGGTTTTATAAAATCTTTAAGAACTATAGCTTCTCTTGGATTTATTCCTAAACTACCTCCACCAAAAAAACTTTAAAACCTTTTTACTCCATCTTTTTCAATAGCTTCAAAACCTACATCTGCAATTTTTTTACATAAAGATTATTTTTCTTCTTTATTAGAAAAAGCCACTTTAAATTTTTCTTGGTAAGAACATAAAGTCTGCTGTTTCAAGTATAAGTCTAGTAACAGCCTTGCTATAAGGAGCAACATTTATGATTTCTTCTTCAAAAACCTGTTGTTGGAGGAGCTATAACAGCTCTTGCAGCATCTCCACCTGTTGCTTTAGTTAGAAAAACCTTTAGATTTTTAATTCTTTTTAAAAAGATTGACTAAATCTTCTTTTTTTATTTCCATGTAGTTGTATATCTTGTCTTGTTGTTAGATGTAGTCTTTTATCCCCATATCTTTTAGCTAGATCCAAAAAAAGAAAAATTAAATTATTTAAACTTATTTTAGATTCTACAAATCTAGGTCTTACCATGTAAGTACCTTTTATCTCTTTCACCATAGATACCATACATAGACTTAGAAGCATTCCATAGTTTATATTTTTTTCTTCATCTTTTTAATGCAGCTTTTAGTAAGTTTAATAAACTCTTCTACCTTATCTATGTTCTCTAAACCTTGTAGCTTTTTCCATAATTAAAATCCCCCAATTTCATAATAATTAATTTCTAAATTATTGTAACAGTAAAAATTTGTTAAACACAATTTAACAAAAATTAAAAATTTTAAAAATTCATAAATAATGAGCAAATATTTAAAAAGATACTCTTTTTATTTTTTTAATATTTTTTTAATAAAAATACGAACATCATCAACTCTGAGATGTATGAAAAAATAGCACAATAGAAAGTTTAAGCTATACTCTTGACTTTATTCTGTTTACTATATACAATTATAGTATGTTGTTATACTTTAAGGGGATGATAAAATGAATAAAAAGAGTTATTTTGGAGATTTAATGTTATTCTTAGCAGCATTTATATGGGGAACGGCCTTTGTTGCTCAAGTTACTGGTATGGATAAGATAGGACCTTTTACTTTTTAATATGGCCCGTTCTATAGTTGCTGTGATATGTCTTGGAGGCTATTTAATTTTTTTACTAAGGCTAAAAATACCAAAAAAATAAAAAGTTTTTTTATTAAAAGGTGGTCTAATTTGTGGATTTTTTTATATTTACAGGAACTTCTCTACAACAGATTGGACTTCAATATACAACAGCTGGGAAAAACAGGCTTTTATAACATCATTTTTATATTTTGATTCTTCCTTTTTATAACTATGATTTTTTTAAAAACACAAAAATAGATTTATTAACTTGGATAAGTATAATTATAGGTTTTATAGGACTTTATTTATTAGCTATTCCAAATTTGAGTGATTTTTTTCAATGAATAAAGGAGACTTTTATAGTATTTCTTGGATCTTTTTTTGTTGGGCAGGTCATATATTAGTCATAGATCTACTACTCTAAAAAAAGTTAATCCAGTTGAATTATCATTTTTTTACAATTTTTTTGTATTAAGTATTTTATCAGGAATTTGTGCTCTTATTTTTTTGAAAGTGAAACTGCAACATTAAATAACATTTTTTTCTTTCTTGGAAGTCAGTTATGTATGCTGGATTTTTCTCTTCAGGAGTAGCTTATACTTTTACAAATGGTAGGACAAAAAGTATACAAAAACCTGTAGTTGCATCACTGATTTTGAGTTTAGAAGCTGTTTTTTTGCCGCACTTGCTGGTTATTTGATACTTGATGAAGTTATGACATCTAGAGAATTTATAGGTTGCTTTATTGTGTTCTTAGCTATGATTTTCTCACAAATACCTAAGGATTTATTTAAGAAAAAAATATAGGTTTAAAGTAATAAGGAGGTAATTTTATGAAAACTTATATTTTTTTAGCAAATGGTTTTGAGATTTTAGAAACATTTTCTCCAGTTGACGTATTAAAAAGATGTGGAGCTGAAGTTATAACTGTTTCTACTGAAAAAAAGACCTATTTGTTTCAAGTTCACAAAAATAATATAGTGAAAGCTGATGTTATGTTAAATGAAATTGACTATAAGGATGCTGACTTGGTTGTAATTCCTGGAGGATATCCTGGTTATGTTAATTTGAGAGAAAAATGAAGAAGTGGTTAATATAGTTAAATATTTCTTAGAAAACGATAAATATGTGGCCTCAATTTGTGGAGGACCAACTATTTTTTTCACATAATAAAAATAGCAAACGGAGCAAAAAAATAACTGCTCATTCATCTGTTAGAAAAAGAAATAGAAGAAAAATCATATCTATGTTGATGCTCCTACACATGTAGATGGGAAGATTATTACAGGAGTTGGAGCAGGATTAGCATTGAATTTTGCTTTTAAAAATTGCTGAACAATTTTTTTGAAAAAGAAAAAGATTGAAGAAGTAAAAAGAGGAATGGAATTAATTTAAAAAAACTATGTTATAAAAAAAGAGGTTGTTGCAAAATAATAAAAAGTAAAAAAATAGTTCGTTACTGAGTAAATTTTCTTAACGATAAAAAAATCAAGAATTCGCTGTAATTTTCGGAAACTTGCCAACAAGTTGGCTTCAGACACTCCGACAATTACTCGGCTCATTCTATTTGATTTTTTTATCTAAAAATTTCCATTCGTAACTCACTTATTTTTTTACTTTTTGGATTAAGATTATAATATGCGACAGCCTCTTTTTTTATATTTAGATATTAGAATGCAGGTACAACTCGATCCATCACTATATTTTTTTATTGATATAGTCTTTTTACTTTTTTTGGCTACGAAGAGCTTTTTAGTAATTTTTTTGTATATCTTCTTTCTTTTCATCACCTTTACGAACAACTAGTATGTTTTGCATATGGAGATTCCTTACCTTCTAAAAATTATAGAGTCTTTAGCTGGTGATAAGTTAGCTTGTAAAAGCATAGTTTCCATTTATGACAGCAGCAGTTACATCAGGTAAAATTCTTGGTAATTGTGCAACTTCAGTTGGTTTTAAATTTGATTTTTTTAGGGTTTTTAACTATATCAAATTCAGTTGCAAATAAGTTTTTTTAGGATCTTTTTAAAGTGATTACTCCTTTTATTGTGTAATAAGATTAATGCTCTTCCTCCATTTGATGGGTCATTTGGTATTGCTATAGTATCACCTTTCTTTAAATCATTGATTGATTTAATTTTTTTTAGAATATAATCCAAGTGGTTCAACATGGACATTTCCAATTGAAACTAGATTTAATTTTTCTTTCTTCAACGAACTTATCAAGATAAGGCTTGTGTTGAAAGAAGTTAGCATCTATTTCTTTATCAGCTAATGCTAAGTTAGGTGTTACATAGTCTGTAAATTCAACTATCTTTAATTCAACTCCTTGTTTCTTTAAATCAGGTTTAATCAACTCTAATATTTCAGCATGAGGAACAGGTGTTGCCCCTACTTTAATTGTTCCAGCTAATGCTCCCACAGATAATAATAAAAAAACGCTCCTACATTTCCGATTAATTTTGTAAATTTCATAACTTTCCTCCTTATTTATTTTTCCTATTTTTAGTCTTCTATTTACAATGTAATTACCAACTGATTGTATAATTTGAACCAAGATGATAATTATAATTATTGCATAAATCATTATGTCTAACTTAAATCTTAAATAACCAAATCTTATAGCTAAGTCTCCAAGTCCTCCAGCCCCTATTGTTCCTGCCATTGCAGAGTAACCAATCAAGCTGATTATTGTTACAACAATACCATGAACTAAAGTTGGATAACATTCAGGTAACATAACCTTAAAGATAATTTTTGAGTTACTAGCTCCCATACTTTGACTGGCTTCTACAAGTCCAGGATCTACTTCAAGTAAAGCTCCTTCAACTATTCTAGCTACAAAAAGGTGCAGCTCCTATTGATAAAGGTACAACAGCTGCTGTAGCTCCTATTGTTGTTCCAACCACAAATCTTGATAAAGGAAATAAAATTATCATCAAGATTATGAAAGGGAAAGATCTTAAAGCATTTATTATAACTCCTAAGATAGCATTGAATTTTTTCATTTCATATATGCCACCTTCTTTTGTTATAACAAGTAAAACTCCTATTGGAAAACCTAAAAGTAATGAAAACAGTGTTGAAAGAAAAACCATATATAGAGTTTCAACTGTTGAAACTACTAACATACTTATAATGGGGTTTTCAAAGTTCTCAAAAAGAGGTTCGATTAAAGAACTAATATCCATTATATATCACCTCCACAATAACATCCATAGTTTTCATCAATTCAATAGCTTTGTCTTGGGCACTTAAGTCACCATCAAGTTCAAGATAAAGATGTCCTATATTCATTGTTGCTAATTTATCTATAGTTCCACCTAGGACACTGATATCGATACCATATTCCTTAATTACTTTTTGAAATTATTGGCTCTTGTGTAGATGTTCCTAAGAATTTAACCTTGACTATCTTTTTTTACCTCTATGATGTAAGTAATCTATTTCTGTATCAGTTTGTTGATGAACATAAGAAATTAATTCTTTCGTTATCTCATTCTTAGGATCAGCAAATATATGATGTACTCCACCTTCTTCAACTATTCTTCCATCAGACATTATTGCAACTCTATTACAAACTTCTTTTTACAACTTCCATTTGGTGAGTTATCATCACAACTGTCAACGAAAAATTTTTTTCTTGAATTTTCTTAATAAGCTCTAAAAATAGATTTTTGTTGTTTTTAGGATCAAGAGCTGATGTAGCTTCATCTGATAATAAGATATCTGGGTTATTTGCTAAGGCTCTAGCTATAGAAACTCTTTGCTTTTTGTCCACCACTTAATTGACTAGGATAGTACTTAGCTTTATCAGATAATCCCACAATATCAAGAAGCATAGCTACTCTTTCTTTTATTTCATTTTTATTCCAATTTGCAATTTCTAATGCAAAAGCAACATTTTCTTCAACTGTTCTTGAAGAAAGTAAATTGAAGTGTTGGAATATCATTCCTATTTTTTTCTTCTTTCTAATAATTGTTTTTTTATTGAATTCTAAAAACATTTTCTCCATTAATAAAAAAATTTTTTTCCACTTGTAGGCTCTTCAAGTCTGTTAATAAGCCTTATTAGAGAAGATTTCCCAGCACCACTTAAACCTATAATACCAAAAAAATATCTCCCTTATTTACCTTTTAAACTAACATCTTTTTACTGCATGTAAGCCATTGGAATAAACTTTATTTACTTTTTCAAGTGTAATCATTTTTTTCCCCGCTTTCTATAGTAGCTTTACTTAATTAAAAAAATCCATACCTTAAGGAGTATGGATTGGTTTTTTTATTTATAATAATTGACCTCTCCATCTCTCTGGAATTAGCACCACACATCAAAGTAGGTTGCTGAAACATCATCGGGCCAGTCCCTCAGTTTCTCTGGATGGTTATTTATTTTTAACAAAGTTTTCTATAAGTTGAGACAAGTATATAATATTTTAGTAAATTTGTCAACAATAATTTTTTTTAAAAATAAATTTAAAACTTATTTAGGTATCCTATATATCTCTATTTCTTCACCTAAAAAAATTTTTTTCTGCAGTAGGTTTAAAATGATATGTTTCCCTGTTACAAAAAAATATTTTTTTACCTTTTTGCTTTTTTTATCATTTAAAAGATCTAAAGAACCTAGAGTTTGTTTTTACTTTTATCGACTATTTGTACAGCCGGGTCAACAACTTTTTAAATTTGTATGGTTTTCTATATCTTTTCTTATAAGTGGATAGTGAGTACAACCTAAGACTAAAAGTATCTACATTTTTAGGAATTTCTGCTAAATACTTATTAAGTAACTCTTCTCTATTGTCAAAAGTTTCCCAACCTGTTTCTATCATCATAGGAAATTCTATACAAGCAATTTCTTTTAACATTTAATTCTGTATCTATCATTTTAGCTTTATTTTTTTATAGCTATGAGATTCAGCTGTAAATTTAGTTGAAATTACAGCTATATTTTTTTAGTTTTAGTATTTTTTTCTTGCAATCTTAATTCCTGCCTCAACTATACCAAGTATAGGTAAAGGAAATCTTTCTCTCAAATAATCTATTGCAGCTGTTGATGCTGTATTACAAGCAACAATAACTAGTTTACAATTATTTTTTTAACAAAAAAATCTAAAAATTCTTTCAGTTAATTTTTGAATTTCATTTTTTTGTTTTACCAGAACCATAGGGGAAATTTCCATTGTCACCATAATAAATATAGTCTTCATTTGGCAATGCTTTCATCATTTCCTTTTAGTACAGTTGTTCCTCCTAAACCTGAATCAAATATTCCTATTCTTTGTCTTTTTGTCTGCCATTTTTCTTCCTTCTTTTTTTATTTTATCTTATCTGTAAAAATACCTTTCTATCATATCACATTTTTTTATAATATCAATTTTAAATAGAAAAAAAGATAGATTTAAAAAAATCTATCTTTTCTATCTTTAATATTTTATTAATTTTTTTATCTGAAGTTAGCAACTATCCAAGAAGCAAATCCTTTTTATAACCATTGCGTTAACGAAGTCTATAAATAGAGATCCAACTATTGGTATAATGAAGAAAGCTTTTACAGAAGGACCATTAGTTGCAGTAAATGTTTCCATGTTAGCTATGGCATTTGGAGTAGCTCCTAATCCAAATCCACAGTGTCCAGTAGCAATAACTGCTGCATCATAGTCTCTTCCCATAATATTAAATGTTACATAATAAGCAAATAGAGCCATTACTATTGTTTGAACTATTAATATTACTGATAAAGGTCCTACTAATTCTACAAGTTCCCATAATTTCATTGACATTAAAGCCATTGATAAGAATAGAGATAAAGAAATATTTCCAATTACTCCTATTTCGTTGAATGGTAAAGGTTTTTGACTAGCATCTATGATGTTTCTCATTATAGCTGCAACAACCATTCCCATTAAGTATGCTGGGAATTTAATTCCATACTTTTCTAATATTATGTTAATAGTAGCTCCTATTCCCATTGCTATTCCAACATATACAACTGCTGAGAATAAACTTTCTTCAGTCATTTCAGATTCATTATTTAATAGAGAACTATCAAAACCAGCTTTACCTTCAGTTGGTTTTAAGTTATTTTTTATCATAAGTCTTCTAGCTATTGGTCCACCTATTAAACATCCTGAAATTAATCCATAAGTAGCTGATGCAACTGCAACAACTGTTGCCCCTGAAGCACCTAATTCTTCAAGATAAGGTCCAAATGCTCCTGATGTTCCATGTCCACCTGTTAAAGGTATAGAACCAGCTGCTAACCCTAATAATGGATCTATTCCTAAAGCTTTAGCTAAAACAGGTCCAACTATATCTTGAAGGATAACTAATATTGTAGCTGCTAATAAGAATAGAGCAACTCCTACTCCACCTTTTGCAAGAATTTTTAAGCTTGCAGAAAATCCAACTGTTGTAAAGAATGCAATCATTAATAAGTTTTTGATATCATTATTGAAAGTAAAAGTAAAACTTTCTGTTTGGTGTCCTATTAAAAAGGATTATAGAAAATAATGTACCACCTATAACTGGTGCAGGGATAAAGAATCTTTCAAAGAAATTTACTTTCTTTTTTTATCCATCTTCCTAATAATAAAAGTATAATTGCAAAACCGACAGTTTCCGCCATATTTAATTGATATTCAAACATAACAAGCCCCCTTAACATATTAATAAAATATTTAAACATTTGTCTTTATTCATGATACTATAAAAAAATAAAAATAGTCAATAACGACTTTTTCAAAAATAAAAAGAATACTTATAAAAAGTAAAACTATTAGCACTGTTTTCAAACATGATTTTTTTCCTTTTTTTAATTTTTCATAAATCAGTTTTTTTAATGATTTGAATAGCTCTTATAATTATAAGACTTTTAGATATCTATATCAACTTTGATATTTATTATATAATCAGGGTATTTATTTTTAACATCATTGTAAATTTTTTTCATAAATTTCATTTCTATTTTTTTAGAATAGTCAATTATAATGTCAAATCTGATAGATTTATTCTTTTCTTCTATAAAAAAACCATGAAATTCTAAAAACCCCTTCATTAGACATAACAGTTTTTAAAAATATCAGAATGAATCTTTTTAAATTCTTCATTTCTTGTATTCATAGAATAGATTGTTATTCCAGATAGGTAGACATTATGTTTTGCTAAAACTACATTAGTTATATGTCTTTCAAGAGGATCGATCTCCTCAGCAGTCATAGAGTCAGGTATCTCTATATGAACTGAGCCAATGTATTTGTCAGGACCATAGTTATGTAAAAACTAAATCATAGGCACCATGAACATTCTCAATTTCACAAATAGTTTTTTTGATTTTTGTTTTTTTATATCTTTATTAACTCTTTTTCCTAGAATTTCATTTACAGCATCCATAAATATTTCAAGTCCAGCTTTTTATGATAAAAGATTGAAATAAGTACTCCAACATAGGCTTCTATATTAATGTTTGTAAAAAAATATAGTATAGCTGATAATAATACTGAAAGAGAAAGTATGGCATCACTTATGGCATCTGAACCAGAAGCTATAAGTGAGGGAGAATTAAAAATTCTTCCCTTTAGTTTTTTTACATATTTTCCTAATGCTAATTTTAATATAATTGAAACCAACAATACAAGAAGAGTAATTTTTGAATACTCTACCTTTTCAGGATTAATAATTTTTCTTAATTGATTCTATCAATGATGTTATACCAGCATAGAAAAATAATCCCAGCAACTATCATTGCACTTAGGTATTCAACTCTACCATGACCAAGAGGATGCTTCTTATCTGGCTCAGAATCTGCTATTTTAGTTGCAATAATTGTAACAATAGAAGATAAGGCATCACTTAAATTATTTACAGCATCTAATATGATAGCTATTGAGTTTGAAAGTAAACCTACAGTAGCTTTTAAAAATTACCAGTAAAAATATTTACAAAAAAATTCCTATAATACTTGTCTTTACAATGACAGTTTCTCTTTTTTTCTTCATTATTCTTCTTCATATTTCTCCATTAGTTCTAATGCTTCAGATTTTATATTATTCAATAGTTCATTTTTATCAATATGAACTTCTTTATGATTAGGATATACTCCTTTATCATCCAATTGAATAATAAGATCTTTTATTGCTTTTTTTCAGGGTTTCTAAAATATTCACTTGCTCTAACTCTTATGAACTGCCAACCACAACGCTCTAAAAATTTCCTGTTCTTCTAAACTAGCTATGACTTCTTCTTCAGTATGATTTAAAGTTTTTTTCCATCACATTCAATAGCAATTTTTCTTATCTTCATAAATCGCTACTATATCTATATCATAAGAACCTACTCTCCATTTTTTTGTTTTTATAGTATAGTTCTTTTCTAATAGGTGTTTTTGCAACTTCATTTTCAAAAATCAGAAGGAACTGCATTTTCAAGAATAGTGTTTTCAAGAGTATTTTCTTTTAAAGAGTCTATATAATCAAATAACTCTTTTCTCAAATCTCCATCTTTTAGAGTATTTTTTTATCTATTGAGTGAACTATCCATAACTCGATCTTTTTGCACGACTAATCGCAACATTATATCTCTTTCTAATCGCTCCTTCTACTCCTTCTCCTACCAATCTAAGAGATTTATGTTTTTCACTATTATCGACTAAACTAATGAACATGACATCTCTTTCATCACCTTGGAAACTTGCGGAATTTCCACATAGAATCTTATGTTTTTTTCTATTTCAGAAGCTGGAATTCTTTGAACTATTAAATCTTGGATCAATTCAGCTTGTTCATCTCCCTAACAACGAAATAACACCAAAACTACTATTTTTTTATATTCTTTCATAGCCAAGCAAGTTTCTATTAGGCTAACAATAGTCTTAGCTTCTATTTTATTAATTTTATTTTTTTCATCTCTTTTTCCATCTACTTTATATTCAACAATAGCTGGTTTCAAAATAGATGAATTAGAGTCTCTTAAAAGGTAATATTTGGTTATCATAAGAAGTTTTATCACTATAACCAATAATTTCAGGTACAGATCTAAAGTGTTCTCTCAGACTTATAGGTTGGAATGTAGTTGATACAATAGAATATAGAGAAGCTCTTATACCGTATAAGTCATCATTAGCTACTTTACCTTTGATATATTTTCTTCTAAACATATTAATTTTATCAATATTAACTCCAACATCTGATGGACTAACTTGTTTATCATCTCCAACAATTATAACTTTTTTTTAGCCATATATAATAAAAATTAATGAACTTATATCTGATTGGCTTGCTTCATCAATTATAACTATGTCAAATTTATTCTCAACAGGATTTAATGTATCAAATACTTTATTTAGAGGCATAATCCAAGCAGGAACTACTTTTTGACAAAGTAACATTTTTTTTCTTTTTGCATGTTTTTTTATGTATACCAGTATTTTTTTTCCTGTTCCCTTACCTATCTTTTTGAATAGTTTGTTTCCAACCTCTAAGAGCTTGACTTATCGCTAAATTATCTTTTTCTTCAATAAAGTTAATAATATTGTACCAAGTCTTTTTTTGTAACCAGTTCTGTTGTTAATTTTTTTAGCTCTTCAGATTTTTTTCTAAGATATCAGTTTGTAGATTGACATAAGGTTTCTCAGCCAATTCTTTTTAGTTTTTTTGAGAAATTTGTTTGTATCTCCATACATTATATATATTTTTCAATTTTATCATTGAATAAACTATTTTCCAATTCATCTCCCCATGAATTAGCAACAGTTTTTACATCATTTAATAAAGTTTTTATATTTTTTTATAGAACTTCCTTCTCTGATAATACTTTTTTAATTTTTTTCAAGAGTTTCAGAATACTTATCCATATTTTCATTTAAAAATAGCATTTTTTTATTTCTCTGCCCAAAGGTGAGCGATCTTTAACAATATTTTTCAATTTTTTTCTAAATATTCATTACGCTTTTTATATATTTCTCTGTATTCTAAAAGCTACTTTTTCCTATAGTTATTAATTCTTCAAGCGAAGGAATAAAAATCAAGTATTTGATTAATTTCATCTACATGTATAGGATTTCCTTCTGTTTTTATTGAAATCTATTTTCTCAAAACCAGCATTTTCAATCTTATGTAAGAATGCTTTTTTTCTCTATCATACCAATTTAATAGATATTCCATTTGTTCAGCATAAGAATATAATTGTTTATAAAGATTTTTATTATTCTCTTTTATCTTTTAGAGTACTTCCAGTCATTAAAAATATCCCAAGTGTTCTTAGTATTTTCTTTTAATTCAGTTAAATTGGTATACTCTAAAGCCACATTACAATCATATAGAGTTTCTAAAAATTCTATTATTTATAGTAACTTTATCTGAAATTTCTCTTCTAGCCTTTCTTAATCTATGTTTAAAGAAAAAACCAGGTTTCTCAATTCCTTTTTTTAGGGCAGTGATTAATTTTTTTAGCTGTAGTAACATCAATATCTTTATATACTACATCTTTTTTTAAATAGTCGATCTTTAGTCATGTTAGTAAAGATCATATAATCTTCTGATATCTTTTATAAAAACTTAACCATATTTTTTTCTATCACCAGCATTCTCAGTACCAGCTATACAAACATCTCTTTTTCCAAACTTCGATTGTTTTTTTAAATCTTTAGGAATTATTTTTATCCACATCAGAGTAATTTTTTTCAATTTTTTTCTAAGTCTATTATTGTTTTATCCTCTATATAGAATAAATTATCATCCATATGATATTTTCTATCCTTTAAAAAGAAGTTCTAACCTAGATATAATTTCCTTTTTACTTTCAAACATTTCTTTAAACTCTTCTAAAGTCCAAAAAAATCTGAAAGTTTATTTAGACCTAATTCTATTTCTTTTTCTTCTTCTTTGCTTACTGCTTTCTTATATCCTGATTTTTAAAAAAAGGCAAGATTTTCATTATTTATAGGACAAGGGACACCACTACTTACTATACCAGGAATTCTATCCAGTTTTCTTTGATTTTTTTCTCAAAAAAATTCTCCTGCTTCTTTTTAAAGTAATACTCTCATTGTTATAGATAATAGGATGACTTTCTTGATACTTTATATTAAATATTTTTTTCTTTTAATATTTCTTATATCTTCTTTAAGTTCATTTCGTTGATTTTCAATTTCTATACATTCATTTTTTTAGATTTTCTAAGTTTAGATAACCAAGCTTTTCAGAAATACTTTCTACTGAAGTTCCTAAATCACTACTATCATCATCTAACATTGAAATACATAAGTCTTGAATATCTGTAGGGATTTTTTTCTTTTAAAACATCCAATGCTTTTTTTTAGTTTGGCTTGTTATTAAAACATTCTTTCCTTCAGCAAGGAAATGTCCTAATAAGTTAGCAATAGTATGAGTTTTTTTCCAGTTCCTGGAGGTCCTTGAACTACTACAGCTCTATGTGAATAAAGGCTTTTTGATAATTTCCATTTGTTCATTATTAGTTTCTTTTTGTAAAAAGTATATCAGGAACCTGTTCAATAGTTTTTTTATCATTTTCAATAATTCCAACTAATTCACTTAAAAATTCAGGGATTTCTCCACCATTTTCTATATCCTTAATTATATTATTGATAGTTTCTACTTTTCCATCATCTTTTTTTCTAATAAAAAGTATAGGCTTCCATTCAATGGTTATTATATTTTCTTTGTTATCCGTACTTATATCTTCTGTGAATTGTGCTCTTGGATTTAAGTTATGTATAAATTCTCTAAAAAAGTCTTTGATAGTATCATTTTTTTAGAGATAGGATGAATATTATTTTCTAAAAATTTTATCTTCTAAGTAAAAAAACTTTGTCTAGGTTTATATTTTCAACTTCTGCTAGGAAATTTAAGTATAGTTCTTGAGTTATAAGATCGTTATCAGAGCCATCAGTAATAGAAATTAGATTTTTTTCTGTATCAACAGAAAAAAATTAACTTTTTAATAAGATAGGATAACATATATCTTCATTAGGGACTTTTACAAGTCCATTTGCAACAAGCAACTCAAGAGAATCAGAATCTCTATCTAATATTAAATATTTATTATACAATGTATCAAAAAGTTTTCTAACGACTTCTATCTTTTTTTTGTTCTTCTACCCAAAAATTTTCTATCTTTTTAAAAAGTTTTTTTCTAATGTTTCTTTATCTTTTTTTGAAATATTAACGACTTTAGTAGAAGTATCTTCTTTAATAATTTTTTTCTGATAATAATTTTTACAGGTGATTTATAGTCTCCCCAATCACCACTTAGCCAATCTAAAAGTTCCTTATCTATAGCTAAAGGATTTTAAAAAAAGGCAATTTTTTTCAATTTGTAAAATTTTTTTGGATTTGATGAACTATTTTTTTATTATCCAAATAGTTTAGTGTAACTCCTGGATATTTAGGAAGTTCTTCTAAAAAAATAGCACCATTCCTCATTATTAACATCTTTTTTTCAGTTTTTTTATACTTTTGACTACTTCAGCTATATATTGATAAAGTGCAATAATATTTCCCCTCTTATCCATAACTTCTCCCCCTTTGTAAAAAAATATAGCTGTCACTAAAATTATGTAACAGCCTCTATTTTGTTTATATTATTAAATTTTTTTATTAATATATCTATATCAGTATAACAATTTCTATAAGACATCTCTTTTTTTATCAAGATAGATAATTTCAACATCTAGTTTGTCACAAGCACTTACTTTTTCTCTTTCTCCCCTGTATCTCCTGCTTTTTTTAGTAATAAGATACTTAATATTAAATTGTTCCATCATTGCTATATTCATATTTTTCAGTGAAAGGTCCTTGCATAGCAATAATATTTTTTTAGGAAGAATGTTATTATCTTCACATCTCTTAACCATATCCCATCTTGATAGAATTCTAAAAATATATATTAGATAAATTTTTTTAAATCTTTAAATAGTGGAACATTATTACTTCCTAAAAGTAACTAAAATATTTCCTTCTAAATTTTCAACATATTCGATTAAATCTTTAATCTCTTCAAAAATTTTTATACTTTTTTTAGGTAGTATATCAACTTTTTCTCTTTCAAATCTAAAATACTGAATATTCTTTTCTTCAGCAACTTCCATAGCATTTTTTTAGAAACTTCAAAAGCATAAGGGTGACTTGTATCTATAACTTTAGTAATTTTATTATTTTCTACAAATTTTAAGCATAGCTTCCTTATCCATTTTTTTCAGATGAAGTTTTTTTACAGGTAAATTTTTCTATTAATTTTGCTCCATATTCTGTTGCAGTTGAAACTATAATATCATTTTTCATATTCCACAAATTTTTTTCTAAAAAAAGTCTCTTGAATCCTTAGTACCACCGATAACCCAAATCATTATTTCCTTCTTTCTATTATATCGCAATACAAATTTATTATACAAAAAAATTAATAAGTTGCAAGGGACTATTAATAGACAAAAAAAGTTCTTTAAATGAACCTATAGCCTATTAATAGCCAATGAACATCTTATTTTCCCCAATTAGATTTTTTTCATATCCTCTAGGTGTAATCATTTTTTTCCATCTTGTACATAAGTATTAGAGTTTCCAACTAATACTATTGTGAACATATCTATATCAAAAATTTAAAAAAATCTTCCAATGTTGTTAAAGTATAATTTTCTTCTTTTCTTCCTATATGTCTTAGTAAAAGCAACAGGAGTAGTAGGTAATTTATGTTTTAACATAATTTCTCTTGCTTCAACTATTTGTTCAGTTCTTCCTTTACTCTTAGGATTATAAAGTGAAATTGCAAAAATCTCCTTGACTTGCACAATCAATTCTTTTTCTTAATAACTTCCCAATCAGTCAATAAGTCACTTAAACTTATTATAGCTTGGTCATGCATAAGAGGAGCTCCCACTAATGTTGCTCCGGCTATTGTTGAAGTAATTCCTGGAACAACTTCCACTTCTATTCCACTTCCCATAGCAACTTCTAACATTATACCTGCCATACCATAAATTCCAGCATCTCCACTACTGATTAAAGCTACATTTTTTTACCTGTTTTAGCAACTTCTAAAAACTTCTCTACATCTTTCAATTTCTCTTTTCATTCCTGAAACTAAAAAAATTCTTTATCTGGAAATTCATCTTTAACTAAGTCAACATAAGTTGTATATCCAGCTATAACATTTATATTTTTTTAAAAATGTTATATGCTCTTATACTTATATCTTCCATATTTCCAGGCCCTATTCCCACTACATAAATTTTTTTCCATTACTCATATTTATCTATTTCCTCCTCATAAATTGAAATTGTTATACCATTGTATTTTTTTCTTTCATTACTAAAAAAATTTTTCCATTTCCTGTTGATGATAAAAAGTGCAACAGGCTCTGACACAGCTCTAACTCCAATATTCTTTTTCAACAAAGTCTGAACCTTCAAACTGGTCTTGAACTTTTTTTGATTTCATCTCTTGAAATTATTTCTAAATCTAAATTTAAAAAAACTTCACTGCATCTATCAAGCCTTGTTCATTTTCTTTCACATCTACAGTTGCCACTTTTTTTTAACTGATTTTTATGTCTAAATTATTTTTTTGTCTAAACAATCTTCAATAGCTCTTAGAATATCTTCAGCCTTTGTATCCTTCTTACAACCAATACCTAAAAATTAAATTTTTTTAGGGTAAATTCTAGTATATTCAATATTTTTTTCTTGTTTGATACTAGGATAAAAACCATCTGCTGAAATATTATCAGCTACTTTTTACATTTTTTTAGGTAAAAAGTATATTAACTTTTTTGTCCATTAACTATAAGAGATGTTACATCTTTAGCAGATTTTTAAATCTTTAAGTTCTGCATTTAATTTTTGAGATATAGTGTCTACTGCTATTTTCCCTGTAACATCAGAGCTTGTTGTAATAACAGGAACAAGTTTTTAAAAATATTGGCAAGTGAATGAGTCAATTCATTTGCTCCTCCTAAATGTCCTGATAAAAGAGAAATCACAAAGTGTTTTCCTTCATCTATTAAAAAGTACAGCAGGGTCTTTATCCTTAGTTCCTATTAGACTTGCTATTTTTTTCTAATTACAATTCCACTTTGCCATAATGAAAAATATGTCCATCATATTGAGAAAAATTTTTTTCATTTATATTAGCTGTAAAAATCTTCTATTTGAACAGTATTTTTCTACATCATATTTTTTAAAAGTAAAAAAACATCAATACTATCTTCTTTTTAAGTGTTCTTGTAATTTTTTTCTTTATATTCTCTTGCAATATTTCCTGCACCTTTAGTTACAGTCCAGAATGCTAATTTCATATTTTTTTCCTTTCTACATATCTTCAACAAGATATTTCCAATAATATTTTGGAAGGTTACTTTGTTGAAGTTTTTTTGTTTTCTCTTTCTTTTTATTGAGATAGTTTTATGAAAAGTTTTCCAAAGTTTTGAGTACTCTATTTCTTCATCACTCCACTCAATTTCAAGAGATTCTACAAAAAAAGATTTCAGCTTTTTTTCTCCATCATAGTAAACTATCATTTTTCTTCTACTATCAAAAAAATTGCAAATTTTTCTCTTCATTCTATTTTTTTAAAAATGAGAAATTAGGATAGGAAGAACATTATTTTTTTAGGCTCAATTGTTGAAAAACATTGTACCATCTTTCATTTCTTTAAATCTTACTAATCCAAGGTATTTATGTCTTTCATTCAATACCTGTTTTACTAGTTTATTAACGTAAAAAAGCATGTTCATCTAAAGAATTTAAAAATTTCTTCTCCTTGCTTCAGTGCTTTTATAGACTGTATGAATTATTACAGTATCCTTATTTTTTTATCATATGATAGAAAGCAAGTACGTATATTATTTAGAAAGTTATAAGATAACTTCTCACATATAGCTTTTTTTCAACCCGTCTAGCTTTTTAGAAAAGTCAGTTACAATATGGATACCATCTAGGGATAAAAATAAGCTGTTCAGTATTAGCATTAACTCTAAGCATTTTATTTTTCTCTATCTTCATATGCCATATAGATAACTGTTAGTAATCCATCAAAGCTTCCATCATAATAATAATTTGCCAATATATTTCTCCTTATATATTCAAGTTAAAAAGCAAGGCTATAAGCCATTAAAAAGTCTTAACTGCTCTGTTACCATTTTTTTCTTTTTTTTCCATAAGAGCATTTCTTAATAGTTCAGGATTTTTCCTTTTTTTAAATCCTAAAAAAATTCTCCATTTACGACAATAAAAATATTTAGCTCTTTTTATTACTATTCCTAATTTTTTTAAATGTTCATATCTTATTGTACTGTATTTTCTAGTCATAACTATACGTTTAGCTGACGTTACACCTATTCCTGGAACTCTTAATAAGTCTTTGTATGAAGCTTTATTTATTTCTATGGGAAAAAAATGAGAATTTTTTTATTGCCCAATTTGTTTTTTTGGATCAAGAAGAGGGTCAACAAAAGGATCTTTTTTTCATCAAGAATTTCATCAGCTTTGAAGTCATAAAATCTTAATAGCCAGTCAGCTTGATAAAGTCTATGTTCTCTTATCATAGGTACAGCTTGTTCAGTACTTACAAGAATTCCTGATTTATTTACAGGTACATAACCTGAATAATAAACTCTTTTTAAATCAAAATTTTTATAAAGATTTTCACTTCTAGCAAGTATTGCATAATCACTTTCTCCACTAGCCCCTATTATCATTTGTGTTGTCTGACCTGCTGGAATAAAAGAAGGGGTGCTTTTTAAAAAAATCTTTTTATCTTCCGTATTTTCAATCATATTTTTTTACGAATAAGTCCCATTGATGTAGAAATATCAGTGGCTTTCTTATCAGGTGCAAGAAGTTTAAGAGCAGTATTTTCAGCAAATTCAATATTTACTGAAACTCTATCCACATACAGTCCAATTTCATTAATAAGCTGTCTACTAGCTCCTGGAATTACTTTCATATGGATATAGCCATTAAATTTTTCTTCCAGTCTAAGTTTTTTTAGCTACAGCAATCATTAACTCCATTGTATAGTCTGCACTTCTTATTATCCCTGAACTTAGAAAAAGTCCTTCAATATAGTTTCTCCTATAAAAAAATTTATAGTTAATTTTACAATTTCATCAGGACTTAGTATTGCTCTTTCAATATCATTATCTTTACGATTGATACAGTATTTACAATCATATATACAATAGTTTGTCATAAGTATTTTTAAGTAAAGAAATACATCTTCCATCTGCTGACCATGAATGGCATATACCATTTATAGCAGCATTTCCTAAACCATTATTTGTATTTTTTTCTACTGCTTCCACTTGATGAACATGAAACATCATATTTGGCAGCATCACTTAGTATTCTTAATTTTTTTCTTCTATAGATTTACTCATAATTTTCCCTTATCTATCAAATGATACACTTTTTATTTTTTTAGTATAGCATATTTATGATAAAAAAAGCAATAATAAGGGTTTATTTTTTTATTTCATCTTTGCTAAAAAAATTTCTAGCAGTATGTATATCACTAATCATATATTTATAATATTTATCTTCTTTAGGAGTATTAGCAATAGGTTCAAAAATATTCTCTTGCTTTTTCAAAGTTAGCTTCTTCAAAAATAAGTTTTTTTCCTAAAAAGCATATTAGCATTTGTAATAGCATAGTCTTGCATATCGCTTATACTGTACTCCAAGAATTCAAATATGGTTTGTACTTCTTTTCTACAATCTTCATATTTTTTTCATTAAAAATAACTTTTTGCTATTTTCATTTTTAGATCTATTAGTTTGTAGTATGCAGTATCTAGGTCATTATTTAAGTAAATAATTTCAGTATTTATTTTTTTTCTTTTTGTTTTTGGTCTACTGTACTCAATAACTGACTTCTTAAATTGAGAATTTTTTTCAGCTAAGCCTTTAAAAATCTTCTTTATTTAAACAACTTGAAAGTAAGATACGATAGTTTTCTCTTTCTTTTTCTAAATCATTAACCATAGTAGCACATTTAGCTAAACCTTCTAAAAACAACCTCATCATAATATTTTGAAGTTGAAAGTTCAGATAATTTCTCATACCAAAAAGTAGCTTCATCATATTTTTTTTAGAATTCTTAGATTGTAAGCATGATGCATTATTGCATCTAACTTAAACTCTTTCATATTTTTTTATCATTAATTAATTCTAAAAAAATGTTTTTTTTAGATAAATCATACTTATGTTTTTTTCGTTATAGAATTGTGCTAATCTAAATTTAGCATTGAAATAGCAAAGTTTAAATTCATTATTGTCTTTAGCTAACTCTATTACATTTTCAAGTTCTTTTCTGTATTCTTCAGTATCTCTTTTTACCCTCTTTGAAAAGATTAAGACATTTATTATAACTTTCTTCAATTTTATTCTTCATGATATCTTCCCTAGTCTAAAGTATATGTTTATCTACTATAATCATTTATTTCAGCTTGAATAAAAAAATTTTTTTCACTGTTAGCTTTTTACCCAAAGAGTAACTTTTTCTCCATTCAGGCTCTTCAATTTCATAATATAGATCTGTAATTGCATCTATTTCTGCCAATTTTTTTCTTGACTAAAAACTTTCTAATATATTTCCTCTTTCTTCTCTATCAAAAGGGATATTTCTGCCATAAACTTTTTATTAGTTCTTCAATCAAATAAGCTAATTTTTTTCTGAGCCAATAGCTTGATATCCTTTATATGCATCTTCCCAAACGATACCTGTAGAGTTACCTAAAAAAATTGTTGAAAAACCTCCATTATCAACTTCTGCTCCAAGCCAATGCATTGCAAGCAAGTATCTTTGTTCAGTTGTATAAGGTTTTAATGACTCTTCATATTCCTCATAACTTCCATAAATATTCACTGTCTCCCAAGCAGGTTGAATAAGTTCAACACAAAAAAATCTGTAGGAGCTAAGTTTTCTATATATTCTTTTGTAACATTGATAAATTTTTCTTTTCATAGCTACTCCTTAGGTAGATAAAAAGCACCAAACATTATTACTAACTTCTCCTGCTGCAAACTCATGTTCTTTTTCCATCTATAATAACTTTGTAAACATTAAAATGATATTCGTTATTGTATTTTTGGATCCAAAAATAGCAACAGTATTAGTATTTTCCCATTTATAATCAAAAAAATATTTACTCCAAATAACTCTACTTCTCCATCGATACCATGTTTTTCATATTGCCAAGTTTTTTTATTTAATGTTTTTCATTTTTACCTCTATTATAAAAAAAGTTTCTCAATTAGAAATCAGTCATAAATGCGACGTAAAATTTTTACGTCTGATTTTTGTTAAAAATCTTCTTCTTTTGAAATTTTCTCCATAAATTCAATATAATATTTAGAAATACCTAAATTATAATATTTATACCAGCTTTCTATTGCAGTTTTTGAAAAAAATTTCTAAATTTTTCTAAAAATGTATTTAGCCCATAATAAGGAACCAGCTGAACTTGCAGTAATTAAGTTTTTTTATCAGAAACAGCTACAACATCATTTTTTTATAGTTTTTTTATTCCTTTATAACTTTTTTTACAAAAATTTGTTAATAAAAAAATTCTATATTACTTGTATGAATTCTTTCATCTAAAAGTCCTTTACTAGCTAATCCTAATGTTGCTCCACATATTCCAGCAACTAAAAATATTTCTTTTTAATAATTCAACAGCTAAATTTAAAATAGTTTCTTGCTCTTTATTTGACCATAGTTGTATATCTGCTCCTATTAAAATTAAGGCTATAATATCATCTTTATTTATTTCATTTAATACATAATCTGGGATAATTTTTTTAATCCTCCCATTGTAACAATAGGTTCTTTTTGTTAAAAGCAACTGTGCAAAAATTCATATTTAGGTTTTATTTGTGATGATAGTGCTGTTAATAAATAACCATGTTCATGATCTGCCATTCCATTCATTAAATACATACAAATTTTTTTCATAAGATATTTTTTTTCCTTTTTTTATTTAAATATTTTTTTAAATTTTTTTTAATTCTTTTTCTAAATTTTTCCAATAATTCTTTAAAATTGATAAGGAAACTTTTTTTCATTAAATGAATATAATTTTTTTATAATCAGTAAATTTAGTAACTTTTTATTTTATCATTAGAAACTGGTAAAGAAAAAAATCTAAATTTAATTCTTCATTATTTTCTTCAAAAAGAAAAAAATTTCAATATTTTTTTAAATTTATCTTTATTTTTTTATAATATTCTTTAGGAATAAATGAATTAAATAATTCTTTTATTATAATTTTATTCATTTATTTTTTTCCACCTTTCTAAATTTATAAATAAAAATACTCATATTAATCTATACTTTTTATATTTCTTAATAATTATTTTACATTTTATCAAATATTCAAAGAAAAATTTTTTTGAAATTATTACTTCAATAACTTAATACATGAAATATTTTTTTATTTTTTTCATTATTAACATTTTTATTATTTTTTTTAAATATTTAGTTCCTCTCCCATTTCCTATTATATCAATATAATTCTTTTTGAATTAATTTTTTTAATAGTCTATTTAACTTGTCTTTTTAAATTCAGTCATTTTTTTAAAAATTTCACTACTTGATAATATTGCACCTTTTTTTCCAAAAATATCCATTATTATTTTTTTCATCTATCGTTAAAAAAATAATTCTGTTTTTTTATTATTGGTAAAGTTATTTTTAATTGAGTTTTTCAAAAAAATTTCAAAAAGCTGGTTTAACTGCATAATCTTTATAACTTTCATTTATTCTTCTTATACCTGTTCCAAACATTTCAATATATTTTTAATCTAAAAAAATATTTTGCTAAAAATAGGATTTCTAAGTTGAGAGATTTGTCCGTTCAAATACTCTTTTTCACTTATTCCACTAGGTAGTCCACCTGGAGAAGAAATCTCTATTTTATCTTCATACATAGATACTCTTATATTAGAATTAACATCCCAAGTTCTATGAATTAAAGCATTTGCGATTGTTTCTCTAAATGCTTTTTTTCTGGAATTAATTCTTTTTCTATTCTTTCTGAGCCAAGTATTTGTTCGTATTTGTAATATCTATTAAAAAAACTTCCAAAGTTTTTTTGAAATTGAGAAATAATAGACATATTTATAAATAAATTTCTATCTAAAATTTCATCTATATTTTTTTCCAAATTTTGCAATATCAGTTCCTGAAAAAGTATTGTTATCAGCAAAGAGTTCAGCTGCATTATTGTAACCAATTTTATCATCATATAGATTTAAAGTTTTTTTAAAACATCTTTTGAAACATCTTTTAATGATAATTTTTTTCTTCTAGTTCTTTTTGTTAAAAACTTTAAACTCTAAATCTTGCTTTCTAGCTTTTTAATTCTTCATAATACTGATTCAAACCTAACAATGTTAGTCTATTTAATTCTATTCTGTCAACTTCCACTGTTGAGGTATCATTTCTTTTGTATGCCTTCCCTTTATAAAGATATGGTTTATTAAATCCTTCTTCAACTATAAGGGTGATTATATTTTTTTAGTGTCTTTAATAAATTTAAAAATCTGGTTTTAGGACTTATATTATCATTTATTTTATTTTCTAAATCTAAACAAAGTTCTTCTATATTTTCTAAACCAATAATTTTTTTCCATTGTCATCAACACCAAATATAATTTTTTTCCTGAATTATAGTTAGAAAAAAAGCACTAACTGTTTTTTTAAAAAAAGTATTTGTTATTGTTGATTTTAATTCAAGCTCTTTACTTTCTTTCATATCATCCTCCAAGAGAAATTATAGCATAAATCAGTCATAAATACGACGTAAAATTTTTACGTCTGATTTTTTTGTTGTAAAAAAATACGATGTAAATTTTTATAAAACTATCTTTCAACTATAACAACACTATTCTGATATTCTAATAAAATAGCCATCTGGGTCTAATATTGAAAATTCTTTTTACATAAATAATTTCATCATTAACTCTAAATTCTCTTATCTCAATATCTCTTTTTAATAAATTCTTTTTTTATTTTAAATTTTTGAATAAAGTTCATCAACATTATTGACACCAAATGTAAAATTAATTCCTTTTTCCAAAAGGATATTCCATTTGAGATAATTCCTCTTCAGAACCTTCTTCTAACATTAATTGGATATTTCCAAGTGACAAAAAAATATAAATTTGTCCTCTTCTCTTTCATATTCAACTTTAAAGCCTAATATATTTACATAAAAAAATCTCTTGAGATATTGATATTAGAAACTACTAACTCTGGTATTAAATCATTGTATTTCATAAAAAATACCTCCAGATCTTATTTTTTTACAGCTTCTCTATATTCATGAGTAAAAATATTTATCATATAATTTAGATTTTTTTCATATTCATTACCTAAAAAAATCTCCAACTAATATTTGTGCAGTTTTGTTTATTCCTGCTTCTTTAACTTTTTTTGTTCAATAGTTTCAAGAGTACCTAAAACTATTTTTTTGATCAGGCCAGCTAGCTCTTTGAACAACTGCCACAGGTGTTGTCATAGGATAAGAAGTAGCTAGAGTTTCAACAACTTTATCTATCATATGAACTGATAAAAAAATATTGCCATAGAAGCTCTATGTTTTTGCTAAACTTTCTAAGCTTTTCTTTTTCAGGAACAGGAGTTCTTCCTTCTATTCTTGTACATATTACTGTTTGAGAAACAGTAGGTAAGGTAAATTCTTTTTTTCAAAGCAGCGGCAGATGCTAAAAAAATGAACTTACACCTGGAATAACTTCATATTCTATTCCATATTCATCTAGCATATCCATTTGTTCTCTATGAGCACCATAGATTGCTGGGTCTCCTGTATGAACTCTTGCCACTTTTTTTGTTAGCTTTTATAGCTTTTTACAGTAACATCTATAACTTCATCTAAAGACATAGATGCTGAATTATAAATTTCTGCTCCTTCTTTATGACAGTCAATAACTTCTTTTTGGTACTAATGAACCTGCATAAATAATAACATCAGCCTCTTTTAACTATTCTTTTGCCCTTTTATAGTTATTAATTCAGGGTCACCAGGTCCTGCTCCTATAAAGTAAACTTTTTTTCTTTATATTTTTTTCCATTTTAAAAATCCTTTTCTTCATTATTTTATAAAATTAATTTTAGTAACTAAAAACTTTGAGTCACATCTGGTGTTTGCATAGCTTTTTCATATAATTCTTTTCTTTGATTAAAACCTTTATTATTTTTCAAAAATTTTTTTCTTAGCTTCTGGACTCAATTCTCTATTATATGGGTTATCTCCTATACTAGAATGTATTTCAACTCCAAATTGAGTTATTACATCAGATTGCAAGGCTAACTCTGTCCATTCTTTATCAGCATAGAAATTATATCCATTGTAAAGAGAACCTCTACCCTTATCATAAAAAAATTGCATTACTATATTTCACTTTTTATAAGATAATTTATTTCTTTTTTTCATTTTTTTCTATCATAGACAACAGCTTTATTATTTTTCAATTAATTCAGAAAAAAATAATTCCTAAAATATTCAAATTTCTCATCTTTATATGATATTTTTGTTCTTGATATCATCTATTTTATCTACTCTACGTCTATTGTAAAGTTCAAGTAAATCATTTTTACTTACTAAAATGTCAAAAATCTTTTTCCTTTATAAGTTACAATTTCTTTTTTTATTATCTGGTAGAGTATAATTTAAGAATATTTCTTTCTCTAATGTTTGAGTTAACTCAATGTATCTTTTTTTCTTTTAGTTTCATAAGTTCCTTTTAACTACTGTTTCAGCAATACCTTGAACTGCAATAATTAAAAAAATAATATAGCTAATAATTTTTTTCATAATATGGTTTCTCCTTATATATTAAATTTTCTCCATTTTTTTCAAATCCACCTTTTTACAATTAGAGTTGTAAAATATGGAATATCATCTTCTGTTAAATCTTTTTATGTCATAATAAACTTTTTGACTTTCTTTTCCACAATTTGAAACCATAATAATTTTTATCTATATTTCCAGTTTTTTTATTAATGCTTGTTTTAAGTTTTCAAAGTTTCTACTAACTTTCATAAAAAAACTATATTATCGTTATTTTCTAATTCAAATTCAATATTAGTTTTTTTGTTAAGTGATACTACTTTTTAAAGTTTCATCTCCTATCATAAGTGGGAAATTAAATCTTGAAGCCATATCAACGAATGATGAAACTCCTGGAACTGTTTCAACAAGATATTTTTTTCAGGAAGATGTTCCAAAAATATACATAGGTACTGTATGTCATAGTATCTCCAATAGTTAAGAAACCAACATTCTTTCCTTCGTCTAAAAGTTTTTGAACTATCTTAGCATTTTCTTTTCTTGCATTTTTCTCTATCTTCAAGAGATTTTAGCATAGGAAATTCAACAAAAAAACTTTTTCAACATCTTCTTTCATATATTGTTTTTGCAATTTCATAAGCAACACTACCATCATCTTTTTTAGCCTCTGGTAATATAACTACATCTAATTTTTTTAAGGTGTTTATTGCCTTTATAGTGATTTCTTCAGAATCACCAACTCCAACACCTATACCATAAAATTTGTTAGTCATTTTTTTCTCCTCTTTCTTATTTATATTTATAACCTGGAACTTTTTTTCTTATCAACTCCAAAAAGTATTCATAAAAATCTTTAATATCTTCATAATTAATACCTTCTAATCTTTGCTCATTATAAAAAGTAACCGTATTTATCTTTTGAAAAATCCATTTTTAAGTGGTTCGAAACTTTTTTTATATCTGCACCTTCAATTATTTTACCTTCATAAAATACGTTATATTTATCTTTTGCAAAACTTATGGAACCTTTGATTTCTTTTAAATGATTTATAATCAGCATTTTTTTACTATTGTCACATCATAATAGATGTTATTCTTATCTTTTGCATAGCCAAATCCACGTCCATCAAAAGTTGAAGCATCAATGTAGTCTATTTTTTTACCATAGTAATAAATATTTTTTTCCATCTTTTGCTAGGATATCATTCCATGATACCAATTTGTCAACATTAGCATCTTCAAGTTTAATTTCTTCTATATTCCTATCTTCATCTATTTTCACATAATAAGCATTCTGAAAAATCTTTTTACATAAAAATCCATAACCTACATTAATATCTGGAAGACTTTTTATTTGTAACATTTCTATTTACAAATAAAGAATCATTAGGAGATACTTTTAATTTTTTTATCTTCATAGTAAACAAAAATCCCTATCTTTTTACTAGATTTAATCTTACTATTTGAATATAATCCCTGTCTATATCTGTTTTTTTTCCTCTAAAAGTATACCCTATTTTTTTATCTCTTGCATAAAAAGTCATTTATTTGCTCTAATGAATTTAAATCAACATCTTCAACTTTTTTTCATTATAATCTATAAATTTTTCCATTTTTTTATGATCATAACCCTCATAATAGACTTCGTTACCTTTCTTATAATATTCAGCAATTATCGAAATACTAAAAAAATAAAATAAATTAGAATAAGTATTTTTTTTCATAGATATTTTTTTCTCCTCTTAAAAATTTTTTTATATTTACTATTTATAACTATCATCCTTATCAAAATAAATTATATCTTTTTGGATCTACTTTTTTTATACTAAATAGATAACACATAGCTTTTTTTCTACTTCTTTTTTTATTGTAGATGCTATATTAACTCTTAATAAACATCCTTTCATAAAAAAATCCTGATTTAATAGCATAAAAATTTTTTTATCATTTTTTTATAATAAGTGTATTCATAAGCTTTTAAATTTTTGAACTTTTATAATTTTGAATTTTATATTCTTTCTTATCTTCTATTTTATCCATTATTTCTTCAAATACTGTAGCAACATCTTGAATATCAGCTTCCACTATTCTATAATCATCATCTTTTAAAAAAATTAAGATAGTAAACTCCTATACTTAAATCACTACCTGATTGAAAAAAATATAGTTTCAAAGATAGGAGAATTATCAAGTTCAAGTTCAATCTCTAAAAAAATTTTCTCTCCCAGTCAGGAGGTAATTCTATTGTCCATTTATCATCTATATAAAAATTTCTTTCTCTCAAGTTTAGAATTTAAGAATACTCCAAATAGGGAAAAAAAGAAGTGATACAATACTCATATTTTTATTAGCCTCCAGTTTTTAGGAATAAAAATTTATTTTTAACTTTTTAAAAAAATTATTTCTATTTTCTCTTTGAATTCACTCTTTTGCTCTTTTTCCATCTTTTCTTTTTCTATACCACCATATTGAGGTAGGGTGGGAAAAAAGGAAAAAGTCTTATTTAGGTATTCTGAGTTATTTTTTTCAAAAAAATATAGTAGCTTCTTTTTACTAAGAAATAGTATATAGTTTGGTTTTTAGTATTTTTAATAACTTCTTCAAAAATTAGTTAAAGATTTTTTTCCTCCACTTCTTTTTGTACTATAAATTTCTCTACTTCCATTTGTTGAGGGAACTATAAAAAAATTCATGAACGCAATTCTTTTCCCAAAAAAATATTTTTATATCAATATTAGCATTGTCAAGTTCTTTTTTTATTTTTGAAAAAAGGCCATTTCCACTAGAAAACCATTGTTCAACAACTCCTCTCGTATCTATATGACCTTCCTGAGATAAGATAATATCTCCTTTATCTTCGTACCATTCTTTAAAAATTAGCTACCTTTTTTTCGATCTTCATCATTCCCAAGATAGTGGCTTTCAGCAACCAATAATACTTTGTGTTCTTGATAGTTGAAACCAATATAAGGTAACATAAGTTGATGTATTCTTGAATTTTTTTATAAAATTCAAGTTCTTTTAGTTTATTATCATAGCTCTTATCTATTTTTAATTCTTCCATAACCCTACCTCTTTTTAATAAAAAAACTGTGTCTTCTATCTATTCTCCCAACAACCACTCCAAAACATTAATTACTTTTTATTCCATCATAATCAGTGTTTGGTAGTACATCATCTAATGTTATTAAATACTTAGGATAGTTATCTTTCATATTTTTTTAAATGCATCTAACTCTCTTTTTTTAAAGTATTCTCATCTAAGACAGTTAAAGCAACCTGATAATATTCAATTTCATTTGAATTGATAACAACAAAGTCAATTTCATTTTCTATCAAACTGTCCAACATAAACATTGGCTTTTCTTCTAAGCAATTCAAGATAAATTATATTTTCAAGGATATGTCCCATATCTATATTTCTATTACCTAAAAATCATTTGTCTAAGCCCTAAGTCTGAAACATAGTATTTTGATAATGTTGATAAAAAAACTCTTTACCTTTTTATATTGTATCTATTAACTTCATATATAAGGAGTCCGTCAATAAGCCCCTTTTACATACTTTTCAATAGTTTTAGCATCGGTCTTTCTTCCCATTGAAGTTAAAGTGTTTTGCAATCTTTTGATATTGAAGTCAGATTACCAATATTATCAAATATATATTTAACAAGACTTTCAAGTCTCATAACATCAGAAATTTTTTTAATCTTGTAACTATATCTTTTAAAAAGAACAGAGTTATATATTCCACTTAAATATTCATATATTTTTTTAAATTATTTTCTAATTGTAAAGTATAAGGAAAAGAACTATTTACTATATATTCATTATAATATTGCATAAGAGTTTTTTTAATATTTTTTTGTTTCTTTCTTTTCTAGTTCTTCATATTTTAATTTAGCTTGATAATATTCTTTAAAAAGATAAAGGAAGCATTTTTAATTCAATATAACGTCCACTTAAAAGAGTTGCAAGTTCACTTGACATAAAAATAAGCATTAGAACCTGTTATATATAAATCAACATTATCTTTTTATAAAAAGGCTATCTACAACTTTTTCAAATTTATCCACATGTTGAATTTCATCTAAAAAGATATAATTTTTTTATTATCAATCATTTTAGATTTTATGTATTTATAAAGTTTTTTTATAATCAGTGAGTTCTTCATAATCCATATCTTCAAAATTGATAGATATAATTTGTTTTTCAACTTTATTTTTTTAAGTAAATAATCTTTGTATATTTCAAAAAGAGTAGATTTTTCCACATCTTCTTACACCAGATACAACTTTTATTATCTGTTTATCTTTTGATTCAATTAAAAAAATCTAAATATTCTTCTCTATCTATTCTTATCATACTAACACCTCATTTCTTTTCTAAAAATTATATAATCTTTTTTTATAAAAAAATCAAATTTTAAGGAATATAATCCCAAAAACTTTTATTTTTTTATAAATTTAAGGAATATAATCCTTAAAAAAATTAAATATAATTTTAAAAAAATTTAACAAGTTTTACTTATTTCTTTTTAATAACCTTAATTATACAAATAGGATTTTTCACCAAACATCATAGTATAAGGTCCAACTCTTTTTGCTCTACCGACAGTAACTGTTATAACTTCGATATCTTTAAAAACCTTTTTTTCTTTTTAGTATTTCTAAAGATTTAGATTGAGTTTCAAGAGTAATACAATTGATAACTAGTATGGCTTCATCTTTTTGCATAAGTTAAAAAGTGATTTATAATTTCTTCCAATCCACCAGTTGAACCACCGATAAACATTCTGTCATAAGCAATATTTGGAATGGCATCAGGTGCTTTACCATGAATTAATTCAAAGTTATCAAGATTAAATTTTTTTCAGCATTTAGCTTTTATAGTATCTAAACCTTTTTCTTCCTTTTCTATTGCATAGACTTTTTCCTTGTGGCATATAAGTTGCTGCTTTCTATTCCTATTGTTCCAGTTCCTGCTCCAACATCTATTAAAAATTGAATTTGGTTTTTAACATAAGTTTAGCAATAGAAATTGCTCTTATTTCTTGTTTCGTCATAGGTAACTCAGTTTGAGTAAACTCTTTATCATATATGTGCATATTTATCCTTTCTTTATTAAAAAAACTATTTACTTTCTACACCTACTAATTTATTTTCTAAAAAAATAAATTAAGATTATTTTCTATTGCTGCAAAAAGTCTTTCTAAACTTTTTTTGTGATTTCCAAGCCAAGTGAGGTGTCACTGTAAAAATTATCTAGTTCAAGTAATTTACAATCATTTTTAGGAGGCTCTGTTGTCATAACATCAGTTGCAGCTGAGGCAATTATATTATTCTTCAAAGCATAGTATAGATCTTCTTCATTTATTATAGGGCCTCTTCCTAGATTTAAAAATTATTGCTGATTTCTTCATTTTTTTTCATTCTATCCAAATTTATTAAATCTTTTGTTAAATCAGTCAATGGTGCATGAATAGAGAATATATCACATTTTTTTCTAAGACTTCATCTAAATCATATCTATTATCTGAATTATCTGTATATTTTCTTCCAGGAATTTTTAGCAACCATAACTTTCATTCCAAAACTTTTTAGCATATTCTGCTACTTTTTTTGTCCAATATTTCCATAACCTAAGATACCTAAAATTTTTATCTTCAGTATCTACATGATAGTAGTTATCCATATTGATAGAAAGTTCATTCCATTTATTTTCTTTTTACTTTTTGACTTAATTTTTTTCTACCTTAGTTAATTCATTTAATAGAAATGTCATAGTCAATTGAGATACTGAATTAGTTGAATAGCCAGCAACATTGGCAATAGATACTCCATGTTCTTTGGCAGCAACTAAATCTATATGGTTAAAGCCTGTTCCAGTTAATAGAACTAGTTTTTAAATGAGGTGCTTGTTCGAATTCTTTTTACCTAGTCTAATTCTATTTAGAATAACAACATCATAGTCTTTTAAGTAACTAGCTACATCATCATCATTTGTAAGATTAAACTCAGTATATTCTCCATATTTTGAGAATATTTCTTTTTAATTCAAAAAGGACCTACTGTGTTTCTATCCAAAAAAATATAATTTTTTTAGCTTATTTTTCCATAGTTTTCTCCCTTCTTTAAAAACTAAAACATTCATATCAAATTTTCTATTTAACTTTTTCATAATCCTCAATTTCTAAAATAGTTATTTTTTTCATTATCATAAGATAAATTTTCTCCAACTATAACAGTTAAATTTCTAATTCCGTTATTATATAGATTTTTAGAAACTTCATAAGGATTTTTTGAATATCATCTGTAAGTAAAACTAAACCAGCAATATCCTTATCATTTATATTTTTTTAACATAGTCAAATTCTCTACCATGTACACTTGCTAATCTAAAAATTTTTGCCAATTTTCACCTAATTTTGAAAAATAGGTATTGATAAGATGAGATATTAGGAATGATATTTAAAAATATCTTTATATAAATTCTTTTGATAGATAAGGAACTAAACTATAGTAACCTGTATCTCCTGAAACTATAATTGTTATTTTTTTCTGTCTATATTTTCTTTTAAATAAGCTATAAGCTCAGCTAATTTTCCTAAAGTATATATTTCTTGTTTCTCAGAGATAATAGCTTTTTAAATCCGAAAGTTGTCTTGTACTACCAACTATAATTTCTGCTTCTTTTTATACATTCAATACCAGCTGTAGAAAGATACTTTATATTTCCAGGTCCTAAACCAACCACATTTATTTTATTTGATTGCACCACATTCACCAACCATTCTTTGATAGTTATCACTTTCTCCAATAGTCTCTCCTTTGAATGAGAATATTGCAGCCGATACCTCTATATCGGCTCTTGCATATTCTTGCATTTTAAAGGCAACTCTATTTGCAATTAAATGATAAATTTCATTATTTTCAATATAGTCACAGGCTTCTTCAATAGTATTTGAAAAATAAAAATTTTTTTCTGATTATATCAGGTTTTTTTCATCAACAAGGAAAGCACAAGAGGCCATAGTTTCCATTCTACCATCTGCCACTCTACTATGAGTGTTAAAAATACCACCTGCAACTTTAATTGCTTTTGCAATATGTCCTAACATTATTATTTTCTTAAACTCTAATTTCACAGCAGCTTCTATCATAAAAACCAACAAAGTTGCTTATAATAATCATCTGTTCAGTATCTAGTCCAATTTTTTTCACAATGTCTTTCTCCATAGTTTCCAAAGGCAAAGATAACCCAATCTCTATTTTTTTATCTTCTCTCATAACTTTAAGTTCAGCAAACATAGATTTTTTTAAGGCATCTTCACTCATAGCCTTAACTATTCCAGTTGTACCTAGAACTGATATTCCACCTATAACTCCCATTTTAGGATTATATGTTTTTAGTGCCTTGGCTCTACCCTCTGGAATATAGATTGTTATTACAGCCTTTTTCATCAATGCCACTTAGAATTTCATTTACAACAGTTGTTATCATTTTTTTGTGGCCCAGGATTGATAGCTGATTTTCCAATAGCTATTTGTAAACCTTTTTTTGTTACAAGTCCAACTCCTCTACCACCAATAATTACACAGTTATCATAATAGGCTCCTCTGTCAACTTTTTGGAAGTTCTTTTACTAATTGTACCTTAGCACAAATACTTATTCCATTAGTAACATCAGGGTCATCACCTGCATATTTTTTTGTATGGCACAACTTGCAAAATTATTTCTAACTCTTAATTTTTTTGAACTGATATTTTTTTAAGTTTGTGTAATTTAATGTTGTTATATCAACTTCAGTAGCTTTTTACCATAGACAAGTGCTTCTAAAGCAACTTTTTACAGCAACTGTTGCACAAGTTCCTGTTGTATAACCATTTTTTTAATTCTTTTTTTCTTCCATTTTAATCTCTCTCTATTATTTTTTTCTTTTTCATATTAGGTCTAAATGAAGTTTTTAAATCAAAACCTTTACTACATATTTTTATTTTCATTAGAAACTTCAGGGGAAATTTCTTTTCACTTCTCTTATTAGATAAAAACTCAACTAGGCTTTGCCATACAAAAATCTGCATCAATATATACTCCCATTTGAGATAAGTTTGGATTATAAGTAAATTTATAAATATAAAGATACTTACTACTTTTTAGATGTACCAATAAGTTCTATTAAAAAGCATAGGTTCATTTAATATAATATCATCTTTATCTATGTCATAAGTAATTAATTTTTTTCTATCAGAAGATAATAAATAGTCCCAATCACTTCCAAATTTACTGAAAATACTAAACTTCTTTTCATTTTTTTAAAAAGTAATTTCTTTTTTTATATTGAAAGTCATTCAACTTTCTCAAATCATTTTCATTTTTTTATATCAAAATGAGTATATACACCATTTTTCAGTGAAAAAAATAAATGTATTAATTTTTTTCTCCAATAAAAAGTATTTTTATGAATATTTTTTTCATCTATAGGGTTTATGTCATCTTTTTAAATTTTTTTATTAAAAATCATCTTCTGATATTCTATAATCTATATTTATATTACTTATATATCCAATCAAAACTTGAAAAATATTCACAATAAGTTTTTTTCTAGTATAAACTAATTTCTCATCCATTCCATATTTTTGTTACTTTGTAATCATAAAAAAATCTTTAAATTTACTAATTATCTTCATATATCCCCCTTATGCTTCTTCTTCATATTAGGTCTAAATGAAGTTTTTTTAAATCAAAAACCTTTACTAAGTATTTTATTTTTCATTAGAAACTTCAGGGGAAATTTCTTTCTCACTTCTTTTATTAGATAAAAAAATTCAACTAGACTTTTGCCAGATAAAATCTTCATCAATATATATTCCCATTTGAGATAAGTTTGGGTTATAAGTCTTTTTATAAACTGATGTAGATCTTCTGTTATCGTGGTCTGTAACATTTTTCTAAAAAAATTCTATTAAAAACTATAGGTTCATTAAAAAAAGTTATTTTTCTTCATCTATATCGAAAAAAATCTTTTTTTATTTTTTTATAAAAAAATTATAAAAAGTTTTTTTCTATTCATTTTTTTAACAAATCATATAAATCTATATTAATAAATGAATTAACAAAAATAGTATTTCCATCTAAAAAAAGTTATTTCAGAATCTTTCATATAATAAGAAAAAGTTCTTTACTCTTACATTAGAGTTTTTTTAGCTTTCAATAGCTCTATATCTTCTAAATCAAATTGTGTATATAATTTTTTTCTTCAGTTTTAAATATAAGAACAATTTTATCTCCCACAAAAAGAATTTTATTATTGTAGTCTGGTTGTGTTTTATTAATAGAAAAATAATCTAGGAGAATTTCTAAAATTTTTTTAGTAACTCTAGTATAAACTAATTTCTCATCCACTCCATATTTTTGCTACTTTGTAATCATAAAAAAATCTCTAAATTTACTAATTATCTTCATATATCCCCCTTATGCTTCTTCTTCATATTAGGTCTAAATGAAGTCTTTAAATCAAAACCTTTACTAAGTATTTTATTATCATTAGAAACTTCAGGGAAATTTCTTTTTCACTTCTCTTATTAGATAAAAAAATTCAACTAGACTTTGCCAGACAAAAATCTGCATCAATGTATACTCCCATTTGAGATAAATTTGGGTTGTAAGTAAATTTATACAGAGGACGGTGATATTTTAAATTTTTTTATTATAAGACTTACCAAAATATTCAATTAAAATCATAGGTTCATTAAAAATAATATCACTTTTATCTATTCTCATAGAAGGAAAACAATTTTTTTCTATCATAAGAAAAATAGTTTATCCCATCCAAAAATCTGTGGTAATCTCAAAAATTTCTTCCATCATTAAAAAGTAATTTCTTTTTAAACAGTAACTTTGATATGTTCCTTTTTGAAACATCAAGTTTCTTTGCATCAAAATGAGTATATACACCATTTTCAGTAAAAAAATAAATGTATTAATTTCTCTCCAAGAATAAGTATTTTATGAAAATTAATTCCTTAAAAATATTCAAAAGTTCTCTTTTTAAATTTTTTTATTAAAAATTTTCTTCTGAAATTCTATCATCTGAAGCTGTATAAACATCTATAACAAAACTTTCGAAGTACTCACAATAAGTTTTTTTCTAGTATAAACTAATTTCTCATCCATTCCATATTTTACTACTTTATAGTCATAAAAAAATCTTTAAATTTACTAATTATCTTCATATATCCCCCTTATGTTTCTTTTTTTCATATTAGGTCTAAATGAAGTCTTTAAATCAAAACCTTTACTCAATATTTTTATTTTTCATTGGAAACCTCAGGGGAAATTTCTTTTTCACTTCTTTTATTAGATAAAAAAACTCAACTAGACTTTGCCAGACAAAATCTTCATCAAAGGTATAGCCCTAATTTTTGATAAAATTGGGTTGTAAGTAAATTTATAAATAAAAAAATACGATCGCTAGAATTTTTTTCTTGTTAAAAAAATTTCACCTAAACATTCAATTAAAAATCATTGGTTCATTAAAAAGGATATCATCTTTTGAAATATTAACACGTGGTAAAAATCTTTTTCCTATCATAAGAAAATAGTTCATCCCAAAACATATTTAAAAAGAACTATAAATATCAAACTTTTTTTCATCATTAAAAAGTAATTTCTCTTACTTCATTGTAATAAGAATAATAGCCATATTTTTTTCTTTATATCCTCAGGATTTTTTTATATCAAAATGAGTATATACTCCATTTTCAGTAAAAAAATAAAGTGTATTAATTTTTTTCTCCAAGAATAAGTATCTTATGGCAATTATTTCTTTTTAAAAATATTCAACTTCTTCTTTTAAATTTTTTTATTAAAATTTTCTTCTAAAAATCCTATCATCTGAACTTGTATAAATACTTATAAAAATTTGTTTCATAATATTCACAATAAGTCTTTTCTAGTATATACTAATTTTTCATCTACTCCATATTTTTGCAACTTTGTAATCATAAAAAAATCTTTAAATTTACTAATTATCTTCATATATCCCCCTTATGCTTCTTTTTTTCATATTAGGTCTAAATGAAGTCTTTAAATCAAAACCTTTACTTAATATCTTATTTTCATTAGAAACTTCAGGGGAAATTTCTTTTTCACTTCTCTTATTAGATAAAAAAACTCAACTAGACTTTGCCAGATAAAAATCTTCATCAATATATACTCCCATCTGTGATAAATTAGGATTATAAGTAAATTTATATACTGAATTATCGTATCTTGCAATTTTTTTCTATCAATACCACCAATATATTCTACTAAAATTATTGGCTCATTAAAAAGAACTTCCTCTTTTGAGATATTTAGATATGATAGAAATCTTTTTTTCTATCATAATTAAAAAAATCATCCCATAATTCGTTAAAAAGTTATATGAATCTCAATTTTTTTCCATCATTAAAAGTAATTTCTTTTGTACCATCATAATAAGCCCAGTATTTATATATAGTTTCTCCACTTATATCTTTAGGATTTTTTTATGTCAAAATGAGTATATACACCATCTTCTGTAAAAAAATAAAGTGTACTATTTTCTTCTCCAACAATAAGTATTTTTATTATGATTAGTTTTTATCAAAGAATTTAATATGTTCTTTTAAAAATATTATCAAAAATCTTCTATTGAAACTTTTTTTCAGGAACATTTTTTTATGTAGATTTAGGTATTGAAATCTGATCTTATAGTAGTCACAACAAGTTTTTTTCTATTGTAAACTAATTTTTTTCATCTACTCCATATTTTGTTACTTTATAATCGTAAAAAAATCTTTAAATTTACTAATTATTTTCATTTTTCTCCTTTTAATTTATAGGAGTTTATGCGTGAAAAACCTTCTCTTTTATATATTTGGTAGATAATTCCATGAAGTATAGCAACGCCTATTGTGCTACCTCCCTTTCTACCATTTATTGTGATATATGGAATACCTAGTTTTTTTGAATTCTTCTTTTTGATTCTGCTGCACCAACAAAAACCAACAGGAACTCCTATAACTAAGGCAGGTTTTTTTCTATTTCACCATTTTCTATCATTTCCTTTAGTTGATATAGTGCAGTAGGTGCATTTCCTAAAATGAATATTTTTTTGTTTCAGGGTCTTTTCCTGCTTTTTCTCATTCCAACTATAGAACGAGTAAGTCCTTCTTTTTTTAGCTTCTTCAATTACTTCTTTATCAGAAACTAAACAATAAGCAGAACAGTTATATTTAGATAAAGGCAGGTTTACTAAGCCCATTCACTATCATATTTGTATCACAATAAATTTTTGCAACCTTTTTTTCTAAGGCTTTTTAATCCACTTTCTATAGCATTATTTTTGAAATTCTATTAAATCAGCATATTCAAAAATCTGCTGAAGTGTGAATTATTCTTTTAACTATAGGCATTTCACTTTCAGAGAATTTTTTTCGCTTTATCTCCTAATTCTTCTTCAATAATTTCAAAACTTCTTTTTTTCTATATCTCCCGGTACTTTTATATAACTCATCGTCATCACTCCATTTCATTCTTTTTTTATTATTTTTTTATATATTTTCTTGCCTTGTATTCTCCAACAGCCACTAAAAAGATTTTCTTTGACTAAACTATTTAAAAAAATCTTCTTGCTGTAGCTTCTGAGATACCTAACAAGCTTTTGTGCCTCTTTATTGCTAATAGAATCATTTTTGACCTAAATATTTCATAAGTAATTTTACTCTTTCTTTATTTTTTTATCAGTCATTTTATCAATCACTTTATCAGTCATTTTTTTGTGTTTCAACTAATTCTATTAAAGTTTCTTTTATAATTTCTAATATAAATAAAAATAAATTCAGTGGATTCACCATCTTTATTTGAATTATTTATTGCTATATAATATTCTTTTTGATATTTTTTTGTACTAGACTTTCTATTGGTAACCAAGCAAAAAAACTTTTTTTCCACTTAGAAAGAATCAAGCTATGCCACAGTCTTCCTATTCTGCCATTTCCATCTTGGAATGGATGAATGAATTCAAACTCATAATGGAAAACTGCTGCTTTTTATCAAAGGATGTTCCTTACTATTTTTTTAAGCCACAAAAAAATAAATTATTTATTAGTTCAGGAATATATTCTGGTAAAGTTCCCATATGTATTAATTTATCACCTTGATATACTCCAGCATTTTTTTACTTCTAAATCTTCCACTTTCTTTTTATTAATTCACTTGTCATTATTTTTATGTGCTAACAATAAATCTTTCATTGAGTTTTCATTGAGCTCCTCAAGTCTTTCGTATATTTCATAAGCATTTTTGAACTTCTTTTTATATCTTTAAGAGGAGCTAAAACTCTTTTTTTCCATTTATTACATCAGTAACTTGCTCAAGAGTCAAAGTATTTTTGCTCTATGGCAAGAGAAGAATAAATTGTTTTAATTCTATTTTTTTCTTCTTAAAGTTAAATTTTTTTCAAATTCTTTCTCTGCACTTATTTTTTTCCAACAAGCTCTCCAATTTCATATACTAAATTAAGTATATCATTTGTAATTTTAAAAAGGTGGTGAAAGTTCTTTTTTTCATTAAAATAGCTCCTCTAATAATTTGTAACTTCCAAAAAAAGTGTATATGTGGGTAGCCAGCATACATATTTTTTTCATGGAATATACATTCCCAATTTCTTCCATCTTTTTACAGCTTTAAATTCTCTTGTATCTTCTAATACAGTTTTTTTAATTTTGAGTAGTGGAACTCATGTCCTTTAGCAACTTCAATATCATTTTTTTATCTCTTATAGATATATAACCAAATCTTGAGATATCCAATCTATTATTCATAACTACAGTACAAGGAACAAGTCCACACATTTGATGAAGTGTCTCATCTTTTTTTGCTCTATGGCATGGCTCAGATACATAAAAGCCTCCACATTCAGCTAGAATATTCTTACCTTGTTCATAATTTTTCTCTAATTGACTCTATCATTTCTTTTGTTATTTGATAATTCCTCTGCAAAGTTTTTCAGGATAACCTCCTCCTAAATATATTGCATCACAATCAGGAACTTTTTTTTATCTTTTATAGGAGAGAAATATGTCATTCTAAATCCCATATATTCTAAAAAAATTCTATATTATCATTATAGTAAAAATGAAAAAGCTCTATCTCTTGCTATAGCAATAACTTTTCCCTTATGTTTATCTTTTTAAAGAAGATAAATATAAAGGATATTCGATTTCGTCTTTATCTATATTTATTGTTCTAGTTTCTTCAGTAGCGATTTTTTTCTAAAAGCTTCTAAATCTATATTTTTTTTAAAAACAAGATTTTTTTAGAATAAACAATTTATCTCTTAAGTCTTCTACTTCTTCGGCTTGTAAAAAGTCCTAAATGTCTACTTGAAATATTTAAGGCTTCATTTTTTTCTATGAAACCAAGACACTTAACAGAAGTGTATTTCACAATAGCTTCTTTAAATATAGCATAAGTTTTTTTCACTTGAAACCTTATTTATTATAACACCTGCTATATTAACCCTAGGGTCAAGCATCTTATATCCTAAAATTTGTGCTGCAATACTTGTACTTTTTCCTACACCATCTACAACTAAAAATAACAGGTATACCTAAGAATCTTGCTACATGTGCTGAGCTATTGTTATCTAAGGAATTATCTATACCATCATATAGCCCCATAACACCTTCGACTATTGATATATCCTTATGGTGTTTATAGAAACTATATCTTACCCCTTGTTCTCCCATCATATATGGATCTAAATTATAACTTTTTATTATTTGTAATAAATTCGTGGAAACCTGGATCTATATAGTCAGGTCCAACCTTAAATGGTGATACATTGGCAAAGGCTGACATCAAAGCCATAGATATAGTTGTCTTTCCAATACCACTACTAACACCAGCAAGCATAAATGCTTTCATTTTTTTCCTCCTTCTAACTGTTTTCAATAATTTTTTTATTTCATCAACAGTTAGTTCATAAATTTGTAAATTATTTATATTAACCCCTATACTCCATAATATCTACTAAAGCTTCCAATACTTTTTATATTTGATTCTCTATCTTTTTATTGCAAGTCTGACAAAGTGATAGTCTAAAAAAATTTAAAAATTTGAAGCATCTCTTATCAGTATATTTTTTTCTATCATTTTATCCCTTAAACTCGTTGAACTAATATTCTGTATTTTTTTAATAAAATGAAATTACATTCTGTCTTATATGCTTTTTAGATATTGAAATTCACTTAATTCTTTATACATAAATTTCTTTTCTTCTAAAAATCCACTTTTCAGATTTTTTTCAATATATTCTTTATCATCAAGCATAACAAGACCTGCAAGATTTGCAAAAAGTATTCACAGTCCATGGTTCTTTTTCTTCCCACATCTTATTTAAAATCTCATCATCAAAGCCTATTCCATAGCCTAGTCTAAGTCCAGGTATGGCAAAAAAACTTTGTGAAGGCTCTCATGATAAAAAAATATTTTTTTATTCTTAAATAAAGAAACTGTTTTTTTCTTGCCAATTTTCTATGAATTCTATAAAGGCTTCATCTACAAAAAGTTTTAGTATTTTTTTATTTTCACAAACTTCTACTACTTTCTTTTATGTCTTCCAATTTGATAAATTGCCCTGTTGGATTATTTGGATTACAGAAAAGTAATAAATCATAGCTATTAGTTTCAATTTCTCTTTTTAAATTCTCAATGTTAGGATAAAAAAATTATCACTTTCTTTTTAATTCAAAAATAATTTATCTCTGCTGAAACAGATTTTTAAAGCTCTTTCATACTCAGCAAAAGCAAGGTGCAAGTATTAAAACTTTTTTTTGGTTTTTAAAGATTTAAGATACAAAAAAATAAGATTTCTGTAGCTCCGTTTCCAACAATGATATTACTTAAATCTAATGAATTAAATTCTGCTATTTTTTTCTTAAATCAATATAATAAGGATCTGGATAATTTACTAACTTATCAAAAACTCTCTTTTGCTATATTTATAAATTTTTGAGGTACTCTAAGGGATTTATATTAGAACTATAATCTAAGATATTGTTTTTTTACCTTCTCTTTGAAATTTATAGATATTTCCTCCATGTAAATCTTTCATAAATACTCCAAATTTGTTAAAATTTTAATAGTCCATTTTCATCAAATTGAAAAATCTGGTCCCCATACTACTTCCCAAAGATAATTGTCCAAATCAGAAAAAAATATGCATGATAGCCTCCCAAAAAAACATTTTTGAGGTTCTTTAATAATTTTTTTCCTCCTGCATTTTTTTAACTAATTCAATAACTTTATCAACATCTTCTTTTTTTCTCAACATTATATGCTAAGGTAAATCCACTAAAAACCACTTCCAATTTTAAGACTGTTCTCATCTATATCTTTTATTAATAAATCCAATGGATATAATTCAAACTTTGTCCCTGGGGTATCAAAGAAACAAACTGGTGGATTATTTTCTTTGCAATTTGTTTTATATCCCAGACCATCTCTATAAAAATTTTATTGCTTTCTCCATATTTTTTTACACCTAGACAAATACAAGTAATTTTTATTCATTTTTTTACCTCCAATAATACTAACTAGTATAAATGATGTAGTTGTTATAAAAAAATACAACATATAAGATATTTAATGCTTTTTTTTATATCTCCAATTTTTTTATTTATTCATTACCTCTTAATTATACAAAAATTCATACTAAATTAGTCAACTTTTTTTATTTTTTTATTTGATGATTAAAAATTTTATTTTAAAAAAATCATCTTCAAAAAAATTAAATAAACTATAGAATAATTATATATAGTAGACACTTACTTAGTCAACTTTTTATTTCTGATAGAAAAGAAAAAAATTCATCTAAAAAAATTTTTGCTCTTTTATTATTTTATAGAATGTATTATAATATAGAAATAGCAATAAATGACCGTTCGGTCATATGAATGGAGGGATAGAATGAAAAATAAGAAGTAGTCTAATTTTTGTGTCACTTATCTTATTAGTATCTTGTTCTAAAGTAAATATTGAGAATGAAAAATAATGATATGATAAGTAGATTAAGAGAAAAAAAGAAAGCACAGAAAAAAACTTAGAATAAAAAAAGAAGGAATGATAGATTTAGAGGAAGCTGTAGATTTAGCTTTGAAAAAAATAATACTCAGATAAAAATTAAAAAGAAATAGAAAGTCAAATAGCTAAAATTGATAAGAATATTTCTTTTTGGAAATTTTTTTGCCAAGAATTTCAGCTATGTATTCAATCTCTGAATTAGACAGATACATGAGTGCAACTATTCCAGCTCCTGATGTAACAATAGGAGTTTTAGGTGGAATAACTTTACCTTCACTTCCTGTTACTCTTACAAGTAGAATGGTGGATAAAGATTTTACAAATTATGCCTTAAGTGCTCAACTTCCAATATTTGTTCCAGCTACTTGGTTTCTCTATTCAGCAAGAGAAAAAGGAGAAAATATCAGTCTTTATACAGAAAAATTTAACAAAAAAAGATGATAAAATTAAAAAGTTATAAGTGAATATTATTATACTTTGGCATTAGCAAGTGAAAAAAATGTTTTTAGAAAAAAAGAATATGCCTATGCACAAAAAAATTAAATAAAAAAATGCAAAAATTAGCTTTAAAAACAGGTAGTATTCTAAAATGGCAAGAAGAAGAAACAGAACTTTTGGTTAAACAAAAAAAGAAAAATGCTCTTAAGAATAATGAAAGAGATTTAAAAAAATAGCAAAGATGAATTTAATGAATGATATTGGTTTAGATCCATATGCTGAATTTAGATTAGTTATTCCTGAAGACACCATTTACAAATTACCTCCTCTTGAAGATGTAGTTTATGATGCTCTTGTCAATAGTGAAGTTATAAAAAAATCAATCATAATTTAGTGGCAATTAGTAAAGATAAGATAAAAAAATCGCAATGAGTAGATTTTTTTACCACAAATTAGTTTAGATACTGGGGTTGTAGGGACAAGTATAAGTTATCTTAATCCTCAAAAATATTCTTTTTGGTGCTATTACAGGTTTCTTATCACTATTTAATGGTTTTTAAAGATGTAAATGAATATAAAAAAAGCTAAGTTACAATCTGAAGCAGCATATATTCAAAGAGAAGATGCAATAATGAATACTATTATATCAGCAGTAAATTCATATAATAATGTTCAAAAAAAGTATAGAGGATAAAGAATTGGCAGACTTAAATTATAATGTATCTAAAAAAAGAAATTTAAACAAAAGGAATTAGAAGTTGAAGTTGGAAGTGCTACAGATACTGACTTATTAAAAAGCAATGTCTGAGCTAGAAAAAGCAGAAAGTATAAAACTAAAAAAACAGAGTATAAATATAGTGTTTCAGTAGAAACATTAAAAAAATGTTAATTGAAAAAGTAGGGGGTACTATGAAAAAAATATATTAGTTATTTTATTAATTTGTCTTTTTACAGCTTGTAAAAAAAGAAGCTAAGGAAGAAGTGATAAGATCAGTAAAAAAATTCAAGAGATAAATTCAATGCAAGATGAAAAATTTCAATATTGATTTTTCCAGCACAAATTTCTCCTAGTCAGAAAAACAGTTTTAGCTTTCAAATATGCAGGGAAAAATAAAAAAATATAAATTTTGAAAGTGGAGATTTTTGTAAAAAAAGGGCAAGTAATCGCTATAATTGACGATACAGATTACAAAGTTAATTTAGATGCATTTTTCTAAAAAAATATGAAGCTGCAAAAAGCTGTTGCTCAAAAATGCTGAACAACAATTTGCTAGGGCAGAAAAAAATTATACAAAGGAGATGCTTTTAGCTAAAAAAAGATTATGATAATGCACTTATGCAAAGAAATGTAGCTATTTCAACTTTTTAAAGAGGCTAGTGCAGGACTTCAAAATGCTAGAAATACTTTTAACTGACACAAAAAAATAGTAGCTCCTTATGATGGGTATATAGATAAAAAGGTAGCTGATGTGGGAACTGTTGTTCCAGAAGGAGGACCAGTTGTATCTTTTATTTCAAATGAAATAACTGATATTTCCATAAATGCTTCAGTAAAAGATATAGACTATATAAAAAAATGCAGAGAATATAAGTTTTAAAGACAGCACAAAAGATAAAATATATAGTCTTAAAATAAAGAGTATAGCTCAAAAATCCTGATTCTATCAATTTGACTTATCCTGTAGTATTTACTTTTTCAGAACTTAATGAAAATGATAAATTTTTTTATCAGGACAAACAGGAACTGTAACTATAGCTGTTAAAAAAATAAAGGAAAGGAAGAAATTTTAATTCCTATAAATGCTATTTTTTTGAAGATAAGGGCTCAAATGTATATCTGTTCAAAGATGGACAAGCTGTTAAAAACTCCAATAGAAATTGAGTGAATTGAGAGAAACAGATAAAATAAGTGTAGTTAAAGGTTTAAAAAAACAGGAGATAAGGTTATAGTTGCTGGAGTAAGCAAACTAGCTGATGGAGATAAGGTGAAACTTTTTAGGAGGCAACAAATGAAGATTATAGAATATTCTATAAAAAAATAAAAATAGTTGTGCTCTTTTGCAACATTTGTTTTAACTCTTGCTGGGATAATTTCATATTTTCGTTTAGGAAAAATTAGAAGATCCAGAATTTAAAGTCAAAGAAGCAATAGTTGTTACTCTATATCCTGGTGCTTCTCCTGAAAGTGTGGAGCAAGAAGTCACAGATAAGATAGAAATGGCATTGAGAAAGATACCAAATGCAGATATTGATAGTGTATCAAAGGCAAGTTATTCAGAAGTACATATAAAGATAGATGAAAGCACTCCAAGTGATAAGGTCGATCAAGAATGGGATGTGGTTAGAAAAAAAGATAAATGATGTAAAAAAACTAGTCTACCTTTAGGAGCTTTTACCACCAATAGTTCTTGATGACTATGGAGATGTCTATGGAATGTTTTTTTGCAATAACAAGTGAAGGCTTCTCCAAAGAAGAACTTTACAATTATGTAAAAAGAAATTAGAAAAAGAACTAGAAAAAAACAGATGGAGTAGCAAAAGACAACTTTATTTGGAAATAGTGATACAGTTATAGAAGTTTTTAGTAGATAGAGATAAAATAGCAAGTCTTGGGATAAATGAAAAAAATGATAGCTTTTAGCATTTACAGGACAAAAATATACCAGCTTATGCTAATTCAGTTTTTACATGGAGATAAAAAAATCTTAGATTCGATATCGATCAAAGTTTTGAGTCAATAGAAGATATAGAAAAATCTTGTTATATATTCTACTCCAGCAGTATTAAGTATTCAGAAACCAACAACAGTACTTTTAAAAGATATTGCTGAAGTCAGAAGAACTGAAGTTAAACCTTATACTACAAAAATGAGATATAATGGTAAAGAAGCTATTGGACTGATGTTATCACCTGTTAGTGGAACAAATGTGGTTGAAACAGGAAAAAGAAATAAGTAAAAAAATAGAACTTTTTAAAAAGAAGACTTACCTCATGGTATAGAAATAGAAAAAGTATATTATCAACCTGAGCTTGTATCAACAGCAATAAATCAATTTATAATAAATTTAGTTGAATCGGTAATAGTTGTTGTAGGAGTACTTTTTAATAACTATGGGAATTAGAAGTGGTCTAATAATAGGAAGTGGGCTTATACTTTCGATATTAGGAACTCTAATTGCCATGTTAGCTATGAAGATAGATTTACAAAGAGTATCTTTAGGAGCCTTTATAATTGCAATGGGAATGCTAGTTGATAACTCAATAGTAGTAGTTGATGGAGTTTTAGATTCTCTTGATAATGGAGATAATAAATACACAGCTTTAACTAAGCCAACATCCAAGACAGCTATTCCGCTATTGGGAGCAACATTTATAGCAGTAATTGCATTTTTTTACCTATGTATATGATGCCAACAACTGCAGGTGAGTATATAAAAAGTTTATTCTGGGTAGTAGCTATTTCTTTGGGATTGAGTTGGATAATATCACTTACACAGACAACGGTATTTTTGTGATATATATTTAAGTGAGAATGATTTTAAAAAGTGTAGAAAGTAAAGGGAAATTATTCCATAATAGGTTTGTAGTCATACTTGAAAAAAATCTTAATTTACAAAAAAACTTTCAATGATTGTTTTTACTTGGAGCATTTTTTTCTTTCGCTTTTATTATTTATAAAAAGTTCCGTTATCATTTTTTTCCCAGAATCAGATAAAAAAAGGTTTTTGTAATTAATCTTTGGAATCCTGAAGGAACAGATATTGAATACACTAATAAAAATCAATCAAGTAGTTGAAAGTGAAGTTTTTAAAAACAAGAAGGAGTAGTATCAGTAACTTCTGCAATAGGAGGCTCTCCATCAAGATATTATATTTCTTCTATTCCTGAACTACCTAATACAGCCTTATCTCAACTGATAATTTCAGTAGAGAAATTAGAATATATTAATAAGATTGGACAAGATGTAAAAAGACTTTGTAGATAATAATTTTTCCTGATACTCGTGTTGAAATAAGAAAAATATACTAATGGTATTCCTACAAGATATCCTATACAACTTAGAATTGTTGGAGAGGATTCCAATATATTAAGAGAATATTCTAAGAAATTTGAAAAATATTTTAAGGAATATTGACGGAGCGGAAAAATATTCAAACAGATTGGAAAGAAAAAAACAATTAGTTGTAAAAACCTGAGATTGATAAGGTAAAAAGAAAGAGAAAGTCTTGTGACAGCATTAGATATTGCAAGTTCATTGAATAGAACTACTAATGGAATAAAAAAATAGGTACATTTAAAGACGGAGAAGAAAAACATACCTGTTCTATTTAAAGAAAAAAATGATGGTAGAGAATTTAACATTAATAATTTAGGCCAAGTTCCTGTATGGGGCTTAGGACCTAGGAGTATTCCATTTAGAGAATTAATTAAAAAAAGAAAAATCTTGTTTGGGAAAAATCCTATTATAGTAAGAAAAAGATGGTTTTAGAGCAATTCAAATACAGGCAGATGTAAAAAAATGGCTATAGAGTTGAAGCTGTTAGAAAAAAAGTTTGCTAAAAGCTATAAAAAGAAAGTGAAATAGAACTACCAAAGGGCTATAAATTAGAGTGGAGCGGAGAATTTTACGAACAAGAAAAAAATACAGAAGAAATTATATCCTATATTCCATTACAATTGATAATAATGTTTATGACCTGTGTACTTCTATTTGGAAATTTAAGAGATCCATTTATAATTTTTTTGGAGTTTTACCTCTATCTTTTATAGGTATACTTCCAGGACTTTTTTTATAACAGGAAGAACATTTGGTTTTATGGCAATAATTGGAACTATAAGTTTAAGTGGTATGATGATAAAAAAAGTGGTATTGTTTTTAATAGACCAGATAAGGTATGAAATTTACACTTTAAATAAGGAACCATTTAAAGGCAGTTATTGATTCAAGTGCAAGCAGAATAAGAGCTGTTATACTTTGCAGCAGGGACAACTGTATTAGGTATGATACCGTTGATGTTTCGATCCTCTATTTTCAGATATGGCAATAACAATAGTATTTGGACTAACTGTGGCAACATTATTAATTTTATTTGTTGTACCATTGTTATATAGCATATTCTATAAAAATAGATAAACCTAAAGAAAAATTAAAAAAATAAAAAAAGGGATTGTTGCAAATTAACAAAAAAGTAAAAAAATAATTCGTTACTGAGTAAATTTTCTTAACGATAAAAAAATCAAGAATTCGCTGCAAATCAGGAAACTCACTTCGTTCAGACACTCCTGCATTTGCTCGGCTCATTCTATTTGATTTTTTTATCTAAAAATTTCCATTCGTAACTCATTTATTTTTTTACTTTTGAATTAAGATTATATTATGTAACAGTCCTTTTACTGTTTCTTTTTTTATCATTCCTAATATAAAAAAATAATAATTTTAAATTTTTTTAAAAATATACTGTAATAAGAAATTATATATATCAAATTTTATTCTTAAAAAAATAATTTTTTTCCACTTCTAAATCTGTTTGTATATTTTTTTTAAAAAGTAACTCACTATAATTTACTGATTTATCTAATAATTCTATTAATAAAGCTATCCCTTCTATATTTAAATAATCTGTTTTTTTAATTTCATCTAATGAAGTTATGTTAATATATTCAAAAAAATTTACCTAGAATACCAACTACACAATCAGAAATCTGAATAAACTTATTATTTTTTTGAATCTTGAAAAAGAAATATCGGCTTTATCTAAAAATTCTTTTTATAATTTTCTAGTTTAAATTTCTGATTTTTTTATCTAGACTAATATCTTCTAAATTTTTTTCTTAGAATAATTTTTTTCTATTTTCAATTTTATTACAAATAGTTTCTTCATTATCAAAAAAATAAATTTGGAATCTTCAAAAAAATTAAAAATAGGATCTGTATAAAAAAATGTTCATAATCATCAATTAAAGTATCATCTTCATTATCAGTCAAAAAGAATAAATTCATTATTTTTTTATTCCAGACTTAAAAAAAGCTAATAAATTCTTTAGTTTTTTTTATCTTCAGGAAATTTTTTTATTTAAAAATATCTATTAATTCATCAAAAAAAGAATAACAATTTTCTTTTTTTAAATTTGGATAATTATATTTTAAAAAAATATGATAGAAATCTTGAATATTTTCTCTTACTAATTTATAAAAAAATGATTTTTATCTCTATTTTTCTTCTAAAGTTCCAGTTTGATATATTTCATCAATGATATCTACAATTGAATAATATAAATGATTTAAATTTAGAAAGTGAATATACAAATTCGTTTTTTTATAAGCCATCTTAAAAAAATCTTAACTCTTTTATCATCTATAAATTTTAAAAAAATCTTTTTTTGTAGATAAATATTTTAATTTTAATTCATTAATATTTTTTTGTAACCCATTTTTAAATAATTCTGCTTTTTAAAAACATCAAAAATCTCCCTTTAAATATTTTTTTCAAACAGAACAACGCCACCTAAAAATAAAAATTTTTTTATCACATAAGTTTAGAAAAATTTTTTTCAAACTTAATTTTTCTTTTGATTATTAGTTTCATCATAATAGAAAGTTGCATTGTGAAATTTATTTAATTCTTCACTTATATCTTCATAATAAAAATTTTTTTAGAATAATTAGGATTATACCTTATCACAGGAGGTAATACTTTATGTTCCATATATTAATTTTTCCTACCTTATTAATAAACTTTAATTTCTGAAATATTAGATATGGTATGTGGTGGTAATTCACAGCCTCTTAAATTTTTTTGAAAATCACCTCAGTTTTTTTTCTTCATTAATAGATACCACTTTCAAACCTTTAAATACTTCTTCATCAGTACATAAATTCACTATATCACAACTTTTTATTATTTTTGCAAAGCTTCTTCTAACTTTTTTTAAAAACATTATCTTTGGTTCCAATATCATTAACTTTAATAGTATATCTTCTTTCAACAATCATTATTAAAAATCTCCTTTATTTTTTTAAATATATTCAACTATTATATTATTTTCTAAACTTTTTCTTTATATCAATGACTCTTTGATTAGAGCTACCTCTCCACTTCAAATTTAAGTCTTTTAAATTATCCATGTATTTTCCATCTATTAAAAATATCACATTCTTTTTATAAGAGAAAAATCTATTTTCATCTTCTAAAATTTCTTCCCAAGTAAAAACCACTCCATATCCAAATATCTCTATCAGGAAGATTTTCTTTAAATTTTTTTAATAAATTTTTAAAAAGTGCTTTTGATATTTTTTTAGGGTAAGTAGGGTCTCCACCTAGGAGTGAAAGACCCCTTATTGTTTTTTTCCATATTTTTTTTAAAAATAATCTATAATTTCATCTTCTTCTTTTTTTCAGTAAATTTCTTTCCATAAGTTTCTTTCCAAGTTTCCTCATTGAAGCAATTTTTTTACAAGCATGAGTACAGCCACTTACAAATAAACTTACTCTTATACCTTTTTCCATTAATCATATCTGCATATTTTATTCCTGAATAATTCATTTCTCTAACTGTGTTTTTACTCTATGCATAATTTCCTCTTGCTTACCTTTTTATTAAAAAGGTCTAGCATTAGGTTGAGATAGGTAACCACAGACTCTCCTTATTACACTCATTTCGTTACTATCATGATTTCCACATTGTGGACAAGTAAATCCTTCTTTTGTAGCAGTAAATTCTCCTTTATAGCCACAGATATGACATTTATCTACAGGTTGATTTATTCCCATATAATGAATTCCTACCATCTTAGCATATCTTAAAAATTTCAGGTATAGCTTCTAAATTTTTTTGTCAATGAATCAGTTTCAATATAGCTTATATGTCCACCTGCTGAATATTTATGTCCCAAAGCTTCTAACCTTAATTTCTCAAATGGACTCATATTTATTCTTGAAGAAACATGGAAAGAGTTATCGTAGTAGCCCTTATCTGTTATTCCTTTTTATATCTCCAAATTCTTGTTTATCAACTCTTGCAAATCTATCACATAGAGATTCTGAAGGAGTTCCATATAGTGCAAAACCTAAATTATATTTTTTTGCTTGTATTCAAGAATTTTTATCAGCCATATATTTTAATATATTAAAAAGTCTTTTTCATAAACTTCTTCTGATTCAGAAAAAAATCTTTACCATACAATAGTTGAGATACTTCACTAAGTCCAATATATCCTATTGAAACTGTTGAATAACCTCCCAAATTAAATCTTTAATTGTATCTTTTTGATTTTTTTCAGCAAGAGCACCTGACATCCAAAAGAATAGGAGCCATTTCTGCAACTGTATTTTTCTAAATACTTTGCTCTGAATAGACAGTTATCTTTACAAATTTCTAAAAATCCTATCCAGTTCTCTATAGAAACCTTCTTCATCACCACGATTTTTTTAATAGCTATTCTTGGTAAATTAATAGTTGTAGCTCCTATATTAAATCTTCCTGCATATTTTTTTCTTTACCATTTTCATCTTTCCAAGGAGATAAGAAAGCTCTACATCCCATAGGGTAGACAACAGTTTCATTTTTTTAATTGTTCATCTGTAATAAATAAAAATATCAGGGTAAATTGATTTAGTCATACATTCAAAAAGCAAGTTGAGAAATGTCCCAGTTAGGATCTTCTTCATTTAAATTTAAACCTTCACACATTGCATAAACTATTTTAGGAAAGATAGCCGTTTCTTTTTTTAGCACCAAAAACCTGCCATTCTTGTTTTTTTAAAAACATATTTTTTTGAACTAGTTTTCCTTCCCAAGAAGTTTCAGTTCCTATACTCAATAGTTGTAAATGGAGTCTGTCCATTTACAGTTGATAGGGAATTGATTTCATATTCCAATCCTTGCATAGCTTGTTTTACAGATTCTTCTGTCATATCAACAGAATATTCATAAGTTTTTAGGATATTTATTTTTTTTATAAATAGATTTGAATATTCTAAATCTTCTTTCTTTAATTCTTCAATTTCTTCTTCTTTTTAAATCATCTATGTATTTAGCACCTCTTAAGAAGTGTTTCTTGAAAGTTTTCTTTATATATCTAACTAAAGCTCTATCTAAATATGGAATTGAACAACCACCATAGGTATTAGATGAAACAGAAGCTATAATTTGTACTATATGACCAACTATGACATCAACTGAATTAGGCTCAAGCATTTTAGCATTACCTATATTGCATCCACCTCTTAGCATAGTTTCTATATTTACAAGTTCACAGTTAGTTTCTCTAAAAAAAGTAAATAGTCTAAATCGTGTAGGTGAATTTCACCTTTTATATGAGCTAACTTTATATGTTTAGGAACTATTTTATTTAAATAGTAATCTCTTGAAGAAATTCCAGCAAGTAAATCTCTTTGAACAGAAATAGTCTTTGCATCTTTATTTGCATTTTCAGATAGTAACTTTTCATTAGAAGCATCTACAAGCTCACTAATTTGTTTATATATTCCTTTTTTTCTCTATCTCTAATTTCTGCTTTTTAAAGTTCTATAGCTTTGATAAGACATAGCAATATCTTTTTCAGAAGAAGCCATTAATTTTTTTAACTACTATATCTTGTATTTCTTCTACTGATAAAAACTTTACTCGGAAGCTCTTCTACCTGTGTGGCAATTTTTTTCGATGAGCTTCATATTTGGCTCTCTGGAAGCTTGTATAAATGTTTTACTAATTGCATTAATAATTCTTTTTCTTATCAAACTCAATAACAGAACCATCTCTTTTTAATAACTCTCTTCATAACTGCCTCCATCTTTTTCAATTATATTAAAATTGTATAATGATTTTTTTATAAAAACTTTTCCATCTTTTAATCATTTTATCACTTTTTAAAAAAAATAACAATATATAGTATATATGATTATCAAATACCACTACATATTGTTGCTTGCTCTTATTGATTTATAAAAATTATATTGTTAATAATAGTAAAACTAAAGTTTCAATTTTTTTATATCACTAAAGTATAAGATAACATAAATAAATAAAAAAAGTCAAATTTTAAGTTAAAAAATGAATTATTTTTAATACAAATTTAAATTTAAAAATATGAAAAATTCTTGAAATAAAAATAAGATATAGAATAGAATATATTATATTGTATCCAAGTTAATGAGGAGGAAGTAAATGCTAGTACTGAATAATATTAATAAATCTTTTAAAAAAATATTGAAGTTTTTAAAAAAATATTAGTTTTACAGTTAAAGAAAAATAAAATTTTTTTGCATTTCTTGGTCCTAATGGAGTTGGAAAAAAACAACTTTAATTAAAAATTATATCAGGTCTAATATCAGCTGATTCAGGAACTGTTTTATTAGATGATAAAAAAATTTTCGATGGATAAAATTAGCACTATGTTTGATGGGAGTAGAAATCTTTATTGGAATATTTCAGTAAGAGAAAAATTTTTTTTATTATTTTACTGCTTTTAAAAAGGAAAGTTAAAGAAAGAAGTAGATTACTTATTAGAAAAAAATAGAGAGCTTTTTTTCAAATTGATAATTTGTTAGATAAAAAAATATGGAGAACTTTCTCTAGGGTCAGAAACAAATAGTTTCAGTAATAAATACATTATTAAGTAGTCCTGAGTTAGCTTGTTTTTGATGAGCCATCTAATGGATTGGATATCTATTATGAAGAAAAAAACTAATTCAAATTATTTCTAATTATAAAAAAATGATAGTAATAAAATTATTATTTCATCACATGATATTAATTTTCTTTACAAAGTTGTAGATAACTTTATTGTGATAAACAAGGGTGAAATAATAGGAGAATTTTTCAAAAAAATAATCTTAGTTTAGAAGAAGTAACAGCTAAATATTTAGAATTTTTTTGGAGGGAAAAAAATGAAAAAAAGTATCTGAATGCTTTTAAATCTGAAATAATAACAAATCTAATTATTGCAAAAAAATTATAAATTTAGCTTTCTAATGGATATAGGAATTTTTTTATATCCATATTGTCATTTTTAATTTTATCTAAATCAGGTTATAAATATACATTATACTATTCTAAAAAAATTTTTGATTTCAGAGAACTTGTTTTAATAGCTTATATAATGTGGATTATTTCTCTTTCAGCTATCAATACTATTTGTAGTGAGATTAGATCAGAGAATATTCAAGGAACTTTAGAATTAAAAATTTATGTCTATACTCCCTTTTTCAAATTTTTATTACTAGGAAAAAAATATTATCAACTTTATTTATTCAAATACTAGAAATTATAGTAGTTTTATTGTTTACAAAAATTTGTTTTTAATTTAAGTATAGGAATGAATTTTTAAAAATTATAGGGATTATGTTGTTAACATATATTGGGATGTATGGATTTTTCTTTAGTAGTTGGTTCATTAATTTTAAGTAAAAAAAGAAAAATAGGACAGTTAAATATGATAATACAAATATTATTATTAGTATTTTTCAAATGTTTTTTTACTATTTCAAATATTGGATTTTTTTCATATCTTATTCCTTTAGGAATTGGAAACCATCTGATACATCTATCATATTTAAAAAGAAGAAATTTCAAGTTCAAAAATTATTGATTTTTTTTATTTTTTTGTCTGTCTTCTATGGATAATCATAGGTCAGTATTTATTCAACAAAGCAATTAATTATGTAAAAAGAAAAAAAGGAACATTATCATTATATTAAATTAGGGGAGGTTTTAGATATGATAGGAGCAATGATTGGGGATATCATAGGTAGTGTCTATGAATTTAAAGATAATGTTGAAGATAAAAAAATTTTAAATTATTTGTATCTTATGCTATGACTACTGATGATAGCATTATGACACTTGCTGTAGGTCAAGCTTTGGTAAATACTTATGGAGAAAAAAAGATATTGTAAAAAAATTCAAGAAGAGTTAGTAAAACAGCTACAAAAAAATTTGGAAGAGAATACCCTTATGGTGGCTATGGTTTAAGATTTAAAGAATGGTTAAGGGATAATAATCCTCAACCATATAATAGCTATGGAAACGGTTCAGGAATGAGAGTTTCTTCAGTTGCTTGGTTATATGATAATCTTGAAGATGTAAATAAATATGCAGAAATTACAGCTTCTGTATCACATAATCACCCCGAAGGAATAAAGGGAGCCTGTGCCATAGCTTCTGCAATATATTTAGCAAGAAAAAAAGAAAACTAAGGATGAAATAAAAAAATATATAGAAGATAAATTTGGATATAGTTTTGAGCCTATTTCTTCAGTTAGAAAATGGCATACTTTTGATGAAACTTGTCAGGTTACAGTTCCAATAGCTATACAAGCATTTTTTTAGAAGGAAAAAGATTTTGAAGATGTTTTAAGAACTGCTATATATGCAGGTGGGGATAGTGACACCATAGCTTGTATGGCTTGTAGCATAGCTGAAACATATTATGAAATTCCTGATAAGTTCATAGAGTTTTGTTATCCTAAAAATAAGCCCAAGTATGAAAAATAGCTTTAAAAAAATATTCTATTGCTAGTTAAAAAAACAAAAATAGACTAAATAATAATTTAGAAAAAGGTTTTAAATCTTTTTAAAAAAAGAAAAATGTATAAAAAAATAAAAGGCTATGAATATTTAAAGTTTCATAGCCTTTTTAGATTTTATTTTTTTCAAAAAGTAGACTTTATAAATAGTTCTTCTAATTGTTTGTCATCAACAGTGTTAGGTGCTTCAGTCATTAGACATTGTCCTTTATTTGTTTTTAGGGAAAGGAATAACATCTCTTATAGATTCTTCTTTTAACATAACCATAAGCCATCTATCTATACCAAATGCAAGACCACCATGAGGAGGTGCACCATATTTGAAGGCATCAATGAAGAAACCAAACTTAGCTTTTGCTTCTTCTTGAGAAAGCCCTAATCTATCAAATACCATAGATTGAATTTTTGGATTGAATATTCTTATAGAACCTCCACCTATTTCAGAACCATTTAAAAACTAAGTCATAAGTATTAGTTCTGATATCTTCTGTTTGTCCAGCCAAGAATTTATCTAAGTCCTCAGCTTTTATAGAAGTAAATGGGTGGTGTTCAGCCTTATATCTTTGTTCTTCTTCATCATAATCAAACATTGGGAAGTCAACAACCCATAAGAATTTAAAGTCATCTTTATTTATTAAATCTAAGTCCTTACCTATTCTTAATCTCAATGCACCTAGAGCTGCAGCAACAACCTTTTTTTCTTATCAGCAATAATAAAGATTACATCTCCTATTTTAGCTTCAGTTTTTTTCAATGATCGCTTTCATTTCATTTTCACTTAAGAATTTAGCGATAGGAGAACTGATTCCATCAGCTCCTAATTTTATATATGCAAGTCCTTTTTGCACCAAAAATATGTCTTTACATATTCTTCATATTCAGAAATAATTTTTTTCTTGAGAATTTTTTTCATTTTGCAGAAGGAGCAACAATAGCTTTTAACAAGTCCACCATTTTTGAACAGTAGAGCTAAAAAGCATTGAAAGATGAATTTTTTTACAATATCAGATAAATCTCTTAATTCAACTGCAAATCTTAAGTCAGGTTTATCAGAACCAAATCTATCCATAGCTTCAGCGTAAGGCATTCTTTGGAAAGTATAATTAGCTTCTTCACCAGTTACATTTTTTTAAATACATATTTTTGCTAAACCTTCTATTTCATTCATAACATCTTCTTTTTTTCCACAAAAAGACATTTCAATGTCTAATTGAGTAAATTCAGGTTGTCTGTCTGCTCTTAAGTCTTCATCTCTGAAACATTTAGCAATTTGGAAATATTTTTTTCAACTCCACCTATCATTAAAAAGTTGTTTAAAAAAAGTTGCGGAGATTGAGGTAGAGCATAGAATGTTCCAGGATTTGTTCTACTAGGTACTAAGAAGTCTCTTGCACCTTCAGGAGTAGACTTAGTAAGTATTGGAGTATCAACATCTAGGAAACCAGCTTGATCCATATAGTTTCTAATAGACATTATCATTCTATGACGCATTTTTTTAAGTTATTTATCATTTTGCTTCTTCTGATATCAAGATATCTATATGTAAGTCTCATATTTTCACTTAAATTATCATCTATACCAGAAATTTGGAAAGGTAAAAGTATCACAAGCATTTAAAATTTCTATTTCTTTTTGCAAATACTTCTATATCTCCTGTTGGAATATTAGGGTTTTTATTAGATCTTTCCTTTACTTCACCAACAACTCTTATTACAGATTCGGATTTTAATTTTTTTGTACTTCTTCTAAAAACCTTTTCAGATAAAAGTTCATTGTTGAAAACTATTTGAGTTTTCCTTCTCTATCTCTTAAGTCAATGAAAGTAAGACTAGTACTAACATTTCTTTTTAGTATCCACCCAACCAGATAAGGTTACAGTTTCTCCAATATTTTTTTCTCTTAATTCAGCCAAATTATGTGTTCTGTATATCATTTTTTTAAAAACACTCCCTCTATTTAATATGATTTATAATTTCTTCAATTTTTACTTCTTTTTGTTCTCTTGTAGAAAAAAATCTTTTTAATAGAACTATACCTTTATTAAGTTCGTCTTCTCCAAGAATAATACAGTATTTAGTTTCTAATTTATCAGCTTTTTTTTCATATGAGATTTCATTCCTTTAGAAGAATAATCTACATAGACTTTAGCATTATTTTTTTCTCAATGTTTCTGCAATTTTTCATAGTAGTTTCAATTGTATCATCACCTAACCAAGCAATATATACATCAGGAACATCTTTAGGATAATCTTCAACAAGCATCATAACTCTTTCAACTCCAGCAGCAAAACCAAAAAGCTGGGATATCTTTGTCGCCTAATTCTTTTTAGTAAATTATCATATCTTCCCCACCAAGAACAGTTCCTTGAGAACCAAGTTTATTAGTTACAATTTCAAAAAAACTGTACTTGAATAATAGTCAAGTCCTCTAACAAGAGTTGGGTCTTCTGTAAATTTCACTCCAAAGATAGTTAGGTATTTTTTTAACTTCTTCATAGTGCTTTCTTTCATCTTCAAAAAGATAGTCTATTATGCTTGGTGCAGATTTATAGAAATCTTTATCTCCATCAACTTTACAATCTAAAAAGTCTTAAAGGATTTCTATTTATTCTATCTTTACAATCTTCACACATATCATCTAAGTGAGATTGAAAGTGTTCAACTAATTTTTTTCTCTGTAAATAGTACGAGAACCTTTTCGAACCTACTGAATTTATTTTTAACTTCTAAATCAGTTATACCCAATTTAGTGAGGAAATTATATCCCATAGCAATAACTTCAGCATCTAGTATAGGGAGATTTTTTTCACCAAAAAAACTTCTACTCCTATTTGATTGAATTCTCTTTGTCTACCAGCTTGAGGTCTTTCATATCTAAACATAGAACCATTATAGTAGAATCTACTAACATCTTCTTTAGCGTAGATAGAGTTTTTCAAGATAACATCTAACCATTGATGCAGTGTTTTCAGGTCTTAAAGTTATAGATCTATCTCCTTTGTCTTTAAAAAGTATACATTTCTTTTTCAACAACATCTGTTGCTTCCCCTATACCTCTTTTTAAATAGATCAGTTTCTTCAAAAAAATTGGAGTTTTAGCAAATTTATATCCATAGTTTTCAAACATTTCTTGAGTTACGTTAGATATATATATATTTTTACCGCATCTTCACCAATTATATCTTTTTGTTCCTTTTAGGTTTTCTTATTAATTCCATAGTTCTCCCTCCTATTCATTCCATAACTTATTTAATTTTTTTCTGCTATCATCTTTTTCATTTTTATTGTTACCAGGTTTATAGTATTTTTTTCTTCTTATTCATATTTTTTTGTTTGACAAAAATTATCACTATAACTATGAGGATATTTATAGCCTACATTGTCATGGCAAATATTAAGTGGTACTTCCTGAAGTTCACCATTTTTTTAATATCAGACAAGGCATTATTTATTGCCTCATAGACTGAATTTGATTTAGATGAAATTGCAAGATATACAGTAGCATGTGAAAGTATTATCCTAACCTCAGGCATACCTATTCTTTCACAGGCATTCATAGCTGCATTTGCAATCAAAAAGTGCTTCTGGATTTGCCATTCCTATATCTTCACTAGCCTCAATAAAGAGCCTTCTTGCTATATATTTTGGATCTTCTCCACCATCTAAAAAGTCTCGCAAGCCAATATACTGCTGCATCAGGGTCACTTCCCCTGACAGACTTTTATAAAAGGCAGAAATCATATCATATTTATCTTGTTTTTTTTGTCAAAAAGAAACTTGTCTTTCTTTAAAAAAATAGAAAAAAATTTCATCTTCAGTCATTTGAGAATGTATATTATTATACATCTCAACATAATTTAAAAGCTATTCTTGAATCTCCTTGAGCTATATCAATGATTATTTCTTTGATTTTATCACTCATACTTATATTTAGAAAAATTCAATCCCTTATCAATTAATTTAGAAATATCTTCATTAGTAAGAGCCTTAAATTCAAATACCATAACTCTTGAAAGTAAGGCATTATTGATATTATAATAAGGATTTTCTGTTGTTGCACCTATAAGGGTAAGAGTTCCATCTTCAGTATATGAAAGAAGGGCATCTTGTTGATTCTTATTAAATCTATGTATTTCATCTAAAAAAAGTATAGTTCTTTTTATTGTAAAGTTCTATATTTCTTTTTGGCAGTTTCTACCACAGTTCTTATATCTGAAACACTAGTAGTTGTAGCATTTAATTTTTTTCAAAAATTACAGTCCAAAAGTATTGGAAATAATTTCTCCCAGACTACTTTTTTTCCACAACCAGGTGGACCATAAAAAAATAGAATTAGAAAGAGCAGAATTTAAAAATCAGTCTTCTGATAACTCCATCTTTTTCCTAAAAGTTTTTTTCTTGACCAACGAAATCATCTAAATTTTTTTGGCCTTAATTTATATGCTAGTGGTTCAACATTTTTTTATAATTATTTTGAAATAAATTCATAAGCCTTCACTAAATATTTTATTTTTTTTATTTTACCACAATTTCTAAAAATAATGAAATATGTTGAACTAAATAAAAAAATATTATAATATATTAAATGAAAAATAAAAAAATATTTTAAGGAGTGAAAAACATGGATATATTAGAAAAAAATATTAAATAATCCTGAATTAACAGAAAAAAATAAGACTTAAATGTGACATTGAACTATATCCTGAATTACAAGATTTATATGATGAAGATGGACATATTACTTGGAATATTGAAGGGAAAAGCCTTTGGAGCAGATGGAAGTGGTGGAGAATTTGTTTTACTTTCTGATGGGACTATAGGTTTTAATAGTTCAGAAGGAGAAACAGGACGTATTGCTGAAAAATATGAAAGAACTATTTTTCTTTATTAGTAAACTGTCCTTGCTTTTTTTGATTTTTTTGATGCCAGATATTTATGCTGATAAAGCATTATTAAAAAAATATGCTGATAAAATTGAAAAAAAGAATATAGAGAAGAATTTAATGATATTACAGATTATGATTGGGATGAGATTAAAAAGAGAAATAGCTAAAGAATTAGATCTTTCAGTAGATGATAACATAGCAGAAAAATACACTAATGAAATTTTATGAAATTGCTACAAGAGAACCACAATATCAAGCTACATATCATGAAGATGATGGGACTTTAACTCCTTCAGAACCTCTTATTTCAAGACCTATGGGAGAATGGATTAGAAAAAAATAGGGGAGTGATTAAAAATTTTTCTATACAATGGAAAAAAATTCAAGAGATACATAAAGAAATATTAGATGGTAATACAGAGATATTAAAAGACTTTCCTTTACCTTATTGTCTCTCTGAAGATAAGGAAGATTTTGTTGTTTTAAGAAAGGGAAGAATTGTAAAGAAAGAAAAATCATATAAAAATATTTTTTTTCCCAAACTCAGAAAGCAATGAGAGTAATAGTATATATTGCTTAATATGGGGGCGTAAGAACGAAGAAAGCTATGGTATAGGGAGGAACACCAATACCAAAATGATTTTTCCTATAAAAGAGATGAAATTTGAAGCTAATAAACTTTTTTTACTGAGTACAGAGGATGAAAAAAATAGTAGCTTCATTAAAAACAATTCAATAAGGCTTTTACAAAAGGTATGGAGAAATTTCACTATGGAAGAATTATCTGTAGCCTTTAGAGAAGCACCTGACACAGTTTTTAGATGAAATAAAACAAGAAAAATATGCCAAAGACAGTTACTATTAAAAAAACTTTGGTAAATTTACATATAAAAAAAGATGATAAGGCTTATAAACTAGTCAAAGAAGGTATTGAATATTATTTTTTTCAGCTGATAATAAGTCAGAACTTAAAAAAAGTGAAAGATATTTTTTTCAAATATTGAAATTATAGATTTTTATAGAAAAAAAGCTAAAGAATATACAGTTAAGAAACTTCTAAAAATTAAAAAAATGATTTATGGCTAGAAGAAGATGAAAAAGAAGTTACAAAAAGAATTTAAGGCTAGAATGAAGTTTACAAGTCTTTATGTTTTTTTAGTGAATCAGCAAATTTTTTTATTTTGATGATGGTGATTTATTTTGGGGACATACCATAGAAGTTAATGTCAATCAGAATTTAGAATTCACTGATGTAAATATAGTTGGTTAGAAAAAAATTTAAAAATAAAAAGGAAGTGAAGGAATTGAAACAAAAATTTTAACGAAATCAAACAAAATTGGAACTTTTATATGTGTACTGTGGATGAAAAAAAGCCGCTTCTATTCGTCTTAATTTTTGCACTAACAGAAATAGCACCTGTTGAAGATTATACACACAGACTTACTATCTTTATCAAAAATGAATAATCCTACTGAAGATGGACTTTCATCTAATGAAGAATATCCAATACTATGTGATATTGAAGATGAAGTTGTGGATAGATTAGAAACTTTAGAAGATATCTTTGCAGGAACTGTAAAAAAACACAAGGAAGATTAGAACTTTATCTTTTTACAAAAAAATCCTGAAAAAAAGTGAAGAGCTTTGTAAAGAGGCATTAGCAAAAATTCCCAGATTACTTATGGAAAAACTTATATAGATGAAGATAAAGAATGGGATTTCTATTATAATTTTCTTTATCCAGATGTATACTCTTATCAAGCAATAATGAATAGATCTGTTATAGAAAATTTATTAGAAAAATGAAGATAAATTAGAAAAAAAGAACGTGAGATAGATCATTGGCTTTATTTTTAAAAACAGAAGAAAAATGCTAATTTAGCGATAAAAAAAGTTTGAAGAATTAGGTTATAAAAATTCTTTCAAGTAAAAAAATTAGAGGATAAGTCTGAACACAAATATCAAGTTAATATTTCAAGAGTGGATAATGCTATATACAGTCATGTAAATGAAATTGTATGGGAACTTGTAGAGATTGCAGAATCTTTAGATGGATACTATGATGGTTGGGGATGTAATATAACAAAATAATATAAAAAAAGAGCTACTACATTAAAAAGTGTAATGTATGGTAGCTCTTTTTATATTTCTAAATTATTTTAAGTTTTCTTTTACCATAGAAATTAATTTTGCAGCAGTTAGTTCATATTTTTCTAACATTTCTGCGCCTTTTCCACTTTGTCCAAATTTATCATAAACACCTAACTTTTTGATTAAAGTAGGGTGAGTTTCTGATAAGAATTCAGAAACAGCAGAACCTAATCCACCAATAACTGAATGTTCTTCAGCAGTTATTATGAATTTAGTTTCTTTAGCAGCCTTTAAAAATTGTTTCTCCATCTAAAGGTTTTATAGTTCCACAATTTACAACTCTTACAGAAATATTTTCTTTTGCTAATTCATTAGCAGCCTTTAAAGCTTCTTGTGTTAAAAGTCCTGTAGAAACTATAGTAACATCATTTCCTTCTCTTAAAGTATTAGCTATACCAATCTGGAAATCATAACTATCATCTAAAAACAGTTTCAACATCTAATCTTCCAAGTCTTAAATAAACAGACCCATTGTATTCAGCAGCAGCTTGAACCATTTTTTTAGTTTCAACTGCATCACAAGGACATAAAACAACCATTCCTGGAATAGCTCTCATAAGAGCGATATCTTCTATTGATTGGTGAGAACCTCCATCTTCTCCTACTGAAATTCCAGCATGAGTTGGAGCAATTTTAACATTTAATTTTGGATAAGCTACAGTATTTCTGATTTGTTCAAAAGCTCTTCCAGCAGCAAACATTGCAAAAGTAGATGCAAATGGAATTTTTCCACAAGTAGCAAAACCAGCAGCTGTACCTATTAAATCAGCTTCAGCTATTCCAATATTTAAATGTCTTTTTGGAAATTCTTTTTAAATAAATCAGTTTTTTTGTTGATTTACTTAAATCAGCATCTAAAAACAACTATATCATTATTTATTCTTCCAAGTTCTACTAAGGCCTCTCCATAGGCTTGTCTTGTAGACTTCTTACTCATAATTATTCCTCCTAATTTTAGTTTAAGCTAATTCAGCTAATGCCTTTTCTAGTTCTTCAGCAGTTGGTGCAACTCCATGGAAACCACAAACATTCTCCATAAAAGATACTCCTTTACCTTTTACAGTTTTTGCAAGAATCATAGTTGGTTTATCTTTACATTCTTTAGCTTTTTTTCTAAAAGCAGAAAGAATTTCTTCAAAAATTATGTCCATCTATTTTAATTACATTCCAACCAAAAAGCTTCCCATTTTTTTATCTAATGGTTCAACTCCCATTATCTCAGTAACATTTCCATCAATTTGTAGATTATTACTGTCAAGGAAGGCACAAAGATTATCAAGTTTATAGTGAGCAGCAGTCATAGCAGCTTCCCAAATTTGACCTTCTTGAACTTCTCCATCTCCTAAAAACGATGTAAGTTCTATAATTTTCATTAAATATCTTAGCATTTAATGCCATACCATTTGCAACAGATAAACCTTGTCCAAGAGAACCAGTTGAAATCTCAATACCTGGAAGTTTTTTTCATATCTGGGTGACCTTGAAGTCTACTTCCAAATTTTCTTAAAGTCAACAATTCATCTTTTTGAAAAAAATATCCTCTTTCAGCTAAAGTTGCATAGATAGCAGGTGCAGCATGTCCTTTTGAAAGAACAAATCTATCTCTTCCTTCCATCTTTGGATTAGCAGGGTCTATATTCATTTCAGAAAAAAATATAGAGCTGTTAAAATATCAGTTGCAGATAGAGAACCACCTGGATGCCCTGATTTTTGCTTCAGTAATCATAGAAACAATAGACTTTCTAATCTCTTTTAGCTTTTTTTCTTTTTAGAAAAACTAATATCTTTCATTTTTTTCTCCTCTCATTTCCTTATAATTGAAATCTTTAAAAACAGATTATTCCTTATATATTCTAGCATAAAAAAATATATTAAAGACAAGATTAAAAAAATAAAAAAATGTACATTATTTTAAAATACTTAAATATATATTTTTAGCTTATTTAAAGAAAAGAGCTATCACAAATTGATGATGTTGCTCATTAATTTGTAATAGCTCATTATTTAATTAATTATTCTTCTTCTTTTTCTTCAGTATAGTCTAGTGCTGCCATTCTCTTATATTGTCTCCATCTCTTTTGAGCTTCTTTTTTTATTTGATTCAAATAAAACTTTTTGCTTCTTCAGGATTAGATTTTTGTTAGAGTTTGGTATCTCACTTCACCAGTTAGATATTCTTCATATTTTTTTCCCATTTAGGTTCTTTAGAATCTAATTGTAAAGGATTCTTTCCTAATTTTTTTCTAATGAAGGATTGTATCTGAATATTGGCCAGTATCCACATTCAGTAGCTAACTTCATTTCAGTTTGAGATTGTGACATACCTTTCTTGATACCATGGTTGATACAAGGAGAGTATGCAATTATTAATGAAGGTCCTTGGTGAGCTTCAGCTTCTTTAATAGCTTTTAATACTTGTTGTTGGTTAGCTCCCATTGAAACTTGTGCTACATAAATATGTCCATAAGACATTGCTATTGCAGCTAGGTCTTTTTTCTTAACTGGTTTTCCTGATGCAGCAAATTTTGCAACTGCTCCAGTAGGTGTAGATTTTGATGCTTGTCCTCCAGTATTAGAGTAAACTTCTGTATCCACAACTAATATATTTACATCTTCATTAGATGCAAGTACATGGTCAAGTCCACCATAACCAATATCATAAGCCCATCCATCTCCACCAATTATCCATTGAGATTTTTTTAACTAGATATTGTTTTAAATCTAAAAATTTCTTTAGCAAATTCAGTATTTAAAGCTTCTAATTTTGGAACAAGGATATCTCTTATTTCTCTAGTTCTTACAGAGTATTGTCTGTTTGCTATCCAATCTTTGAATAAAGTAGCTATTTCTTCATCAACTTTATCCATATTTTCTTCCATAGTATGTTGAATTCTAGATCTTAGAGCTTCAACTCCTATATGCATACCAAATCCATATTCAGCATTGTCTTCAAATAGAGATGAAGCCCAAGAAGGTCCTTCTCCATTAGCATCTGTTGTATATGGAGTTGAAGGAGCTGAACCTGAATAGATTGAAGAACATCCAGTAGCATTAGCAACCATCATTCTATTTCCATATAATTGAGTTATTAATTTAATGTAAGGAGTTTCTCCACATCCTGGACAAGCACCATGGAATTCAAATAGTGGTTGAGCGAATTGAGAACCTTTTACAGTATCAAGTGGCATTAAGTCACTTCTATATTCAACATTATTAAATAGATAATCAGCTTTAATATCTTCTTTATCATTTAATGAATCAGCTATTGGCATCATATCAAGAGCTTTTTGCTGGACAAACATGAGCACAAGATCCGCAACCAACACAATCAAGTGTAGAAACTTGTATTCTATATCCTAATCCATCTAAACCTTTTCCTGTAGGTTTTTTTAGTTGCCAATTCGATTGGAGAAGCTTTTTAATTCTTCTTCATTTATTAAGAATGGTCTGATAACAGCATGTGGACATACATAAGAACATTGGTTACATTGGATACATTTATCTATATTCCATATAGGTACATCAACAGCAACTCCTCTCTTTTCAAAAGCAGAAGTACCATTTTCAAAAGTACCATCTTCATATCCTAAGAATGCTGATACAGGTAAGTCATTTCCTTTTATTGCATTTATAGGTTTTTGCTATATTTTTTTAACAAAAATCAGGTACACTTGCACAACATCCACCACAACCAGCAGTTTCTTTTGGTTCGTTTAAAGCTGTTGCTTCAAGGTTAGCCCATGCTGGATCAACTTCTATTTCAACTATATCATTAGCTCCTCTGTCTATTGCGTTGTAGTTAAGTTGAACTATTTCATCACCTTTTTTAGCATAAGACTTTTTAGCATAGTCTTTCATATATTGTTGAGCTTCTTCAAATGGAATGATTTCAGCCAATTTAAAAGAAAGCAGCTTGCATTATTGTATTTGTTCTTTGTCCTAGTCCAATTTCATGTGCAAGAGCAGTAGCATTTATGATAAATAATCTTGCTTTATTTTTAGCTAAATCTCTCTTAACATTATTAGGAATGTTTTCTATTGCTTCTTCTTTAGTCCATACACAGTTAAGTAAGAATTTTCCTCCTTCTTTTAATCCAGAAGTCATATCATATTGATGTAAATATGCTGGTACTGAACAAGCAACAAATGTTGGTTTAGATACTAAGTAAGTTGATCTTATAGGTTTTTTTACCAAATCTTAAGTGAGATCTAGTAACTCCTCCAGATTTTTTTAGAGTCATATGCAAAGTATCCTTGAGCATATAAATCTGTTTTATCCCCTATGATTTTGATAGAGTTTTTTTATTTGCTCCAACTGTTCCGTCTGCTCTAATCCATAGAATAGACAAGCTTTTTGTAGATGGATCTGCAAGAGCTATTGCTGGTCCTACTTCAAGAGATGTGTGAGTAACATCATCAACTATACCAACTGTGAAAGCATCTTTTGGTTCATCTTTCTTTAAGTTTTCAAATACAGCTAAAAATTTGAGCTGGAGTTGTATCTTTTGAAGATAATCCATATCTTCCACCAACTATTAATGGAGCATTTTTCTTTACTGTAGAATAATGCTTTTTATGTCTAGTAATAATGGTTCTCCTAATGAACCAGGTTCTTTAGTTCTATCTAAAACTGAAATTCTTTTTTTACAGTTTTTTTGGTAAAACATCAAAGAAGTATTTAGCAGAGAAAGGTCTGTATAGGTGAACTGAGATTAAACCTACTTTTTTTCTCCTTGTTCTACTAAGTGATCTATAACTTCTTGAGCAGCTTCACAAACTGAACCCATAGCAATTATAACTCTTTCAGCATCTGGAGCACCATAGTAGTTAAATGGTTTATATTCTCTTCCAGTTATTTTAGAAATTTCTTTCATATAGTCTGCTACTATATCAGGAACTGCATCATAGAATTTATTTTGTACTTCTCTTGCTTGGAAGTAGATATCATCATTTTGAGCAGTACCTCTTGTTACTGGATGTTCAGGATTTAAAAGCTCTTTTTTTCTGAATTCTTCTAAAAGCCTTCCAATCTACTAATTTCTTTAAATCATCATATTCCATAACTTCAACTTTTTGAATTTCATGAGAAGTTCTGAATCCATCAAAGAAGTGTAAGAAAGGAACTCTTGATTTTAAAAGCAGCTAAGTGAGCTACTCCAGCTAAGTCCATAACTTCTTGTACAGAATTTGTAGCAAGCATTGCAAAAACCTGTTTGTCTTGTTGCATAGATATCTTGGTGGTCACCAAAGATTGATAATGCTTGAGCAGATAAAGATCTTTGCAGATACATGTATAACACCTGGTAATAATTCTCCAGCTATTTTATACATGTTAGGAATTTTTAAAAAGTAATCCTTGTGAAGCTGTGTAAGTTGTTGTTAGAGCACCAGCTTGTAAAGAACCATGAACTGTTCCAGCAGCTCCTCCTTCTGATTGCATTTCAACTAATTTTACAGGGACACCAAAGATATTTTTTTCATTCCCTTAGCAGCCCATTCATCAGTATATTCAGCCATTGGAGAAGATGGAGTTATAGGATAAATCCCAGCCACTTCTGTAAAAAGCATATGATGCGTATGCGGCAGCTTGGTTACCGTCCATAGTTTGCATTTTTCTTTTGCCATATAGTTTCCTCCTAATTTTCTAATTGTTTAATTTCTATTATTTCACTAATATTAATTTTTGTATTGTTTAATTTCTTAATTATATTCTTATTTTTGCTAATCTAAAAAGTATCTCTTGCTATAACTAATTCTTCGTTTGTAGGTATTTTATATACTAAAAACTTTTTGAGCTATCTTTAGATAGTTTTACGATTCCTTTTTTTCTAACTGAGTTGATTTCTTTATCTAAGTCAACACCTAAAAAAATTCTAAACCTTCTAGTGCTCTTTCTCTAGTCATTGAAGAATTTTCACCAATTCCTCCTGTAAAAGCAGATAGCATCTACTCCACCCATAACAGCAGCATAAGCTCCTATATACGATCTTAATCTATGCATAGAAACACTTTCAGCAAGTATTGCTCTTTCATCTCCTTCTTTAACTGCATTTTCCATATCTCTACAGTCAGAAGACTTTCCAAATAATCCTAAGATACCAGATTTTTTATTCATTCTATCATCCATTTGGGCATCTGTAAGTCCTCTTTTATTTTTAACAAATAGTACAGCTGCTGGATCTATATCTCCACATCTTGTTCCCATCATTAAACCTTGTAAAGGAGTTAATCCCATTGAAGTATCAATTGATTTTCCATCTTTAACAGCAGTTATTGATGCTCCGTTTCCTAAGTGACAAACTATTATTTTTGAATGTTCAGGATTTCCCATAATTTCTCTCATGATTCCAGAAACATATAAGTGAGATGTTCCATGGAAACCATATTTTCTAACTTTTAATTCTTTATAGTCTTCATATGGTAATGGATAAATAAATGCTTCTGGTTTCATAGTTTGGTGGAAAGCAGTATCAAAAAAACAGCTACATTTTTCTTACTAGGCATAAGTTCCATACAAGTTCTTATTCCCATTAAGTTTGCTGGGTTATGTAAAGGTGCAAGATCATTATTTGCTTCAATAGCTTTTAAAACTGCATCATCTATTAATACAGATTGTGCAAACTCTTCTCCACCATGAACAACTCTGTGCCCTATTGCATCAACTTCATCAACAGAAGCTATAACACCAATTTCTTTGTCAGTTAAATGAGATATTACTAATTCTAATGCTTCTTTGTGACTAGGCATAGGAGCTTCTAATTTTTTTCAAAATCTTTTTGCTGGAACTTCATATTCCATTTTAGAACCATCGATTCCAATTCTTTCACAAAGTCCTTTTTGCGAAAAACTTCTTCAGTTTCAGGGTTTACTAATTGATATTTAAGTGAAGAACTTCCGCAATTTATTACTAGTATTTTCATTTACATTCCTCCGTTATTCTATATTATTTTTTTAAATATTCAACATATTTTTTTAGCATTTTCTTCAATTTCAGTTTCTGATATTTTTACCAGGCATTACTCCATGAACTGAAAAATATAGGAATATTTTTTTAGCATTTAAGTAATCTATACTTAACACAAATGGAGCTAAGATACCTTCAAGTTTACCTTCATATACTTCTTTTGGTGCTCCAGTAGTAACAGCTAGACCTATCTTTTTGTTAGCTAAAAATCTTTTCATCACTTTCAGTAAAGTGTGCAACCATAAAAAAACTGTATCTATCCATTCTTTTTAAAAAGAGAAGGACAGTTAAACCATTGCATAGGAAATTGTAAAAATTAAAGTTCCTGTTTCTTTTTACTAAATTTAATTCTTTTTCTAAATCAATTTTTTTCCATTAGGATACTCTTTTATAAATATCATGTACTATGATATTTGTATTTTTTTCTGCTTCTTCTTTTTAATTTTTTTATTAGCCATAGATCTTGTAAAGATCAGGGGTGAGCTAATATTATTAAAGTTTTTTTCATAATAATTCCTTTCTAAATTAGCACTCAGTACAAGCTTGAGCAGATGTAATAGCTGTTAATACAACTATATCTTCAACTGAGCAACCTCTTGATAAATCGTTTACTGGAGCATTTAAACCTTGAATGATAGGTCCATAAGCATTAGCACCAGCAAGTCTTTGAACTAATTTGTAACCAATGTTTCCAGCAGATAGTGTAGGGAATATTAATACATTAGCATTTCCAGATACATCTGATAGAGGAGCTTTGATTTCTCCTACAGATTTAACTAGAGCAGCATCTGCTTGTAATTCGTCATCAAATCTGAATGAAACTTTTCTTTCTCTTAAAATACGTCCAGCTTCAATTACTCTATCAACACATTCATGTTTAGCAGAACCTTTTGTAGAGAAAGTCATTAGAGCAACTCTAGGATTTATTCCAGCTATTTTAACAGCTGTTTCTGCAGCTGAAGTAGCTATATCAGCTAATTGTTCTGAGGTTGGGAATGGAATAACAGAACAGTCTCCAAATACTAGAATGCTTCCAAATAAATCTTTGAATTGAGATAATTCCATAATGAAAAACAGATGAAACTGTTTTTAACTCCAGGTTGAGTACCAATAACTTGAATAGCAGCTCTTAAAACATTTGCAGTTGGTGATGCAGAACCAGATACCATTCCATCGGCATCTCCCATTTTAATAAGCATAGCTCCAAAAGAAGTTAGGATCATTTAATAAAAATCTTTTTAGCTTCTTCAGGAGTCATTCCTTTTTTTAGCTCTTAATTCTACTAATTTATTAACATAGTCATTCATTCTTTCAAAGTTATAAGGATCTACAATTTTGGCTCCAGCTAATGAAACTTCATATGCTTTTTGCACTGTTCATTATAGCTTCTTGATTTCCAACAAGAACAACTTGTGCTAAATTTTCTTTTAAGATTAAAGAAGCAGCTCTTATTACTCTTTCGTCACTTGTTTCTGGTAAAACTATTCTTCTGTTTGCTTGTAAGGCTTTTTCTAACTTGCCCTAAAAAAACTCATTATAATCACTCCCTATTAGTTAAATTGGTAGATAAATTTTTCTAAATTTATCTTTCAAAAATTATTAAGTATATATTAACACTGATTAGCTTTAAATGCAATATTTTTTTATTATAAAAATTTCTTATAAATTTTTAATTTTTTTAGTTTACAATATTAATTAATACTTAACACAACTAAAAAAACTTGACTTTAAGAATTCTAATAAGCTAAAAATTATAGACTAGTGATAGAAAAAAAGATGGGAGATAAAATATGATATATAAATTAAATTTATTAGGTTTTTTTGTTGATAGTAGTTGCTTTTTTTCTTAGGAATTAAGTTACCAGATTGGGATTTTAAATTAAAAATTAAGGCATAGAAATATATTAACTCATAGTCCTTTTTGTTACTGTAATATTTATTGCACTGTATGAGACAGACACAAGTTACTTTTTTAAATATTTTATAGTAGGTTTTTCTAGTGCAATAGCAATACACATACTTTTTGATCTTTTTCCAAGAAAATGGCATGGTGGAGCATTATTAAAAAAATACCATTTAATGGAATAACTTGCTCAAAAAGAAACTACAAAAACTTTTTTTCATAGCAACAAGTTTAGTAAGTGTTTTTTTCTAGCTATTTTTTTATTAAATAGTGCAAGAAGACTCGTAACTCTAGCACTCGTAGGATGTTAGTCATGAGACATGTACTCGTAGGGTATGAATTGCACGAAGATTTTAGTAAGCATATAGGGAAACTTGTATGTAGACACGGAGCAAAACCGTGCAACAAAGAAACTGAATTGCTGGGAACTCTTAAAGCTAGTATAACCACAACATAATACCTAAATGAGAATATGGTATAGGTGTGATGGTAGCGAAAGCAGAAAAAATATACTAGATGGTGCAAGGTTAAATCCTAAACATTATGATAATAGACAATCAGCAGCTAAGCCTGAAAAAGGAAAGTTCAACGACTATCCCTCGTGAGGGGAGTACAATACAAGCGATTGGTATTGGAAGTGGTTTCGCCTAAGGTGTTGAGATACACTATGGATAAGATATAGTCTGTGCTTGTTAGAGATAACAAGAAGTTCATAAGAGAACTGCATAAGTAGTAGCGCACTTATGTGAACGACACTTCCCACTGTTGTGGGGTTTTAAAAAAACTTTAAAAAAATATTTAAAAATAAATAAAAAAACATTACTTTTTTTAATGGATAAAAATGTAGAATATATGGTATAATATCTCTGATGAAAGGGAGGTGATTATATATGTATTTAACATTAAAACAACAAGTAAAAACATCTTAGCAAAAAAAGAGTTTAGAAATTTAAAATATTTGTGCCATATAGCTAAGAATTTAAAAAAATCAAGCTATATATAATGTTAGACAACACTATTTTTAAAAAAATAAAAAAATATTTAAGCTATAATGAAAAACTATAAAATGCTTAAAAAAATAGTGAGAATTACAAGAAGTTAAATTCTAATATGGCTCAACAAATTTTTAAAAAGAAGTAGATGAAAGTTTTAAATCGTTCTTTGTACTTTTAAAAACTTGCTAAGAATGGTCAATATAATGGTAAAAATAAAATTACCTAATTATCTTGATAAAGATAGTTTTACAACTCTTGTTATAGGTTTTTGTTAGATTAAAAGATGATATGCTGATAGTTCCTTATTCAAATTCTTTTTAAGAAAAACTCATCAGGAAGTTAAAGTTAAGCTACCATCAGTATTAAAAAGACAAGAAGATAAAAGAGATTAGAATAATACCAAAAACAACATTCTAGGTACTTTTGAAATTCAATATACTTATGAGATAGAAGAAATTCAAAGGGAATTAAATAAAGAAAATGTACTAGGAATTGATTTAGGTATAGACAATCTTTGCACTTGTGTTACAAATGCTGGAGCTTCATTCATAATAGATGGTAGAAAAATTAAAAATCTATTAATCAATACTATAATAAGATAAATGCAAAATTACAAGGTATAAAAAGATAAACAAAAGATTGAGCGCACAACATTAAGGCAAAAAGAGAATAACTAGAAAGAGAAATAATCGTATAAATGATTATCTTTCAAAAAGCAGCAAGAACAATTCTAAATTATTGTCTTAATAATGATATAGGAAAAACTAGTTCTAGGATATAGTGAAGATTTTCAAAAGAAATTCAAATATTGGAAGTATAAATAATCAGAACTTTGTAAATATACCATATGGAAAAATTAAGAGATAAATTAATATATCTATGTAAACTATATGGAATAGAATTTAAACTACAAGAAGAGAGTTATACATCAAAAAGCAAGTTTCTTTTGATGGAGATGAAATTCCAATATATGATAAAGAAAAATCTACAAGAATATGTATTCAGTGGAAAAAGAATAAAAAAGAGGACTATATCAAACAAGTGGAGGTAAACTCATAAATGCAGATTGTAATGGAGCATTAAATATTCTAAGAAAAAAAGTAAAGTTGTGGACTTAAGTGTCCTATACAATAGAGGTGAGCTGAACACACCTAAAAAGAATAAGGGTAGTGTAAATCTATCAAACTTCTTAGAAAAATTTTTTTAAAGATTTTTTTAAAGATTTTTAGAACCCTGTGACTCTAGCACTCGTAGGGGTGTCAGTCGTGGGAGGTTCAGATGACAGATATAAAAGAATATTATTTTGTGTTGATTTTTTTCAATTTTTTTATTTTTTTGTAAAAAAAGAAAGTATGAAAATGCAACTATAAAAACCAGCTATAATTTTTACTTTTTTTATATTTAATTTTTAGGAATTTTAAAATTTGAAGTTTTATTTAAAATGTTAAGAAAAATTTTTTTAAAAAGATGGAAACCTCTTTTTTTAAAAAAATATTATTTTGAATAAATAATAGAAAGTATACTTTTTAGGACAGTATGTATTTTATATTGAAATTATTACAATTTTATATTGACATTAACTTCTAAATGGAGTATTCTTTATAAAAAGTATAAAAAAATTTATAGGAGGGATAGAACGAATGAGGAAAAAAATAATCTATATGATGTAGAAAAAAATTTACGTTCAATTGCAAAGAGGTATGAGAACGTAAAGTATTCAGTTGGGCTAGCAGTACTTTTTCTTAATGAAGGGAGCAAATGCTTTTTTTCTGATAATAATATAATACAAGAAGTAGAAAAAGCAAAAAAAGAAGTTATAACAGGGGATCAAGCAATAAAAATCTACAAATAAAATTGCTAAGAAAGAGGAACAAAAAGTTACAAATGCAAAACAAGGTTTAAAAAGCTTCTTGGACAAATATGCAATTTGGGGGCTAATGATATGTATAACAATTTTTTTCACTACACGAAAAAAACTAAAGTTGAAAAAGGCTTCAGTTGTAAAAAAATGAAAAAAACTGTTTTTAGTAGCTAGTGCAGACAATAGTACAAGTTTACCTATGTTTGCTAAACTTATGTCAGATATAGAAGAAACTAAAGATACTAAAGATACAACTACAAATACTCCTACAATGGAAGAAATAAAAAAACAAGTAAAGAAAAATTTAAGAAGTTCTGTAGGAAATCTACAAGATAAAAATAGATGTAGCAAGAAGAGAAAAATAATAAAAGAAATCAATGGATTAAGATTAGAGTTAATTCAATTGATGGAGCAAGGAAACCAAGTAGTAAAAATCACCTTGGGCTTCATGGCAATTTGGAGCTAACTATTTTTATGATGATTGGGGATCTGCATACAAAGGAAGAGGAGATAAGAAAGAAAAATATCCATTTGAAGGAGTATTTACAAGAAGTACGAATCCTTTTGAAAGATATCTATCACCAAAGAGTTCAAATTATAGTTCATTAGCAAAAATCAACTAATCCTTATTCAGCAACAACTAGTGCAAGAGAAAAAAATTAGGATCTTCATATGGAATAGCAAGTACAACACCTGTTTATGAACCTATAGCAACTTTAGAGTTAAATGCAGGAATAAGACCAAGAAAAGTGGATAAACAACCTTTAAATATAGAACCAGTGAATATAACAGCACCATCTGCACCAGATATAAGAGTAAATGCTAATACACCTGTGGCAGTGACACCACCAACAGTGACACCACCAACAGTAACATTGAATATACCAACACCTAATACTAAACCATTTAATGACTTTAGTTTTACAAATGGTAGATATGGAACTTATGACTCAGGTGGATCACCTACATCTGGTTTAAATATAATAGAAGGTTCTGGGAGAGTTTATACTTTAGGGGTAAATCCCAATAATCCAGATATAGATCCTAGTAATCTACAAGCCGGAGATTTAAATAATAGAACATATAAAGTTGAAGGTGGAACAGTTTCAGGAGGAGGAGTTGCAGCTGCTATTTTCCGTATAAGTAGCAAAAGAGGTTCTTTAAGAGGGCAAAATAATGAAGCTTACTGGAATTCTATTATGACAGAAGATCCAACTAATCCAATAGTTGAAGGATTTACTTATGGAGGAACTTCAGCAACAGATAGGGTAAAATTCTATGTTGCTGGAGATATTAAAGATGATGGAAGTAATAGACTAGGAACTAATAATAGAAAAGGAGCAATAGCTCTACACAGTGTATGGAATGGAACTTACCATGATATAGAAGGATACTTAAAAGGAAGATCAACAATGTTTTCAATTGAAACATGGCACTCTCCTAAATTGGTATTTAAAAATATAAAAGTAGATATACAAGGTAATGAAAATACATTATTTTTACATCTATCCTCATAGTTATAATGGATTAGTTAATAATAGTGTAGGAGATTATAATGCTTTTTGCACAAAGAGGAGCCTTTATAGGAGAAGTAAATGCAGATATAAAAATCTCAAAAAGAATGCTATATACTCAGTAATGGGATTATCAGGTGGATTAAATATAACAAGTACAGGTACATATAAACTGGAAGGTTCTAATAACCTTATTTATTCTGGATTAGGTTACTCACCAAGTTTCCAAAACTTTATAGGAAATGATGCTGCACATGGTTATGTATCAGATAGATATAAAACAGGTATGACTCCTGTAATAAATTTAAAAAAACAGCACCTGAATCTTATGGTGATGGAAACGTGATAATGTACTTCAGTGATTTATTACCAGATAATGCAGCTGGATATACTGAAACAACTGTTTATGATGGAAATGATAATAATTGGAAAAAAACAAAAATTGGTATCTTCCAAGGAGAAGTAAGGGCTAGTGCTAGAATAGGAGAAAAATTAAATATAGATGGTACAGCTACTCAAACAACAGAAGGAAATAAAATACAACAAGCTAATGGAACTCTAATAAATGGAGATAATAAGTATGTAGAAAATAACGTAGGTATATTAGCTCAATCTGGACAAAGAGGAGCCTTAACAGCTGGAGGAAGAACAATAGTTCCTACTGAAGATTTAGGAGCTGCTAGCTTTACTTGGGTTGATCAAGATAAGATACATGCTCTATATGTAAATGATATAGATGTAACTTTTGGTAAATACTCTAAAGGTGGATTAATGGTAGTTTCTGAAAGAGGGACTCAAGTGGATGTTGCAGTTACTGATCCAGCTAATCCACATCATACAGATGTAGTTAAAGATGGAAGTGGAAATCCTATAGGAAATAAAAAAAGATGCTGCAACTATTCCAGTTAAAAACTACTCCAGTTTTAGACTATAATAAAGCTAGTACAGATTACACAAATGACAATAAAATTCTAAGTTCTACTGTAGACAGTAAAAAAATGAAGCAGCAATAGGAACTATAATTGCTTATGCAAAAGGAAGTTGGAAAGATTCTGATACTCGTATGGGGCAAGTGACAGGAGTAGATCCAATGTCAGTGACAACAAGAAACGCATTCAAAGATGCTAAGTCTGAAATAAATTTCGGTGTTCCTGTTGAAATGTCAGCAAAAATATGCTGAAATAGCTGGCAAAAAAATATAATCCAGTTGCTTATGTTGCAGAAGGTGGAAAAAGTAACTACTAAAAGATACAAAAAGCATATGGATATGGATCAGTTATAGCCTATGCTAAAAAAATCAAATAGTTGGAGGAGCAGTAAAAAGTTCTGGAGAAATAGCAATAAGTGGTAATATAGAAAGCAGTGGATGCTTGGGCAGCAAGTGATGCAAATACAACTAAAGAGAAGTATAAAAAAATATTGGTGCCTATGCAGATGGTCAAGGAACAAAAAAATAATAGTAAGTGGTAATGCTAAAAATAAATGGTCTAGGAGCTTTTTGCTAATGATGGAGGAAGAGTTGTTATTTCTGGTACTAACAGTGTACTTAATTCAGGAGAATCAACAGCTTTAGCTGCTAAAAGCAGGAGGAAATATTACATTTGCAGGAGGAGATATCAATGTAGGAAGTAATGCTAGTGCAAATTCTACTCCTTTCTATGCTGATACAAATGCAAACTCTAAGATTAACTTTACTGGTCCTACAAAGATAAATATGACTAAAGGGACTTTCTTAGTAGGAAATGCAACAGATTATCAAGCTGCAGTAGCTACAACAAATGCAGATGGTCAAATTACTGGTGGAACTAAGTATAATGGAATGAGTAATGTAGAATTAACAGCAAGTGGATCTGCAAAAAATTGTTAGAAATAAAGATGTTCCACATACCATAACATGGACTGGTCCAGGAAGCTTAGCAGCAAATATAAAAAGCTGACACTAAGATTAGTAAGATAACAGCACCAGCTGCAAACTATTTAGCTTACTACTCAAATGGTAATTATATAATAAATGCTAATGCACAATTAGGAAATTTAACAGCAGCAGATAGTTTTGACAATATAAAAATGACAAGAGAACTACTTACAATAAATGCAGGTAAAAATATATTCTACTACAGGTGTAGGACTAGGAATGGCTTCATCTGCAGGTGCTACAAGCAATGCTGTTTCAGGATATATTAATAATGGAACTATTGATATCAGTGGTGGAAGTTCAAGAAAAAAACTGCAGTAAATGTTTCTTATGGAACTATAACTAACAATGGAACAGTAAAAGGTAGATAAAGGTGTAGGACTATATGGAACAAATGGAAGTAAAATTGAAAAATAAAGCCAGTGGAATAGTAAATGTAACTAACTCTGGTTATGGAATAGTAGGAATGGCAACAGGAGCAACAACTCAAACTTACGGTAGAGATAAATTAGCTACAGGTAGTGCAGTTGAAATTAAAAAAATGATGGACTTATAAATGTTGCTGGAGCACAAGCTATAGGTATCTATGCTGATGATAATAAAGGTGTTGCATTAAATGAAATCACTATAGCTAACAATAATAAAATTACAGTTGCTGGAAATAAATCAGTTGGTATTGCCCTAAGAGATAGTAAAAAAATTCAGGAAGTGGTGGAATACTTACATTAACTGGGACAGGTTCATCAGACATAGTTACAGGAACAAATGGAACAGGAGTTTATAGTGAGAACTCACAAGTTAATTTAAATACTAACTACGGAATAGAAACTAAAAGATGGTGGAGTTGGACTTTATCTAAAAAAATTCTGATATTCTAACAAATACAACACTTGAATATAAATATTCAGGAAGTACAAATGGAAGAGGAATTGGAATAGTATATGATAAAGCCAATGCTACTAATAATACTAAAATAAATCTTGTAAATAGTATTTCAACTACTGGTGGTATGGTAGAATTTTTGCAAATGGTGGAGGAACTTTTACAAATAATGGAACAATAAACGGTACATCAGTAGGAAAAAGAATTTGGAATTATAGGTGAAAACACAAATATAGATAATAAGGCAGCAATAACATTAGGAAATGCTTCAAATATGTTAAATCCTAATATAGCTTTATATACTAAAACTAATAATTTAATCACTAATAGTTCAAATTTAACAGTTGGAAAAGAATTCAATAGGTATTTATGGTTATGGAGTAAATAATAGTGGAGATATTACTGTTGGAGACAAAGGTTCAGCAATTTATACTCAAGGTGGAAATGTGAATGTTACATCTGGAGCAATAAATGTTGGAAAAAAATGAAAGCAGTTGGAATTTACTCAGCAGGAAAAATCACAAGTAATAACAAATAATGCTACTACTATGAATATAGGAGAAGGTTCTTTTGGATTTGCAAATGTGGGAGTAGGAAATACTATAAATTCTAATGTTGCTAATGTAAACTTAAAAAGATAATTCAATATATATTTATTCAAAGAATGCTGGTACTGTAAACAATGTTACAAATTTAACAGCAACAGGTACAATAGGAAATAACTATGGAATCTATTCAGCAGGACAAGTAAATAATACAGGAAATATTAATTTTACAAGCGGAAAAGGTAATGTGGGTATCTATAGTATAAATGGTGGAAGGGCAGTAAATACTGCAACTATTTCAGTTGGAGCATCAGATCCAGGAAATTCAGTTTATTCTATAGGTATGGCAGCAGGATATGTTGGAGATGCGAGTACACCAGCTTATACAGGAAATATAGTGAACGAAGGTACTATCAATGTAACTGGAAAAAGATAGTATAGGAATGTATGGTGTTGGCTCAGCTACAACTGTATATAATGGAGCTTCAAAAGGTTCAACTGCAACAATAAATCTTTCTGCAGATGGTGCTATGGGAGTATATCTAGATGAAGGTGCTAAAGGATTTAACTACGGAACAATACAAACAGTTGGAGCACCAAAGAAAGCAGTAGGAGTAGTTGTTAGAAAAGGAGCAGAGTTTACTAACAAAGGAACTATCAATATAAACTCAGCTGGTGGTTATGCTTTTGTAAAAAAATAGCTGGAGGAGTAATTAAAAAAACTATGGAACTTTCAATGTAAGTGGAGGAGCTACTAAAGAACACCTTCCTGGAATGTCTGATACAACTAAAAAAAGTAGGAGGAGTATCAATTGAAGCTAAACCAGGTGTATTAACAGCTACAATAAAAGATCCAGCTGGAAATATAGTTACACCAACATTAGTGACAGCTGAACAAAAATAAAAATAAATGCTCCAGTATCACAAATTGGAATGTATATAGATACTTTAAGTCCAACTAATCCAGTAGGAGGACTATCTTCTATAGGAGTTACTAAAGCTGATTTAATAGTTGGTAATGAAGCAAGTCAAAAGACAGATAAAAAAATATACAAGTGGATAAAAACTTAATAGCTCCATATAATAGAGCTATCTTAAGTAATCCACAAATTACAGATTGGAATATTTATTCAGGTTCATTAACTTGGATGTCTACAGCAACAATAGATGTTAATAATGGAACAATTAATAATATTTATTTAGCAAAAAAATACCATATACAACTTTTTGCTGGAAATGAAGCATCACCAGTTGATAAGAAAGATACATATAATTTCTTAGATGGATTGGAACAAAGATATGGAGTTGAAAAAATAGGAACTAGGGAAAAATAAGGTATTCCAAAAAAATTAAATTCTATAGGAAACAATGAAAAAAATTTTTATTATTCCAAGCAACTGATGAGATGATGGGACACCAATATGCTAATACTCAACAAAGAATAGTAGCTACAGGTGATATCTTAGATAAAGAATTTAAGTATTTAAGAAATGAATGGTCTAATCCAAGTAAAGATTCTAATAAAATTAAAAACATTTGGAGCAAGAGGAGAATACAAAACAAATACTGCAGGAGTAATTGATTACAAGAACAATGCTTATGGAGTGGCTTATGTACATGAAGATGAAACTGTAAGACTTGGAGAATCGACAGGTTGGTATACAGGTATAGTTCATAATACATTTAAATTTAAAGATATTGGAAACTCTAAAGAAGAACAATTACAAGGAAAAACTTGGAATCTTTTAAATCAATTCCATTTGATCATAACAATGGTCTAAATTGGACAATATCTGGAGATATCTTTGCTGGGTACAATAAGATGAATAGAAAAATTCTTAGTTGTAGATGAAGTATTCAATGCAAAAGGAAGATATCATACATATGGACTAGGACTAAAGAGTCAACTTAACAGTGAATTTAGATTAAGTGAATCATTCACACTTAAACCATATGTAGCACTAGGTTTAGAATATGGAAGAGTATCTAAAGTAAGAGAAAAAAATCAGGAGAAATTAAATTAGAAGTTAAATCAAATGATTATTTCTCAATAAAAACCTGAAATTGGAGCTGAACTTGGTTTCAAACATCACTTTGATAGAAAAAAACAGTAAGAGTTGGAGTATCAGTAGCTTATGAAAATGAATTAGGTAAAGTAGCTAATGGTAAAAATAAGGCTAGGGTAGCTGGAACAGATGCTAACTGGTTCAATATCAGAGGTGAAAAAGAAGATAGACTAGGAAATATCAAGTCTGACCTTAATATCGGAGTAGATAATCAAAGAATAGGAGTAACAGCAAATGTAGGTTATGATACTAAAGGACATAATGTAAGAGCTGGAATAGGTTTAAGAGTTATCTTCTAGTAGTTAATAAAAAATTAAGAAAAATAGAGATTTTTTTTGAGAAAAATAAAACTCAAGAATCTCTATTTTTTTTATAGTGTAATTTTTTTTAAGCATTTTATAACTGAAAAAAATAATACATTTATATATTTTTGTTTGTTATTTAAAAAAATATATAGAAAAGATATTAAGAAAAATATCAAAAAAAGTCATTTAATTCATTGACTAAAAAAAGGAAAAAAATAAAGTATACTGAATCAAGATAAATTTTTATTAATTTTTTTATTAATTTTTTTACTAAATGTAAAGGGGGAAAAATCATGAAGATTAAATATTTATTAGCTTCAATGTTAGTACTTGGATCATTATCTTACTCAGCAGAAGCAACAGATACCGTAGCTCAGGAAGTAATAAACGAAGTAAAAAAATATAGAAGCAGAGTATCAAGCTTTAATGCAAAAAGAGGCTGAAAGAAAAAGAAGAATTTATCCAAGAAAAAAAGCAAATCTTGAAAAAAGAAGTCAAGGAACTGAAAGAAAAGCAACTAGGAAGAGAAGAACTATATGCTAAATTAAAACAAGATTCAAAAAAATAAGATGGCATAGAGATGAGTACAAGAAGTTGTTAAAGAGATTTGATGAATACTACAACAAACTTGAACAAAAGATCGCTGACAAAGAACAACAAATCATAGAATTAACAAAAATTACTAGAAGTTTTAAACTAATAGAAGGGGGAAAAAATGAAAAAGTTTGTAAAAAGCTATTCTATTTTTTTATTTGCATTGTCATCAATAGCTTATGCTGAAGATGATGGAATGTCAGTGTTAAATAAAAAGAGAGCAGAAATAGAAAAAAAGCGGAGAAAGCAAAAAGCAAAAACTAGCAAAAAGAAGCGGAAGAAAAAAGCAAGAAAAGAGGCTGAAGAACAAGCTAGACTTGCTGAAAAAGGCAGCAAAAGAACAAGCTCAAGCAGTAGAAGTTGTAGAAGCTCCAGTAGAAACTGTAGTAGCAACAGAAGGACTAAATCCTCAAGATGAAAAAAAGAAGCAATGGAAATCTTAGATGATATGAGAAAGAAAAATAAAGAAAGAAGATACAGAAACTCTTAAACTACAACAAGAAGCAAAAAGAATTAGGGAATATCTACATCTGAAGCAAGCTCATTAGCAGAAATAGAAGCAATGGTAAAAAGCAAAGAAGGCAGAAAAAGCTAAACCAAAAAAACAGAAGCAGAAAAAATTAGAAGCAACAAGAAAAGAAGCACTAGACAAATTAGATTTCTATGAAAGAGTAGTAAGAAGTGTTGCAAGAGAAGAAGCAGAAGTAGCAGGATATTATCAAATAATGGATGAAGATATAAAGACAACTGAAGCTATAGAAGAAGCTACTCCAGTAGTAGAACCTGTACAACAATAATAGGGGGAATATAGATGAAAAAGTAAACTAATGTTAACAGCATTATTAGGAGTTCTTTTAGTAGGTTCGTTTGCTTATGCAGAAGAAAATGATGATGAAGCAAAGAAAAGACTATTAAAAAGAATATGAAAAAAAGTTCAAAAAAGAAAGAGAAAAAGAAGCAGAAGAAGCAGCTAAAAAGACAAGCTGAAGAAGGAACTCAAACAGTTCAAGATATAGCTAATCAAACTACAGAAAATGGGGAAGTAGTAGAAGGTGCAGCTGTTGAAGGTGGAGAAGTAGCAGTGGCACAAGAAGAAGTAACTCCAAAAAAATCAAGAAAAAAATATGACAGAATCTGAAAAAAATGGATGAAGAAATCCAAAGAATAAAGAAAAAGAATGTTAGAAATAAATGACAAGATAGAAAAATTACAACAAGACAAATGAAATGCTTGATAATTTAGAAAAAGAATGTTGGAGAACTAGAAAGAAGAGTAAGTTATTAATAAAAAAAGGAGAACGGGAACATATGAAAAAAATTAGCATTAGTATTAGGAGTTTTATCATTAGTAGCATGTACTGATCAAAAAGTAGTAAATTACAATACAGCAAGATTAGATAATATAGAAACTTATTTAGCAAATAATAAAAGCAGTAAAACCTTCAGAAAAATGTAGATAAGTTAGTAGAAGAAGGAAAAAGTTGAATATACAGAAGAATACTTATCATTAGAAAAAGGAGGCTGAAAAAAATGGCAAAGAGAAAGAGTACAACAACAATAATAACATTATTACTTTTTATTTGTATTTTCTCTACCAGCATTAGCAGTCCAAGCGCTAACAACAACACAAATGCGTGAAAAATACAATAAGAATAAATGCACTAGAAATAAAGAATATAGATATAACAAATATAGAAGCACCAAAAGAAATGACAATAGTATTAGATGAAAGAGCATTAAACTTTGATTTTGACAAATCAGTAGTAAAACCTCAATACTTTGAAATGTTGAATAACTTAAAAGATTTCATAGAACAAAATAACTATGAATTAACAATAGAAGGACATACAGATTCAGTAGGAAGTAACCAATATAACATAGGACTTTCAAGAAGAAGAGCAGAAGCTGTAAAGGCTAAGCTAATAGAATTTGGATTACCTGAAGATAGAATAGTGGGAATAGAAGCTAAGGGAGAAGAATATCCAGTAGCAACAAATGAGACAGCAGAAGGAAGATTACAAAACAGAAGAGTGGAATTCAGATTAGTTCAAAGATAATCTTAATTAGGGTAATATGGGAGTGTATATGAGGAGGAAAAAGTATATATGGGAAATAATAGCCTAAGTAATACTGAAAAAAACTTGCGTTCAATTGCAAAAAAAGATATGAAAATGTAAAATATTCAGTTGGACTTGCTGTACTTTTTTTAATGAATGGAACAAGTGCATTTTCTGATGTAAATGCAATTCAAGGACCAGAAAAAAACAAAATGATGTTGTTAGTGATGCAAAAAGCTATAAAAATCTGCTGTTAAAGAGAAAAAGGAAGTAAAAACAAGCGAGTCAAAAAAACTAAAAAGCATCTTGGGTAAATATGCAATTTGGTGCTAATGATATGTATAGCAATTTTTTTGCTACATCTAAAACTAAAGTAGAAAAAAACATCAGTTGTAAAAAAAGTGAAAAAAACTGTTTTAGTAGCTAGTGCTGACAATAGTGCAAGTTTACCTATGTTTGCTAAACTTTTATCAGACATAGAAGAAACTACAGAAAATAGAACTGAAGTTTTAGCAACAATTGCTAATAAAGAAGAAACTCCTACAATGGAAGAAATAAAGGCAAGTAAGCAAGAACTAAGAAGTTCTGTAGGAAATTTACAAGATAAAAATAGATACAGCAAGAAGAGAAAAATCAAAAAGAAATTGATGGATTAAGATTAGAGCTAATTAAATTGATGGAACAAGGAAATCAAGTAGTAAAATCACCTTGGTCATCTTGGCAATTTGGAGCAAACTATTTCTATGAAGATTGGGGTGGATCATACAAAGGAAGAGGAGATAAGAAAGAAAAAAATATCCTTATGAAGGAGTATTTGCAAGAAGTACTAATCCTTTTGGTAGAGCAACATCAATAACTTCAACAACAACAGCTACTCAAAAGGCTGCCTTAGGTTCTATAGTAGCAAAAAATGGAGGATTTAATCCTAATGATAAAGGATTAAATTATGGATTAATAGGAAGAGCTGAAATAAGTGAGGATCCAATTTCAATAGAAGTAAGTGCTGGAATTAGACCTAAAAAAATATTCAAAAAGGTGCTTTTAACATTATCTGTACCACCAGTTAATGTAACTCAACCTAGACCAAGTGTAGCACCAGGAATACCTAATACACCAGGAGCACCAAATATTAATATACCAGCATTTTCACCAGTTGCACCAAAAGTAGAAGCACCAGAAATACCAGCACCACCTACTTTTGCTGTAATATTGGGAGCAGACTGTAATACAGCTTGTAGTGGAAATGAACAAGATACAAAAAGCCGGATTCTTAACATCACCACAAAAATAAGAGTAAGCAAAAATATCCCTATTAGAGTAAGATATACATGGGGAAATAATAGTGGTGCTGAAAAAAGATATGCATTTAAAATGGACTTAGAAGAAAACTTAAACTGGGGAACTCGTCCAGATACAATGTATTTTAACTCTTATAATTTTGGTTATAATGGTTTAGCAAATGGTGAATATGCAAGTGCTTTTAACTGTTTCACAAGATACAGATGGAGATAGAAATAATCAATACTTTTTTATAGGTGGTTCTAGATTTATAGAATTTGATAATAATGATAGTGGAACACATGAAATACCAGCTAGTAAAAACAATACATTTAGGAGGAATTCTAAGTTTAGGTTTTGTTGTGCAAGACAATGGAATCACTGCTATAAATAGTGGAAAAATAACAGATAAGAGTGAAAATGAGGATAAATGGATACAAGATATGCCATACACTCCTGGAAAGGACTATTTAGAAATTAAAGGACCTTCTTACGATCCAACAAAAACATGAAGAAACTGTATATAAAAATTAGAAGAAGTAAAGATGGTTATGTAGGATATAAGGTAGGAATGGCTCAAGTTCAAGAAGATGGAGATACTGGAAACGAATTTTATAACAAAGGAACACTTGAATTTTATGGAGAACGTTCAATAGGAATGTATAGTTATCTTCCAACACACACATCTAAAATAAAACTTGTTAATAAGAAATTTATAACAATGAGTGGTAAAGAAAGTTATGGAATGCGTTTAAATTCTCATACAGATTCAACTGCTGAATTGTTAAATGATGTGGATGGAGTAATAACACTTAGAAAAAAATCCTGATTCAACAAATGGTAACTTAGCAGATAGAGCAGATAACTCAGCAGCTATGGCACTAATGACAGATGGAACTGTAGCAAATAAAGTAACTTTTGGATCCAGGAAAAGCATTAAATAAAGGAAAGATTGAATTAAAAGACAATATTTCAAACGCTTTGGGAATGTTTATAAATATAGATTCTAATATGACAAACCAAGGAGAAATAAATATTAGTGCTATTGCTCAAAAAGGATGCCAATAACAAATACAAACCAAATGTTGGTATGAGAGCCGATCAAGTTGAATCTAAATATTCAACAGCAACTACTTATGATACATCTGTTATAAATGATGCAGCTGGAAAAAAATTTCTATAACAGGTCAAGGAAATATTGCTATGCTTGCTAGTGGTAAAAAAATACAGCAGGACCAAATGGAAAAAGGAACAGCAACAGCGACAAATAAAGGTGAAATTAAAATAGATAAGGGAACTGTTGTTGCAAAAAGACAACTATGGAATGTTATCTATAAATGAAGGTTCAGCAATAAATGATGCAGCTGGAAAAAAATTAATATAGGTAATGCTGAAGGTACTGTTGGAATGGCAGCATTGAAACAAGGAACAACACATTCTACAGCTGAAAAATAAAGGTACTATTACTATTAATGGACCGAAATCTACTGCTGTATACAATACTGGGCATTTTTTTTAATGGATAATGCAACAGCTAAAATTAATGTAAAAAGGTAGTCAATCTATTGGTCTATATGCAAAAGGAATTGATACTACCCACACTAAAAACTGAATTGAAACAAGGAACAATTAAATCAGAAGATGGTGCTGTAGGTCTATATTCAGATGAAGCAAATGTAATATTAGATAATACTTCTAATAATTTAAAAATTAGTTGCTGGAAATGGTGGATTATTATTCTATAACTATAAATCAGCTAACCCTGCTGTTTCTGATGGTAAATTTACATTAAAAAGGAGCAGTAACTGCTGATATAGAATCTGGAGGATATGGATTCTATCTTAAAAAAATGCAACTATAAATAGTGTAAATGGACAAGTACAAGGTGTACCTAATTTCTTAAATGGAATGTTTCGATCTTGCCCCAGGAGCACAAAAAGTTAAAAAAGTAAAGATGCAAGCTGGTGGAACATTCATGGTTCTACATAAACCTACTGGTGGAAGTATGAAATTAACTAGTGTTAGTAGTTTAGCAAGTATTAACAGTGCACTAGGAACAAAGGTGGAATTAGTAGCACCTACAACAGGATCATATAAGGTATATTCTGTATATAGAGGTAAACTTGAAATTAACCAAAAATGTTAATTTAGATAATGATGAATCAACTGCAACACCAGATACTTTCTATAAAGTTGACTTCCGTTCTTCAAATATGGTAGTTGAAACTGGTAAAAACTGTTTCAGGAACAAAAACAAGGACAAGTTGCTCTATTCCAAGGTAACTTTAATGAAGGTGCTGGAGGAGATGTTGGAGCAGTTGGAGATGTATCTATTGTAAATAATGGTACAATCAAATTAACAGGAAACAGTATAACAACTGGACCAGCTGCTAGTAGAAAAAAACTACTACTACTATGGCAGGGGACTTTATTACTTTAACAAATAATAAAACAATAGAAGTTACAGGAAATAATGGAATAGGTATCTATGGAGCTGGTGGTTCTAAGATATTAAATAGTGCTGGAGCAAGCATTACTGTTGGACAAGAAGGAGTTGCCCTATATGGAGCAAATAAATTAAATAATTCTACATTAGGAAATGGAAAAAAATTTCTGTAACAAATGCAGGAACACTTAAAGGTGTAAGTGGAAAAAAACTAAAAGCTTTTGGTATATTTGCTGAAAAACACTTCATCAACAGTAACTGATTCTAATTTAACAAATAGTGGAACAATAGATTTTTTTCTTCTTCTCAAGAAAGTATAGGAATCCATTCAATAAATTCTATTGTATCAAATACAGGTAATATCAAAATGGGATTAAAAGGAGTTGCAATAAATGCTAAAAAAACTCAAATATCACTTCAACTGGAGATATAGATCTAGCTGGAAATGGGATTGCATTTAACTTAGGCGGAACTTTTACAGGAAGAACATTAAATTTCTCATCTAAGGTAACTCTAAATGGTGATGGAAACTCTATCTTTAATCTAAAAGATATGGCATTTAGTTCAGTTGGTGCGAGTTTAACTGAAAATGTAAATATAGTACCTAATGGAAAAGAGCTTTGCATATTTTTTTCAATGGATAACTCTTCTTTAATCTATGATAGAAATAAGACATTTACTGGAAATAAAAATTACATTGGTAAGTGGTAAAAAAATTCATCAGTTGACTGGAGATCAAATGTTACATTAAATGGTCAAGAAAAATGTCGCTTTCTATTTAAATGGAAGAAAAAAACAGGAGCAGCCTTTGAATTAAAAAAACAGCAACTGGAAAGACTATTACTTTAGGTAATAAATCTGTTGGAGCTTATGGAACAAATGGAGCAAGAATTGAAAATAACTCTAATATGGTAATAGGTTCTGATGGAGCGGCCCTTTATTCAACTGGTGCTACTGGAAGCTTAAAAAAATACTGGAAAAATTAACAATAGGTAAAAAAACTCTGTTGGTATGTTTATGAAAGATGGAACAGCTCTTACTAATACTGGAGAAATAGTTTCTACAGCTGAAGGAGCAAAAAGGGCTAGTTATAAATAGAACTGCAGCAGGAACTTATACAAATAATGGAAAAAAATAAAATTAACAGGAACTTCTTCAATAGGTATACATGCTGAAGGAGCAGCTCATAATATTATTAGTGGAGCTGATGTTGAAGTTGGAAACACTACAGGTACATCTCAAAGTGTCGCTATCCATTTGAAAGATGGAGGACAAGTTAGAGTACTTGGAAATACTTCAGTAAAAGCAGGAAATGACTCAATAGCTATCTATGGAAGTACAGTATCAACAACTGTTGATAATAATGCTAAGGTTGAAGTAGGAAATGGAGCAGTAGGTATCTATGCAAAAAGCAGGAAATGTTAATTTAAATACTGGTTCTAAAATGAAAAATAGGACAAAAGTCTAGGAGCAAATAAAGAAGCTGTTGGAGTTTATTATGTAGGAAATGGAGGAACAATCAATAATAACTTAGCATCTTTTGATATAGGAAAAGGATCTATTGGTATTGTTGATGCTGGAAGAGGTACTACAACAATCAATAATAATTTGGCAACAGTAAATCTAAAAAGGAGATTCAGTATATACTTATACTTCTAACACTGGTTCTAATGTTATAGGAAATACTGCAATTACATCTACAGGAAATGGAAACTATGGATATTATGTAGCTGGTAACCTATCAAATTATGGTACTATGGACTTATCTTCTGGAAACGGAAATGTTGGAATATACAGTGCATATGGAGCAGGAACAGGAAGTGGAGTTGCTAGAAACTATGCTAATATCAAAGTAGGAAAAAAACAGATTTAGAAAATGAACTATATAGTATAGGTATGGCAGCAGGATATACTAATAATAATAGACCAAGCGAAAAATAAAGTTGGACATATTGTAAATATGGCAGGTAGCATTATAACTGTTGGAAATGAAAAATTCAATAGGTATGTATGCATCAGGAGCAGGTTCAACAGCTGAAAAACTATGGAACTATTCATGTTACAGCTAAAAAAAGGTATAGGAATGTACCTAGAAAAATGGAGCAACAGGGTACAATAGAGCAGGTGGTTTAATTGAAATAGATCCTAGTGCACAAAATGCAATAGCTGTTTATTCAACAGGAGGTACTACTGTATTTAAAAAAACTATGGAACTATTAGATTAAAAGCTCCAGCTTCAAAAAGGTATTGTAACTACTAACAATGCTCAAGGAACTAATGAAACTGGTGGAATAATAGATGTTCAACATAGTTCAGCAGAAGCAACTAAGAAAAATAGAAGGAACTGCAGGTGGAGATAAGAAATTTGGAGATAAGACTCTAAGTGTTCCAAGAGGAGGATTAACAGATAGTAAAGTTAAGGACTCTACTGGAAATATCATAACACCAACTGTAATAGATACTACAGCTGCTACTAATACAGCTAAAATTCAAGTTTCTAATGATCCTATTGTTAAGGCAACTTACAATAGAGATATTTTTAAAAAGAACATCAAGATTTTGGTTCAATATCAAAAAAATAGGTATGTATGTTGATACATCAGGAGTAAACTTTACTAATCCAATAGAAGGACTAAGTAATTTAGCTGGATTGAAAAAAAGCTGACTTAATAGTAGGAGCAGAAGCTGCTGAATATACTAATGCAAAAAAACTATAACTGTTGGAAAAAAATATCTTAAAGAGATATAACACAGCATTACTTAACAGTGGAGTAGATAAATGGGATATCTTATCTGGTTCTTTAACTTGGGCTGCAGTACCTTTAAAAATTAGGTGCAAGTGGAGAAGTTCAAGGAGTTATGATGGCTAAGACAGACTATAAAGAATATGCTAAAAAAATAGTACTACACCATATAACTTCTTAGATGGATTAGAACAAAGATATGATAAAAAAATGCTCTTGACTCAAGAGAAAAAGAGTATTTAATAAATTAAATTCAATAGGTAAGAATGAACCTATTCTATTATCTCAAGCATTTGATGAAATGATGGGACACCAATATGCTAATGTTCAACAAAGAATACAAGCAACTGGAAATATCTTAGATAAAGAATTTAATTATTTAAGAAATGAATGGCAAAAATCCTTCTAAAAGGATTCAAATAAGATTAAAACATTTGGAGCTAGAGGAGAATATAATACAGATACAGCTGGAATAAAAGATTATAAGAGCCATGCATATGGAGTAGCTTATGTTCATGAAGATGAAACTGTAAAGACTTGGAGAATCAACAGGTTGGTATGCAGGTATAGTTCATAACACACTTGATTTTAAAGATATTGGAAATTCTAAAAGAAAGAAAAATGTTACAAGGAAAAACTTGGAATCTTTTAAATCAGTTCCATTTGATGAAAAATAATAGTTTAAATTGGACAATATCTGGAGATATCTTTTGCTGGATACAACAAAGATGAATAGAAAATATCTAGTTGTAGATGAAATATTTCAATGCAAAATCAAAGATACTATACTTATGGAGTAGGATTAAAGAATCAACTTAGTAAAGAATTTAGACTAAGTGAAGGGTTTCTCATTAAAAACCTTATGCTGCATTAAGATCTAGAGTATGGAAGAATGACTAAGATAAGAGAAAAAAATCAGGTGAAGTTAGATTAGAAGTTAAATCAAATGATTATTTCTCAGTAAAACCAGAAATTGGAGCTGAATTAGTATTTAAGCATTATTTCGGAAGAAATGCATTAAAAGGCTGGAGTATCAGTAGCTTATGAAAATGAATTAGGAAGAGTAGCTAATCCAAAGAACAAGGCAAGAGTAGGTTATACATCTGCTGGATGGTATCGATATCAGAGGTGAAAAAAAGAAGATAGAAGAGGAAATGTTAAAATCAGACCTTAATATCGGATGGAGATAACCAAAAGAATTGGAGTAACAGCTAATGTAGGTTACGATACAAAAAGGAAACAATGTAAGAGGTGGAGTAGGACTTAGAGTTATATTCTAATAAAATACAAACACACTGCAAAAAAAGGAGACTAATCTTAGTCTCCTTTTCATGTATTTTAGAACTAAACTTGACTTTAATAAAAATAAATATATATGATGTATGTATTATAAAAAAATAAAAAAAGGAGAGATATCATGGTATTTAAAAAAATTCAATTGATCTATAAAAAAAGCACTGAACTTAATTCCAGGTGGAGTTAATAGTCCAGTTAGAGCTTTTAAATCAGTAAATAGAGAAGCACCTATCTTTGTAAAAAAAGGGACAAGGAGCAAAAATATATGATGAAGATAACAATGAATATATAGACTATATTTGTTCGTGGGGACCTTTAATTTTAGGTCATAACCATCCAAAAAGTTATAGAAGAAGTGAAAAAAATAATTGAAAAATGGAAGTTCTTATGGGCTACCAACAAAAATATGAAGTTGATTTGGCAGAACTTATAGTAGAGATAGTTCCTTCTATTGAAAAAAAGTAAGACTAACTACTTCAGGAACAGAAGCAACTATGTCAGCAGTAAGATTAGCAAGAGCCTATACTGGAAGAAATAAAATTTTAAAATTTGAAGGTTGTTATCATGGGACATTCTGATGCTTTACTTGTAAAAATCAGGTTCAGGATTATTAACAGATGGATATCAAGATAGTAATGGTATAACAGATGGAGTGTTAAAAGATACACTAACTTTAGGATTTGGAGATTTAGAAAAAGGTTGAAAAATCTGTTAAGAAATGAAGAAATAGCCTGTGTAATTGTTGAACCTATTCCAGCAAATATGGGACTTATAGAAACAAATAAAGAGTTTTTTTACAAGGTTTAAGAAGAATAACTGAAGAAACTAAGACTATTTTAATATTTGATGAAGTAATATCAGGTTTCAGATTAGCTTTAGGTGGAGCTCAAGAATTTTTTTGGAATAACTCCAGATTTAACAACTTTAGGTAAAATAATCGGTGGAGGTTATCCTGTTGGTGCTTTTTGGTGGAAAAAAAGAGAAATTATGGATTTAGTTGCTCCAGTGGGAAGAGTTTATCATGCAGGAACTCTATCAGGGAAATCCAATAGCATCAAAAAGCTGGTTTTGCAACTATAAGCTATTTAAAAGAAAAATCCAAATATTTATAAAGGAATTAGCAGAGAATACAAATTACTTAGTGGATAATGTAGAAAAAAATTAGCTGAAAAAAATATGGAGTGGATGTTTGTATAAATTCAATGGGTTCTCTTTTCACAATTTTCTTTGTTGATTTAGAAAAAGGTTGAAAAATCTTGAAGATTCATTAAAAGGCTAATACAGAGAACTTCTCTATATATTTTAACACTATGCTAGATAATGGAATAGTTGTTCCACCATCACAGTTTGAAGCTCATTTCTTATCTATAGCTCATACAAAGAAAGAACTTGATAAAACACTTGAAGTAATGGAAATGGCATTTAAAAAAATAGGTGAAAAAAATGCCAAATAAGTTTTTTTCCTGTTTCAATAGATCTTAATAATAAAAAAATATTTTGGTAATTGGTGCTGGAAAAAAATTGCTTTTAAGAAAAAGTGAAAGACTCTTTTTAGACTATAATTGTAGTATTACAGTTATTACTAAAGAAGTTTCAGAAGAAGAATTTTTTTAGAATTAGAAAAAAAGAAAATAAAATTAAAAATATTAAAAAAATCAAGAATTTGAAGAAAAAAATTTTTTTAGAAGATACTTTTTTTAGTTGTATCAGCAACAGATAATAAAGAATTAAATGATAAAAATATCAAAAATTATGTATGGGTAAAAAAATATTTTTAGTAAATAATATCACTTCTCAAGATAATATGAATCTTAGATTTATGAGTATCTTATCGAATGATGATATTCAAATTTCAATTACAGCTAATGGAAATCCTAAAAAAAGCTGTAGAAGTCAAAAAAATAAGATAAAAAGAATTTCTTGAGAAAAATATTTTTAGTTGAATAAAAAGGGTGCAGTTAATTCTGCACCCTTAGTTTATTGACCTTCGTAATAAATAACTTCTAAATTCTCTCTTAAGAAAGCTACTTTCTTTTTAGCAGTGTCATAACCATAGACAATACCATTTCTTTATCTATCAAATATATGTTTTTTTGTATACTTTTAAAGTAGATGTTTCTGTTGATGATTTTATCAGTTTCTGGATCATAACCATAGTATATAAGTTTGTATGAATTTCCTTTTTTTAACAATTTTAAAAGCTGTCAGCAGTATCAGGATAATCTATTTTTTTCTTCCAATCATTTTATCAAAATGAGGTTTTCCATCAGTAGTTATCCCAGCAAAAAAATACTAAAACTTAATAAAAACAAATAGGCATAAAAAAACTTTTTCATAAAATCCTCTCCTTTAAAAAAATATTATTTAGTTTTACTAGTATAAAAAAGTCTAACATATTTTTTTTAATATTTTCAAGGAAAAAAATAAAAAGATAATTAAGAAATGAACAAAAAGGTTAAACTTGATAAAGAGATAAAAAGTTTTTTTATAGAAAAAAATTATAAATGTTGAAAAAAAGAGTTGGAAATAATATCCAATTCTTTTTTTATTCTTTGAAAAAAATTTAATAAATATATTATAATGATACTGAGTAAGAAAAAGAAAAATTATATTGAGAGGGGTTTTTATAATAATGGGAAAGTTTAATGAAAAACACTAGGGTCCAATTACCAGCATTAGTTCATTTGACACGCTTAGGTTATGAATATTTTGGAAAAAAATATCAGAAAAATAGTGCTGGAGAAGTTTATGATCCAGATACAAATATATTAATTGAAGTATTCAAAAAGCAATTTGATATTTTAAATCCAAAATTCGAAGGAATGGGAAATCAAATACTTTTTAGATATTAGACAAGAATTGAATAATGATGACTTAGGTCAAAGTTTTTATAAAAGATTAATGTCTACTGAAAAAAATTAATAGATTTTGAAAAATATTGAAAAATAATGTTTTTTTCATTTTACAGCAGAATTTACATGTAAAAAATGGCTATGATGAGTTTAGACCTGATATAACTCTTTTTTTATAAATGGATTGCCACTTGTTTTTTTATTGAAGTAAAAAAACCGAATAATATTGGAGGAATTATTTCAGAAATTGAAAGAATGAATAATAGTAGATTTCCAAATAAAAAAGTTTAGAAGATTTATAAATATTACTCAATTAATGATATTCTCTAATAACATGGAATACTCATCAAAAAGGAGGAATTGTTCCTATTGAAGGAGCATTCTATTGTACTGCTTTCAAAAAGATAAAAAGTTTTTTTAGTTGTTTTAGAGAAGAAACAATAGATAATGATGAAATGTATTTTTTTATAAAAAAATTATGCATATAAATGTGTAGACGATATTGTAGAAAAAAAGAAATATTAAATGATTTTTAATTGTCAAGTTTTTGCACAATGCTCCTGAATATCAAAAAAATTTAAAAAGAAACAACTCCAACAAATAGAATTTTAACTTCTATGTGTTCACCTGAAAAGGCTCTTATTTTTTTATTAAAAATATGGGATTGCTTATGTTAATATGACTAAAGAAGAAGATGGTAAGATTGTTTCAATAAATCAAAAAAACAGATAATGAGATATCAACAAATGTTTGCTAGTTTTTGCAATTAGAGAAAGGCTAGAAGAATCTAAAAAAATCAGGGGTTATTTGGCATACTCAAGGAAGTGGAAAAAAACAGCATTATCATTTTATTTAATAAAAATTTTTAACAGATTATTTTGCAAGAAAAAAATAAGGTTGCTAAATTTTTATTTTTATTGTGATCGTTTAGACTTATTGGAACAATCAAAGCAAGAATTTGAAGCAAGAGGATTATCAGTTAAAACAGCAAATAATAGAGAAGAATTGATGGAACAATTTAGGACAAAAGCAGTCAATGGAAGGAACAAGTGGTAATTTAGAAATAACAGTGGTTAATATTCAAAGATTTACAGAAGATAAAAAGAAAGGTAGATTTACCACAATATGCTACAAATTTGCAAAAGAATTTTTTTATTATTGATGAAGCACACAGGGGTTATAAAACCAGAAGGCAGTTTTTTTAGGAAATCTATTTAATGCAGATTCAGACTCAATAAAAAAATAGCATTAACGGGAACTCCGTTGTTAAAAAGAAGAAAGAGCTTCATGGAAAAATTTTTTTGGAGACTACATTCACACTTATTATTATGATAAGTCTATTCAAGATGGCTATACATTAAAAAAATTATTAGAGAAGATATCGAAACATCTTATAGAGAAAAAAATTAAATGAAATATATGAAAAGTTAGATATTTTAGTACAAAAAAAGGATATAAAAAAATCAGATATAGTGGAGCATGAATCTTATATAAAGGAATTGACAAAGTATATTATTGAAGATTTAAAAAGTTTTAGATTAATCCAAGGAGATAATACACTTGGTGGAATGGTTATTTGTGAAACAAGTACTCAAGCTAAGAAAAATTTGTGAAGTATTTGATAAAGTACAAAATGAACTTAACAGAAATTCTTCTATACCAACAAATTTTTAAGATTGGATTAATTTTTACATGATAGTGATGATAAAGAAACTAGAAAGAAAAATTATTACAGATTTTAAGAAAAAAATATGACAATAGATATTTTAATAGTATTTAATATGTTATTAACAGGTTTTGATGCACCTAGATTAAAAAAAGATTATATTTTTGGAAGAAAAATTAAAAAGAACATAACTTACTTCAAGCTATTACAAGAGTAAATCGTCCATATAAAGATAATAGATATGGGTATATTATTGATTTTTGCAGATATTAAACAAAAATTTTGAAGAAACAAATGCTACATATCTTGAAGAATTAGGAAGATTTAATGAAACTGATGAAGATAATATAGTTGGTAAATTTAATAATGTTATTGAAGATAAAGAAAAATTAATTCAAAAAAAGTAGAAGAAGTAAAGGATATATTATTTGACTATACAACTAAGAATTTAGAGGATTTTTTTCAAGTGAAATTTCAAGTATAGAAGATAAAAAAAGGAATTACTGTTATTAAAAAAAGCATTAATAGAAGCCAAAGATTGTTTTAATATAGTAAAAAAAGTTTTTGGTGATGAAGAACTAAAAAGAAAAAAATTTAATAAAATGCAGATTGTTAATCTACCACAAATGATATCAGAAATTCAATATAGAATAAATATTGTTAACCAAAAAAACTTACATTAGAGAGTAATGAGTCAATGAAAAAAATTTAATTAATGAGGCTATGCTTGATATTGAATTTTCATTCTCTAAATTATCAGTAGAAGAATTAAAAATTGTTTCAAAATATGATTTAAATGAAAAAAATTAAAAAAGAACAGTTAATGCATTTATTGAAAATATAGATAAAGAAGATCCAGAATACATAACTATACAAGAAGCATTTAGACAAAGATTTAAAGAAAAAAAGGATTTTTCTATTTCAAATATGAAAGAATATGAAGAAAAACTCAAAACATTTAGATGAGATTATAGCAAAACTAAGTGAATTAAAAAAGAAAGAATGAAACATTAAAGCAGGAAATATAAAGGAGATAATAAATTTACACGGATTCATAAACGTATTAGAGAAATAAATATTGTTAAAAAAAGATAATAATTTAAAATCTATAGTTTCTGACAGAGAGTCAGAAATTATGGATATATTATTAATTATTAAAACAGATTTAGATAAAGAAGTTTATGACAGAAATGATATTTTAAAGAAAGATGCTTATTTTGAGAAGACAGTTTTGAGCAATGTTACATCTATATTTAAGAAAAGAAATATAGTATCAGAAAGAGAAGATAGATTTTTTTATTATGGATAAGATAAAAACAGAATATTTAAATCAATATAATGAAACATATATGATGTAATATTTAAAAATAGGAGGGATATTTTGAACTTATTAGTAAAAAGAAAAAAACAATTAAATTAATTGATGAGTTAAAATCAACTTGTCAAATTTATGGTATGGGAAATGATGGGAATGAATATAAGATTATTACTCAAGTATTTTTTTATAAATTTATTAATGATAAATTTGGATATGAAATAAAAATAAATGAAGAATTAAAAAAATGCTGAAAAAAATGGGAAATTTTATATAGTAATATGAATGAAGAAGATAGATTATATTTACTTGATGAGCTTTCAGCAGATGTACCATTATTAGAACCACAACATTTGATTTCTAATTTATGGAATCAACAATCCAAAGGTGATTTTTGCTTTTAATTTTTTTGACCAGACTATGGTTGATATTGCACAAAAAAATGAAGATATTTTTTTGCAACACAAACGACTTTGAATACGAAGATACCTATTTTTGAAAAAAACTAACTATTTATGTTACAGATGAAAAATGAACGTTCAAACTTTGCAAGAGCTTTTAGTTGACAAACTTGTAAATTTTTTTCTTTTGAAGAAGTATTTGGAGAACATTATGATTTTTTTGCAGCAATATTTGAATATCTTATTAAAGACTATAATACAAATGGTGGAGGGAAATATGCTGAATATTATACTCCACAATCAATTGCTACAATAATGGCTAGATTATTGGTTGGGAATAAAAAAGACTATCATAGTGTTGAATGCTATGACCCCTCTGCAGGTACGGGAACACTTGTTATGGCATTATCTCATCAAATTGGAGAGGATAAGTGTACTATATTTACTCAAGATATCTCACAAAGAAGTAATAAAATGCTTAAACTAAATTTAATATTGAATGGTTTAGTTTCATCATTAGATCATGCTATTCAAGGAGATACTTTAGTTTATCCATATCATAAATCAGATAATGGGGAAGATTTAAGAACTTTTGATTTTGTTGTTTCCAATCCTCCATTTAAAAATGGACTTTTCAGAAAAATAGAGAAAAAAATTGCAGCTATGCCAGCTAGATTTTGGGCTGGAGTTCCTAATATTCCAGCTAAAAAGAAAGAAAGCATGGCAATTTATACATTATTTATTCAGCATGTTATAAATTCTTTAAAAATCTAAGACTGGTAAAGGAGCAATAGTTATACCTACTGGGTTTATTACAGCTAAATCAGGGGTAGAGAAAAAAATCTTAGAAAAAAATAGTTGAAAGTAAAATTGTATATGGTTGTGTTAGTATGCCATCAAATGTATTTGCTAATACTGGAACAAATGTATCAGTTCTATTTTTTTGACAATGCTAAAAAAACCATGATAAAGTAATACTTATTGATGCTTCCAAATTAGGTGAAGATTATCAAGATGGAAAAAAATAAAAAAACGTAGATTAAGAGAAGAAGATATTGAGTTAATAATAAATACTTTTAATGATAAAAAAATGTTGATGATTTCTCAATTGCAGTTAGTTATGAAGAAATAAAGGAGAAAAAAAGTATTCACTTTCAGCAGGACAATATTTTGATATTAAAATTGAATATATTGATATGACACCTGAAGAATTTGAAGCCAAGATGAAAGAATATCAAAAAGAATTACAAGAATATTTTTGAAGAAGGGGAAAAAATTGCAAAAAGGAAATTATGGAACAACTGGGGAAGATAAAATATGAACAAGATTAAACTTGGAGAAATTTTTAAAAAGTTAAACATGGATTTGCTTTTTAAAAAGTCAAAATTATGTAAATAAAAAGTGAGTTTGCATTAGTTACTTTTAGCAAATATTTCATCTACTAATAATTTTCAATTTAATGAAAAAAATTAACATATTATAATGGAGAATTTCCTAATGAATATATTCTAAATGAAGATGACTTAATAATACCTCTTACTGAACAAGTTATAGGATTATTTGGAAATACAGCTTTTATACCTAAGGTAAAAGGAATATCTTTTTATTAAATCAACGTGTTGGAAAAAATAATTCCTATAAAAAAATAGAGCAAATAATTATTACTTACATTACTTATTGGCAACAGATTTAGTTAGAAAACAATTAGAGCATAGAGCCAGTGGAACTAAACAGCGTAATATATCTCCAAATGATGTATATGATGTAACTGTTTTTTTATTTGTGATGTAAAAGAACAAAAAATTGGTGAGTTACTTTATAACATGGAAAGAAAAAAATAAATTTAAATAATAAGATAAACGATAATTTAGATTATTTAAATTATTCTGATATAGTTGCTTGACCATTCATAAGTAATGGTAAAAGGAAATCACGAATAGTTATAAGTTCCTTGTTTTCACACATATTTTTCAGCTATTTTTTTAAAAAAATAGATTTTGTTAAATTGTGATATTGTCTCAATATTTTTTTCTTCAGGAACTATAATATATATGTAATTTAAATCATCATTATTCACTGCTTCTTGTGTTGCACCATGCGATAAAAACATCTTTATGATTTTCAAAAATATGGATGTAAAATATATGATGAGATATACTCAAATGCTATTTCCTTACATTTTTAGTCCACAGAGTCCAGTTGATAAAAATAGAATTTTCTATTATAAATTTCATATTTGGTGCTAAAAAATAAATGTTTTATGGTATTTTTTTCATCTTAGCAAACCAAACAGAGTATGGTATCGGCTGCATATTTGCTCTGTCTTCTTTGGTATTATATGAAACTATTGAGCCATTAGTAATATTTTTTTATTAACTATATCAGCTGTTGTATAATATTTTTTTCTTCAAATAAATCAACTCCTGGCTTAATAATTTCTGATAAAGAATTACTAGCTAATGTTTCTACAACCCAATTTTTTTAGGTATATCTTTTTTTACAATGTTATTATAATAAAGTTCACCGTTATTTGATTTATAAGATTTTCCATTTGTGTTTGGGAATTCATATTGAGTAAACCAATAGTTATAGATAATACTTATTTGTGAAAAATAAATTATCGTTTATAGTCATATAGTTTAAAAAAATTTTTAGCTTCAATCAAGGGCTGAGGTTTATTTTTAAAGGACTTGCCCTTGATATGTTGTTCTTTACTTTAGGAGGACAACATAAAAAAATGAAAGAAAAAAATAATAAGTAATATTTTACAAAGAATGCAAAATAAAAATAAATAATAAGCAATTAGAGGAATTAAAAATTATTTTAATTGATGAATTTTCAGAAGAAAATGAAGAAGATAAAGGAAAATCAAATGAACAATTAAAAAAATTATTTATAGATGCAAAAAGGTTAGAAGGATGTTCAGATAAGACAATTTTTATATTATGTTTCAACAATAGAAACTATGATAACTAAAAATAAATAAAAAGTATAGTAGAGATAGAAACAGAAGATTTAAGAACTTATTTATCAGATTATCAAATAAATAATAATTCGAGTAAAGTTACAATAGACAATATAAGAAGAATATTATCTAGTTTTTTTCGTGGTTAGAAAATGAAAATTATATAATAAAAAAAGTCCAGTTAGAAGGATAAAAAAAGTAAAAGCTCCTTCTATAGTAAAAAGAAACATATACTGATGAAGAATTAGAAACAATGAGGGACAATGTAGAAGCTTTAAGGGATTTAGTGTTGATAGATATTCTAGCTTCAACAGGAATGAGAGTAGGGGAACTTGTAAAAATTAAATATAGAGGATATAAATTTCACTGAAAGAGAATGTATAGTTTTAGGTAAAGGAAATAAAGAGAGAGTAGTTTATTTTGATGCAAGAACTAAAAATACATTTAAAAAGGTATTTAGAAAAATAGAAAAAGATAATAATAAAGCACTTCTTATATCGTTAAAAAGCTCCATGTAATAGATTAAGTATAGCTGGAGTAGAGTTAAGATTAAGAAAAAAATAGGGGAAAAAAATTAGGAATAAAGAAAGTTCATCCACATAAATTTAGGGAGGACACTAGCAACAATTGCAATAGATAAAGGAATGCCAATAGAACAAGTACAAAAAAATTATTGGGACATGAAAAGATTGATACTACTTTACAATATGCTATGGTAAAAACAAAGTAATGTAAAAAAATAGCACATCAAAAAAATATAGGTTAGGAGTGAAAAAGTGAGATATATTTTTAAAAAGAACTAATAAAAAAATAAAAAAATGGAAAAGATTATAAAACATGCAAATTAGGAAGTATACCTGTTTATGGAACAGGGGGAATAATAAATTATGTAGGAGAATTTTTATATAATGATGAAAGTATATTACTTCCAAGAAAAAGGTTCACTATCAAATATAAGATATGTTAATCAACCATTTTGGACTGTAGATACAATGTATTGGACATGTGTTAATAAAGAACTTGTACTTCCAAAAATATTTATATTTTTTTACTTGAAATTATTGGATTTATCTTCAAGAGATTCCGGATCTACTTTACCAAGTATGACTTTTGATGCGTATTATGAATTAGAAGTTGAAATTCCAAGAATCAAGAAACAAAAGAAAATATTGGATTTATTAAATCCTATTGAAGAAAAAGATAATGATAAATAATAAGATAAACGATAATTTAGATTATTTAAATTATTCTGATATAGTTGCTTGACCATTCATAAGTAATGGTAAAAAGGAAATCACGAATAGTTATAAGTTCCTTGTTTTCACACATATTTTCAGCTATTTTTAAAAAAATAGATTTTTGTTAAATTGTGATATTGTCTCAATATTTTTTTCTTCAGGAACTATAATATATATGTAATTTAAATCATCATTATTCACTGCTTCTTGTGTTGCACCATGCGATAAAAACATCTTTATGATTTTCAAAAATATGGATGTAAAATATATGATGAGATATACTCAAATGCTATTTCCTTACATTTTTAGTCCACAGAGTCCAGTTGATAAAAATAGAATTTTCTATTATAAATTTCATATTTGGTGCTAAAAAAATAAATGTTTTATGGTATTTTTTTCATCTTAGCAAACCAAACAGAGTATGGTATCGGCTGCATATTTGCTCTGTCTTCTTTGGTATTATATGAAACTATTGAGCCATTAGTAATATTTTTTTATTAACTATATCAGCTGTTGTATAATATATTTTTTTCTTCAAATAAATCAACTCCTGGCTTAATAATTTCTGATAAAGAATTACTAGCTAATGTTTCTACAACCCAATTTTTTTAGGTATATCTTTTTTTACAATGTTATTATAATAAAGTTCACCGTTATTTGATTTATAAGATTTTCCATTTGTGTTTGGGAATTCATATTGAGTAAAACCAATAGTTATAGATAATACTTATTTGTGAAAAATAAATTATCGTTTATATTATTAATGAAAAATATGAGTTACTTGAAAGAAATGATTTTCTTATATAATAATTATTGACAAAAGCCCAGATTTATTATAGAATAAATAAAATTGAATATATTTCCTTTTAAGAGAGTCCAGAGAGGCTAACAAGGGTGTGAGAAAGGCTAATTTTTAGTCTGTATTTTGTATGTTTGCCTAAAAGCCTTTGGTTTTAGGTTTTTTTATTAAACAAATACTTGTGAGGTAAAAAAATGAAAAATTTTATTAGATGAAAATGGCATACAAAGATCAATAACAAGAATATCTTATGAAATTATCGAAAGAAATAAAAACAGTGGATAATATTGTTTTAGTTGGAATAAAAAAATAGAGGAGATATTCTAGCAGAAAGAATTAAAGAAAAAAATTGATGGAACTTGAAAATGTGGATATTCCATTAGAAACTATTGATATCACATACTATAGAGATGATATTGATAGAAAAAATTTTTGATTTAGATATAAAAAGATACAGAATTTAAATCTAATTTAACAGGGAAAGTTGTTGTTATGGTTGATGATGTACTATATACAGGAAGAACTATAAGAGCAGGACTTGATGCGATTCTTAGTAAATCAAGACCAGCTAAAAATTCAACTTGCATGTTTAATTGATAGAGGACACCGTGAATTACCAATAAGGGCAGATTTTTATAGGGAAGAATATTCCAACATCTCATTCTGAAAAATATAGAGGTATATTTGAAAGAAACAGATGGAAAGGAAGAAGTTGTAATATTGTAGATATTTATAACTTACCTATTTAGAATGTCCTATAATTTTTAATTTGTGACCTTCTAAATAGTGTAAGAACTATTTGGGAGGTTTTTTTTATGAAAAAGTTTGTTGTCTATGGAAGACTTAACAAATGAGGAAATACTATCTTTAGTTAAAAAGAGCTTTTAGACTTTAAAAAAAGGAGCAGAAAATAAGAAAAAGAAATGATTTGTTTGTAGCGAACTTTATTTTTTTTGAAAAATTCTACTCGTACAAAGAAAAAGTTTTGAAGTAGCTGAAAAAGAAATTAAATCTAAATGTTATTGATTTTTGAAGTATCAACTTCATCTGTTCAAAAGGGAGAAACTCTTTATGATACATGTAAAACATTAGAGATGATAGGAATTGATATGTTGGTTATCAGACATTCAGAAAATGAGTACTATAAACAACTAGAAAATTTAAAAAAATCCCTATAATAAATGGTGGAGATGGAAGTGGTGAACATCCTTCACAATGTCTTTTAGATATTATGACTATATATGAAAAATTATGGTAAATTTGAAGGTTTAGATATCATAATTGCTGGAGATATAAAAAAACTCAAGAGTAGCAAGAAGTAATAAAAAAAGCTCTTACAAGATTAGGGGGCAAAGGTTAGCTTTGTAGCACCTGAAATTTGGAAAGATGAAACTCTAGGAGAATTTGTAAACTTTGATGATGTAATAGATAAAGTAGATATTTGTATGCTTTTAAGAGTTCAACATGAAAGACATACAGATAATAAAGAAAAAAATCTGAGTTCTCAAAAAGAAAAATTATCATAAAAAAACTATGGATTAACAGAAGAAAGATACAAGAAATTAAAAGAAGGAGCAATTATAATGCACCCTGCTCCTGTAAATAGAGATGTAGAAATAGCAGATAGTTTAGTTGAAAGTGAAAAAAATCTCGTATATTTGAACAAATGAAAAAAATGGAATGTTTATGAGACAAGCAATACTTGAATATATAATTGAAAAAAATAAGATGTAGGAAAGGTAGGTTTTATGTTATTAAAAAAATTGTAAAGATTTTAAAGAATGGTAAATTTGAAAAAAAGTAGATATTTTAATAAAAGATGATAAAATTGAAAAAAATTTTCAGAAAAATATAGATGTTGTAGATGAAAAATACAATAGATGTTAAAAAAATAGATTTGTAACAGCAGGTTTCATAGATGCACATGTTCACTGGAGAGAACCAGGATTTTCTAAAAAAAGAAACTGTCTATACAGCTTCAAGAGCAGCAGCAAGAGGAGGATTTACAACAGTTATGACTATGCCTAACTTAAATCCTGTTCCTGATAGTCTTGAAACTTTAAATAAGCAATTAGAGATTATAGAAAAAGATTCTGTAATTAGAGCAATACCTTATGGAGCAATAACAAAAGAAGAATATGGTAGAGAGCTTTCAGATATGGAAGATATAGCAGACAAGGTATTTGCCTTTACTGATGATGGTAGAGGGGTTCAAAGTGCTAATGTTATGTATGAAGCAATGCTTATGGGTTCTAAATTAAATAAGGCTATAGTTGCACACTGTGAAGATAATTCTCTTATAAGAGGTGGTGGAATGCATGAAGGAAAAAGAAGTGCAGAACTTGGAATAAAAGGAATACCTTCAATCTGTGAATCAACTCAAATAGCAAGAGATATACTTTTAGCTGAAGCAGCAGATTGTCACTACCATGTATGTCATATATCAGCTAAGGAATCAGTTAGAGCAGTAAGAGAAGGAAAGAAAAATAATATAAGAGTAACTTGTGAAGTTACACCACACCACTTATTAAGTTGTGATGAAGATATAAAAGAAGATAATGGAATGTGGAAGATGAATCCACCTTTAAGAGGAAGGGAAGATAGAGATGCTTTTAATAGCAGGGAATCTTTAGATGGAACAATAGATATTATTGCAACTGACCATGCACCACATACTATGGAAGAAAAAAAGTTAGAGGAATAGAAAAAAATCTTCATTTGGTATAGTTGGTTCAGAAACAGCTTTTTGCACAACTTTATACAAAGTTTGTTAAGACTGATATATTCTCACTAGAAATGTTAGTTAAGTTGATGTCAGAAAAATGTTGCTAAAAATATTTAACTTTACCTTATGGAAAATTAGAAGAAAAATTCTTTTTGCAGATATAGTTGTAATAGATTTAGAAAAAGAAATGACAATTAATCCTGAAGAATTTTTTTAAGCAAAGGAAAGAACACACCTTATGCTAATGAAAAAAGTAAGTGGAATACCAGTTTTAACTATAAGCAATGGAAAAAGTTGCTTATGTAGATAAAGAAGAAATTAATTTATTATAATAAAGGAGAAATGCTATGTACAACAGACAATTAATTTTTAGAAGATGGAACTGTCTATAAAGGTTATGCCTTTGGAGCTGATGTAGAAAAATGTAGGAGAAGTAGTTTTTAACACTTCAATGACAGGATATCAAGAAATTTTTATCAGACCCTTCGTACAATGGTCAAATAGTTACATTGACATATCCACTTATAGGAAACTATGGGATAAATCGTGATGACTTTGAATCAATGAAACCTTGTATAAAAAGGAATGATAGTTAAAGAAGTGTGTACAACACCTTCAAATTTCAGAAGTGAAAAAAACTCTTGATGAGGCTTTTAAAAAGAATTTGGAATACCAGGAATTTATGGTATAGACACAAGAGCATTGACAAGAAAAACTTCGTTCAAAGGGAGTTGTAAAAGGTTGCCTTGTTTCAATAGACAAAAAAATGTTGATGAAGTTGTAGCTGAATTAAAGAAAAACAGTTTTACCTACTAACCAAATAGAACAAGTTTCATCAAAAATCTATATCTCCTGCTTTAGGGTAGAGGTAGAAGAGTAGTTCTAGTTGACTTTAGGAATGAAAATTGGTATAGTTAGAGAATTAGTGTCAAGAGGTTGTGATGTAATAGTAGTTCCTTATAATACAACTGCTGAAGAAGTTTTTAAGATTGGAACCAGATGGAGTAATGCTTACAAAATGGACCTGGAGACCCAGAAGATGCAAAAAGAAAGTATTGAAATGATAAAAAGGAATTATTGGCAAGGTAACTATTTTTTTGGAATTTGTATGGGGCATCAATTAGTTTCTCTTGCTTGTGGAGCAAAAAAACATATAAATTAAAAATTTGGACATAGAGGAGGAAATCACCCTGTTAAAAAAATATCTTAACTGGCAGAGTTGATATAACATCTCAAAAACCATGGTTATGCTGTTGATATAGATTCATTAAAAAGATACAGATTTAGAACTTACTCATATCGCAATAAATGATAGAAGTTGTGAAGGTGTAAGACATAAAAAAATATCCTGTGTTCACTGTACAATTCCACCCAGAAGCAGCAGCTGGACCACATGATACAAGTTATTTATTTGATGAATTTATAAAAAAATATTGATAAGAATATGAAATAACAGTAAAAACTGATTGTTACCATTATAATTGAATTAGAGTGTTAGAGTGAGATTAATGCCAAAAAAAGAAAAGATATAAAAAAACTATACTTGTAATAGGTTCAGGACCAATAATAATAGGACAAGCTGCTGAGTTTGACTATGCAGGAACACAAGCTTGTCTATCTTTAAGAGAAGAAGGATATGAAGTAATACTTGTAAACTCAAACCCTGCAACAATAATGACAGATAAAGAGATTGCAGATAAAGTATATATAGAACCATTAACTGTTGAATTTTTTTATCAAAAAAATTATAAGAAAAGAAAAGACCTGATGCACTTTTTACCTACATTAGGAGGACAAGTTGCTTTAAACTTAGCAGTTAGCCTACATGAAAGTGGAGTTTTAGATGAATGTGGAGTTGAAATTCTAGGTACAAAAATTATCTTCAATAAAAACAAGCTGAAGATAGAGAATTATTTAGAGACTTTAATGAATGAATTAAATGAACCTGTACCAGATTCAGCAATAGTTCATACATTGGAAGAAGCAGAAAAAAATTTATAAAAAGAAATAGGTTATCCTGTTATAGTAAGACCTGCATTTACAATGGGAGGAACAGGGGAGGAATTTGTTACAATGATGAAGATTTACAAGAAATTGTACCAAATGGATTAAACTATTCACCAGTTCATCAATGTTTGCTTGAAAAAAATCAATAGCAGGATACAAAAGAAATAGAATATGAAGTTATGAGAGATAGCAATGACACTGCAATAGTTGTATGTAACATGGAAAATATAGATCCTGTTGGAATACATACAGGAGACTCAATAGTTGTTGCACCTTGTTTAACATTGACTGATAGAGAAAATCATATGTTAAGAGATGTTTCTTTAAAAATCATAAGAGCATTAAAAATTGAAGGTGGATGTAATGTACAAATAGCACTTGATCCTAACTCTTTCAAATACTATATAATTGAAGTAAACCCAAGAGTTTCTCGTTCATCAGCACTTGCCTCTAAAGCAACAGGTTATCCAATAGCAAAAATAGCTGCAAAAATAGCTGTTGGAATGACTTTAGATGAAATTATAAACCCAGTTACTAACTCATCTTATGCTTGTTTTGAGCCAGCAATAGACTATGTTGTAACAAAAAAATTCCAAGATTCCCATTCGATAAATTTGGAGATGGGGATAGATATCTAGGAACTCAAATGAAAGCGACAGGGGAAGTTATGGCAATAGGTAGAACTCTAGAAGAATCTTTACTTAAAGCTATAAGATCACTTGAATATGGAGTACATCATTTAGGTTTACCTAATGGAGAAGAATTCTCATTAGAAAAGATAATTAAAAAGAATTAAATTAGCTGGAGATGAAAGATTATTCTTTATAGGTGAAGCACTAAGAAGAGATGTAAGTATAGAAGAAATTCATGAATATACAAAAAAATAGATTTATTCTTCTTAAATAAAATGAAGAATATAATAGATTTAGAACATCTATTAAAAAGATAACAAAGGAAATATAGAACTTTTTAAGAAAAAGTTAAAACTTTTTGGTTTTCTCAGATAGAGTTATAGCTCATAGATGGGAAATGACTGAGCCAGAAATAACAGAATTAAGACATAAACATAACATAAGACCTGTATATAAAAATGGTTGATACTTGTGCTGCTGAGTTTGATTCTAACACTCCATATTTCTATTCAACTTATGAATTTGAAAAATGAATCAACAAGAAGTGATAAAAGAAAAAGATAGTTGTTCTTGGTTCAGGACCCTATAAGAATAGGGGCAAGGAATAGAATTTGACTATGCAACAGTACATGCTATTATGGCAATTAAAAAAATTAGGGTTATGAAGCAATAGTTATAAATAACAACCCTGAAACTGTATCAACAGATTTCTCAATCTCAGATAAACTATATTTTGAACCTTTAACACAAGAAGATGTTATGGAAATCTTAGATTTAGAAAAAAACCACTTGGAGTAGTTGTACAATTTGGAGGACAAACTGCAATTAACCTAGCTGATAAATTAGTTAAAAAAATGGAATACAAATTTTAGGAAGTTCTCTTGACTCAATAGATACAGCAGAAGATAGAGATAGATTTGAAAAAAATTACTTATAGAATTAAAAAAATTCCTCAACCATTAGGAAAAAAACAGCATTTGATGTAGAAACAGCATTAAAGAATGCAAATGAAATAGGGTATCCCTGTATTAGTTAGACCATCTTATGTACTTGGTGGTAGAGCTATGGAAATAGTATACAATGATGAAGATTTAAAAGAAATATATGGAAAAAAAGCAGTACATATAAATCCTGAACATCCAGTATTAATTGATAGATATTTGATAGGTAAGGAAATAGAAGTTGATGCTATATCTGATGGAGAAAAATACATTTTATACCTGGAATAATGGAACATATTGAAAGAGCAGGAGTACACAGTGGAGACTCTATCTCAATATATCCTCCTCAAAGTTTATCTCAAAAAGAAATTGAAACTTTAATAGACTATACAAAAAAATTAGCTAGTGGATTAAAAAGTTAAAGGACTTATCAATATTCAATATGTTGTAAGTAAGGGAGAAATTTATGTACTTGAAGTTAAACCCAAGAGCTTCAAGAACAGTGCCATTCTTAAGTAAGGTTACAGGAGTTCCTGTTGCAAATATAGCTATGCAATGTATCTTAGGTAAAGAAGTTAAGAGACTTTAGGATTTACAAAAGATATTGCAGATGTAGGAAACTTTGTATCTGTAAAAAGTACCTGTATTCAGTTTCCAAAAATTAAAAGAATGTTGACACAACATTAGGACCTGAAATGAAATCAACAGGAGAAGTTATAGGAACAGATATAAACTTTAGAAAAAAAGCACTATATAAAAGGACTTACTGCTGCTGGAGTAAAAAAATAAAAGACTATGGTAGAGTTCTATTTACTATAGATGATAAAAAAATAAAGAAGCTGCATTAAATCTTGCAAAAAGGATTTCTCTGATGTAGGATTCTCAATTGTAGCAACAGAAGGAACAGGAACATATTTTTGAAGGACATGGACTAAAAAGTTAAAAAAAGTTGGAAAAAAATAGATAACTCAGATTACAGTGTCTTTAGATGCAATACAAAATGGAGATGTAGATATAGTAATAAATACTACAACAAAAAGGTAAAATCTAGTGAAAAAAGATGGATTTAAAATTAGAAGAAAAAGCTACTGAACATGGAGTAATTTGTTTCACATCACTTGATACTGCAAATGCACTATTAAGAGTTATTGAATCAATGTCTTTCAGAGTACAAAGTTTATAAGTCAAAAATAATTCGTTACTGAGTAGGTCTTTAAATTTTCTTTGAAAAAAATTCTATAATAATTTCAAGTTATATATAATGATTACTTGACAGCCTATAATGTTTCTAGAGCTCCACAAAGGCTCTTTCAACATTATAGGACGTCGCAGTAATCCTATTTAAAATAAAATAATGATACTTTCAAAGAAAAATTTATTAAAATTATAATTTAATTATTTTTGACTTATATAAAGAATTAAGGGAAACAGATAGGAGAGATATTTATGAAAATGGAAGATTGTACAGTTGAGGAAAAATGTACAAATAGCAAAAAGATACATATAAAATGAAAAATAAAAAGGAAATTTTGTAAAAGAATGTAGAACTCCTGGGCAATTCGTAAATATTAGAATAGGTGACGGGAGAGAATATATGCTAAGAAGACCTATTTCAATTTCTGAAATTGATAGAGGAGAAAAATTTAGTAACTATAATATATAGAATAGTTGGAGAAGGTACTAAATTTATGGCTGATATCAAAAAAAGGGAAGTGAAATAGATATAATGGGACCTTTTAGGTAGAGGCTATGATGTTCTTTCATTGAAAAAAAGGGACAAACTGCACTTTTTAGTTGGAGGGGAATAGGTGTTCCTCCTCTATATGAACTAGCTAAACAATTTAATCAAAGAGGAATAAAAAAACTATAGCTATATTAGGATTTAATACAAAAGATGAAGTTTTCTATGAAGAAGAATTTAAAAAAAGTTTGGAGAAACTTATGTTTCAACAGTTGATGGAAGTGTAGGAACAAAAAGGTTTTGTAACAGATGTTATAAAAAAACTTCAAGCAGAAAAATAATTTAGTCTTTGATAAATACTATAGTTGTGGTCCAGTACCAATGTTAAAAAGCATTGATAAGTACAGTTGGAGAAGATGGTTATGTTTCTCTTGAAAAATAGAATGGCTTGTGGAATAGGTGCTTGTTATGCTTGTGTTTGTAAGAAAAAGAAAAAAAGACAAAGACATAATTGCTTATGATGAGAAGAAAGTTGAATACACAAGAGTTTGCTATGATGGACCAGTTTATTTAGCTAGTGATGTTGAGATCGAATAATAGGAGATAAGATGAGTGAAAGATTAAGAGTACAAATTCCAGGCTTAGATTTAAAAAATCCAATTATGCCAGCCTCTGGTTGCTTTGCTTTTTGGAATAGAATATGCAGAACTTTATGATATTTCAAAATTAGGTGCAATTATGATAAAGGCAGCAACAAAAGAACCAAGATTTGGAAACCCAACACCAAGAGTAGCAGAAACTTCAAGTGGGATGCTTAATGCAATAGGTTTACAAAATCCAGGAGTTGATGAAATAATTTCTAATCAATTAAAGAAATTAAAAGCATATGATGTTCCAATAATAGCAAATGTTGCGGGGAGTGACATAGAGGACTATGTATATGTAGCTGATAAAATTTCTAAAGCTCCTAATGTTAAGGCTTTAGAACTTAATATATCTTGTCCCTAATGTTAAGCATGGAGGTATACAGTTTGGAACAGATCCAGATGTAGCAAGAAACCTAACTGAAAAAAAGTAAAGGCTGTTTCATCTGTTCCTGTCTATGTAAAACTATCTCCTAATGTAACAGATATAGTTGCAATGGCAAAAGCAGTTGAAGCAGCTGGAGCAGATGGACTTACAATGATAAACACTTTAGTAGGTATAGTTCTTGATAGAAAAAAACAGGAAAGCCAATAATAGCTAATACAACTGGTGGTTTATCAGGACCTGCTATAAAAGCCTGTGGCAATTAGAATGGTGTATCAAGTTGCACAAGCAGTTAATATTCCAATAATTGGTATGGGTGGAGTTATGGATGAATGGGATGTAATAGATTTTTATCTCAGCAGGAGCAAGTGCTGTTGCAGTAGGAACTGCAAACTTTACAGATCCTTTTGTTTGTCCTAAGATAATAGACAATTTAGAATCAGCCTTAGATAAATTAGGAGTTAATCATATCCTAGATTTAAAAAGGAAGAGCATTTAAATGAAAGCTAATCTTTAAAGACTATTTAGATATCTTTGAAAAAAATATCCAAAAAGATGAGTATTTAACAAGAGAAGAAAGAAAAAGAAAGATATAAGTTACTACAAGAATATGAAAAAAAGAAATTATCAAGATGAAATAAGCATTGATGAATTCAAAGATTTTATTAGCTCGTATATAGATAAAATAGATATATCTTCACAATTTATTGGAAAATTTTTTTAAAAAGTATTAAAAAAAGATATAGATAATGGTGGAACTTTTGCTTTAAAAATTTTTTTAATAGGAGATAAAGATGAAAATGACTATTATCTAAAATTTTTTTAGCTTACTATATGATGAATTTGGTGACAAAAATTAATTTAATAAATAAACTTTTAGAAAAAAAGAGCCAGATTATTTTGCCAGCTATAAAGCAAAAAAATATACAATTTTATCAAATTATATAGATTTTTTTCTATACATGAAATGCCTTGGGGACTTTTACTTGATAAACCTAGTTCAGAAAAAAAGATGCAAAAAGCAGAAAGCTTTAGCTGATTTAGATGACTTTTTAGAATTATCAAAAAAATTAGGAAAAAGATAATAAAGAATACATAGAAGAGTGTAGGATTTACTATAATGCTTGGTTTGATTTTTTTAGATAACAAAGATAAATACAAATCTTATGAGGAATATTTAGAAAAAAATAATATAGAATATTAAAAAGCTAGAAATAGTAAAAGAAAATTTTGAAGGGTGAAATATGATAGATAAAAAAAGCTAAAAAGATTATTTTTTTAAAAATATATGGAAAAATAAATCAAGTTTAAATCATGAGGAAGTAGAATATATAAAAGAAATGGACTTACTTAGAGAAGATATACCTGTTACGGAAAAGGAATTTATTACTAATCTTGAAAAAAATGCTTACAGAAATATCTTTAGAAGAAGTATCTAATGCCTTTTCTATATAGTCTTTCAACTAGAGATTTAGACTATAGATACATTTTAGCTTCATATATCTATGCTAGAAGCTGGCTTAAATATGATAGAGGAAAGGAATATAAAATCCCTAAAAAAATCACTCCTACATTTTTTTAATTGGGTAAAAATATTGTAGTGGAGGAATTTGGGGAGAGATTGCAAAAACCTTATTACTATTTATCTGAATTTTCTAAATATGGAGAAAAAAATTCCAAAAGAAGAAGATTATCAAAATTTTAAAGGAAATTTTATCATTTGCAGATAATTTTGATGAAACAAAAAACAGCGACTATGTTAAGAAATGAATTAGCTAAAGAAAAAAATTATTTCCTTCAAATAAAGATGAAGTTACTGGCTTACTAGAAACTTTAGGAATATGTGGAATTTTAGAAACAAAAAGAACATAGAGGTTTCTGGGATAGCTTTTACTCCAATGTTTGAAAGAGATTCTGGAGATTTAAGACAATATTTTTTTCATATCCATTTCATTGGTGGAAAGGAAAAAGACAGAGTAAACTATGAGAATGTAAAAAAATATTTTTTTAAAAATAACAGTTTAAGAAAAATAGGAGGACGTATGAAAAAAAGAAGTTATAATAGCACTAGATTTTCCAACATTAGAAAAAAACTTTAGAATTTTTTTAGATAAATTCAAAGAAGAAAAAAATTATTTGTAAAAAGTTGGAATGGAGTTATATTTACAAAAATGGACCAGTGGTAATAGACGAAATCAAAAAAAGAGGGCATAAAATTTTCTTAGATTTAAAATTACATGATATTCCAAATACAGTTTATTCAGCAGCTAAAGGTTTAGCTAAATTTAATATTGATATCTTTAACTGTTCATGCAGCTGGTGGTTCTGAAATGCTAAAAAGGAGCTAAAAGAGCTATGACAGAAGCAGGAGTAAATACAAAGGTTATAGCTATAACTCAACTTACTTCTACAAGTGAAGAAGATATGAGAAAAGGAACAAAAATATCCAAACAAGTATAGAAGAGTCTGTTTTTAAACTATGCTAGACTTGCAAAAAGAAAGCGGAATTGATGGAGTGGTATCTTCTGTTCTTGAAACAAAGAAAAATTAGAGAACAAAGTGGAGAAGACTTCATAATAATTAATCCTGGAATAAGATTAGCAGAAGATTCAAAAGGAGACCAAAAAAAGAGTTGCTACTCCAATAGATGCAAATAGAGATGGAGCTAGTTATATTGTTGTTGGTAGATCAATAACTGGAAATGAAAATCCCAGAAGAAAGATATAGACTTATAAAAAAAATATGTTTGAACTGGGAGATAAATATGAAAATTAAAAATTATAAAAAAATATTACTTTTTCTATTCATTGGTTTAGAATGTTTTGCTTTGACAAATCGTGAAAAGAATTGAAAAAGGATTTAAGAAAGTTAAATATAAATGATTCAAAAAAATAATAGCTCAAACAATCACTATAGATGAAAAAAATAGGGAGATAAATTATTGCAAGGCGAAGGTGTAGAAGCACTTTTTAAAAGATTTAAAAAAAGCTTAGTAGCTGAAAAACCCTAAAAAAATTTTTTTATATCTTATCAAATTGCTAGATATTATTTAGAAACTGAAAAAAATATAGAAGAAGTAAAAAGAATAAGAAGTATTTTTGATTTATATATAGAAAATGTCCCTCAAGAAGATGAAAAAAATTGTCAATGAAAATGCTATACTATGAAAAAAAGTTGGGAGATGAAAGAGAAAACTTTAAGAAATATTATGATAAATTTTTTTGAAAAAGACTTCTGGAAAAAGGCTTGGGAGTTTTAGCACGTACTAAATATAAAAAAGATGCTGCAAAAGTATAAAAAAAGACTTTTGCTTTAGCTTTAGATTTATTTAAAAAAAGAAATTGAAGATGGAAATAAAGATGAAGTAACAGAAGAGGAATTATTTTTTTAATTCAAAATTCTTATGATAGTCTAGTTATACAAGAAATGTTAGAAAAAAAGAATATCAAAAAAATAATTGATTATTATCTAAATAATATGGCAAATCAAAAATTATTATACAACAGGAGTAATGATGAAATATGGGGATAGACTTACTTCGCAATTCTATATTATTACAAATCTAAATGAAAAAGTTTTTTTAAATAAAAAAATAAAGAAAAATTTAAAAAAATAACAAATACAAAATTATATAGGGAACTTGAAAAAAATTTGGAAAAAGTTATTGTTGTTAATAAATAAAATAAGGAGAAGAATTATGTTAGATAGAGAAATAATAAATGCATTGTTAGAAATTAAAGCTGTTGAATTAAGAGTGGATAAAGAAAAATTGGTTTACTTGGGCTTCTGGAATAAAAATCACCAATATACTGTGATAATAGACTTACTATGTCATATCCTAAAAATAAGAAAAACAAATTGCAGAAGGTTTTGTTAAAAAAGATTAAAGAACTATATCCTAATGTTGACTATATAGTTGGAACAGCTACTGCTGGTATTCCTCATGCTGCTTGGATAAGTGATATTATGGACTTACCTATGCTATATGTTAGAGGTTCTGCTAAAGACCATGGAAAGACTAATCAAATAGAAGGTAAATATGAAAAAGGGTAAAAAAAGTTGTGGTAATAGAAGATTTAATTTCAACTGGAAAGTCTTCAGTTTTAGCTGCACAAGCTTTTACAAGAAGAAGGATTAGAAGTTTTAGGGAGTAATTGCAATATTTAGTTATAACCTAAATAAAGCAAAAAGAAAAAAATTTGATGAAGCTAAGATACCTTTCTCAACTCTTACAAACTATGATGTATTGTTAGAACTTGCAAAAAGAAACAGGTCTTATTGGAGATAAAGAAAAATCAAATTCTAGTTGATTGGAGAAATAATCTATAATGTTTGACCAACATGTGCATTCAAACTTTTCATTTGATTCAAATGAGGATTTAGAAAAATTACATAAATGTTTCTAATAAGAATGATATTGTAACAACAGAACATTTAGACTTTTGCTAATCCTGTAATTAATTATGAAGATAGTTCAATTAACTATTTAAAAGTATATTGAAGAAATAGATAGCTTAAATAAAAAAATATTCAAATAAATTTTTTTCAGGAATAGAAATAGGCTATACTCCAAACTCTGAAAAAAAGAATAGAAGATTTTTTTAAAAAGATAAAAAAATTTTTAATTTAAAACTTCTATCTATTCATCAAAAATGGATTATATGATTATATGTGTGTCAATAAAAAAACTAATAAGTTTAGAAGCTTTAATTCAAGAATACTTTTGAAACAGATGATACAAGCTTTTAGAAAGTTCAATAGAGTTTAATGTCTTTAGCACATTTTGAGTATGGAATAAGGATAATTGATATTTCAGTTACAGACTTTGATAGCCTAGCAAGTAAATTTTTTTAAATAAAATTATTGAACTCATAGTAAAAAAGAAATTGCCTTTTGAAGTAAATACTAAAAAGTATGTATAAGTATAAAAAAAGAAAATCTATATAGCTATATGATAGAAAAAAATATTTAAAAAGGTGGAAAAACTTTTTTTACTTTAGGTTCTGATGCACATAATATAAAAAGACTATGCTTATAAATTTGATGAGGCAAGAAAGTTTTTGTTGGCTAGAAATGTAAAAAGAAATTATTTTATTCAAAAGATAAAAATAAAAAAATGGAAAAAAATTTAAAAGAAATAGTTATAAAATAAAAAAATAGTGGTGGTAGAAATTATCTATCATCACTATTTTATTATGGTTTTACTTATTTGTTTTGAGCAGTTTCTACAGTCTTTTGGAGCATTAAACATAAAAAGAACTCTTAAGTCCAAGGAAACCACCTAATAGAATTCCAATACCTATAAATAAGATAGGAAGTAAGAAAGAATTTTTTTCTTTGTCCTTTAGGAGATACTTCTTCATAATGAACATTTGTATTAGAAGTAACAACTTCTTTTTCTATTATAGGTTCTTCTTGCATTTTTTTCAACTTTAGGTTGTTCTGGAATTACTCTATAGTCTTTAGTAGTGTTATTAGTTTTAGTAGTTTCTACTGGAGTTTCAACTTGTAGATTTACTTTTTTTCCTCAACAACTGGCTCTACATTATTTTTGAGCAGCTCCAACTTTTATAGACTCTTCTTTTTTTAGTTGTATTTCTAGCTCCTATTGGCATTACTCTAACACTATGTCTTTTTAGGCTTTTTCTAGTTTAGATTCTATTGTAGAGTCTTTTGAAGCTACAACATAGTCCACTGAAGAAAAATAGTTCATTTGAAGGTAATTTAACATTTTCTAGTATCCTTTGCAACGACAACAGGATCAACTTCAACATTGTATCTTTGTGGTTTTTTTCTGAATTTGCTCCAATATTAACTTGTTGTTCAATACCAATCTGATCATTTGGAACAATAGTTACTTTTATATCAGTTGCATTTTCAGTATTTTTTTATACTTTCCAACGACTTCCATTGAATTGTTATTAAAAGTTTCTATATCAAATAGTATTTATTCCAGCAACTTTTTCCTTTTTTTCTTTTTTTTCACAGGGTTAGTATAAACAACATCTAATTTTAATCTTCCGTCAACAGAGTATAATTTGCATAGTTCTTCATTTCTGATAAGATTGCTTCTAAAAATAAATTTGTTTTAACTGTTTTTTTGTTCACACAAGTACGCTACCACTTATGCAGTTCTCTTGGCATATACACTCCTTAATAAATTAAGGAGATTAGCCTTGAACTTCTTGTTATTTCTAACAAGCACAGACTATATCTTATCCCACAGCCTCACTGTTTGGGTCTACTCACTTCCACCAGCTTTGGTGTACTTCCCATTAAGGAATAGTCGTTGAACCTTACCTTTCGGTCTTGGCTGCTGATTGCCCATTTTTAGCCTTTCCCAAATCTTTGATTTTGGGTATTACTGGCTTGACACTTAGGATTTAACCTTATGCCATCTAGTATATTTTTTTCTGCTTTTCGCCACTTTCACACCTGTACCATATTTTTTCATTTAGGTACTATGTTGTAGTTACACTAGCTTTAGGGTTTTCCAGCAATTCAAGTAGTATTAAATAGTTTATATTCACTATTTCACATACATATTTCTATATATGCTGACTATACTTACACATTTATTATTGTGTTTTTTTAATCAAATTCTAATTTTAATTTATCATCTTCATAAGCAATGTTACAGAAATCTTTTAATTCAGTTTCTAAATTTTCTTGTACAATTTGACCATCCTTGTAGTTAACTTCTTCTTTCAATTGACCATTTTTCATAGTAAGTTTTAGAAATTCCATTAAGAAGATTGTTTTTTTGTAACTGTTTTCAGATCTTAATTGTCCACTTTCATAGTACATTTTAGAAATACCTTCTAACTTACCATTTGAATAGTTACCTTCAGCTATAAGCTGACCATTTTCATAATATTCTCTTGCAAAACCATCGAGTTTTTCCGTTCTTATAATTATACTCGGCCTTTAACTGTCCACTTTCATAATAGAAGAATTCGGAACCTTCTTTTTCAGTGAAATTATTTTTTTATCTGGCCGGTATCTAAAGTTAGGACCACTATAAATTTCTTTTTTTCACTCATACTATCCCTCCTCTGTTATCACTTTTTTTATTTGCACTTTAATTATACCATTTTTTTATATAAAATGTAAATTATATTCTTAAAAAAATAAATAAAAAAATATAAAAAAAGCTATTACAAATCTAATTAAAAATTTATAATAGCTTAATAAAAGGGTATTGGGACACCTATGAGTGATTAAAATTACACTATCCTAAAGATATCTAAACTTTATATATAATATATAATAATTTAAAAATAATAATCAAGTAATTTTATTAATAAAGTGTACTAATACAATTTTTTTAAATTATAAATAATAAACATTTAAAAGTTAAAAATAAAAATAATAATATTTTTAAGCTATACATTTTTTTGAAAATTTTACTATAAAAATATAATCATAATATTATAATTAAGGAGTGGGTATGATGTTGGATATTTTTATTTATATCTGTATAATTTTATTTGCTGTATTTTTTTGGTGAGGAAAAAAATTATTTCCTGAAAAATTATTAAAAAAAGATTTCTCTTTTACAATCTTTATCACTTTATTTTTTTTATTAGGAGCAATGGGGTTATAAAAATAGGTTCCGATGACAGATTAATTTCTAATTTACATATACTAGGAATAAAAAGCATTGGTAGTATCAGTTTTTGCCATAATATTTTCTATAGTATTTGTAAAATTTTTTTCTATTGGGGTGATAAAAAAATGATAGCCGTTTCTTGTGCCGTTATAATTGGAATGCTTTTTAGGATATTTTTACGAAATCACACTTTGAGTTTAATATAGGATTAGTAATTCAATTTGGTTTATATTTTTTTATTATTTTTTTATTGGTATTGATATAGGAAAAAAATGAAAAATATAATAACTGATTTAAAGAAATTAAATAAGAAAGTTTTATTTTCTACCTTTTATCACTATTTTATCTTCACTAGCTGGAGGAGCAGTGGCTTCAATTTTTTTCTATCTCTTACTATGCCAGAAACAATAGCTGTAAGTGCTGGGATGGGATGGTATTCTTTTCTCAGCTATAGAACTATCAAAAGTTAGTGTAGAATTAGGAGGAATAGCCTTTTTATCAAATATTTTTTTAGAGAACTATTGGCTATTATATTTATTCCTATTATTGCAAAAAAAGTAGGGAGCATTAGAGTCAGTTTCTGTTGCAGGAGCCACAGCTATGGACTCAGTGCTACCTATTATAAATAGAAGTACTTCAGCAGAGATCTCTATAATTTCATTTTACAGTGGTCTTGTCATATCAATAGTTGTGCCAATTTTAATACCAATTTTAGTTAATATTTTCTCATTATAGAAAGTTGACAAAATTAGTATTGAATGATAAAATTGAAGTGTGAAGTAGTACTTAACTAATAAATTGAATTGTGAATATAGTAAATTTTTGAAAAATATTATACTTTAAGGAAATGGAGTGATACAAATGTTTGAAAGTTGGGCAGAAAAATCTTTATGATGAAACTTTTAGTGATATGTTTGATGCTTTAGTAGCTGAATATAAAAAAATGGAGAAATTACTGTTGAGCAGTTAAAAAAATAAATCTAGCTGAACAACAACAAATTCTTTTTAAATGCTTTTTACAGAAGGTGAAGTAAAAATCAACTTATTGTAATGCAATGGTAGATGCTCACCAATATGTTATAGCGTTTAATATCTAATGGTAAAAT